>PJTS01000209.1_pt1 | contig 53764 bp, 68 predicted proteins | sample 1512251 | NCBI WGS metagenome assembly PJTS01 (sample SAMN08177686, study PRJNA422409) | Soil metagenome, whole genome shotgun sequencing project. | isolation source: Soil (2) enriched on wood chips: alkali lignin treatment | place: USA: Madison | collected 2015-01-15 | reverse complement strand
TCCGATCTGGCAAGGCCAACCCGTGCGCGCTGCTGCTGGCGGCCGCACAGATGCTGGACCATATCGGCCAGCCGGAAAACGCCGAGCGCCTGCGCAAGGCCATCGTGGCCACCATGGAAGCCAAGGATTCGCTGACCGGCGACCTCGGCGGCACCGGTACCACCATGAGCTTCGCCCAGGCCATCGCCAGCCGCCTGTAAGCGGCCGGCCAACCTCGGTTGATCCACAGCGGGGCGCCTTCGGGCGCCCCGTTGCGTTTATGGGCAACGGTGCGTTTCCCGCACAGATCATGTGCCCGGAGGCGGCTGGTTCGTGCGCCATCCGCTCCGCATCCTGTGCCTGCTTCCCACCGCACAGGAGTTGCCCATGAACCTTTCCGCCTTCGGCCTGGCCAGCCTGATCGGCATGGCCGCCACCGCACCGGTCGCCGCCGCCGAGCCGGCCCATCCCACCATCCGCCACATGGCCGGTGCCCCCTCGACCACATCTCTCGATGCGGCGAAGACCGCGCTGCTGGTCATCGATTTCCAGAACGAATACTTCGATGCCAACGCCGCGCCGGGCTTCGCCGGTGGCCGCATGGTCATTCCCGATGGCGTGGCTGCACTGCAGCAGGCCGCGCGCGTGGTGCAGTTCGCCGACGCCCATAACATTCGGGTGATCCACGTACAGCACGTGCTGCCGGCCGGCGCGCCGCTGTTCGCGCAGGGCAGCGTCAATGCCGCCTTCCATCGCGACCTGCAGCCGCGCCAGGGCGAGACGGTGGTGCAGAAGGACAATGTCAGCGTGTTCGCCGGGGCTTCGGCCGCCGTGCTCGACACGGTGCTGCAGGACGCCGGCATCGACACCTTGATCATCACCGGCCTGCAGACCCATGCCTGCGTGGTGGGGGCGGCGCGCGATGCCGCTGCGGCGCCGCGCGGTTACCGGGTGATCGTGGCCGGTGATGCCACCGCCAGTCGTGACCTGGATCTGGCCGGCGGCCAGCGCATCGGTCATCGCGCGCTGCACGAAGCATCGCTGGCACAGATCGAAGATGCCTTTGGTGAGGTCATCAGCACCGAGGCGCTGCTGGCGCTGCCGGTGCGCAGGGCCGGCGACGGCGCTTGATAAGCTGGTGGGGCCCGCAGATCGCGGGCTCCGCAACCGGGAGCTGCCCTCGATGGATCACTTCGCCGCCCTGCGCGCGCTGCGCACCATCGTCGAAGCGGGCAGCTTCACGGCCGCTGCCGAGCGCCTGGGCACCACCCATTCGGCGATGTCGCGGCAGCTGCGGCAACTGGAAGAACACCTGCAGGTACGCCTGCTCGACCGCAACAGCCGCCGCCTGTCGCTGACGGAAGCCGGGCGTGACTACTACCGCGATGCCGTGGGCCTGCTTGATCGCCTGCAGGCCGCCGATGACCGCGCGCGCGCTGGGCAGGCCGAGCCCAGCGGCCGCCTGCGCATCAGCGTGCCGCAGGTGGTGGCCAGCCAGGAACTGCCGCACTGGCTGCCCGGATTCCTCGCCCGCTATCCGCAGGTCTCGCTGGATCTGTCCGCCGACGATCAGCTGGTCGACGTGGTCGGCGGTGGCTTCGACCTGGCCCTGCGCATCGCGCCGTCGCTGCCGGACAGCCAGCTGGTAGCGCGTGAGCTGGCCCGTTGCCCGCGCATCCTGGTTGCCGCACCGGCCTATGTGGCCCGGCATGGCCTGCCGCGTCAGGCGGCGGACCTGCAGCAGCACACGCTGCTGGGTTTCAGCCCGACCGCTGCCAGTGCGCCGTGGCAGCTGCAGGGTCCGCGCGGTGCCTGCGCCAGCATCGAGGCCGGCCAGCGCCTGCGCGTGGATGCCACGCCGGCCTTGCACGCAGCGGTGATGGCCGGCATGGGCATCAGCCTGTTCACGGCGTTGACCGTGCAGGAGGATCTGCGCGCCGGCCGCCTGATCCGCGTGCTGCCGGCCTGGAATGCCGGCCAGCGCTGCTACTTCGCGCTGTACCCGCATGCGCGTGCACTCGCACCGAAAGTGCGCGCGCTGGTCGATCACCTGGCGGCGCACTACGCTGCATGGACGGGCGGGGCAGAGTAGCCACGTCACGGCAACGAGGAACGTGATGGATCCGGTCTATCTGCTGGTGGCGGTCGGCGCGATCGTCGCGGGTTTCGTACAGGGGCTGTCCGGGTTCGCCTTCGGGATGGTGGCAATGTCGTTCTGGGCGTGGGGACTGGATCCGCGCCTGGCCGCAGCGCTGTCGGTGTTCGGTGCGCTCACCGGCCAGCTGCTGGCGGTGTTCACCGTGCGGCGCGGCTTCAACCTGCGCCTGCTGCTGCCGTTCGTGCTGGGCGGCCTGGCCGGCATTCCGCTGGGCGTGCTGGTGCTGCCGCAGCTGGACATGGCCTGGTTCAAGGCGTTGCTGGGTGGTTTTCTGGCGGTCTGGTGCCCGGTGATGCTGGTGGTGCGCCGGCTGCCGCCGATCACGGTCGGTGGGCGCATCGGCGACGCAGTGGCCGGCATGGCCGGTGGCGTGCTCAGTGGCATCGGCGGGTTCGCCGGGCCGGTGCCGACGCTGTGGAGCACGCTGCGCGGCTTCGGCAAGGACGAGCAGCGCGCGGTCATCCAGAACTTCAACCTGGCCATGCTGGCGGTGACCATGGCCACCTATGTGGGCAATGGCATGGTCACCCGGCAGATGCTGCCGTACTTCGCCATCGTGGCCCCGGCCATGCTGGTGCCGACGCTGCTCGGCGCGCGCCTGTACATCGGCATCAGCGAGGCGCGCTTCCGGCAGATCGTGCTGGGCCTGCTGACCGCGTCCGGCATCGCCCTGCTGTGCTCGGCGCTGCCGGTGTTGCTGTCGCGCTGAGGCTCAGGCCGGGCGGAACATGCGGAAACGCTGTTCGGCGCTGACCCGGAAGTAATCGGCCGGGCCGCCACCGCGCAGGATCGGGTCGGCCGCAGCGGTGTCATAGATGCCATCGACCAGCAGCCGCGCATCGATATGCACCGCCACCACCTCGCCCAGCACCAGCCAGCCGTTGGTGTCCTGGCCGGTGGCATCGCGCAGGCGCACGATCTGCGTGCAGCGGCATTCCATGCTGACCGGGCTCTGCGCCACGCGCGGCGGGCGCACCTGGGTGGATGCCAACGGGGCCAGTCCCGCCAGGCTGAACTCATCGACCTCCGGCGCGACCGCGCGGCAGCTTTCGTTCATCGCCTCGGCCAGGTCGAAGGTGGCCAGGTTCCAGACGAATTCGCCGGTGGCCTCGATGTTGTGCAGCGAGTCTTTGCGGCCCTGGCTGGAGAAGCCGATGATCGGCGGGGTGTAGTTGAAGGCGTTGAAGAAGCTGTACGGCGCCAGGTTCAGGGCGCCGTCGGCATCGCAGCTGGAGATCCAGCCGATCGGGCGCGGGCCGATGATGGCGTTGAACGGATCGTGCGGCAGGCGGTGGCCGTCGGCCGGGCGGTAGCTGTGGAAGGTGTCGAACATGGGGTGGGGGTTCCGTAGAGTCGAGCTTGCTCGACTGGATCGGAGGCAGTCGAGCAAGCTCGACTCTACCGCGTGAGACCCACGAAAAAGCCGCGACCCTTGCGGATCGCGGCTTGTCGTTTACGGCCTGATTGGACTCAGCGCTGCTGGATCTTCGACAGCAGGCGCAGGAATTCCACGTACAGCCAGACCAGGGTCACCATCAGGCCGAATGCGCCATACCACTCCATGTACTTCGGCGCACGCTGGGCCACGCCGGTCTCGATGAAATCGAAATCCAGCACCAGGTTCAGCGCGGCCACCACCACCACGAACAGGCTGAAGGCGATGCCCAGCAGGCTGGCGTCATGGATCATCGGCACGTTGATGTTGAAGAAGCTCAGCACGAACGAGGCCAGGTAGAGCAGAGCGATGCCACCGGTGGCGGCGACCACGCCCAGCTTGAAGTTCTCGGTGACCTTGATCAGGCCGCTGCGGTAGGCGAGCAGCAGGGCGAACAGGGTGCCGAAAGTCAGCAGCACGGCCTGGAACACGATGCCCGGGAACTTCATGTTGAACAGGGCCGAGATGGCGCCCAGGAACAGGCCTTCCACCAGCGCGTACATCGGCGCGGTGACCGGCGACCATTCCTTCTTGAAGACGGTCACCACTGCCAGCACCAGGCCGCCGATCGCGCCGCCCATGGCATACAGCTTGGCGCCGGCCATCACCTGGCCGTAGTCGTTGATCGACTGGTTCCAGGCAAAGGCGGCGGTCAGCACGGTCAGCAGCAGCAGGATGCCGGTCTTGTTGACGGTGCCGTTGAGGGTCATCGCCTGGTCGGGGTGGGTCACCACCGAGCCGCTGGCCAGATCGAGGAAAGTCGACTCGGAAAGAGCCGGGTTGCCGCTGCGCATGCGAGATCTCCGTGCGAAAGGGGTGGTTACGGCCATCCGGCCGATTGCCGCGAGCATAGCCCATGGCCGGGCAAGGTGGCGTGGCGGCGGCACGTGGCCGGGCCCGCTGCGTTGACAGGCTGCGCTGCGCTTGTTCACAATGACCAGCTCCCCGGGCCCTGCCCGAGGGGATTGCAGTGCCGGGGTATAGCGCAGTCTGGTAGCGCGCCTGCTTTGGGAGCAGGATGTCGGGGGTTCGAATCCCTCTACCCCGACCAATCCCACTACGTCGGATTGGACGCCGTTCCGGTTCGGGCGCCCGTAGCTCAACTGGATAGAGCACCGGCCTTCTAAGCCGGCGGTTACAGGTTCGATTCCTGTCGGGCGCGCCATTGGAATCAACGGCTTACGTGGCGTTTTGGGGCTCCGAAGTAGGGGGCTCCCCAAATTACTCCCCAATTCACGGGCGGTTTTGGCCACTCGCACACCCAGCAATTTCGGCTCAACTTGCCTTGGGATTCTTCAAAGCCCCAGGATGTGCGACGATGGCGATTGATCGTGTCCGACCCGCCATAGGGACGTAGGGGACGGTATGCTAATGACCTCAAATATCAACAGTTCCAATGACAGTCTGTCCGCAGACTGGCTCCTGACTCAGGCTCCAATCGACCCGATTGCCGAAATGGCGGCCTACGAGTCCCTTTGGCTTGGCCAGAATGCATGGTTCGCGTCCATCGCGAATCTGTTTCGCGAGAATCCTGGTGCCCTCCCGTCGGAGCTGGTGCCGGTAGCTGAGCGCGAGCGCGTCCTTACAGAGCTGCGCGATCACCTCGGCGGGAGGATGGAAGAGGTAGGCGTCAGGGTTCATGGAAGCGCTGAGTATCCTGAGCGACTCCGTGAGGCTGACCATCCGCTTGAGCTTTTCTACTACCGCGGCGACTGGTCGCTGGCATCCTCCCCTGGAGTGGCAATTGTAGGCACCAGAAGCCCGAGCGATGAAGGCGCGATGCACGCTGGGAAGATTGCGAAGGCGCTAGTGAGAGAAGGATTCACCGTCGTTTCGGGGTTGGCCAAGGGGATCGACAGGGCGGCGCATACAGCCGCGATCGAGGCTGGCGGGCACACGATCGCAGTGATCGGCACGCCACTTTTTGATTCCTATCCGAAAGAAAACGCCCCACTCCAGAAGATCATTGCGGAACACCATCTTCTGATCTCGCAGGTTCCGTTTCTGCGCTACCGCAATCAGCACTACAAGACCAACCGGCTTTTCTTCCCGGCTCGAAACGTGACCATGTCGGCGTTGACGCGCGCGACAATCATTGTGGAAGCGGGAGAAACGTCTGGCACATTGGTCCAAGCAAGGGCTGCGCTCAATCAAGGGCGGAAACTATTCATTTTGGAGTCTTGCTTCCGCCGATCAGACATCACTTGGCCGGCCAAGTACGAGAAGCAAGGTGCAATTCGCGTCAAGTCCATCACGGACATTCTGTCGAAGCTAGGGAAAGCAAGCGATGGCCATTCGAATGAATCGGATCACTGACGGGTCGCGTCTCGTTGAAGATGACGTGTGCTACTTTTTCGGTGAGTACATCGCCGGGGGAAAGTGGGATGCGAGCCCGACTAACAACTTGATCTGGAATCTCAAGATTGACGTGGCGCAGCATCCGCAGCGGCGTCACCACAAGATTTCCGCGATAAACGAGAGCATCGAGCAACTTGCGCCTGCTGTGTCGCAAGAGTCCATGAGCAAGGTGACAGTGGTGCCTATGCCTGGCTCCAAGCCGTTGGGCCATGCCGCCTACGACGACCGCATGATCCAAGTGATGAACGGCTGGGGCGCGAGGGTTGGCCCAGCGTTCGATGGGCGCCCGGTGCTGGTTACCAGGCATGAGCGGGGCGCACAGCACTCGGCGGCGGCAAAAGGAGTCTCAAGAGCGACAGTCGCTGAGATGGCCGCAACACTGACCCTCGATCCCGCTTATCTAGCCACGCCATTGCGCGAAACGGTAGTGCTTTTAGATGACGTATTCACAGCAGGAACTTCGTTCAAGGCGGCGCAAAGCATCCTCATGCAGCGCCCAGAGGTGAAGAGGGTCTGTGGGCTGTTCTTAGCTCGGACGGTTTGGCCCCCGCAAGCTCCAGCCGTCGACCTAAGCGGCCTGATCGCGAATCTGCGTGCGCGATTGGGCAAGTGATTTCATCCTTCCCCCGATTCATCGACCACGGGCAGTGAGTGATCGTAGAGATGCAGCATCGCGTCGGTCTTGTGGCCGCTCGCCTCTTTCTTGTTACCTTTGGTGTCTGTGACACCGCGATGCTTCAAGCTATGCAGGCCGAACCGCTCTTCTGGCGCTAGGATTCCATCGCGCACCGCGTTACGCATCATGCGCCCCCAGGCAGTCTGCCAACCATCCTCGGTCAACCGCTCACCGTCCTCGCTGACGAACAGATAGCGGCCCTCGGCCCGGATCGGAATTACTCCCCCCTTCTTCTCCCATATCGCCGCGCGCCGCGCCCGTAGCATGGCGATTGCGTCTTCGGTTTCGGTGCCCTTGCGCACCAGGTTGTCACGGCTGCCCTTACGGCGGTTCGTGCGCAGAACCTCGCCATCAACATGCGCATCGGTCAGCGTCAGCACCTCGATGCCGCGCAGGCGCGCCTGGTAGGCCAACTCCATGGCAGCCCACAGGTACGCCGGCACTGCACCCTTGGCCCGAGGCCCGCGCGCGCTGCACTCCTTCGCATAGTCCTGAACCTGGCGGAACACGTCCACGGCCGGCATCCGGTGGGCACCCTTTTCCTTCACCTGCTTGATGCCGGTGGCCGGGTTCGTGGTGACGTGGTCATGCTCCCGCGCCCAGCCGAACACCCGGCGCAGGTATCGCAACCAGTGGTTGGCCTTCGTAGGGTAGCCAGGGATGGCCGGATCGCCCGGCTTCTGGCCCGGTCTGCCCTGAGCGATCACGTCGATCAGCCGCCGTATGAAGCCTGGAGACAGGCGGTCCACTACCGCCGCGCCCAGTACGGTTCCGTTCTTCAACGGGTAGGCCTTAATGGCCTTGGCGTAGTCGCGGTAGTGCTGCTGTGTCGAGGGCTGCAGCTGGGTGAACGCCAGGCTCTTGGCATGCTGGTCGATCACGTACGCGATCGTGCCGCGCTGCGCTTCCCCGCGCCGGCCTTCAGCGATTGCGTGCAGATCGGACAGGCGCGCAGTAGGCCCGGCCACCGTCTTCCTCTTAAAACCGTGCCCGTCCGGGTGCGGATCCTGTACGCACCATCTGCCACGGCCGGTGCGATCCCAGTAGATACCGGGAGGCACCAGGCTGTAGTCGATGTGGGCTGGAAGGTTGGGCGGAGCCTTGCGCGGTCTAGCCATGGTGCTGTGGTGCGTCCTTTCAGATCAGCGAAGCGGGGTAGCTCTCGTTCTCGAAAGCCGAGGTGGTCGGGCTGGTGAGGCCTAGGGCCTCATTGAGCGCGGCCGTGGTGGTCCAGACGCCGCCCTGACCGTCGTACTGCACGCGGATCTTGCGCTGCTTGGCCCAGCGCTCCACGGTGGCGAGCCGCGGGCGCTTGCCGGGCCGGCACAGCTCCTGCAGATCGCGGAACTGTAGAACTTCTCCGATCACGGGCGGCCTCCTTGGGCGCTGGCCCTGGCGCGCGTGTGCCTCGCGGCCGGTTCGGCCAGGGTGAGGTTGAACTGGACCACGTTGTCGGCGACCTCTGGTGCTGGCGCCGGGCGCGCGCTGCGTGCCGGGCGGTTGATTCGGCGCCATTCGGCCAGCGCCTTCTCCGGATCCTGGCTCTTGCTGGTCGCCCTGCAGGCGCACTCGACCAGGTGGCCGCCGCCGGCGGCAGGGCTGCGCAGGTCGTGGATGTGGCGCGCGCGGTGTCCGGCGGCGCAGTTCGGCAGGCCTTCGGGATGGCTGATGTGTTTCTGCGTCATGGCTTCTGGCACTCCGGGTATTGGGCTTCAAGCTGCTCGATCAGGAAGGCGGCTTGCTTGGCGCGGTATTCGCGGTCGTAGCGGTTAGGGCCGCCGGGTCTGGCATCACGCAGCCACCGCAGGGGCTGGAGCAGCCATCGGGGATCGAATGGCAGCTTTGCGCGCGGGTCCACGGGTTTCGCCGGAGGATTGCAATCGGGCCCGGACCAGTCCTCGGGGTCGCCGCACCTGGTGCAGACGCCGGCCTTGAACGCGTGATCGCGCTCGGGCTGGGCCACACGCGGGGTTTCCCACAGGGCACGCACGACCCAACCGCGAATGCGAGCGTGATAGACGTGCTCCGGTGAGGCTGTCACCCAGCATCCTGGCCCCATGTCGTTCTTGTTCCGGTACTCCCAGCGCACAGGCGGCTGGGAATACAGCTCTTGCAACAGGGTGTCGCTCCACTCGCGGACCTGGTCGGCGGAGATCGGCGCGCCGGCGGCGCCCAGGCGGCGCATGGTGGCGACCACCGCGGCCACGGGCGAGGATGCCTGGCAGGCGTCAGCGGCGGCCGCCGGGGTGGCGGGGAAGCTTGCAGCGGTCATGCGAACAGATCCTGTTGAACCGGGCGGGCCGGCAAGGCCGGCGGCGCAGGCAGTGGTGCAGGTGCAGAGGCGCGAATGCGCGCGCGCTGTGCAGCGTTGAAGGCGAACCAGAAGCCGAGGCCGTGCCGGCGTGCGCGGCATTCCGAGAGGAACACCCGCGCGGTGTGCTTGGCCTGGCTGAAGGCGGTCATGCGGCGGCTGCCATGCTGGTGGGCACGCGGTCCAGATTGGCCTCGGCCAAGGCGCGCAGCGGCGGCGGGCTGACGCTGTTGCCGACCATGCGCACGGCGGCGCTGGTGCTGAGCGGCGTGCCGTTGGCGGTGCGATCGATGATGTAGTTGGCCGGGAACCCCTGAGCGCGATAAAGCTCATGCGGCTTGAGCATGCGCAGCCCGATATCCACGATGACGTGCGGCACGCCCTGGATGTGGACGGTGACCAGCGCCAGGCGGTCGCGGGTGGTGACCGTGTCCACCGGATCGAGCAGGGACGGGACGTTGGCGCCGGTCCCGTAGTACTTCACCAAGAAGGCGGCGACTCGCAGGGCGCCGGCCTCCTGATCGGGCGAAAGCTCGGCGAGTCCGGCGCTCACCAGCCGCTGCTGACTGCCGCTGGCGGTGATGGTGCTGACCGGGTCGCGCGCATCGTTTCCGGCACCCTGGTAGAAGCCGCCGTTGGCCTGCTCCAGAAAGGCGGTCGCCAGCGCGTGGTGCTCGGCCTGAGCGGCCACGGTAGTGAGCGGCGTGCGTGCGTCGGCACCGACCATGTTCCGCCGCAGGGTGACCAGAGAGGCAGCGGCAACGCCAAGAGCATGCGCGGCACCAGCCGGGCGCGCGGCGCCAGCACCAGAGGTGATCGTGGGCACAGGCTCGGTGGCAGGGGTGCCGATGCTGTCGCCCCTGAACTTGACCAGGTGCGGGGCCACCAGCGCAGTGTCTGCCTTGGTGGTCATGGTGTAGAGCGGTTCGCCGCCCGAGCGCGGCTCGGACTGGCCGGCCCGGCCGCCGACGCCGGCAAGGATCGGCGTCACCACGGAGAAGTGACCACCCTTCACCCCGGCACAGACCGTGCGCAGCGGCTCGTCGGCGGCCATCGTGCGCTGGTTACTGGCGTTGGCATGCTCGGAGATGAAAGGAGCCAGCTCAGGCGCTGCCAGCATCAGCTCGCCGCGGTTGGCGGCGGTGATGGTGCGCATGGGGTCACGCACGTCGTGGACGCGGTCGCCGCCCTGGTGCGTCACCGGCACGATGAAGGGATCGGCCGACTTGATGACGTGGCGCATGACGCCCTTGGCGATGCGGCGCATGGTGGCGTCAGCCAGCGGCCGGGTTCGGGTGAAGATGGACGGGCAGGGGATGGAGAAGTCCAGGCAGTCGGCAGCGGTGACGCGGGGCCGCTGGCCCGGCGCGGGGCCGTGGCTGGCCTCCGGCCACACGATGGCCTCGCCGTCGCGGCGCGCAATCAGGAACAGGCGTTCGCGACTGGTGCCGGCACCGTAGTCGCTGGCCACCAGCTTGCGCCACTCGACCACATAGCCCAGCGCACGCAGCGCGGCCACGAACTGCTGCCAGGTGCGACCGCTGTGGCGCTTGTCGGGCACCAGCTGCTGGTTCTCGACCGGTACGCACTCGCCGCGCGCTGCAACGGTGCCGTCCATCTTGATGACGCGGCCGGTGGCCTTGCAGCGCTTGGCCACCAGCGGACCCCAGGTGAGGATCTGCCAGACGTTCTCCATGGAGATGATGCGCGGCGCGGTGTTGGTGCCGTGCAGGCGATCAGCACGCAGCAGCTGGCCAACCCACTTCAACACCACCCACGACAGGGCGCGGGTCTTCCGGCTGCGCGGCTGGCCGCCCTTGGCCTGGCTGAAATGGGTGCAGTCCGGGGAGGCATGGAACCAGCCGATGGGGCGGCCGGCCACGTCCACGCGCGGGTCGGCGTGCCAGATATCCTCGCGGTGGTGCTGGGTGAGCGGGTGGTTCGCGGCGTGCATGCCGATGGCCAGCTCGTCGTGGTTGTATGCCAGGGCGGGATCGATGCCGAGGGCCTGCTTGAGGCCTTCGCTGGCGCCGCCGCCACCTGCGAACAGGTCGACCACGATCTCGCCCGGGCGCAGGCGTGAGCGCTGCGGTGCGGGGAAGTTGAAGGAGCGGGAGCCATCAGCCATTGGAATCTTCCTCGTCGTCGTCCTGGTCGCCGTCGTCGGCGTCCATGCAGGTGGAGCAGGTGTGTTGGCCGTGGTGCCACGAGCCGCATTCGTTCCAGCAGAAGCCGTTGCCGCAGGTCTTGCAGACACCGGCATCGCGGAGGCCGAGCGGGTCATCGCAGACGCAGCAAAGGCCGATAGGCATGCTCTTACCCATGGGCGGCCACCTGCGCGCGCTGTGCCGCTACATCGCGAAGGACGATGGCGCGCTCAAAATTCTGCTTGCTGATCGCCAGCGCGAGCTCCTGCTGCAGCCGCTTGTTGGCTTGATAGGCAGGCGCAACCTTCCGTGGCATGCCTGATGCGTAGGAGAAGAACTCCCCTGCGCTTTCGTGCATGTAGTCACGCGGGCCAGGTCCGTAGACAAGCATCCACATGCCGTTGATGCCGCCGTAAACGCGCCCCCTGCGCAACCGCCCCGTCTGGTCGCGAACGCAGCGCACGTCGCCATGCTGGAGGGCAGCGCCATCCGCATCGTTCCTGGCCCAGCTTCCGAGTGCTTTTTCAGAAGGCCAGCCGTCGGCACCGCGGTCGAACCTGTGGGTTCCACGCTTCCTCTCGTACTCGCCATCCCAATGCTGGTTGAAGTAGGTCAGAGGGCATGGGTTAGGACTGGTGATCCTGGGCGGCTGGAATGTGTATCCATCGAACACGTTGACCAGGTAGTCGCGGAGCCGGCGGCGGGTGTTTTCCATCTGCAGGCGCAGGAGATACGGCATGCGCTGCTCTTTGTCGAAGTCATAGCGTCCACCGTTGCGGTTGGAGACGTTGTGCAGCTCCTGCCAGATTTTCAGCTCAATGTGGCGACCTTCGATGCTCAGCTGCGCATGCAGGTCGCCTTTGCGGCAGTAGCGTTCACGGCGAGCGAAGCTGATTCCATAGCGTTCGATCAGATCGGGCGGGATCTCGCACACCCAGCCCATCCGATTCAGCTGTTGGACGATCCGTGCGAACACGTCAGCCTTGAACTGGTGCTCCCACGCATTGCCGTACGTCAGGGGCACGCTCGGTTCCTCCCACACGCTGATACTCGCATCGCCGAAGCTGACGTGGCCGGTGCGTGAGGGCGCGCGGGCAGCGCTGGTCTTGGTGTCGTTGTTCATGCTCGCGGCTCCTTTGCGCCGTTGATCTGCTGGCCGCCGAGGGCGGCGCTGAATTCCCAGCGCTCTGCCTCGCGGGTGTAGTAGGCGGCGCGCTCTTGGCGCTCGCTTTCGGTGAACTGCTTGTCGGTCAGCACGTGGTCGGCGGCGTCGCGGTTGGCCTTGGCCATGCGGACCGGATCGTCCTTGAAGATGTCGAGCTGGTTACGCATGCCAGTAGCTCGGGCCAGCCGAGTGCGGTTGCGATTCCGTCATGGCAGAATCCGAGCCATTCCTCAGGGGGAAACTGCAATGGCATGGATGTCTGGACTCGCAGAGTGCTATCCGCTCGGCGCGACGTGTGTGATTGATTGGAGCGCAGTCGCAACCGCAGCGGCAGCGATCATCGCGCTCTTTGTCGGAGTCGCGCCTATCGTCCTTCAGGGCCAAGACCGGCGACGCAAAGGAATGGCGAAGGCACGCATGGCTGTCGCGACCATGGAAATTCAGGCACTTTCGCTTGAGGCAGTCATCCAGATGTGCAAGGGAGAGATGTCCGGCGCCGAGTACAACGAAGTTATGAACACTTCGAAGTGTTTGGATATTGATATGGCGCGCGGACTGGTGGACTACATAGACGTGTTCAAGCCAGCTACCAGAAGCCTCATTGTTGATTGTGCCACTCGCACAGACACCGTTCTCAGAGCGCAGCGCCGCGAACTGAAGGTGAAGCCATCCGTCACAGTCCATTCGAATGGCTACTTCGGCATCTACGAGATGTACCTCAGTCTCTTGCTGCGATGCCAACTCGCTTTGGCTGAGGAGACCGGTCTGACCGATGCCTGTGGTCAATACCATTCCGCTGTCCCTGACATGCTCAGCGAGATCAGGAGACGCGCAGCGCTCGAGTGGGTGGATTAATGGCGCATGGCTGGCGGTGGCATTCATGGCGGCGATCCTGAAATAGTTGCCGACATGTGGAAGTCCGGTCGGCGGCGGAGCCCGGCGGCTCGGGCGGGCGGTTGCTCAGTGCGTGTCGTCGGCGGGCATTGCCCGGCGGTGCTCGGTGCGGCGCTGCATTTCGGAGCGGAAGGCCGGCCAGCAGCGGCGTGCGTCGTTCCAGCCGTGCCACCCGAAGTAGGCGATGCCGGCCAGGGCCACCAGTACGAAGGAGGCGGAACCGGTGTAGATGGCGCGCGTGAGCAGCGCCATCAGGGCGCCGACGATCACGGCGCAGTAGAAGGGCAGGGCCAGGTGGTGCATTAGGCGTGGCTCCACGCGCGCTGCGGCTTGCGGCGCAGCGACTGCTTCATGCGGCTGATGGCAGCCGCGGCGCTGCCGCCGCGCAGGAAGTCGAGCCGTGCCAGGTCGGCGACGGTGTTGGCGAAGTCGGGGCGGTGACCGATGCGCAGGGCGGCGAGGCGGACGGCGTCGGCAACGGCGCGGCCGCGCTGCTGCGGGCCTACCAGGATGGCGACGGCGCTCATGCCTGCACCTGCAGATGCTTCTCGGCGCGGTCGGCGGCCATGGGCGCACCGGCGGCCGGGCTGGAGGCGCGGAACAGGTCGATGGCGAGCTGGCGAGCGTCGGCGATGGTGAGCAGCAGCGCGCTGTCGCCCAGGTCTACGACGACGTTGTGTTCGTCGGCGGTGACCGGCATAGCGCGGCCGGCAGGCTGCACGCGAGCGAAGACCCGGGCGCTCATGCCGCGTCCTTCCGGCTCAGGGCGTCGTTGTACTGCTGGGCGGTGGTGCTGTTGATGCGCAGCGCCTGCGCCGCCCGCTGCAGCTCCAGCGCGAGCTGGTCAGCTTCGGCGGGATCGAGGTAGAGCGAGGCAAAGCCGAGCTTTACGGCGACCTTGCCGAGGGCGTCCATGGAGAGGACGGTGGGCGCGATGCTGGCGGCGCCGAGGGACAGGCTGGCCATGTGTGATCTCCTGCGCCCGGCCCCGGGATGGGGCTGCGTTGGGCGACGGGGTTAAGATCACACAATGTGATTATTGATGCAACACGAAACGTGATGTTTGGGAGTGCATTTTCTGAACGGCGATAGTTCCGTTCAGAAAAAGAGGCTTGGGCTAGTCGAACTGGTTCCGGATCAGGCCGGCGTCCTCGAAGGACACGTCGTCGCGGATGCACTCGCGGGCGCGGTCCAGATTGCGGTGCAGCTCGATTAGGTCGTCATCACCGAGGTCATCTATAGATGCGTGCCCCAACGTTGCCTGGTCGATGATGAGTTGAACGCCGAACGGGCTATAGACCTTGGCCAACGTTCGGATCATGCGCAGATGGCTCTCGCGTGCGACAGCATCGAAGTGCGCGGAGCGCTTCCCTGTAGCCGGGCGGGGCGCAGGCTGTTTGTCAGGCGCGGCGCTTATCCGCTCCATCAGCTTGTGCAGCAGCTCGTCCGTTTTGCTCATGTGTTGCAGTTCCCCTGTGTAGATCGCGCTTCTCGCGCCATGCTGCGAAATCCACCAGGTTTCGCTGATCTGCGGGGCGTTCGTCGTTCAAGATCCATTCGTACACATCAGCGAACAGATCAGCATCCGTTTCGATATCGAAGGCCTTGCCGAGTGTTCCGAACGCCTTGGCCAGGAACCGGTGGGTTTCGGCAAGGATTGCAGGAGCGGGTCGCGGGGACTGAGACGCCGGCGCTTCGCCGAACAGGGACGCGATGCTGACGCCTAAGGCGTTGGCCAGTAGCGGCACTTCTGACACCTTGGGCTCGCGCGCGCTGGCCGCTGATGATTCGTAGTTCGCGATACGGCTTTGACCAGACCAGCCGCAGGCGAGCGCCAGTGCTTCCTGGGTCATGCCGGCATTGATCCGGGCGGCGCGGAGGTTGTCAGAGAAGGCCATACCGGGATTCTTCACGGTATGTGATGCGGCGCTAACACGAATTGTGTTGCTTGAAGGATCACGATATGTGATGCTCCTCGCATGGACGCTCTCGACAAAGCCGTAAAAGCCGCTGGTGGCGTGACTTCTCTCGCCGCTGCCCTTGGTGTTCGCCAGAGCGCCGTCAGCAACTGGAAATCCCGGTCCAGCATTCCCGCGGCCCAGGTCTTGGGAATCGAGCGGGCCACGGGAGTTTCCCGGCATGAGCTCTGCCCGGAGATCTTCGGCGCCGCCGCCGTCCTTGCTCCGGTCACCAAGCAGCAGCTGCTGGAAAAGCTCGGCCTCAGCACCGACGCCCACTTGGCCATCGTGCTGTCCCTGCCGGTCGAGCAGGTCGCGCTCTGGCCGAGCGCTGGCGCCGTGCCCGCGCTGCCGCAAGTTCTGCGTCTGCTCGGCATTGGCGACCAGGCCCCGGTCGCCCCGGTCAGCCTCGACCTCGATGCCGACCGCATTGGCCCTGTCGACACCGCCTGAAAGGCCATCCCTGGCCGTCGTCCCTGAGTTGTTGATCTCCATGGCGCCAATCCTGCGCCGCCCCCGAGAGCCTGTCATGAAGCCCACGCCCCATTTCCTGCCCAAGCGCCAGACCGTGATCTACGGATTCACCGAGCAGATGCTGCGCGACACCGGCACCAACCGCCGCAGCTTCGCCATGGTGGTGGCCGATCAGTACCTGTCGATGTATGCGCAGGACGACCGCGAAGTGCCGTTCCGCATCACCCTCGGCGGGGAAGGGGACGGCGATGCGGACAAGAAGCACAACGGCCAGATCCTGGGCCGTTACCTAGACGGTGTGGTGAAGACGCTCCCGGCCGACCTGGAAGACGCTTGGGTGCAGAGCCTCCCCGAGCCCTACCGCAGCAACTGCGAGCGCGCACTGGGCCGTCGCCGGGGCATTCTGCCGATCCGCATGGATGCCATCGAAACGGCGGCGGACACGGTGGGCGTTGGCCAGCTGATGAAGGACTTCGGCGACCTCTGCGCCGCGATCAGCCCTGCTGTGGCCGACGGCGTTATTGACGAGAAGGACCGCCCGCACGGGCACAAAATCATCAACGAGTGCGATGACATGGTCATCAGTGCGTTGACGTTCCGCAAGGCTGTGATCCGCGCCATGGGGCTGGAGGTGGCCCGGTGAGCCACCTGGCCCGATCCAAGGATCCCAACAGCAGCCACGCGGCTGCGGCTGACCTTATCGCCACCGGCAAGTTGCTGGACCAGCAGACGCGCGCTGCAGCAGCAGTGCATCGCCACCCTGGGCAGAGCAGCCTGCATCTGGCCGCGCTGACTGGCCTTGACCGCCACATGCTCGGCCGTCGCCTGCCGGAGCTGGCCCGCCAAGGGAAGATCTGGCGCGGCCCTGCAGCGCCGTGTGCCACGACGGGCAAGAGCGCCTGCACGTGGTTCCCGGTAGCCCCGGGCGAAAACCTGTCGCTGGGGCTCTGACATGTCGACCATCATCATGTCGCAGTGCTGGCCGCTGCAGGGTTTGAGCGTCACGCAGAAGGCTGTGCTGATCTCGCTGGCCGACCAAGCGAACGATGACGGCGTGTGCTGGCCGGCAGTGGGCACCATCGCCGCGCGCTGCTGCATGTCGCCGCGCGCTGTGCGCACCGCCATGGATCACCTGGAGGCCGTTGGCCTGCTGACCCGTGATCGTCGGTTCAACAGCAGCACGGTCTACAACGTCACGCCGGCCAAGTTCGACAAGGACGCTGCACCGTCGAAGGGCACTCGCAAGGCGGGTAAATCGGGTGCTGCACCGGGCGCAGGTGCTGCGCCCCATGCAGGGGGTGCGCCCGCTGCAGGTGGGGATGCGCCCGCTGCAGGAGGGGATGCACCGGGCGCAGGTCTGGAGGTGCGCCCCGTGCCGCCTAACCGTCATATAACCACCAATGAACCGTCAGAAGAACCGTCATCTCCGGCGGGCCTGTCGGCCGCGCCGCTGACAAAGGCGGAGCAGGAAGAGCAGATGCAGCTGGCCTGCAAGGCGACGTGGGCTGCCTACCGGGCTGCTTACCGCATCCGCCACGGTGTGGACCCCGTCCGCAACGCCAAGGTCAACACCAACGTTCGGGATCTGGTGAAACGCCTGGGCCGTGAAGAGGCGCCGCTGGTGGCCGGCTGGTTCCTGAGCGTCAACGAGAACTACGCCGTGAAGCGGATGCACGACCTGGGCGTGCTGTTGGCCGGGGCCGAGGCGTACCGCACGCAGTGGGCTACCGGGCGCCAGATGACCGCCACCAGCGCCAACCAGCAGGACCAGACCCAAGCCAACGCCTCCGCCGCCGAAGACGCCAAGGCGCTGCTGCGCCGCATGAAGGGGAACGCAAATGCTCAGTGATGCCGAACAGGACACGCTGGTCGAAATGCTGGTGGCCACGGCCGAGGTGATGGGCGAGCAGATCCGTCCGACCGCTGCGGCCTACATGGTCACCGATCTGGTGACCTACCCGCTGCGCGTCCTGGCCGAGGCGCTGACCGCGTGCCGCCGCGAGGTAAAGGGCCGGCTGAGCCTGGCCGCGATCATGGAGCGCATTGACGACGGCCATCCGGCCCCGAACGAAGCATGGGCCGTGGCCATCCGTGCCACTGACGAGGCGGGAACTCTGGTGTGGACTGAGCAGACCCGGGACGCATGGACGGCGGCGCTGCCACTGGTCGAGGAGGGCGACAAGATCGCAGCCAGGCAGGCGTTCCTGGAGGTGTACGCCCGGTTGGTGAAGAGCGCGCGCGCTGTGGGTGGCTGCGCCGTCTACCAGCCGTCGCTGGGCCACGACGCCAGCGCCCGGGCCGCAGCGCTGCAGCTGGCGGTCGACGGCGGCCGGTTGGCGCACCAGCAGGTGGCGGAGCACCTGGCCTTGCTGGCGCCCACGCCCGCGTTCAACCCGTTGGCCCTGCTGGCCGGTCGAGTGGAGGCCAGCCCGGAAGCGAACGAGCGCACCCGGAGGCGGCTGGCGGAGATCGCCGAGCTGCTCGGTTCCACTCAGGACGCCGCGGCATGAGGCAGGACCACGTCGAACTGGAAGTGCGGCCGGCGTCGGAGCCGGTGGCAGAGGCCGGCTGGTATCTGGCCTATGGCTACGGGATCAAGCCGCTGGTCCTGTACGCGACCCGTGGGATGACCGTGTGGCGCGACGGCATGCGTCAGATCCCGATCACCCGCTATGCCGGCCCCGTGCCGGAGCTGCGCTGATGTGGTCGAAGGCGCCGCCGCCGACCAAGGAAGAAGCGGCCCGGATCGAGCTGGCCAAGACCGGCCCCTGCATGGCCTGTCTGGTGCGGTACTCGCAGGGCCTGATGGCGCAGCGCTACGTGGTCTACGGCTGCGAATACAACCACGCCAAGTCGGGAAACATCCGGCGCGGCCACTTCTACGGGTACGCGCTGTGCCAATGGCATCACCAGCGCTACCGCCGCGAATGGATGACCCAGCAGCAGATGGTGGACCGATGGGGGCCGCCGCTGCACTGGTCCAAGAAGTTCCATGAGGCGTTCGGATCCGATGACGACCTGATCGCCCAGCAGACCTACATCAACGAACTGAGGGCAGCAGCATGAAGAAAACGAAGGCCCAGGCACCCCGGGTCAACCCCCAGCGTGCGCCTCGCGAACGGCGGATGGACCACAACACGGTATCCCGGCCCAAGCGCGCGAAGCCGGGGAAGAACGCCGCTGGCCCATCCGAGACGGTGGAGCAGTTCAAGGCGCGCGGCGGCAAGGTGCAGATCCTGACGGCCAGCTGGGAGCAGGCAGCATGAGGCGAGTGGTTGGAATCGACCCAGGTTGCAGCGGTGCCGTCGTGCTGCTGGCCGGCGACCGCGACTTGGTCCCGGTGGAGTGGATCCGTGCCCCGTTGGTGCGGCTGGGGAAGTCGAGCCGACTCGACTCTGCCGCGCTGGCCCGGTTCCTCGGGCACCACGACGTGCAGCACGCCTACATCGAGCAGGTCCACAGCATGCCGCGCCAGGGTGTGGCGTCTTCCTTCGGGTTCGGCCATGCCGCGGGGGTGGCTGAGGGCGTGGTGGCGGCGCTGATGATCCCGACCACGCTGGTGACGCCGCAGGCATGGAAGAAGCGGGCCGGCCTGATCGGTGCAGACAAGGATGCGGCCAGGTCGCGCGCTGTGCAGCTGTGGCCGGCATGGGATGCGCTGGGAAAGAAGGCAGAAGGGCAGGCGCTGGCTGATGCGGCGCTGATCGCTCGGTTTGGCACCGCGCAGTAAGGGTGGTCGCGGCCGTTGCGACGGGCGCGCGCAATGCTGGGTGAATGGACCTGACCCGCTATGACGACAAGGCGCTGGGGCTGCTGAGCAGCCTGCAGCAGGAGATAGCCGAAATGCGATGGAACCGGGCGTGGACGGCACCGGACCAGCGCGGGGAGGCCGAGCAGGCGCTGCGCCGATCACGCGCGCTGCGCCGCGAAATCAACCGACGAGATCGATTAAGGGGAAAGGGATGAAAGACGCGCGCGAGCTGCTGTCCAGCGGGACGGGCCCGAAGGCAATGAGTTATGACGGTAGCGCTGCGGGGCCGTCAACGCAGGAGATTCTGGCTGCCCTGGCGTTCGTCCAGCACGGGCTGGGTCGCGAGCTGTTGGAGGCGCTGTGGTGGCCCGAGAGTGGGGCTCGCCGTCGCGAGCAGCTGCGACAGGAGGTCATCGCATTGGTGGCTCCGGAGTTCACCCGGCAGATGCATGCCCTTGCGGACGCCAGGACGAGCTTCGGCATTGCCAAAGCCAGTATTGGCTGGGGCGGTGGGCAGACCACGGACGTACAGCGGCGGGAACTGCGGCGCACGGAGCAGGCGCTGGATGACGCGCGCGCTGCGGCGTGGCCGAACAACACCATGGAGCAGCTGGGTGTGCTGGCAAGCGCTGTGATCGCTGAAATGGCCGGCTGTTGCGACTGTTCGGGCTGCGAGGGGAAGAGGGTTGTTCAGGATCCTGCCGTTGCGGGTGCTGTGAACTGCCCGCGTTGCGGCGGTAGCGGCTATGAGCCTTTCAGTGGCCGCAAGCGCGGCACGTCCATCGGTGCCGACTGTTCGGCGTACAGCCGGTTCTGGCGACCGGTCTACGAGTGGATGCTGGCCAACTTCCGCCAGGCCGAGTCGCGCGCTGCGGTGGAGTTCAACAAGGCGTTGTCCAAGGCGGCGTAACGATGACTTCCTAGGTCATCGAAAAAGGCGGCATTCTTGCCACCATCCAATCGCAAGCCCCGGCCCAGCCGGGGCTTTTTCTTTGCCCGCGTCCCAGCCGGACTAACTCTCGTGCCCAGCCGGCGCTAGGGGCGGGCACCTATCAACCGGGAGGGGCATATGCCGAACCGGACAAGCAACGGGGCCACCATGAAGGATGAAATCATTGGCACTGCCGCAAGTGCTGTAGCGAAGGCTGCGCCGCCAGTGACGGTCGCCGGCGCGGTTGCCGCCGGTGCCAACCTCGACCGCGTGGTGGTGGTGCTGACGATCATCTACCTAGTCGGTCAGATCAGCTACCTCGGGTGGCGCTGGATCCGCGAGTGGCGGCAGAGGGCTCAGGCATGAAGGCCAAGATCATTGGCGCGAGCGCCGCCGCGGTGATCGCCCTGGCTGCCACCGCGCTGGTGCAGCCGTGGGAAGGCTACTCGGCCACCCCTTACATCGACATGGTAGGTGTGGCCACCCACTGCTACGGCGACACCAGCCGCCCGGACAAGGCGGTCTATACCCAGCAGGAGTGCGCTGAAAAGCTCAACAGCCGCCTGGGCAGCTACCTGACCAGTGTGAGCCGGTGCATCAACGTGCCGCTCGGCGAACGCCAGTGGGCGGCAGTGCTGAGCTGGACCTACAACGTCGGCGTGGCGGCAGCCTGCAACTCGACGCTTGTGCGCAAGATCAACGAAGGCCAGCCTGCAGCGGCCTGGTGTCCCGAGTTGGAGCGCTGGGTCTACGCGGGCGGTAATCGCGTGCAGGGGCTGGCCAATCGCCGTGCTGCTGAGCGGGCCATGTGTGAGGGCCGGTCGTGAGGCTCTTGCTGGGCTTCGTCCTCTGGTCCGCTGCCATGTTCGGTGCAGGCTGGGCGTGGCGCGGTGATCGCGCCGAGGGCAGCGAGGCCCTGAGCCAGGTGGCAACCGGTAAGCAAGCCTTACAGGTTGAGCAGCAGTCCCGTGCCGTCGAGCACCAGCAAGCCGAAGACCTGGCCAACATCGGAGCCAAGCATGAAGAAAACCGCACCGCGGCTCAGGCCGTCCCTGCTGCTGTTGTGGCTGACCTGCGCGATGGTCGTCTCCAGCTGCGCGACGACCTCGCCACCTGCAGCACCAGCCTCCTGTCCCAAGCCGTCGCCGGCGCCGTCGAACGTGACCAGGCAGCCCAACTACGAGCAGAGATTGCGGGCGCTTTTGTTCAAGTCGGACGAGACGCCGACGACCACGTCCGTGCCTGCCAAGAAGTGATCGAGGTGGATCGTGGTGGATGATCGGCTCGACAAGCTGCTGGCCCTAACAGAGAAACAGCACGCCACCATCGTGGAGCAGGGCAAGCAGATCGCCGAGCTGACGGTGCACGTGGGACTGCTGGTGCAGGCCGTGGCCCAGCTGCTGGGTGAGGAGGTCGGCGCGCCGGTGCTCGACGAAGGTGCCGAGCCTGCGCGCGTCGATCTGGATGGGAAGCCCTACTGATGAGTGCCCGTGGGCTGGCAGGCAACCGGCAAGCCAAGCGCGCTTTGCCGACGAATAGCCGAGCCTGGCGCGCGTTGCGAGAGGCCATTCTGGTTCGAGACCTGTACCGATGCCAGGAGCAGGGTTGTGGCGTCCTCTGCAGCGGGAAAGGGCAGGCCCACGTCGACCACTCGGACGGTGACCCCAACAACAACGCTCCAGAGAACCTGCGGACAATGTGCATCAGCTGCCATAGCCGGAAGACGGCCCGCGAGGACGGCGGCTTCGGGAACGCCCAGCACGTGGTTGTGGGGTGCGACGCCGACGGTTGGCCGATCAAGTAGGCCAACGGCCCGGCGCGGAGTTATCCACAGAAAGCTGAACGGAGAAGAGGAGGGGGGCCAAAAAGTTTGGGTCGATTGCCCGGCGATACGTGCGCCCCCCTTTCTTCACGCATCCACAGTTGGAAAGACGACCCCCTCAAGGTGGGGAAAGATGGCAAATCCCCGTACGCCAGCGGCGAAAGCGTCGGTTTCTGGCGCTGCGGCGAAGAATCCAAAACGGCATCGGGATCGAAAGACGCCCAAAGGGCCGAAAGCAATCGGCCCTCCCTACAAAGGGATGACCAAAGAGCAGGTTGCCGTGTGGAAAGAGCAGGTCGAAAACATGCCTTGGCTTCACGCCGGGCACCGGCTCCTTTTGCGGCAGGTCTGCATCCTCGCGGCGCGTATGGCTACCGATCCGGAGATGGGGGTTTCGGCGATGCAAGCCCTGGGCTCGCTGCTGTCGAAGCTCGGCGCCACGCCGGTGGATGAGACGAAAGTGAATCATGGCCAAAGCGAAGACGAAGACCCGGACGACAAGCACTTCTAACTGCCGGACCAGCCAGTACCCGCTGGCGGTGGTTGAGGGGAGAATCGTGGCAGGCCCTCACGTTCGCAATGCCTGCCGGCGACACCTGAAAGATCTGGAAGATGCGCACGAGCGCGGCTTGTACTTCGACCGTGAAGCCGCCGACAAGAAAATCGCCTTCTTTGAGGACGTGCTGCGTCTGAGCGAAGGCCAGTTTGAGGGCAAGCCGTTCAAGCTGCACCCCAGCCAAGCATTCAAGATCGGCAGCCTGTTCGGCTGGAAGCAGGCGGATGGCGCCCGCCGTTTCCGCCGCGCCTACATCGAGGAGGGTAAGGGCAATGGCAAGTCGCCCATGGCGGGCGGTATCGCGCTGATCGGGCTCTGCGCCGACCAAGAGGCTGGCGCCCAGGTGTACGCGGTCGCCTCCCACAAGGATCAGGCCGGCATTCTGTTCCGCGATGCCGTCAAGATGGTGAAAGCCTCACCCGCGCTGAAAAAGCGGCTGGAGTTCTCGGGTGGTGAGGGCAAGGAATACAACATCGCCCACCACAAGTCGCAGAGCTATTTCCGGCCGGCCTCCCGCGACGTTGGCAAGACTGGCTCGGGTTACCGGCCGCACTTTGTCCTGGCCGACGAAGTGCACGAGATGGCGGACGGCAAGATCATCGAAATGATGGAGAACGGCTTCAAGTTCCGTCGTTCCCCATTGCTGTTCATGATCACCAACTCAGGAAGCGACCGGAACAGTGTCGCCTGGGCGGAGCACGAGCATGCGGTCAAGGTGGCCGCCGGCCATCACGAGGCCGTGAACGATCCGACCTTCGTCGGCGAAGTCATTGACGACCGCACGTTCTCGTTCGTGTGCGGGCTTGATGAGGGCGACGAGCCCCTTGAGGATCCGGCCTGCTGGGTGAAAGCAAACCCGATGCTGGGTATCACCATTACCGACGAATATCTGCAGGGGCGGGTTGATCTGGCCAAGCAGATCCCGAGCAAGCTCAACGAGATCCTGCGACTCAACTTCTGCATGTGGACGGACGCTGACCAAGCGTGGATGAGTCGCGAAATTGTCGAACCTGCGATGCAGTCATTTGACAAGGCGCAGCACCACGGGAAGCGCCTTCATCTCGGGCTGGACTTGTCGCAGAACCGCGACATTACGGCTCTGGGTTCGGTAGTGGAGACCGGATCGAAAGAGGTGCTGGTCGAGGTTGAGGGCAAGAAAACGCTGGTCAACAAGCCAACGTTTGATGCGTGGGTGGAGGCGTGGACTCCAGGAGATACTGTCAAGGCTCGCGAACTACGCGACAAGCTTCCCTACAGCACCTGGATCGCCAAGGGCCACTTGCACGCCCCAGCTGGCCAGACGATCAGCTACCGACACGTGGCGCAGACGGTCGCTGAGTACGACCGGGACTTCGAAGTTGTCCAGGTGGCTTACGACCGGTACGCGTTCCGACAGTTCGAAGAGGAAGTGAAGGAGCTGGGGCTTTCCGTCTCTTTCGTGGAGCACCCCCAAGGAGGCCTGAAGAAGGGCAAGCCGACAGAGGCAGCAGTGAAGGCAGCCGCTGCAGCTGGCAAGCCGCCGCCCGAAGGGCTCTGGATGCCCGGGTCGCTCAGGTTGTTCGAGGAAGCCCTTCTGGAAGGGCGCGTCCGTCTGCTCGGAAACCCTGTGCTGGTGTCGGCAATCATGTCGGCCGTCATCGAGAGCGACAAGTGGGAAAACCGCTGGCTGTCCAAGGCGCGCTCGGTCAACAAGATCGATGCCGCAGTCGCTGTGGTGATGGCCTTCGGCTCTGCACATTCATCGGTCGCGCCCGCCTCTGTCTATGAGCAGCGTGGCATCCGATTCTTATAGGAAACGCAATGTCCAGGTTCAACGAAGAAGACCTCAAGTCGCTGGACCGGCTTTGGAATCCGCCGCCGGCGGCGGCACAAGGTGCACGCGCTGAGGCTGGCCAGTTCGCGGGAATGAACGATCCGGCGCTGCTGGAGTTCGTCCGATCACGGGGAGGCCACGGAGGCGGCGGCTACCAGCTGCGAAACATGGCGGTGCTGAGGTGCCTGTCTCTGATCTGCGGGACCATCGGCATGCTGCCGCTGAATCTGGTTGAGTCGGGCGGGAAGAAGCGGATTGCGACCGAGCACCCTGCGCACCGTCTGCTTAAGATTAAGCCGAATCCATGGCAGACGCCGTTGGAGTTCAAGCGGCAGATGGAGCTGGCCCGCCAACGGCACGGCGATGGTTACGCGAGAATCATCTGGTCGGCCGGGAGGCCGATCCACTTGATACCGCTGGACTCCCTCGCGGTTCGCGCTGAGCTCGGCGACGACTGGCGGATGATCTACCGGTACAACAGTAAGAAGCGCGGCGAGGTAATCCTCAAACAGGAGGAAGTGCTTCACATCCGGGATCTGTCCGTGGACGGCGTGACCAGCTTGTCCAGGATGAAACTGGCAGACCGCGCCATCCGCCTGGCACTGGATGCGGAACATGCGGCGAGCCGGATCTTTGAGACCGGCAACATGGCTGGCGGCGCCATCGAGGTGCCGAATGCGCTAAGTGACGTGGCGTATGAGCGGATGCGTAACTCCCTCGACACAGAGTATGCCGGTGCTGCGGCCGCGCAGCGCTGGATGCTGCTGGAAGAGAACGCCAAGGCCAACAAGTTCGGCAGCACCGCCCAAGAGGCTCAGCATGTCGAGAACCGCAGCGCGCAGGTTGAGGAAGTAGCCAGGCTGTACGGCGTTCCCCGTCCACTCCTGTTCCTGAGTGACACCAGTTGGGGTACAGGCATCGAGCAGCTGGGGATCTTCTTCCTGCAGTACACGATGTTGGAACACTTCACCAACTGGGAGCAGGCCGTCGCGCGCTCGCTGATCGCCGAGCGGGATCTGGAGCGCTTCCAGCCGAAATTCAACGTGCGGGCTCTGATGCGCGGCACGCTCAAGGATCAGGCGGAGTTCTTCAAGGCCGCTCTCGGCTCGGGCGGCACGGCGCCGTTCCACACGCAGAACGAGGTCCGCGACCTGCTGGACTACCCGGAATCGGATCAGCCCGGGGCCAACGACCTGGTCAACCCCATGACACAGAAGGGAAACAGCAATGAGCCTTCGGCAGCTGCCTGAAATCCGAGCCGAGCGACGACTCGGCGCCGCCCAGTTCGACATGCGCCCCGATGCGCTGGAGCGCTGGGAACCCGAAGTACGCGCCGCCGGCAATGACGCGAACAGTATCTCGATCTATGACTCCATTGGCGAGAACTGGGAAGGCACGGGCGTCACCGCCAAGCGGATAAGCGCTGCCCTGCGCGCCATTGGCGATAAGGACGTGGTGGTGAACGTCAACTCGCCCGGCGGTGACTTCTTCGAGGGCGTTGCGATCTACAACCTGCTGCGTGAGCACCGCGGCCGCGTGACCGTGCAGGTCATGGGCCTGGCTGCCTCGGCCGCGTCGGTGATCGCGATGGCTGGCGACGAGATATTGATGGGCGACGGGTCGTTCCTGATGATCCACAACGCTTGGGCAGTGGCCATAGGCAATCGCCACGATATGGCTGACGCAGCAAAGCTGCTGGAGCCGTTCGACGCAGCCATGGCCAAGGTGTACGCCGCCCGCACGGGCATCGCCGAAGCCGAAGCTGCCCGGATGATGGACGAAGAGACCTGGATCGGCGCCGCCCAGGCGGTAGACGATGGTTTTGCCGATGGCCTTCTGGACGGGGCGGCCGCGACCAAGGATGCCAAGCAGGCATCTGGTGGGCGCAAGGCCTTGGCCTTGGTCGAGGCGGCAATGGCGAAGGCGGGCCACTCCCGTTCCATGCGGCGCGACACCCTGAAGTCACTGTTCAACGGCAAGCCGAGCGCTGCCGGATCCGCTACGCCGAGCGCTAGCGACAACGAAACCTCGGCCCTGTTGCAGGGCCTTCTCGACAATATCAAAGCCTAAAGGGCCGACACATGACCAAGATGACCCACGGCCGCATCCCGCGCGGCCTCGTTTCCGTGCACGCTGACGGCGGCAACCAGCCGGACGTGAAAGCGCTGGTGGAGAGCCTGAACAAGGCTTTCGCCGACTTCAAGGCCGAGCACAACAAGCAGCTGGACGAGATCAAGAAGGGCAACGCCGATGCGCTGCAGGCCCTGAAGGTCGACAACATCAACGCCGATATCACCCGCCTGCAGGCGGCCGTGGACCAGGCCAACACCCAGATGGCCGCATTCCAGATGGGTGGCGGCAGCGCCGGCAGTGGTGTCGCGGATGCCGAATACACCGATTCGTTCCGCGCCCATTTCCGTAAGGGTGAAGTGCAGTCCGCCCTCAACAAGGGCGCCGCCGACGAAGGCGGCTACCTGGCGCCGGTTGAATGGGACCGCTCGATCACCGACCGTCTGGTGATCGTTTCGGACATGCGTCAGCTGGCGAACGTCCAGCCCTGCTCGGGTGCAGGCCTGACCAAGCTCTACAACACCGGCGGCACGTCCTCGGGCTGGGTGGGCGAGGAAGATGCGCGCCCGGAAACGGCCACGTCCAAGCTGCGCCCCCTCAGCTTTGGCTGGGGCGAGATCTACGCCAATCCGGCCGCGACCCAGCAGCTGCTGGACGATGCCGAGATAGACCTGGAGGCCTGGCTGGCCGGTGAAGTGGAGCTGGAATTTGCCCGCCAGGAGGGCGATGCCTTCTTCTCGGGCAACGGCGTCAACAAGCCGTTCGGCATCCTGACCTACGTGGAAGGCGGCGCCAACGCGGCCAAGCATCCGTTCGGCGCCATCAAGGCTGTGAACAGCGGCGTCGCTGCGGGCATCAACGGTGACAGCATCCTGGACCTGGTCTACGACCTGCCGTCCGCATTCACCGCCGGCGCCAGGTTCGCGATGAACCGAAAGTCCCAAGGCATGGTCCGCAAGCTGAAAGACGCGCAGGGCAACTACCTGTGGCAGCCGTCGCTGGTGGCGGGTCAGCCGTCCACCCTGGCTGGTTTCGCGCTGCAGGACGTGGCTGCCATCCCGGATGTGGCCGCGAACGCGACCGCGGTGCTGTTCGGCGACTTCAAGCAGACCTACACCGTGTACGACCGCAAGGGCGTGCGGGTGCTGCGCGATCCGTACACCAACAAGCCGTACGTGATGTTCTACACCACCAAGCGCGTGGGCGGCGGTGTGCACAACCCCGAGCCGATGCGCGCCCTCAAGATCGCCGAGTAATCGGGCCTACAGCGACCGGGCGGCATAGCGCCGCCCGGTTTCAATTTTCTGATCTGGGAGCCGCAATGGCCAAATTCATCAAGCCCTTCCGTGGAGTGCCGGAAGGCGAGATCTACCCTGTCCAGTTCGTTGCCGGTGATCCGTGCCCGCCCGAGCTGGAAGCCGGCGCGCTTTCGGTCGGCGCGATCACCCTGAGCCCGGCGCCTGCGACGATCCTGCTGGGATCGGATCTGCAGCCTGCACAATTCCATTTCGAAGAGGGTGTCGAGGTCCTGCTCGGCGACGTGGTTGCGCTCGCGCATCGCTCTTCGGGCCTGTCCGCCGAGCACTGGAACGCGCTGAGTGCGGCCACGCGCGAATCGGCAATCGCCGAAGTGGTACAGCGCCTTTCGGCGGAGGCAGATGAGAAGAAGGCCGCTGCCGCGACCGTCGCTCCAGCTGCGGCTGCAGGTGAAACGCCATCTGACGACAAGGCCGCTCTGATCGTGAAGCTGGAGGCGGCGAGCATCCCCTTCAACAAGCGCTGGGGCGTGGAGAAGTTGGCTGCTGCGCTGGCCGAGGGCAAGAAGGACTGATATGGCCATCGTCTCTATCGCACAGGCCCGCTCGCACGTGCGGGTGGAGGCGGACTATCCCGTGGAGCAGTTGCAGGATGCTATTGCCGGCGCAATCGACGCCGCGCAGGCGTACCTCAACCGCAGGGTCTACGAGAGTGCCGATGACCTGGCCGCTGCGAGGGCACTGTACCCGGCATCAGTGAGGGAGGCCGCTGCTGCCAGGGACCAGGCCCTGGCCGAGGCGGCTTTCATCGAGAGCGACGAGGAGCGCGCAGCGACCATTCGGATTGCGAAAGTTGCCTATCAGGAGGCCGTGCAGGCCGCTGAGGCAAGCATCCACGGGGCGGTCGTCAACCCCAGCATCGTCTCGGCGGTGTTGCTCACCATCGGCCATTTGTACGCCAACCGATCTGAAGTGGTCGTGGGAGCTACGGCGGTGGAGCTTCCCTTGGGCGCCAGGAGTCTCCTGCGCCCTTATCGAAGGGTGATGATGCCATGACGCTTCAAGATGGCGACCTGCAGCATCGCATCCGGTTCGAGCGCAAGACCGTGATGCGCGACCCGCTGGGCGGTCCGGACAAAGCGACCTGGGTTGAGGTGGTGTCCGTCTGGGCGAAGGCGATCAACAACCTTGCAGCGACAACCGAGGCCGTAGCTGCAGGTGCGGAGCGCTATCGAGAGCAGGTGCGGTTTGATATCCGGCCGAGAAACGTTGATCCGCAGTGGCGAATCGTGTTCCGGGGCCGGAACTTCGACATCAAGAGCATCGCCCCCAGCAATGACCGCAGCGAGATGGCGATCATCGCCATGGCAGGGCTAAGCAATGGCTGACCAGATATCGATCAATGGGCTGGAGGGCCTGCTGCGCTCGCTGCGGGAGGCACCCAAGGCAATCCAAGGCCGGGCCGTGCAATCCGGCATGCGCAAGGGCGGCAACATCATCCGCGATGATGCCCGGCGCAGGGCGCCGAGAGCGTCGGGGTTCATGGCCTCGCAGATCGTGACCCGCCGGGCCAATGCCAAAAGCCGGCAACGGGCAGGCGTTGGCGCGGGCGGTGAGTACTTCACCGTTGGAGTGAAGACCGGCCGCCGCCGCAAGTACGCCAACACCAAACGCAACAGGCGGAACGGCCGCGTCGGGAGGGTCTACGAAGAAGCGGGGTGGGCCTATTACTGGCGCTTCGTCGAGTTCGGCACGAAGAAGATGCGAGCTGAGCCGTTCCTGACACCAGCTGGCGAAGCCAAAGGCCCGGAGGCCGCACAGGTGGTTATCGACGAGACCTGGGCGGCACTCGATAAACAACTGAAGAAGGACGGCTGGCGATGATGGTTCCCCTGATTCAGTCGCTTCTGCAGGGCGCTGAGGCGGTTCGGCAGCTGCTTGGCGATCCCGTCAGGCTGTGGCCTGGAAATGCGCCCCAAGACACGCCGCTCCCCTACGCGACGTGGGACGTGGTCGGCGGCTCGCCCACCGCGACCCTGTCTGAGTCGCCACCGGCCGACGGTTGGCGGGTCCGCCTGACCGTGTGGGGTGACAGTCTCAGCCAGGCCAACGGCGTGGCCGTCGCCATCCGCGACGTGGTCGAGCGCGTGGGTAGCATCGAGTCGTACAACCCGACGCCTGACAGCGATGGAACCGACGCGATGGGAATTTCCTTCGACGTGCGGCTCCTGCAGCTGCGCTGATCCACAGAACTGCAACCCACCCGCCCCGAGAGGGGCTTTTTTATGCCCGGCGACGGGCGAAGCACAAGGAAAATCCCTATGGGAAAGGTAATCAAGTCGAAGCACTCGCAGCTGTTCGTCGCCATCGCAGCTGCTGAGGTCATCAAGGTGACCCGCCTGCGTTCGGTCGGCTTCCCCGACGGTCAGGCGTCGGAGATCGATATCTCCGACTATGACGATGACTGGGATCAGTTCGTCGCTGGGCGCAAGCAGACCGGCAGCACCAGCATCGAGATCATCTACGACAGTGTCGACCACGCGAAGATCGAGGAGCTGCACGAAACTGGTGTCGTCGTGAACTGGTTGGTGACCGCGCCGCTGTCGGAGACCGAGGGTGTGGAGAAGCCCGCAGCAGTCGGTGGCAAGATCACCCCGCCGGATGATGTGTTGTCCAAACAGTTCGACGGTTTCGTCCAGAACTTCGCTGTGACCAGCCAGGACAATGACGTCTGGAAGGCGACGATCACCATTCGCGGCTCCGGCGCCGTCACCACGCACCGCCCGACGCCGTAAGGCTGCGGCAACGGCGCACACCAAGGCCCGCTCCGGCGGGCCATCTCTTTGATGGGGCGCGCGGACCCTCCGCGTGTTAGCCGTGCGCGGTCCGCGCGCCCTGTCGCCATCCAAGGAAACTGCCAATGAGCAAGACCAACGAAACCAGCGAAGCCCAGCCGCAGCAATCGGTAAGCATCATGCAGTCCTTCACCAACCTGGGCATGTTCGCGTCCAAAGATGTGCATGCGGACACGATCACGTTGCCCAACGGTGACAAGGCGCAGTTCTACGTGCGCGAGCTGCCTGATGCCGAGTTCCGCAAGCTGTGGGGCGAAGCCGACCGCGCCAAGCTGATCGCAGCGACCATCTGCGACGGGGATGGCAAGCCAGTCATGGACGTGACGCAGGCCGCCCAGCTCAAGCCGCTGGTGGCTGCGGAGCTGCAGCGCGTGGCCATGAAGCATTCCGGGTTCGGTGACGAGGCCACCCAGGCGCAGGCCGAAGCGGGAAACGGCTAAGGCTGCGAGGCGAGGACTGGTTCTGGAAAGTCCTCGCCGGCCACCTGCATCGCACGGTGTCGGAGCTGCAGGTGAGCATGTCGCGCCGGGAGTTCTTGGAATGGTGGGAGTTTCACAAGCGGAACCCCATCGACCCGGTAAGCCTCCACATCAAGCCCGTTGCGTTCGCCGCGTACATCACTGCAACGCACAGCCAGGGGGGCACAAAGCGAGGCTTCCAGGAATACCTGGATGCGCTTGTTCCTCGATCCGCCGACGACGAGGCGAGCGACTGGTTTGAATCTCTTGGATGACCCATGGCCGATACCTTCGGGCGCTTCGCTGCGCTCCCCATTGGCCCCTTGCTCGCTGCGCGCGACGGGGGGCTGACCCTCGCCACCACGGCAGCCGCTGACGCCAGCCGCTGCGCCCGCTCTGATTTTGCGCTGTCCAGCGGCACCGTGGGTGTGGAGTTCGCGGTGTGGGGCGAAGACGCCCTCGCCGCAGTGGTGGGCTTCGTGACCCCATCCGCGCCGCTCAACCAATCGCCAGGATCCAATGCCAGCGGCATCGGGTGGCAGTTGGCCACTGGCCGGCTGTTGCAGGGCGTGGGCGCCATCGCCACCGGCCTCCCGCTCGTTGTCCACGGCGATATCGTTGGGATGCGGGTCGCATTCGGAAGCCCATCGCGCCTGGAGCTGTACCTGAACGGCGCGCTGGTCTATCAGCGCGATCTGCTGCTGACTGGCCCGCTGCATTTCGCGGCCGGTTTGGCCGCCACCCGCGCCGGTGGCCTGTGCGTTGCTGTCAATGCCGGGCAATGGGCGCCACGCAGTCCAGCGGCGGCGGCAGGCTGGCGGCTCGATTCGGTCGCGGCGTCCCCGGTCCGTCTGGCGGATGCCGATTGGCTCAGCGCCCCAGGCGACAGCCCGGCCAATGCCCGCTATGAGGGGCTGGTGGCCGATGGCGTCAGCTTGGTGCAGGAACTGAGCTTCTGGCCATGGGGCGGCGACCCCGTGTCGCAGACCGCCGCTGCAGAGTGCGTCGTGGTCGATACTGATGGGATCCTGGACTCGCTGGCGCTGTCCGGCGCATCGGGCCAGGGCGTGCAGATCCGGATGGTGGATGAAGCCGCCATGTTGGCCGACGCGGTGCCGGTCTTCCGCTGCGCGATCGATCAGATCGAAATCAACGACGACGGCAGTAAAACCCTGCACCTGCGGGACGCCCACGACTACCTGGGCCAGACCCTCAACCGTGGCGTGTTCCTGCCGAACGTCGAGTCGCTCGCGTGGAAGCCCCAGCCGGTTGTGATCGGCGCGGTAGCCAGCGTGCCGGCCGCCGGCGGGAACTCAGACGCCACGGCCATGTTCGTGGCCGATGGCCCGGTGTTCGTTGATGCCGTGCTGGACCGGGGCGACCTGATGGAAGCCGGTACGTTCAGCATGTCGCCGGACGGCCAGCAGCTGCTGATGAAGTCGCCGCCGGTACTGCCGGTGGTGGCTGACCTGTCGAGCATCGGCTCAGCCATGGCGCCGGCAACGCTGAACAAAGCTGTTGCCGATGTGATGGGTAGGCTGGGGAGTGGCGCGTGGTCCTCCGCAGACTGCCAGGCGATTGATGCGGCCACCGGCTATGCCGGCATTGGCTACTACGCGGGTGGAGCGGTCACCGGCCGGGATGCCTTGAACGCGATGCTCCCGAGCTTCGGCGCGGGGTGCTACCAGGATGCGTCCGGCGTGCTGCGGTTCGTGCAAGTCGCTGCTCCGGAGGCGTACACCGGCGAAATGGCCTTCGACCTGTCGGAGGACCACATGGCGTCGGACCTGGTGGGCGTCCCGGACGATGCTCCCAACCTGACCCGGCGCATGGCGTACCGACCCAACGCGCAGGCGCTGGGGGCTTCGGATCTGGTCACCGACGTGGTCGATGTGCCGCAGGCGCGGCGTGACGAGCTGACAGCGCTCTATCGTGGCCAGGTCTATGCGGCTGGTCCGCTGGATGCACATTACCGCCGCGCTGACGCTGCCGATCCTGTGATCTCGCTGTTCTGGCATGCGGCCGATGCCCAAGCCGAGATCGACCGTGTCGTGGCCATCTACCAGCAGCAGCGGTTCTTCTACCAGGTGACCGTGCGCGGCGATCAGCAGCTGGCGCCGTTGCCAGGACAGGTTGGCCGGCTGACCTATGGCAGGTACGGCCTTGCCGATGGCAAGCCGGTGCTGGTGCGCCGGGTCGAGCGAAACCCTGCCACGGGGGATGTGGTGCTGACGGTGTGGGGGTAGGGGAATGCTCATTGGATTCGGGATGCCTGCCGTCACCACGGCGACGCTCACTGGTGGCACCTGGCTCACGGCCGATCAGGGCTCCGCTCTGTTCGACGGCAAGCCGGGACGTGCATCGCGCATCCGGCGCACCGGATCCCTCGCGATCACGGTCACGCTCGCGCAAGCCATCGTGCCGGGCATCGTGGCTGTCCTCGGCCTGAGCGTGCCGGCCGGTGTGCAGGTACGTGCCGCCGGCGCTGTGGCCACCACCATCAAGTTGCCGGATGGCAGCGTGTGCGCTTGGCTGTTTCCCCAGGGCGCAGCTGCAGTGTCGGTGGTGTCGGTCGAGATAGTCACCACCGACACCAATGTTGATATCGGGGAGATCGCAATCTTCCGAGCGGTTGATGTTGGCATCGGCGATGGCTGGGGCGTGGTGCTGGTGGACAGCAGCGCCCACACCAGGACCAAGGGCGGGCAGTTGAACACGGTGGACGGCGCGCTGTATCGGCGTATGACGTGCAACCTGTCCGGAAGGGCTACCGAGATTGTGCGCGGCGGCGGTCTGGCCGGTGGTGTGGACTGGGAGACGGTCGCTGCGGCGATGGCCGGGCGTCGTCGGTCGTGCGTAGTTCCCCAGTACAGGGACATGGCTACGAAGGCGTTCAATCCAGCGTTGGCGGCGCGTTCGGCCATCTATGGCTATCCGCCCCAGCTGCCGAGCGCCGAGAACATCAGCCGCAGCTACTTCTCCGGGACCATGGAGTTTGAAGAAGTGCCAGCCTGATTTTGTTGTGCAGGTTGCCCGCTGGCACAATCCCGGTCTCAACGAGAAGGGAGCGGTAATGGTTGAAGACACGAGCAAAGTCGATGTTCCGGAGGGGGAACCCCGGCCAGAAAAGCTGCCAGCCAAAGCTGGATCTGCGCTGGAGGACGTGGGCCGATTGATGGTGCTGCTATCGCTGGTTGCGGGAGTGGTAGGCGTGTTCGCCTTTGGGCGTGTGCCACGCGTTACGTCATGGGGCGGGGTATCCCACGACTGGAACCTGCTCAACGTCTTCGCCGTTGTGCTGAGCACCGGCTGGGCGATGGCCATGTCGTGGGCTGTTTACCGGCTGGGGACCGCCCTCTGCTGGCTTGAGCGTATCGGCAAGAAAGTCGAAGTTGAGTAGAGATCGGGCGCAAAGCCCGGAGAACCTGTAGCCCAAGGCCCGCCCAGTGCGGGCCTTTTTTATGGATGAAACCATGAGCCTGTACACACTCACTGTCGATCTTCTGTTGAAGTCCGGATCGTTCGAGCGGGACAGCGGCAAAGCGGCCCGAGCAGTACAGCGGGACATGTCGACCATTCAGTCGGCGATGTCTGAGGCTGCGCGACGTGGTGCCGATGACGTGGCGGCAGGGTTCCGTCGCGTGACGCTGGAAGCGGTCGGGATGGGCTCGGCTCTGGCCGCAGTCAAGGCGACAATCGGCCGGGCTGATGAATGGACCGGTATGAGCAACCGTATCCGCCTGGTCACTGCCTCGCAGGCCGAGTTTGTTGCGGCCCAGCAGGATGTGGTCCGGATCGCCAAAGCGACGTATCAGCCGTTGGATGCCACGGCGAGTCTCTATCAAAACCTGGCGATGGTTCAGGAGCGGCTCGGCGTAACGGGTGCTCAGACAGCGCGGATCGTGGAGACGGTGAACAAGACGATTGCCATGTCGGGTAGTAGCGCAGCTGCGTCAGAGGGCGCGCTTACTCAGTTTGGCCAGGCTCTGGCGGCAGGTACGTTGCGCGCCGAAGAGTTCAACTCGATGGTCGACGGCGCATCCAAGCTCGTGCAGACCATTGAAGACGGCATGGGCATTGCCCGCGGCAGTCTCCGAAAGTTCGTGCTGGATGGCGGTGTCGCGGCCGATCAGATCGTTAACGCTCTGCTGAAAATGTCTGACGGCGTTGATGATTCGTTCGGGAAGATGCAAGTCCGTGTTTCGCAGTCGATCACCAATCTAAATACCAACCTGACTGAGATGATCGGCAGGGCAGATGAGGCAACGGGGGCTTCCCAAGCGCTTTCTGCGGGCATTGGGGCGCTTGCCAATAACTTGGAAATGGTAGCGATTGCTGGTGCTTCCGTGGCTTCTGGCCCACTACTGAAGGCCCTAATGGCGCGGGTGGCTGCCGCTAACGCCGGAATGGCAGCAGATCGGGCCGCAGCCGCGCAGAACGTCGCCGCGGCTCAGCAGCTTGAGCTACGGACCCGCGCAGCAATGCTTGATGCTCAGGCAGAAGTGCGTCGCGCTGCTGTCATCGGCGGAAGCGTGTCTGTCAGTTCCAAAGCAGCTGCCGCGACCTTGGAGCATCGCCAGGCCGTCCTCCTGCTTGCCCAAGCACAAGGTCAGGCCGCTGCCGCAAGTGCCGGATGGCTGGCGCGCGCTGGCTTCTCGACTCTCGCCATGCTGGGTGGTCCGGCAGGCATTGTCACGATGCTCGCCACGGCCGCAGCTGGCTGGTTGATCTTCCGCGACAACACCAAGGTTGCATCAGCGGCGCTGATCGACTTCGGTGGCGCAGCTGATACTGCCATCGAGAAGTTCAAGACCCTCAACGCCCAGATGCAGGCTGGCGAAATCCTGCGCCTGCAGAAGGAGATCGATGAAAACTATCAGACCATCACAGGCTCGATCACTGAGATGGTTGCGGCAGCGACGAACTTTGCCACCGCAAGCCAAGCATCCGAATTCATTCAGGAGACTCAACGGCTCGACGCTGCCTTCAAGTCTGGAAAGATCGGCGCCGATGAGTTCTCCAGCGGGCTGGAGGCAGCATGGAGGGCGATGATCGCTGGCTCGCCAGCCGCCGCTACGGTGGCCAAGAGCCTCACGGAGGAGACCGCTGCGGCTGCAACCGCAGGCAGGGAGGTCGACCGCAAGCGCGCAATCCTCGACGCTTTCACGGGCAGCAGCACCCAGGCAAAGAGCGCAACCGACGCGCTGTCGGGGTCGTTCGACGTGCTGGGGGAGTCGGCCGGCGCGGCCGGAAAGCGGATTTCCTCAGCGATGCAGTCTCTCCCGGGGCAGCTGGCCCGGGTGGGCAAGAGTGCGGCCGAGGTTGCAAAGCTGGATGTAGGCGACTGGTTCAAGGAAGCCCAGGCTAGTGGCGTCGACTTTTCCAAGCGTGACGACCCCAAGGTCAAGCAGTACATAGAGCAGGGCGCCAAGTACATCCGCTTGCAGTCAGAGCTGGCGTCCGCCCAAGAGAAGTTCACCGAGTCCCGCAAGGCCGCATCCGCTGCAGAACGCGCCGGCGCGAAGGATCGCAAGGCCGATGCCGAGGCGGTCAAGCGCTATGGCGAGCAAGCGGCAATGGCCGCCGCGACCATGGCTGGCCCGCTGGCTGAGGCTACCGAGCGCCAGAAACAGCTTGAGGACCAACTGAAGGAGGCCCTCAAGGAGGGCCGCATCGAGCGATCGGCGTACAACGTGCTCGTGCTGGAATCGCAGAAGGCGCTGCAGCAGTCCAGCGCTGAGATCCAGAAGGCGTTGTCCAGTCCGGAATCGTTGCTTGCGACGATGGACGCCGAAGTTGCCATGTTGGGCAAGGTGGGCAGGGCTCGGGAGTTGTCGCGCCGGCAGATGATGAACGAGCGCGACATGCGGCAGGAGCTGCAGCGGGCCGTGGAGGCAGCAGGCAGCAAGGAAGCCCTGGCTTTGGCCAAAGGTGCGGACAGCTACGAGGCCTATGAGCGGTCGATGCTGGCCGCCGCCGATGCATCCGCTGCGCTTTCGATCCAGGTGGAGGAGGCTGCAGCCAACGCCGAGGCGTGGGCAAACGTCGTTCTCGATGGCGTGGATGGCGCTGCCGACGCAATGGCCGACTTCGTGGCCAGCGGGCTGCGGGACTTCAACGGTCTGTGGGACGACCTGAAGGATGTAGCAAAGCAGGGCCTGCGTGACATTGCTCGCGAGCTTCTCCGCCAGAAGCTGGTGATTCCGATCCAGACGCAGATCATGAACGGGATCAACGGGCAGGGTGGGGGCCTGAGCCTGCAGAGCATGATGGGCTTGTTTGGTGGGAACGGCACAGCCGCTGGCGGACAGAACCTGGGCAATGTCGCCGGACTGCTGTCGCATGGTCGGGGTCTGTTTGGCTTTGGCCGCTCGGCCGGTGCGGCATCCGGAACGCTTACCGGCTTCGGAGACGTGACGAGCATGGCTGGCATGACCGGCTCTAGCTTCTCCACACTGATCGGTGGGGGAGGCGCCGGGGCCGGCGCCGGCGCCGCGTCCTCTGCAGCTGCGGCGGTCCCGATCATCGGCTGGATCGTGGCCGGCATGATGAAGAACGCCGAACTGTTCGATCAGGGCTGGGACATTGCCAATGGCGAAAGCTGGGCGGGCAAGATTGCCACGGCCGGTGCGGTGGGGCTGGCCGACAAGGGGTTCCGCGGCCTCGGGTTCAACGACAAAGTGGCGTCGATCCTGTCGGGGTCGAGCATCCACGCGAAGCTGTTCGGCCGTAGCGCGCCCAAGGTGACCGGCCAAGGCATTACGGGCGATTACGGGTTCGGTGGTTTCAGCGGCCAGTCCTACGCCGATATCAAGGCCAAGGGCGGATTGTTCCGCAGCGACAAGAAGTGGACGCAGTACGCTGCGTTGGATTCTGGCATTGATCGGACGTTCGACATGGCGGCGCGGCAGGTTCGCGGCGCGGCCACTGACCTGGCCAAGCAGCTCGGCGTGGACCTGTCCGGGCAGCTGGCCGGGGTCAAGGTGTCGCTGGGCAAGCTGCAGCTGTCGGCGGACTCGGCCGAGGCGAAGGCGCAGCTGGAGGCCTATCTGGCCGACATGACTGATCGACTGTTCACCGAGGCAGTGAAGGCGGCGGGCTTCGGTGGGCAGCTGGACGGCTACTTTGAAGCCTCCGACGTGTTCACGGCGCTGGGCGCATCCATCGAGCTGGCCGTGGGCAATGCGGACCAGCTCGGGCGCGCGCTGAATGGGCTGGAAATCGAGAAGGTCAACAAGGCCGTTGACTACTTCCAGGATCTTGCCAGCGTGGCCGGCACGGACCTGGCCACCCAGGTGCAGAAGGTGACGGGGCTGCTGGGCAACTACGCCACGCTGATGGCCGACGTGTCGACCCAGCTGCTGACCGGTGACCTGTCCAGCTACCAGCAGCAAGCGCTCAGCATCGAGCGGACCTATCGCCAGCAGGTGAAGTCGGCCAACGACTACGCCAAGGCGCTGGGCCTGTCCGGGGCGCGCGCGGAGGACCTGGCCAAGATCGAGGCGTTGCGCGCCACGAACATGGGCAAGCTGCAGGCGCAGATCGACAAGGACAAGAAGGCCATGCAGTACGGCCTGTCGATCAGCGACCTGTCGCCCCTGACAGACCAAGAGAAGCTCAGCGAGGCGATGAAGGAGCTGGAGCGCGCCGTGTCCGGCGGCGACACGAGCGCGGCGCAGGCGGCCGCTCAGGCCGCCTTGGGCTTTGGCCGGAACCTCTACGCCAGCGGCAAGGACTACAACGGCCTCTACGACCAGGTCACCGGCCTGATCGGTGGCATGAAGGTGGGCGACCTCGATATGGAGGACGGCACCAGCATGGGCGCCCTGGCCGATGCAATCGAGGCCCTGCCGGACAACTTCAGCCGCGCGGTGTTCGACCTGGTCGTGAACAACGACGCCCAGACCCAGACCACGGCCGCCGTGCAGCAGAGCAACGCGCTGCTGACTGACGTGAAGGGGCTGCTGCAAGACCTCCTTTCCACCACTACCCAGGGCGCCCGTACGTCGGCCAGCTCTGCCTTGCGCCAATCGCTTAACGCCTGACGAGGTAACCCCATGCTGCAACGGAAACTCACGCTGGTGGAAATCGGCGGGAGCGATCTGCCGTCTCCGTCGCCGGCCGCGCCGCGGTACTCCAACTGGTTCCCGATGCCGTACAAGGCGGCCGCCGTGCCGCCGGTGGAGGGGGTTACCCCGACCCCGGTGGCCGACGGCGTGCTGATCGAATGGACGGCCGTTGACCAGGTGGGTGTCATCTACGTGATCGAGCGCGGTCCCACCGCGCAAGGTCCGTGGACCGAGATCCACCGTACGACGGAAACCCGCTACCACTACAGCGACGGCAGCGGCCAGAAGTGGTGGTTCCGGATCACCCCGGCCGTGCGAGGCAAGCCCGGCGCCGGCAGCACGGTAGAGGTGACGCCTCCCACGACCACTGCGGACCTGGTGGAGCAGCAGGAGAAGCTGGCGGCCGAGACCCTGGCTCGCATGCGGGCCGACGCGGTGGAGGCGGCAGCTCGCGCGGCAGCCATGGCGCAGGCTGCGCAGGATCTGCTTGCCGAAGCAACGCTGCGCCAGCAGCAGTACGCGGACGCCATGCAGGGCATCGCCGATGAGGCCCGTGCCCGGGCCGATGCGGTCCTGAACGAGAAGCTGGCCCGGGAGGCCGCCATCAGCCTCGAGCAGCAGACCCGCCAGAGCGAGGTGGAATCACTGGCGCGCGCGCTGTCCGAGGTGGCCGCCGGCAGTGGCACCCAGTTCGACAGCCGCGCCATCTGGTACTTCGACCAGACGGTGGAGGGGTGGGCCGGCAACGGCACGCCCGCGCTCGTGGACGGCTGGCTGCGGCCGGCCAATGCCAGCTCGGCCCCGTGGGTGCAGTCGCCTGCGGCGCTGGCTGTCGACGGCAGTGCCTACCGCTTCGTGAAGCTGCGCGTGAAGCGCGTGGGCTCGCCGACGTGGGCCGGCTTCCTGCAGTGGATCACGCCGACCGATCAGAACTGGAACACGCAGAAGCGCGTGGCCATCGCCGAACCGGCGTGGGACGCCAATGGCGTGGCCACCGTGGACGTGCAGGACGTTGCCTGGTGGCCGGGCACGGTCGACCGGATCCGCCTGCAGCTGGGCACGGCTCAGGCTGTGACCAACTACTTCCTGATCGACTGGGTGGCCGTGGGTCGCCCGACGCCGGGCGCTTCTGTGGCGCTGGTGCAGGCTGAGACCCTAGCCCGCACCAATGCCATTGCCGCTGAGGCCAGCCAGCGCAACACGCTGGCCGTCCAGATGCGCGGCAACTACACCGGCAGCGACCCGCTGCAGCTGACCTCCGGCCTGGCCTACGAGGAGTTGAAGGCGCGTGTGGCGGCGGACAGTGCCCAAGTGCAGCGGATCAACGCTATGGAAGCGCGGATGCCGGCTGGAGCCGGCGTTCTCGCTCCTGCGGCGGCCGTGACCGAGGAAGCGCTGGCCAGGGTTAGCGGTGATGCGGCGCTCGCGCAGTCGATTACTGCCGTCAACGCCACGCTGCCCGCGATGATTGCGCAGGGCAGCAATATGGTTTTGAACGGTGGCTGGGATCAGGGTGACAATGTGGGCTGGTCCTACAGCAATATGGCCGGCGTCGCCATCGTTGCCGAAGGTCGCACCGGCAAGTGCCTCAAGGTGACCGCTCCAAGCGGAAACCGCAGCATGATCGCGAACGGCGCCGCAGATCTGAACATTCCTGTGGTGGTGGGAAAGAAATACCGCATCAGCGCGTACTACAGGACTGACGCGGATTACAACGGCACCAGTGGCAACGGCAAAGTGCGCATCGCCAATCAGGACAACGGCCTTATCGCCGGCCTGGCGTTTGCTGCCAACCGTACTGACTGGACGCGGCTGGAATGGGTAGGTACTGCAACCACGATCAGCGCGCTGCGCGTGTACGTCAACAGTGACCACACGGCAGGTACGTTGTGGATTGACGACGTGGTGGTCGAGGAAGTGACCGATGTTCTGGCTGCGGCGGAAGGATTGCAGGCGTTGACAAACACAGTCCAGATCCAAGGTGGACAGATCAGCGCCCAAGCCAACCTTATCAGTGCGCTGCGCACGGACGTAGACGGCAAGGCCAGCAACTCAGCGCTGCAGTCGTTGCAGTCCCAGGTGACGTTGCAGGGCAGCGATATCACCAGTCTGGGCACGGCGATCACCAACGTCACAGCCTCCCTGGGTAACGTGGGGGGCGACAATCTGCTGGGTAATAGCGGATTTGAGCAGAGCGGTGCGGGGTGGACCAGTAGCAGCGGGGGATTGGCCGGTGGCGTCGTCACGCGTAGCTATGTTGCATCCGCGTTGCCCAGCAGCAAGCTGGCGGCGCGATGGGACTTCGCGAACGTGCCAGTCACGGGATACTGGGAGTTCACGACCACCAGTGCCAGCAAGACCATGTCGGTGGAGCCTGGCAAGCAGGTCACGCTGTCAGCATACGTGCGGGGAACGCCTGGAGCACGTGTGTTTCTGCAGTTCCGTTGGCAGGACGCCAACAACCAGACGATCAGCTACAGCGGCACGCCTGCCGATCCGGCAAAGTTGGTCACTGCAGCAGGGTGGGATAGGAAAACCTTCACCGCCAACGCGCCGGCAACCGCGGCTTTCTGCCAGGTCTACCTCCGCGCCTATGGCTTGGGCAGCGCTGACCAGTGGGTCGAGTGGGACAACGTGCAGGTGCAACTGGGTAACACCGCCAGTGGCTACAAGCTGTCGACCGACGAGCTAGCCGAGCAGACGACCATCAACGCTGCTGCCACTACCACACTGACCGGCACCGTCACTGCGCTGCAGGGCACGGTGACTTCTCAGGGCAATGCGATCACCACCGTCACAGCGGTTGTGGATCAGGGGAACCGTGCTGGCAGCAACATGTACCTCGATGGCAGCTTTGAAGCTCGCCCGGTTGGTACGGTCATTCAGACCTGGGCGCTTGTCACCACCGGTGGGCGCACTGGCACCAACGCGATGACTGTCAGCTTTGCCAGCAATACGCGCTCGATCTCGCTGGGCACGTTCGATGTGGCACCTGACCGTGTCTACTACGCAGAGGCTTGGGCGAAGCGCGTGGGGCCAGCAGCAGGCAGCGTACAGCTGCGTTTCAATGTCAGTGAGAATGGCAACTCGGCCAGCTATCCCAACTTTCAGAGCATTAGCCTGTCGGCAATCTCTGAAACCGAGTGGACCAAAGTGAGCGGCTACGTTCGCATTCCTGCCGGCAAGAATCGCGCGATCTTCCAGTTGAATAGCGCCAACGCAACCACGAGTGCAACCCAGCTGATCTGGGATGACTTTGTACTGCAGGATGTGACCGAAGCCTACAACGCGCAGCAGACCGCGGCTGGTGCCGCCAGCGGCGTAAGTGCGCTGAATGCGACAGTGACCCAGCAAGGCCAGCAAATCAGCGCACAGGCCACGCGGATTGATGGCGTGCAGGCAGCTGTCGGTGGCAAGGCTGACGCTCAGGTTGTGCAGGAGATGGCGGTAAAGGTCAGTAACCAGGGTTCTGGCGAGAACAAGCTGGTCAACTCGATGTTCCAACAGTGGGCGCCTGACGGTTGGGCGTGGGATACGAACAACAGCGCATTCCGCGCGCTGGGCGATCCAACTGGCGGGAATCCTGCGTATCAGATCGCTGGTATGCAGGGTATTGGCTCCGTGTCTGAGCAGACTGTTGCAGCGGGGGTGTCCAGCTGGTTTGGCATCAAGAGCAGGCTGGATGTAACGCCGGGTAAGCGCTACAACATTTCGGCTTGGGTTGATTGCCAGCGTTGTAGCGTGCGTTTGGAAATGATCTTCTTTAACGCTGCAGGCGGATACCTTGGCGCATTCAACACGCCCGTGGTTACCGACAACCAAGGCGATATGTCCAAGGGCTTGGCGAGCCTGCCGAGACTGTCGGTGTTCGGTGTGGCACCGGCCAATGCCGCAACCGTGCTTTTCCGGGTGACGATCATTGGCGCCGGTCAGCCTGTGCCATATTTCTGGATGTTCCGTCCAATGCTGGCAGAGGTGGACGCCAGCGCTACCCAGCCGCCGGCGTGGTCTGCAGGCGGTGCTGAAACGTCTGCAGAATGGAGCCTGTCCGTGCGCGCGGACAAGATGATCGCAGGCATCAAAGTGGGTGCCACGGCAGAAACATCTGAGATCAACTTCCTGGCGAATGTGGTGAACATTCTCACGCCAGGCGGGGCTGATGGCTTTGAAATGACCAAGGGCTATCTGCGCGTCTGGTCCGGTAGCTCGCAGCGCATCATCGGTAATGGCTTCGGCACGGATGGCCTGGTGGACTACTTCGGGCCCAACGTCGGCGCGGCCAACGCAAACAAGGCGAACGCGACCATGTGGATGGATCGCAACGGCAATGCGTACTGGGGCGGAGCAATCGCTGCGGGCATCTTGCGTAATGCGAACCAGAGTTCAAGCATCCAGACCGTCGGCAACGGTGTCCTGGTTGGACCGTTTGACACCAACGGACGGAACAAGCAGGTGGTTGTCGGCTACAACCGCCGACACATCCGCACCAAGAGCGCGCTCGGCCCGCAGGGCTTTGTGGCCGGGGCTGGCACCAATGGGGGCGTTATCAACCTGTACCGCCAGCTTGAAGGGCAGGCCGAGACCCTGTGGCAGCAGATCTCGATCACCGGGAGCGTGACCATCAACAACGAGATCGACGGGCCTGACACTGCTAGTTCTGGGTGGTCCGCATCGCTCACGCTCAACGACAACACGGATGGGACCACCCGCCGCAGCTACCGCGCCGAAATTGTCAGCTTCACTGAGCAGACCGTTAGCCACCAGTCGGGCAGCTTCGAGGGGCAGACCATCACTCAAAGCCTTTCGGTCATTTCCATCGAACAGCAATAAGCCATGCGGGGCTGGCTCTCGCCCCGCTCTTTCTACAGGAGATACATCATGCTTGCACGTGCACAGCTGTACCAGAGGATCGAGAACGCTGACAACCCCGGGAAGGTGCAGTTGATCTTCCGCGCCACGGATGGATCCGGCGCCATCTTCAACTTCTTCGTGTCCCCGCAGGTTGCGGCTCCGTACGTGACGGCCGCCGAGTACGACTTGGGCGCCGAAGAGATCGTGGCCCAGCCACAGGTCTAGGCCACGGCACCCGACAGCGCCTCAGTGTTGTTGCGCGGGGTGTGGACCGTTCGGCTGACGCGGTAGGCCTCCGTGGACGGGGCGTGCTGGCCACCGGGATGGCCATGGCATCCCGTTCACGGGAGGCTCACCGACTGGACGCCATCGTTCAGAGCAAGCGGACAGGGGACTGCTACGCGCACAAGTGTTGGCGTAGAGAGGCGCTTATCTCCATTGCCCGTAGGTAATTCGCCGTGGAATTGTTGATATCGTTTGCAACCACTTTCTTAGGCGCTTTGATCCTGCTGGTCTTCTTTTCTCTTGCTGTGATGCTCTCCAAGGGGGCCTCACGCGGAACTGCGCCAAGGAGACTCCAGATGATTCCCTCTTTCCGCTATGCGTATCGAAAGGCACGCAGCTGGCATGGGTCGGTTCCTGCCTCGATCGTTGCCGGTGTCAGGTACTCGCTGACGGGTGACAGCGGCTACTTCAAGTCGCACGGTGGCTGGAGGATGTCCCGCCTGCATCGAGGATCTGACGTCGAAGAGTGATTGTACTGAGGCGACAGGCGTCAGCGGCTGCTCAACGTTGTTTCTCGGCGTGTTTACCGCGCGGCTGACGCGGTAGGCCTCTATGTCGGCGGCTCGCTGGCCAAAAGCATGGCCCCGACTCCTCCACGCCCGGCGGCCATTCAGTCATCGATCTGGCCGGTCGGCAACCGTACCGTGATGCCGGTTCAATGAACTGTTCGGGGCGCAGGTCTCTGTTTCACGGCGCGATGACGCCGTTTATTCAGCCCGGTGCTAGCCTCACCTGCTGGGGGGACTGACAGGGAGATTATCCAATGCCGATCAGGGCTGTGGTGTACGCGAGCGAGGCCGGACCCCAGGTGGCCGACAGCGGATCAGGCCTGCCAAGCGCGAAGCTTGAGGAACTGGTAAACGACGCGGCGCGTTTCAACAAGGATGCCGGGGTGACGGGTGTTCTGCTGTTTGATGGAACAAGGTTCTTGCAGTACCTGGAAGGTCCGGAAGATGGGTTGGCTGTCGCCTACTCACGAGTGCTGGGGTCGCAGAGCCATAGTGGGATAGTCGAGCTTCAACGCGGCCGCGTTGGACAGCGGCGGCTGCCATTCTGGCCGATGCGCTGGCTGCCGGTGGAGCGCCAGGAATTATCCAGCGTTGCCCATGCAAATTGGACCCGCTTCAACATGCGAGGCGATGCTGAGGCAATGAATGCTACAGCGATGGACCGTTTGGTCAACTTGGCCCAGGTCCGTGCAGCCACGCCGATTATCGCTCGGGATGCGCCGCCGCTTCGATCTGCTCTGTGAGTAGGGCTAGCCCTTGGCGCATTGCTGCAGCAGATAGGGCGGAATCTTCGAGGTGATTGTCAAAGATCCCTGGAACCATGCCCTCCCATACCCTCGTCAATGACGCCGGATCTGGATGGCTGATGATGAGCGCGCGGACGCAGTACTCCATCGCTTTGAGGTAGCCCCGATGGGCCTCAAGTTCTGTGGTGCAGTTATCGAGGCGGTGCAAAAGCTCGGAAGTGGTGGGCATGGGGCGCTCGTAGACAGCTCGCTGAATGAGAGTGATAGTTGGGGCATTCCATATGGCCCCAGGCAATGAGCATCCTCAACGTTCTGCTGTCGCCAGATCAACTATTGGTTGCTGTAGATACCTTGGCTGAGGACTCGCGGACTGGTTCCAAGTCGGCCGGCGCGAAACTGCTTCTGATCCCTCAGCACAACCTGGTGCTGGCCAGCCGCGGTAGCGCTCAGTTCTTCCTGCGGATCTACGAACTGGCCCTGCAGGCAAGCTTCCGCGCGGACTTCACCATGGAGCAGCTCGGTAGGGAGCTAGGGCTGGTGATTGACCAGCTGTGGCCAGCGTACGAGAAGGCCGCGCTGGAGGCAGGGATCGCACCGTCGGCTATAGGGACCGAGCTCGTGCTGGGCGGATGGTCGCCGCGAGCGAATCGTATGGTGGCCACGGCATATGCCAAAAGCGTCAGCGGAGAGCCCGCTCGATGGCAGTCGCTGGAGGGTGGCCTGGCCTCCCCTGGGGAGCCATTGAGAGGCAGACCGGATAGCTTCGAGCTTGAGGCGGTGCTGGAGGCTGGCCGAATTCAGGCGTTTTGGCTGAACAACATCAGCGGGCGCCAAGTCGCAGGCGGCCGCCTTCTGTGTTTAAGCTTGAGCCGATTGAGAGCGAATTTGACCGACCTAGGAGCGATATAGATCATCTGGATCGATTCCAGCCGATCTCAGCATTCGATCGCGCCTAACCTGCTGCGTCCACTCTGCGTAGAGGGTTTCATGATTGACATGCGCAATACCTTGGCAAAATGAACATGTCAGCTCAAGTCCAGCAGAGACTTTCGAAAAGCCCATCCGTGATGTAAGTCGACACTCCTTGTCACACGTCCCGCATCTGAACTGTATTGCCTGAATGTTGTCAAGCATGCCGTTCGGCTGCAGCGAAGCTCGGATCCTCAGGATCCGAAATGAGCTAGGGGTAAGCATGTGTCTAGCCAGCTGGGGCCGGACACAGACGCAAACGATTTCGCGCCCGAGAAGAGCCAAGGAACTGGATTTTACCCTGATCCAAGTGTGCTTCGCATGATGGGTCACTCTACGGAGGCAATTGGCTCGGAAAAGCACTCACGCAGAAATGATTGCCCAGCAGCCACTGGCGATCTCTTCCGCACCCGGGTCGCCGCGCAAACTGGAGCGTCGCTGCAGGTGCTCCTTCAACTCCAGTAGCCAGGCAGGCCGATCACCATGAGGGTTCCTCACGTAGATGTCACATGCCAAACGAATTATGGGAGCAACCTCATGGCGAAAGTTCAACGCAGGGAGGGAACCCGCGTTGAAGGCCAACTCCCAGTGGGCTAGCTCTCTTTCGATGTCGACATAGTCTTTGTTGCGGCGGCTTTCCATGGCAGTTCTCCTTTAGAAGCTTGAACTCTACTCCCTCGATGGTGCAGCCGTCTGCGGCACCGTTCATAAAGCGAGGCTAGCGCCACGCTTAGGTAACAGTGAGTAGAGGAGTGTTTGCAGGGCAGCATCAGCTGCAGTGGAGTGACGCATGAACAACATCGAGAAAGGCCAAGCAGCAAACGACACCAACGATGCAAAGCGCGCTGGCCAGCAAGGGCAGCAGGGCCAGGTCGATGGCGAAGAGCTCGGCGGCGCCCCTGGTGGAAAGGGCGAGAAGGACCCGCAGAAGCAGCAGCAAAGCAGCCAGGATGGCGGCCAACAGGGAAGTGGTAAGGAAAAGTTGGGTGAGCAGCAGAACGCTCGTCGATAGGGCACAACGAGAAGCCGCGCCTTGCGCGGCTTTCTTCTTGGCTGGGAGGAGCTAGGATCAATGGCTTTGCACGAGCAAGCGGTAAGCTTAATGACCAAGATCATGTACCAGTCGCGGCCTGCTGGTACGACGACTATGGGTTCATGCCGATCCTGCCATTCTCCAAGTCCGGGGGGAATGGAGTGTGCTCGCTGCCTAACGGAAGAATTGGGAAGAATCATAAAGAACCGCGGGGCCGCGATCCGCTGGCTTGATTCTTTCCTAAAGGTCCAGCAAGACGAGGCTCAGGTATTTTTGTGCGCTAGCCGTGCCAATCCTGATCCATGCGCCTGAGATTTCAAGAGTATTGGATCGAGCATGAGCTTTCACATCAGCATTTACGACAGGAACGGCAGAGGTTTGCGGCTTCCCGAAGGCTGGTGGATTGATCTATCGCGTGAGTGCCCGGCGCTGGTCAGGCGGTCGACACGGATTGATCTGCCAATGTCTTCAGTTGACGAGCATCCCAGGATAGACCCTGTCGTCTTGATGGATCTTCATCGTCGTATAGAAGGTGCCCAATGGCTGACCTAGAAAAATACGACCCCGTATGCGTGCGCTGGCTCAGCTTTCGCCTGCGAAATGGACAGTCGATCGGTCCTGAAAAGCTGAAGGCTGTATGGTCAGATGCTGCCGAGACAAACAGCTGCAGTGTCCGCAGAGAGCACGGCCCTGACGGTCATGTTGTCTATGTGCTGTATGCGTCACGTGGTCTTCCGATGCCGCGAAGGGCAGAAATGCGTTTGCGGTCAATGCTTGAAGACGCTGGATATGCGTTCACCATGGGGGCAATTGCCGGCCGACATCCGGTCGGTGGGTAAGGGTCCCTTCGCGGTCCTGAATCGGCGAAGGGTCATCTCAGGCTGTGCGACGGCCAGGCGTAAGCTGCTCGGCATGCTCCCTTCGCTCGGCTACCAAGGCTTCCGAACCGCTCCTATCCCTGCCGGGTGGGTGCAAATGGGCGAGCGCTGGGCACTGTGGTGGAACGGCCGGGAGGTGGCCAGCCTCACCCCTGATCGTGCGGGCGGCCTGCGCATGACGCTCAATGCGCTGAAGATGTGGCAGACCAAGAGCGTGAGAAGTGGCCAGCCTGCGCCAAGGAAAGCGCTTTGCCGAGCGGTGGTGCGCGGCCAGGCTGTATCCGGATCTGCCGCTTCGCGAGGCGGTTGAGCGCCTGACCGAAAGCACCCCGATTCAGCCGGCGCCGCCACTGCCCGGCTTGCCACCGACCCGCAAGCAGCTGCAGCAGGCCCAGCGCCTGGACGAAGCAGCTGCTGCTGCATCCGCCAGGGTGATGGCGGCACTGGGGCCGATCCGGCCGGCGGCGGAGACCAAGCCGAGACTGATGGATCCTGCTAAGGCTTGGTTGAGGAAGGGAAAAGTCGGACCAAAGCGGCGCTGACGATGCGCTGGGCCAATGCCCAGCGCTGGCCGGTGTCGTTACTCTGTGGCTGGCTTGGCACGGGGCTTGAGTCTAAAGCTCACCCCTAGCCGATTGATCGCGTTCATTGCCGCGATGGTGAGCGTGAGATCGACAAGGTCCTTCTCGCTGAAGGCTGCCGCCACGGCTTGGTACGCCTCATCAGATGCGTGGGTCTCGCTGACAAGCGTTACCTCCTCAGCCCATGCCAACGCGGCGCGCTCTTGGTCCGAGAAGAGATACGCGGCTTCGTGCCAAACAGGCAGAAGAGTGATTGTGTCGAAGGGCATGCCTTCCTTGAGTAAATCGCGCGTGTGGATGTCTATGCAGTGCGCGCATCCGTTCAGTTGAGAAACGCGCAAGAACACCAAGTGGATCAGTTTTGAGGGCAGCGATGTTTCGGTGGTTACAAAGTGATGGAGCTGCCCAACCGCTTTGGCACCTTCGGGAGAGACCACAAACCAGTTCGCTCGGTTCATCCGCATTGTCCTTTCCTGTAAGTGTGGACCGGAATCGGCCCACTTGTAGATAGAGACGCCAGACTGCCTCGGTTTGTGACAGCTCCCTGCGTACGGCGGCTGGTTCCCCCGCAGAGGCGGGCAGTTGGCTCCTGTCCTGATTGATGTGAGATGCCGCAAGGGCTGCTTTGGCTCCAGAAAACTCCGCGTGGAGCCGTTGTGCGGCAACGGCTTTGGCGGTCCTCTTCCAGAATTCAATTCGATCCAAGTGGCTGATTTGCAACGACAGTCAGGCAGACTTCTAAGCCGGCGGTTACAGGTTCGATTCCTGTCGGGCGCGCCATTGGAATCAATGGCTTGGACTTCCTTTCTGGTCAGTATCGAGCCCTTCCGGAGCTGCCTCCGGTATTGCCTCGTGCCCACGCTGCACCAGCAGCCCGCCTGCCTCCTGTCCATCCGCCACCCCCGCCGGGGCCGCCCGGCATCGTGCGAAGATTGCCGATCAGGAACGGGGGTGAAATGAAAAAGCACGGAATGGCTCTGGCAGTGATGTGCCTGCTGCCGATGGCGGCGACGGCGGAATCCTTCGCAAAGATCGACAATGACGCCGATGTTTCCGCCTGCGTCAGGGTGGAGCGCAAGTTGTGCAAGACCACCCGGAGTCTTGACCACTGCAACCCATGGCATGAAGAAAACGCTGCGCGTGTCGGCGCTGACACCGTCGTTGTCGTCAACTCCGACAAGAACTCGCAGGTGCTGGGCTTCATCGGCAAGCGCAGCGAGGTCATCGCCGATTACTACCGCTGCAAGAACCCCGAGCCCATCGTGGCGGCGCCTGATTACTGGGATGTGGAAGCATTCCGGTACGAGAACTACCAGGGGCAGGGGACGACCTCCATCATGGGGCAGGCATTCCTGCGCCAGCGCGGCGGCGGCATCGTGACCTGTGCCGGCAGTGACGTGTATGCCATTCCCATCGGACCGTATTTCGAGGGGGTGATGGATCCGGTCAGCGCAAGCCTTGATGAGCGGGCCAGGGTTCTGGTCCACCACGCGATGTGTGATGCGTCGGGGAACTTCAAGTTCTCCAAGCTGCCGGAGGCACGGTGGCGCATTGTCACCGCCGTCGTCTGGGATACCGCCATCCGCTATGAAAACGTGCAGGGTGGCTACCTGTCCAAGGAAGTCAATTCCGTGGTTGATCCGGAGCCTGTCTACCTGACGGGGGCCGACCAGACCCACTGAGCGGCAGGAGGTTCAGGGGCGAAGCGTTGCTGGCTTGCGGCGCTTTGCCCTCCTGATGCCCACTCGCTACAGTCAGGGCTCGGACAAGGCCGTCCGGGGCAGCGCGTTGTCCGCATTTCGTGCCCCATCAAAGGAGTGAGACGCATGACGGAACAGGCAGCCCGGGACAACGACCTCGCCGCGGAAGTGCAGCGCCTGCGCAGCAGCCAGCGGCGGCTTTCGCTGTACTGCGGCGGCGTCACCCTGCTGGCGGTGGCCGGCCTGCTGATGGGTGCCAGCGCCCATCGCGATGCCTCGTTCGATGTCATCGATGCGCAGCGCATCAACATCCGCGAACCTGACGGCACCCTGCGCCTGGTCGTGTCCAATCGCACGCGTTTCCCCGGTGGCTTCATGAAGGGCGAGGAGATCACCGCGCACAAGCGGCCCATGGCCGGCATGCTGTTCCTCAATGACGAGGGCACCGAGAACGGTGGCCTGATCTTCAACGGTGCGCTGGGCAAGGACGGGCGCCCGGACAGCGGGATGAGCCTCACCTTTGATCGTTACCAGCAGGACCAGCAGCTGCAGTTGCTGGGGCTGGACGGTCCGGAGGGCAGTTTCGCGGGGCTGATGTTCAACGACGTGGCCAATGGCCTGAAGCGCCCGATTTTCTCGGCCGATGACGAACGCCTGGCCAAGGCGGGCGAGGAGGCGATCACCCGTCGCGTCTTCCTCGGCAAGTCCGGTTCGCACAACGCGATGCTGCAGTTGCTGGATGCAAAGGGGAAGCCGCGCCTGCAGTTGCAGGTCACGCCGAAGGGCGAGGCGACGCTGGCGTTCCTGGATGAAGCAGGCGAAACGACCCGGGTCATCTCGGCCAGCGATCCCTGAGTGGCGGGTGCCGTCGGCCCCGGGTAGGCCCCTGCACATCAATGTGAAGAAGTGCTTGCAATTCCCGCGCGACTCCCGGAAAATGCCGGACTCGCTTCGGGGGACGGAACTTCTGCTTCCGCCCACTCAAGGCAACGTATCAGGCTTCAGCGCCAGCCGCATCGGTGATGAAGCAAAGTTTCAGTGGTGGCTGTAGCTCAGTTGGTTAGAGTACCGGATTGTGATTCCGGTGGTCGGGGGTTCGAATCCCCTCAGCCACCCCACTGTTTCAACCGCATCGGCAACGCCGACACGGTATTGCAATAAACAGAATGCACGCTACAATGTGCGTCTGGGTTTCACGGGCTGTTAGCTCAGTTGGTAGAGCAGTTGACTCTTAATCAATAGGTCCAAGGTTCGAATCCTTGACAGCCCACCAAGACGGAAGCCACCTGGTATGCCAGGTGGCTTTTTTCTTCAGATAGTGCGGTACCCGGAGCAGCGCGGACGTCAACGATGTTGAACGAAGTGCTTGCATCCCCCAGGCGGATGGGGTCATAATTCGCGCCCCGATTTCGGGCTGTTAGCTCAGTTGGTAGAGCAGTTGACTCTTAATCAATAGGTCCAAGGTTCGAATCCTTGACAGCCCACCAGACGAAAGCCACTTGGTTCGCCAAGTGGCTTTTTTCTTGGCCGCGATCCAGCGATCAAAGGTAGGCGCGCATCCACGCATGGCGTGGATCTACTGAAGCGATGCTTAAAACTGGGTTACATGCGTCATCAGTGTTTTCAATGCTGTGCACTGCATCTCACCGATCGCACTTCGCATCATTCCCAATGAATGTTCCGCGCCAGTGGCGCATGCAGGTGGAGTGAGTGTTGATGATTGCAATGAAACGGAATGCAGGGCTGATCGTGTCTGGCGCGCTGCTGCTCGCGCTGGTGGGCTGCACGGCGGGCGAGCCGCCTGCGACCGCCGAAGATCACGCGCAGACGGTGGAGCGCGGTGCGGGTACGGACATGGTGCCGGGGAAGCCGGCAGTGCCATCGGAAGACGGTGCAGCGGCCGAGCCGGTCGAGGTCACCCGCGCAGCGGACGGTTCCTCGGCCGAGCTGCGTAAAGCCGATCCTGCAGCGGCGCCGTCCTCGTCTGCGCCGGCCCAGCCAGCGCAGTAATCCCGCCGGGCCCGTGGTGGCTCAGGCCATCCGGGCCCGGACCGGTGCCGCACGCAGCCGCGGCAGGCGGCGTCCCGTTTCGTAGGCCAGCAGCGGCAGCGCCCAGCTCAGCACCAGCAGGCTGGGTACCATCACCAGCGGCGATGCCAGCTGCATCAACGGCGGTACCAGCAGGAACAAGCGGAAGACCGCCGGCGACAGGGTCACCAGGTAGCTGCGCAGCATCCAGCGCCGATGGGCGTCGATCTCGCCGCGGCGGATCGTGCGGTAGCCGCACAATGACGTGATCAGCCAGGCAAGGCCGGTGGCAGCAAACGCGAGCTTCAGTGCCAGCCAGCCCTGGGTCGTGATGAGCAGCCCGACCACGGCGGCACTGCCCAGCAGGATGCCCAGCAGATAGGTGCGCCCCAGCCAGCGGTGCAGGGTGGGCCAGCGCCGGCGCAACGCCGCCACGAACTGGCTGGCCCCCGCCAGCATGGCCAGGCTGCCGCCGGTAATGTGCAGCCACAGCCAGCTGCGCCGGTCCCAGAACATGCCGTAGGCCTCGGGCGTCACCTGCACATAGCGCTGCGCGGTGGCCCACAGGAAGTGCCCGGCCACGGCCAGGCCGAGCAGCCAGAAAACTGCCTTCCACCTGGCGTTCCAGGCGCGCGCGGAGGGCGGGGTGGGGGCGGTGTGCTCCATCAGGATGTCCAGCCTTGGCAGTCCGGCGAGTCTGCGCGAAATGCGTCGATCCGCACATTCAGCTTTGTCACGCCTTCCGCTTTGCAGCCCCGCCTGCGACAATGAGCCCCTGTGCCGGCCACGCGAAAGTGGCGGAATTGGTAGACGCCCTGGATTTAGGTTCCAGTGTCGCAAGGCGTGGGGGTTCGAGTCCCCCCTTTCGCACCAGTGCCGGCCTGTCCCCGCCCTGATCGGGCTCCCTGCGGCCCCTTGACCGCCACGCGCTGGCAGTGCAGGCCGAATTGGGCGAAACTAAAGGGCTGCGGCAAGCAGGCGCGTCCCAGACGTCGTGTCCTTACAACCGTTTCATCCCAATCATCGAGCCGGGGGCGTGGGCCACCGG
>PJTS01000206.1_pt1 | contig 54248 bp, 44 predicted proteins | sample 1512251 | NCBI WGS metagenome assembly PJTS01 (sample SAMN08177686, study PRJNA422409) | Soil metagenome, whole genome shotgun sequencing project. | isolation source: Soil (2) enriched on wood chips: alkali lignin treatment | place: USA: Madison | collected 2015-01-15 | reverse complement strand
GCTGATCAGCACATCGCCCAGACCGCGTTCCGCGAAGGTGGTGGTCGCGCCGCGACCGCCGGTATCAAACACTTCTACGTTTTTCAGGAACTGGGTCATGAACTGCTCGGTTTTGGCTTTATCGCCGCCGTCAGCTTTGTCTGCAGCGCCCCAGGCAGCCAGATAGGTATAACGGGCGTTGCCGGAGGTTTTCGGGTTCGGGAAAATGAGCTTTACGTCAGAACGCACGAGGTCGTTCCAGTCGTGAATGTTTTTCGGGTTGCCCTTACGCACCAGGAAGCCCATGGTGGAGTAGAACGGCGAGCTGTTGTTCGGCAGACGGCTCTGCCAGTTAGCCGGGAGCAGCTTGCCTTTGTCATGCAGGATCTGCACGTCGGTAATCTGGTTGTACGTCACCACATCCGCTTTCAGCCCCTGCAGGATCGCCAGCGCCTGTTTGGACGAACCGGCGTGAGACTGTTTGATGGTCAGCTTGTCGCCGTTGTTGTCTTTGGCCCACTGTTGTTCAAACGGCGGGTTCAGGGCAGCAAACAGCTCGCGGGAGACGTCGTAAGAGCTGTTCAGCAGTTCGGTTGCCTGCGCCTGAGCGACCAGCAACACTGAAGCTGCCAGCACCAGAGATCCTTTTTTCAGTACAGTAACGGCCATTGCGCACCCTAAGCGTTGTGATGATTTTCTTAGGGTCATCATATTTATAACGAGTACTAAAGGAGTAACGGTTTTATATACCGTTTGGTGATTTAGAAGCAGAAAAGGGAATAAGGCATTTATCCCCTCTCCCCTTTAGGGAGAGGGTCAGGGCGAGGGGCGTTCTTACAGCGCCAGCAGACGCTCGATGGACGGGGCAAAATAGTAACCGCCAGTCACTGGCTTCGTGAAGCGCAGCATAGCATCGCGCTTGCCGTCGGTATCGCCGAACATGCTCAGCAGCTGCTGTTCGATGTTATACAGACGGGCACAGTAGGCGCAGAAGTACAGGCCGTGCGTACCGCTGGCGGTGCCGTATGGCAGGCTCTGGCGCACAATCTTCAGCCCTTTGCCGTCTTCTTTCAGATCAACACGGCTCAGGTGCGAGGTTGCCGGGCGCGCGTCGCCGTCGATCTCTTCGTTAGCTTCTTTAGTGCGGCCAATCATCATCTCCTGATCGGATACGCTCATGCGGTTAAGCTGTTTGAGGTTGTGCTCCCAGCGCTGGACGAACACGTAGCTGCCGCCTGCGTCCACGCCGTCTTTGATGACCGCCACTTCACGGCGCGTCTCTTCTCCTGCCGGGTTTTCGGTGCCGTCAACGAAGCCGCTCAGATCGCGCTCTTCCACCCAGCGGAAACCGTGAATCTCTTCTGTTACTTCAATGCAGTCGCCAAAGGCGGCCATAGCGGCCTGGGCAATTGAGAAGTTCAGGTCGTGACGCAGGGAGAGAATATGGATCAGCACGTCGTACTGCGTGGCCGGCGCCAGGCCTTTGCCGTAAGGGACAAAATCTTTCAGCTCTTCGGCCCCTTCCCCACCGCTCAGCTGACGCCAGACGTTATGACCGAACGCGACCACCGCACCGCAGTGGGCATCCGGGAATTTGACCTGGAAGGTGGCCAGTTTATCGATAAAAATTTTGCTGGCCGCACGCAGGGCATCGATATCCCCTTTAACATTGGCTTCGATCCAAATCGCCGCGCGGCAATGTTCTGGCAAAATGCCACTCTGAACCTGAGACATCGCTCCTCCTGAAAAAAAATGCCACGTCGTCGTGGCATGGTTGGCGGCGATTATACCCGCTTTTTTAACGAGGCGGCTTGTCCAGACGCAATTTACTGCTGCCAGATAATTTTGCTGATTTTCCAGCTTTTCAGGGTGTCGTCAGAAGGCATTAACCCTTCCGGGCCGTTCCAGGTTCCGCTGAACTGGTAGCTGATATGCTGGCTGCCCTCAGCTTTACACTCTACCGTCACGTTGTCGTCGGCAGGCACGCTGATGCAATTACCATAGGCTTTCTGATACAGGTCGCTGAACGGCGTACCAATCTTCACCCCTTTGTCGGTTTCGATTTCAGTGTCCAGCACCTCAATGCGCCCGACAGTGGATTTATCACCGTTAATCACCAGCGCCAGTTGGTCATCTTTCAATGCTTCAAAGTAGTGAATGATGGTGCCATTTTGCGTTCTCATGCCGCTGCGCAGACGGTAATCACCGCCTAACGCCGATTCGATGGCGCTCTGTTCCAGCGCCGTGTCGGCGGTGAGATTGCCTACGCCCTGCTCGGTTACCTCGGTGGAAGAGCCGAACCAGTTCCAGGGATAAGCCGCAGACCAGTTCACGGCGGAGAGCGTTGAACAGCCCGTCAGGACAACGGGGAGCGCGCATAATAGTAAACGCAGCGATTTCATCGGGAGATCCTTTCTGGTTAATTTGACGCTTGTTGGAGTGCAGCATCGCTAAAAAGTGCCGTTTAATCTTGCTCAGGCGTAAAACAGGCGCGCAGACGGGGATGGGTCAACAGCCACAGCAGCGCCACGATATCGGCCACCAGCAGGGCAATACCGATGCCACTTAGCGCTTCACCCTGTAGCCACAGCAGAGGTTGCCACCCCAGCAGTACAACCTGGGCGAGGATCAGCAGCCAGCGCAGCGCCCGCCACAGGCGCGGCACCCGATGGCGCCGCCCGCTCAGTAAAAAGGCCAGCACCGCCGGGATCCCCGGCAGCAGCCCGAGCCAGAAGTTATCATGATCGGGATAAAACAGGTTCAGCAGGGTATTGCCCTGATCGCGGGAGGCTCCCGCCAGCACGAACAACACCCAGGTGCGCGCCTGTAGCAATAGCACGCACCAGAACAGGAACGGCAGGCGAACCCGGCCGTGGCTGTCATAGTCGCCAGGGTGAAAATCAATACTCTTCATCTTCGATCAGACGTTTGCCCAGCGTTAGCACGTCGGCATGTTCATAGTTGAGGCGCTCGTACATTCCCAGCACCATGTCGTTATCTTCACGCACCATGATCTGAATTTTTGGGCAGCCGCGGGCGATCAGTTTCTTTTCCAGACGATTGAGCAGCGCGTTGGCTATGCCACGCCCACGAAACTCCGGGTGGACGCCCAGGTAATACGCCGAGCCGCGATGCCCGTCGTAGCCGCCCATCACCGTACCCACCACTTCGCCATTGACCTCCGCGACCAGAAACAGACTGACGTCGTGATTGAGCTTACGCTCAATGTCCATCTCAGGATCGTTCCACGGTCGCAGTAGCTCGCAGCGCTCCCAAAGGGTGATCACCTCTTCGAAGTCTGCCTGGCGAAAAACGCGTATCTCCATGGTATTAACCGCCTTTTTGGGTTCAAAAACAGTGATTATGACGCGAACGCCCTCTTTCGCCAATATGCAGCGAAAAAGGTCAGGAAATTTGGCATAATGGCACTTTGTCACGTATTGAAATGAAAAGTAAAACAATTCACCACACGGACTGTCGTAACGGGAAAGACGATACGATATAACACCAGGACACTCATTTTTTACATTTCAGGCCGCATGAGCACATTCAAACCCTTAAAAACACTCACATCGCGTCGTCAGGTTCTTAAAGCGGGGCTGGCGGCATTGACGTTAACGGGCATTGCAAAGCAGGCTCAGGCAAAAGACGAGAGCACGCTAAAAACCAGTAACGGACACAGCAAGCCAAAGACCAAAAAACCCGGTTCAAAGCGTCTGGTGATGCTCGATCCGGGCCACGGCGGTATTGATACCGGTGCCATTGGCCGCAACGGCTCTAAAGAGAAACATGTTGTACTGGCGATTGCAAAAAACGTCCGGTCGATTTTACGCAGCAACGGCATTGACGCCCGCCTGACCCGTTCCGGCGATACCTTTATTCCGCTGTATGACCGCGTAGAGATTGCCCACAAGCACGGCGCGGATCTGTTTATGTCGATTCACGCAGACGGCTTCACTAACCCCTCGGCGGCAGGTGCATCGGTATTTGCCCTTTCCAATCGGGGTGCCAGTAGCGCCATGGCAAAATACCTCTCCGACCGTGAAAACCGGGCGGATGAAGTGGCCGGAAAGAAAACCACCGACAAAGATCATCTGCTCCAGCAGGTGCTGTTCGATCTCGTTCAGACCGACACGATTAAAAATAGCCTGACCCTCGGCTCGCATATTCTGAAGAAGATTAAGCCGGTGCACCGTCTGCACAGCAAAGGCACCGAGCAGGCGGCGTTCGTGGTACTGAAATCTCCGTCGATTCCCTCCGTACTGGTAGAAACCTCCTTCATCACGAATCCCGAAGAAGAGCGACTGCTGGGCACGAAGGCGTTTCGCCAGAAGATCGCCAACGCCATTGCCTCCGGGATCATCAGTTACTTCAACTGGTTCGATAACCAGAAAGCGCACTCCAGGAAACGTTAATGAAACCCAACGCACAGCTGGTTAAAACCTTCCTGCTCCAGTTGCAGGATGCCATTTGCCAGAAACTGAGCGCCGTCGATGGCGGTGAATTTCAACAGGATGAGTGGCAGCGCGAAGCCGGTGGCGGCGGGCGCAGCCGCGTGCTGCGCAATGGCGGCGTGTTCGAGCAGGCTGGCGTGAATTTTTCTCACGTACACGGCGACGCCATGCCCTCCTCGGCCACTGCACACCGCCCGGAGCTGGCGGGCCGCAGCTTTGAAGCGATGGGAGTTTCGCTGGTGGTGCATCCGCACAACCCGTACGTGCCCACCAGCCATGCCAACGTGCGCTTCTTTATCGCCGAAAAACCGGGTGCCGATCCGGTGTGGTGGTTTGGCGGCGGCTTCGACTTAACGCCTTTCTACGGGTTTGAAGAAGACGCTATCCACTGGCACCAGACCGCGCACGACCTGTGCCAGCCCTTTGGTGAGGACGTCTACCCGAAATACAAGAAGTGGTGCGATGAGTATTTCTACCTGAAGCACCGGGACGAGCAGCGTGGCATTGGCGGGCTGTTCTTTGACGATCTGAATACGCCGGATTTTGATACTGCCTTCAGTTTTATGCAGGCGGTGGGCAATGGCTTTACCGACGCTTACCTGCCGATTGTCGAGCGGCGTAAAGACCACGATTACGGCGTACGCGAGCGCGAGTTCCAGCTCTATCGTCGTGGACGTTACGTGGAATTTAATCTGGTGTGGGACCGTGGCACGCTGTTCGGCCTGCAAACCGGTGGGCGCACGGAGTCGATTCTGATGTCGATGCCGCCGCTGGTGCGCTGGGAGTATAACTTTGATCCGAAAGTAGGCAGCCGCGAGGCTGCCCTGAAAGAGTTTATTCGGGTTCGGGACTGGGTGTAAAAAACCCCTCACCCCGGCCCTCTCCCCAAAGGGGCGAGGGAGAAAAGATAGCTCCGTGCAGTCCCCTCACCCCAAAAGAGGCGAAGGTGAAAAGACGACTCCGTACAGTCCCCTCTCCCCTATGGGGAGAGGGTTAGGGTGAGGGTTACAGCGGCTGCGTCTGCGCCTCAACCACCGCCAGCGCCACCATGTTCACAATACGACGTACAGAGGCAATCGGGGTCAATACGTGAACCGGTTTCGCCACGCCCATCAGCACCGGCCCCACAGTCACCCCTTCCGAACTGGAGACGCGCAGCAGGTTATAACTGATACGCGCCGCCTCGACGTTCGGCATGATCAGCACGTTGGCAGAGCCTTTCAGCGGGCTGTCCGGCATCCGCTCGTTACGGATGCTCTCCACCAGTGCGGCATCGCCGTGCATCTCACCGTCGATCATCAGCTCAGGCGCGCGCTCGCGGACCAACGCTAAAGTCTCACGCATTTTGCAGGCAGCTGCCGATTTGGACGAGCCAAAGTTGGAATGCGACAGCAGCGCTACTTTCGGTTCGATACCAAAGCGACGCACCGTTTCCGCCGCCATCACCGTGATTTCTGCCAGCTCTTCCGGGGTCGGATCGTCATTGACGTAGGTATCAGCAATGAAGGTGTTACCACTCGGCAGTAACAGGGCATTCATCGCCCCGGCGGTATGCACACCTTCGCGATAGCCGAAGATCTCCTGCACCACGCTGAAATGCTCATGATAGTCACCAATGGTGCCACAGATCAGCGCGTCGGCTTCGCCACGGTGAACCATGATCGCGCCGATCACCGTAGTATTGCTGATCACTGCCCGCTGGGCCTGCTCCTGGGTGATCCCCCGACGTTTCATGATGGCGTAATACTCGTTCCAGTACTCCTTGAAGCGCGGATCGGATTCATTGTTGACGATCTCAAAGTCCACGCCCGCTTTAATTTGCAGGCCCAGCTTCTGGATACGCATCTCAATCACGCTCGGACGACCAATCAGGATCGGTTTGGCCAGCCCCAGGCTCACCAGCTCCTGAGTGGCGTGCAGGACACGCGCCTCCTCCCCTTCCGCCAGTACCACGCGTTTCGCATCTGCACGCGCCTGGGAGAAAATCGGCTTCATGAACAGGTTGGTTTTGTAGACGAACTCGGTCAGCTTATCGACATAGGCGTCGAAGTCGGTGATCGGGCGCGTTGCCACGCCGGAGTCCATCGCCGCCTTCGCCACCGCTGGCGCGATTTTGACAATCAGGCGTGGATCAAAGGGCTTAGGAATGATGTAGTCCGGGCCGAAGCTCAGATCCTGATCGCCATAGGCGGAGGCCACCACTTCGCTCTGCTCCGCATGGGCCAGCTCAGCAATGGCATGAACCGCCGCCAGCTTCATCTCTTCGTTGATGGCGGTGGCACCGACATCCAGCGCGCCACGGAAGATGAACGGGAAGCAGAGAACGTTATTCACCTGGTTCGGGTAATCAGAACGGCCGGTGCAGATGATGGCATCCGGGCGCACGGCTTTCGCCAGCGGCGGCAGGATCTCCGGTTCCGGGTTTGCCAGAGCGAGGATCAGCGGCGCACGCGCCATCTTCATCACCATCTCTTCATTCAGCACTTTCGGGCCTGAACAGCCGAGGAAGATATCCGCGCCGTCCATGACATCTGCCAGGCTGCGCTTGCCGTCGTCGTCAACGGCATAGGCGGCTTTGGTTTCGGCCATATTGGCCTCGCGGCCTTTGTAAATAACCCCTTTGGAGTCGCAGACCACGATGTTGTGCTTCTGCATCCCCAGCGCCACCAGCAGGTTCATACAGGCGATGGCTGCCGCGCCAGCACCAGAGACCACCATGCGCACGTCAGAAAGATTCTTCTCCACCACCCGAAGGCCGTTCAGAATGGCAGCGGTACTGATGATCGCCGTTCCGTGCTGATCGTCGTGGAACACTGGAATGTTCATGCGTTCACGCAGTTTCTGCTCGATATAGAAACATTCCGGCGCTTTGATGTCCTCGAGGTTGATGCCGCCAAACGTCGGCTCCAGCGCGGCCACCACGTTAATGAATTTGTCCGGGTCAAGCTCATCCACTTCAATATCAAACACGTCGATACCGGCAAATTTCTTGAACAGCACGCCCTTGCCTTCCATCACCGGTTTACCGGCCAGCGCCCCGATATTGCCCAGTCCCAGCACTGCGGTGCCGTTGGAGATCACCGCCACCAGGTTGCCACGGGCCGTGTATTTGTAGGCCGCCAGCGGATCTTTTTCGATCTCAAGGCACGGCGCGGCAACGCCCGGCGAGTAGGCTAACGCCAGGTCACGCTGGGTTGCGAGGGGCTTGGTAGGAGAGACCTGAATTTTGCCGGGTACGGGAAATTCATGAAAATCGAGGGCGCTCTGTCTTAACTGCTCGTCCATTGTAAGGTTCCTTTAGCGTGTCGTTCAAAATGGGTGATGTTGTTATGGTCTGAGTTCACCCTGGGTGGCGGATAGTATCGCTGCTGCCTGCGGTTCAAACTTTGAAGGCTGCCAAAGTCTCACCATCAAAAAAACAAAAATTGTTAGCAATTTATAACAATCATGTTACCTGCCCAGCGAAGCAAGACCATGTCCGTCTGCTATGCTTTTTTGTTAAGTACATCGCGAATTTCGCAGAAGTGTGATCTAACACACTCAATCAACTCTTTTATTTCCAAGGAGTAATCATTTATGAATCAACTAGACGGCATCAAACAATTCACCACGGTCGTTGCTGACAGCGGTGATATCGAATCTATCCGCCATTACCAGCCACAGGATGCGACCACCAACCCGTCGCTGCTGCTGAAAGCCGCCGGGCTGTCGCACTTTTCGCATCTGATTGACGATGCGATTGCCTACGGCAAAGGGCGGGGAAAAACCAAGGAGCAACAGGTCGCTGAGGCCAGCGATAAGCTCGCGGTCAATATTGGTAGCGAAATTCTGAAAAGCATTCCGGGACGCGTCTCGACCGAAGTGGATGCCCGACTCTCCTTTGACCAAGAGAAAAGCATCGCCAAAGCGCGACATATTGTGCAGCTCTACGAGGAGCAGGATGTTGATAAATCGCGCATTCTGATCAAGCTGGCCTCCACCTGGGAGGGGATCCGCGCCGCCGAGGTGCTGGAGAAAGAGGGAATCAACTGCAACCTGACGCTGCTGTTCTCTTTTGCTCAGGCACGCGCCTGCGCCGAAGCCGGGGTGTTCCTGGTGTCTCCGTTTGTCGGGCGTATTTACGACTGGTATCAGGCCCGCCAGCCAATGGATCCGTACGTCGTCGAGGAAGATCCCGGCGTGAAATCGGTACGCAATATCTACGATTACTATAAGCAGCACCGCTACGAGACCATCGTGATGGGCGCCAGCTTCCGCCGGACCGAGCAGATCCTGGCCCTCACCGGCTGCGATCGACTGACCATCTCCCCTAACCTGTTGCAGGAGTTGCAGGATAAAGAGGAGGAGGTCATCCGCCGCCTGGTACCATCATCAACCGTGTTGCCTAAACCCAAACCTATGACCGAAGCCGAATTCCGCTGGGAGCATAATCAGGACGCCATGGCGGTCGATAAGCTGTCAGAAGGGATCCGTCTCTTCGCGGTCGACCAACGCAAACTCGAAGATCTGCTCGCCGCCAAACTGTAACCTTGCCATGGAGTGAACTATGTCCCGTAAAGAGTTAGCCAATGCCATTCGCGCCCTCAGCATGGATGCCGTGCAAAAAGCCAATTCCGGTCATCCAGGCGCACCAATGGGCATGGCCGATATCGCTGAAGTCTTGTGGAATGATTTCCTGAAGCATAACCCTAACGATCCAACGTGGTACGACCGCGACCGCTTTATTCTCTCTAACGGTCACGCGTCAATGCTGCTCTACAGCCTGCTGCACCTCTCGGGCTATAACCTGCCGCTTGAGGAACTGAAAAACTTCCGCCAGCTGCACTCGAAAACCCCGGGTCACCCGGAGATTGGCTATACGCCTGGGGTGGAGACCACCACCGGCCCACTGGGTCAGGGGCTGGCGAATGCGGTCGGGCTGGCGATTGCCGAGCGCACGCTGGCGGCGCAGTTTAACCAGCCGGATCATGAGATTGTCGATCACTTCACGTATGTCTTTATGGGCGATGGCTGTCTGATGGAGGGGATCTCTCACGAGGTCTGTTCTCTGGCGGGCACGCTGGGGCTGGGCAAACTGATCGGCTTCTACGATCACAACGGCATCTCCATCGATGGCGAGACCGAGGGCTGGTTCACTGACGACACGGCAAAACGCTTTGAAGCCTATCACTGGCACGTGGTGCATGAGATTGACGGCCACGATCCAGAGGCGCTAAAAGCAGCCATTCTTGAAGCGCAAAGCGTAACCGATAAACCGTCGCTGATTATCTGTCGTACGGTCATCGGATTTGGTTCGCCGAACAAAGCCGGCAAGGAAGAATCCCACGGCGCGGCGCTGGGCGAAGAGGAAGTGGCGCTCACCCGCCAGAAGCTGGGCTGGAAATACCCTGCCTTTGAGATCCCAAAAGAGATTTATAAAGCCTGGGATGCCCGTGAGGAGGGCGAAAAAGCGCAGGCGGCCTGGAACGACAAATTTGCCGCCTACCAGAAAGCGCACCCGGAGCTGGCGGCCGAGTTCAGCCGTCGCATGAGCGGCGGTCTGCCGGAGAACTGGGAAGAGACGACGCAGGCGCTGATTGAGAACTTACAGGCCAACCCGGCGAAAATCGCGACCCGTAAGGCGTCGCAGAACACGCTGAACGCCATCGGCCCCATCCTGCCCGAGCTGCTGGGCGGCTCAGCGGATCTGGCCCCGAGTAACCTCACCATCTGGTCTGGCTCCACCTCGCTGAAAGAAGATATCGCCGGGAACTATATCCACTACGGGGTGCGTGAGTTCGGCATGACCGCCATTGCCAACGGTATCGCCCATCACGGCGGGTTTGTGCCTTATACCGCCACCTTCCTGATGTTCGTGGAATATGCGCGTAATGCCGCGCGTATGGCGGCACTGATGAAGGCCCGGCAGATCATGGTCTATACCCACGACTCCATCGGGCTGGGTGAAGATGGCCCGACCCACCAGGCGGTGGAACAGCTGGCCAGCCTGCGCCTGACGCCAAACTTCAGTACCTGGCGTCCATGCGATCAGGTTGAGGCGGCGGTGGGCTGGAAGCTGGCGGTAGAACGCCATAACGGCCCGACGGCGCTGATCCTGTCGCGCCAGAATCTGGCGCAGATCGAGCGCACCCCGGAACAGGTGAAAAATATTGCCCGCGGCGGGTATATCCTGAAAGACAGCGGCGGCAAGCCGGATCTGATTCTGATTGCTACCGGGTCGGAGATGGAGATCACCGTCAAGGCGGCGGAGAAGCTGACCGCGGAAGGTCATGCGGTGCGGGTGGTGTCGCTGCCTTCAACGGATATCTTTGATGCCCAGGATGAAGCGTACCGCGAGTCGGTACTGCCATCGGATGTCACGGCACGTGTAGCGGTCGAAGCGGGTATCGCGGATTACTGGTACAAATATGTCGGTCTGAAGGGGGCTATCGTCGGCATGACCGGTTATGGCGAATCGGCGCCTGCCGAGAAGCTGTTCCCGTTCTTCGGCTTTACCGTCGAGAACGTGGTAGAGAAGGCGCAGGCGTTGCTGTAAGTGCCTGTACTGCCCTCTCTTCCGGGAGAGGGAACCAACAAAAAACGGTAACCTTGTGGTTACCGTTTTGCTTTTATCGTGTGATCCACAACGTCGGCCACGCGTCTGGCCCATGCCAGTTATCACAAGTGGGCTCTTCCGCATACCGCACCAGCCGGAAACGCTGCCCGGTGAAACGCCAGCGCGTCTGGATCCCGCAGTCGCCAATCCCGCGCCCCAGAGCCAGGGTCGTCAACTCGCGGTTTTTTTCATCGAAGCTGGCATTCATTAACTCCATCTCGCTGCTGTCGCTCGACGGCATAAAAGGCAGGCGCAGACGCACGAGATGGGAGGCAAAGGGCTTTTTACGCGACACCAGCCAGGCCAAATCGACGGTGTTATAGGCCCCTGCCTCACAGCTGATCATCAGCAGCGCTTTGTCATCGGTTAAGGCGGTGACCCGCACTTCACGTCGTGCCGGATCGAGCGAACACTGGCTGCTGTTAATGCGCCAGGAGCCATAGTCGGTAAGATCGCTGCGTTCCTCGCGGGTTAAAGGTGTGGGGGTTGGGTTAACCACGGCCACCTCTTTCAGCGCAGGGGCAGGCGGTACGCTGAGCGGCGGTTGAGCGCCTTTATTGATCCACGCGGTTTCACTCCCGCCACGCTTTTGCTGGGCGTCGATAAACTGCAGCGCCTCTTTCAGTCCATCAAGGGAAATAACCTGCTTGCCATTCGCGAGGGTGATCGCTTTTTTTTGCTGAAGCGTGGTCAGCAAGGCAGTAATGGTGGCGGCATGATCGGTGGTAAGACGCCAGGGGGTCACCTGCCAGTGCGGAGGCGCAAGTTGCAGTGGCTCGCCGTCGAGCAGTAAGCGAGGCGCAATGGCGGGTGCTTTGGGATCAATGGTCGCCAGCCCGCCGAGATCGATACGCAGCACCGCATCGGTTTTCGCCCCGGCGCTGCGGCTCAGGGTCATCACCAGCCCGTTATGCTCACCGGTATTGCGCGCAATGCAAAAATTCTGGTTGTTGCAGGTCACCTGCCAGTCAGTAAACAACTGCTGTGCAGGTGCCGCCTGAACCAGAGTTGCGGGCAGCACGCTGAGCATAAAGATAAGAAAAAGGCTGTGACGCATGAATAGCAGGATCCCGGAAGCAAAACTGACAAACAAACCGTATCTTCCTGCTCAGGCCGGGCTTACTCAATCGGATTTATCGGATAGATTTATATAAAATACATCTTATGAAAAATAATAAGATCAACCCATTAACCCGGAACTGCGCAAATACTGTAAGAGTATCACCGTTTTGCCGTCCCGGATTTCACCCGATTGTACCATCGATAGCGCCTCGCTAAAGGGCAGCTCCAGCACCTCGATCTCTTCGTCTTCTATGCCGCCGCCTTTACCCGCGCGCTGTGCGTCGCTGTATTCTGCCACGAAGAAATGGACGATTTCCGTCACCCCACCGGGAGACATGTACAGCTCAAACACCTTACGCGCTTCACCGACAATAAACCCGGTCTCTTCGATCGCCTCTTTACGAATGCAGACTTCCGGCTCGTCGTTATCCAGCAGCCCGGCACAGGTTTCAATCAATCGCCCGTCGGGATTGCCGTTCACCCAGGTGGCGATACGGAACTGGCGAATCAGCACCACGCTCTGCTTGTGCGGGTTATAGAGCAGGACAGTTGCGCCGTTGCCCCGATCGTAGACTTCACGTTTGTGGCGCACCACTTCGCCGTTACGCCGCGTCAAATCGTAAGTCAGGTTGCGCAGAATGAAATAGTTATCCGAGAGGCACTTGTCTTTAATCAGTTCAATTTTCAAGGTTACACAGGCTCCATAGCGCAAAACATGCTGGTCATACTACGCTGTGAAGCCCGCGTTGTCGTCCGTCAGGTTAATGCGCGGTGGGCGCATCGACGCCAAGCCAGTCGGCGATCCCCTGGGCGGCGTGTCGCCCTTCCGCCATCGCCGTCACCACCAGATCGGCCCCACGCACCGCATCGCCACCGGCAAAGATCTGCGGATTGGTGGTTTGATAGCGGTAGCGCGTCTCAACGCTTGCCGCGATCCGCCCCCACGCATCCACCTCCACGCCCTGCGCCTGTAGCCAGGGCATCCCATGCGGGTTGAAGCCAAAGGCCATAATTACCGCATCGGCAAGCATCACAAATTCGCTACCGTCGATAGGCACCGGGCGGCGGCGTCCCTGGGCATCCGGCTCACCCAGTCGGGTGCGTAGCAGGCGAATGCCATTAACCCGTCCGGTATCCTCCAGGGTCAGCGCCACCGGTTGCACGTTAAATTCAAAGGCAGCCCCCTCTTCCCGGGCATTTTTGACCTCCTTTTTCGACCCCGGCATGTTGGCCTCATCCCGACGGTAGGCGCAGGTGACGCTGGCAGCCCCATGGCGCAGCGCGGTGCGCACGCAGTCCATCGCCGTATCGCCGCCGCCCAGCACCACCACGTTCAGCCCGGCGGTATCGATAAAGGGTTCCTCCCCCGACGTCGGCAGCCCCATGAGCTGTCGGGTGTTGCCCACCAGGAACGGCAGCGCATCGTAGACGCCGGGTGCCTCTTCATGGGGTATGCCCGCCTTCATCGAACGGTAGGTGCCCACGCCCACAAACAGGGCATCGTATTCGCTGAGCAGCTGCGCCAGCGGGATATCCTTACCCACCTCGCAGTTAAGCTCGAAGCGAATGCCCATCGCCGTGAAGATTTCCCGACGACGGGCCAGCAGCGATTTATCCAGCTTAAAGGCGGGAATGCCGAAGGTAAGCAGGCCGCCAATCTCCGGGTGGCGATCAAAGACCGTGACGCGAATGCCGCGGCGGATTAACGCATCGGCGCATGCCAGCCCGGCAGGACCGGCACCGACGATGGCGACCTGCTTATTGACGGGCGTGACGTGGCTCAGATCGGGCCGCCAGCCCTTCGCCAGCGCCTGGTCGGAGATATAGCGTTCAATGTTGCCTATGGTCACCGACCCGGCCACGTCCCGCACCGTGCAGGCTCCTTCGCACAATTTGTCCTGAGGGCAGACCCGCCCGGTAATCTCCGGTAGGCAGTTGGTCTGATGGGATAACTCCACCGCGGCGTCGATATCTCCGGCTTTCACTCGCTCGATCCACTGGGGAATATGGTTATGCAGCGGGCAGGTCCATTCGCACACCGAATGCTCCCCGCAGGTCAGGCAGCGGTCAGCCTCTCGCTGCGCCTGCACCGCACTGAAGGGCAGATAGATTTCGTCGAAATTATCCCTACGCGCTTCGGGAGAGCGTTTATCCGGCTCGCCGCGCGCGGCCAGGGCAAACATACGCTCGCGTTTGCTCATCTTCCGGGACGTGGCCGCCTCCCCGGTCTGCCACGGCTGGGCCTCGTGACGCGCCGCGCGCACCCGTCGCGTGCGGGCCAACTGGTTCAGGGTATCGGGCGTGACCCGCGACAGGGCATCCGCCGGGCAGTTCGCCACACAAGCCGGTCCCTGGGGGCGATCCAGACAGAGATCGCACTTTTGCGCGGTGGCCGCCTGCGCCGTGGTGACCACCTCCATGGTGCCGAACGGGCAGGCCACGACACAGGCTTTACAGCCGATACACTTCTGTTCATCCACCTGCACACTGTCGCGCATCCGGCCGATAGCACCGTTCGGGCAGCTTTGTATACAGGGGGCGTTCTCACAGTGGTGACAGGTAACGGCGCTGTGTTTGTTGCCCTCTTTCACCACGGTGATGCGAGGGGTAAAATGGCGCGCGCTAAGAGCATGTTGTTCATTATGATGCGCCATGACGCACGCCACTTCGCAGGCACGACATCCAATGCAGAGCTGGCTGTTTGCCATAATAAAATGATTCATCACGGTTCCCCCGCTGGGCTGAATAACCTTATTCTTTATATGAATAAATTATTTACCGACCGCAACGGGTTGAGGCAATGTTCAATTGCCCAGGAACACGAACTATTTTGCCTGAACCTGTGTCAGATCAATTAATTTCATTCCTGATGAAATTACGTTTCATTCCCCTGCGGAAACGCTTATCAGGCCTACTTCGTATTAGCTCAGGACGCGATTTGTGATAGTCAAACAACCGGTTTCACGCACTCTTGCCCGGGCCTTTTTCGCCATTATTGCCCTGTCACTTCTGACGAGCGCGATTGCGCTGTTTACCCTCGCCAGCAGCCAGCGTGACGCCGAAGCGATCAACCTGGCGGGGTCATTGCGGATGCAGAGCTATCGCCTGGGTTACGATATGCAGCAGGGTAATGCCGATCTGCTGGCCCATCGGCAGGCCTGGCAGCACACGCTGAACGCCCCCGCGCTACTCACCCTAAAAAGCTGGTACGTGCCCGATGAGGTTCAACAGCGCTATCACCTGTTGCAGCTGGCGTGGCAAGGCGTGGACGAAAAGCTCGCGCAGGGCGATTACACCTGGTATCAGAACCATATGGATGAGTATGTAGCACGTATCGACGCCTTTGTGCTCTCCCTGCAGCATTACGCCGAACATAAAATCCAGCTGGTGTTCGCCATCTCCTTTGCCGGTGGGATCGGCATTATCCTGCTGGCGTTCAGCACGCTGCGCCGGATCCGCCAGCAGGTGGTTGCCCCACTCAATCACCTGGTCGCCTCCAGCCAGCACATTGAGCAAGGCCGGTTTGATACCCCGGTGCCGGATACCGATCTGCCAAACGAGCTTGGCCTGCTCTCCCGCACCTTTAACCATATGGCGACCGAGCTGCACAGCCTGTATCGCTCGCTGGAAATTTCGGTCGAAGAGAAGACTCACCACCTGCACGAAGCCCATCAGCAGCTGGAGATGCTGTTTACCTGCTCGCAGGCGATGAACACCAGCAAAATCGACAGCCACTGTTTCCGTCATATCCTGCAAACCGTGCGCGAATATACCGGGATCAGCTGGCTGGCGCTGCATACCAGCGACGGCTGGAAAATGCAGGAGGGCGAGACAAGGGAGCACCTTGAGACGCAGGTGCTGCCGGTGATTATGCTGGATACCCGGTTCGGTGAGCTGCGCTGGCAAAGCGAGCAGCGCGCCGTCCCGATACCGCTGATGAAAAGCGTCGCCACCATGCTCGGGCGCGGCCTTTTCTCCAACCAGGCGCAAAAACATTACCACCAGTTGCTGCTGATGGAGGAGCGCGCCACCATCGCCCGCGAACTGCACGACTCGCTGGCACAGGTGCTGTCGTATCTGCGCATCCAACTGACGCTGCTTAAACATGCGGTGCCGGACGAGAACGACGCCGCGCAGGCGATCATCACCGATTTCTCCCGGGCGTTAAATGCCGCTTACCGTCAGCTGCGCGAGCTACTCACCACCTTCCGGCTGACGCTGAACCAGGCCAACCTGCCCGCCGCGTTACAGGAGACGCTGGACGATCTGCAAAAGCAGACCCGTGCAAAACTGAGTCTCGACTGTCAGCTCTCCTCCCTGGCGCTGGACGCCCAGATGCAGGTACACCTGCTACAGATTGTGCGCGAGGCGGTGCTGAACGCCATCAAGCACGCCCAGGCCAGCGATATTCAGGTCAACTGTGTCACTGCGCCGGACGGCAGCCACAGGGTGAACATCCGCGACGACGGGATCGGCATTGGCGACGCCAGCGAGCCGCCGGGTCACTACGGTCTGAACATTATGCGGGAGCGTGCCGACAGGCTGGGGGGCACCCTGCACTTCTCGCAGCCGCCGGGGGGAGGGACGGAGGTCAGCGTCTGTTTCCGCTCGTCAGCCGGTACGGAGGGTAAATAACGGTAAAATCAGGCGGAAAGTCACCAGTCAGCCATGAGGATGGATAATACTCACCGCTTCACAGGGGGAATCGCGCGGATAAAGCGCATGATAATTTACATTATCTCCTTTATTTCTCCACGTTTGACATCCGCCTTGCCGCTAGAGTTATGCGGGCAATTTACAATGACGACGCGCAGCAAAACGAGGTCTTATTTTAATGGCGAATTTTTTCATCGATCGCCCCATTTTTGCCTGGGTGCTGGCAATTCTGTTGTGCCTGACCGGCACGCTGGCCATTTTTTCCCTTCCTGTTGAGCAGTACCCGGATCTGGCTCCGCCTAATGTGCGGATCACGGCTAACTATCCGGGGGCATCCGCACAAACGCTTGAGAACACCGTCACCCAGGTGATCGAGCAGAACATGACCGGTCTCGATAACCTGATGTATATGTCCTCCCAGAGCAGCGCCACCGGGCAGGCGACGGTCACGCTGAGCTTTACCGCTGGCGCGGACCCGGATGAAGCGGTGCAACAGGTGCAAAACCAGCTACAGTCTGCGCTGCGCAAGCTGCCGCAGGCGGTGCAGAATCAGGGCGTGACGGTGCGTAAAACCGGCGATACCAACATTCTGACCATCGCCTTTGTCTCCACCGACGGCTCGATGGATAAGCAGGATATCGCTGACTATGTTGCCAGTAATATTCAGGATCCGCTCAGCCGCATCAACGGCGTGGGGGATATCGACGCCTACGGCTCACAATACTCAATGCGCATCTGGCTCGATCCGGCGAAGTTGAACAGTTTCCAGATGACGGTAAAAGACGTCACCGACGCCATCGAATCACAAAATGCGCAGATTGCGGTCGGCCAGTTGGGCGGTACGCCGTCCGTTGATAAGCAGGCGCTGAACGCCACCATCAACTCCCAGTCGCTATTGCAAACCCCGCAACAGTTCCGCGATATCACCCTGCGCGTTAACCAGGATGGTTCGGAAGTGCGGCTGGGCGATGTCGCCACCGTGGAAATGGGTGCCGAGAAGTACGACTACCTGAGCCGCTTTAACGGTAAACCAGCCTCCGGGCTGGGGGTCAAGCTGGCCTCCGGGGCTAACGAGATGGCCACGGCTGAACTGGTCATCAACCGCCTCGATGAGCTGTCGCACTTTTTCCCGCACGGCCTTGAATACAAAGTTGCCTACGAAACCACCTCTTTCGTGAAAGCCTCGATTGAGGATGTGGTGAAAACCCTGCTGGAAGCTATTGCCCTGGTGTTCCTGGTGATGTACCTGTTCCTGCAAAACTTCCGCGCGACGCTGATCCCGACCATCGCCGTACCGGTGGTGCTGATGGGCACCTTCACGGTGCTTTACGCCTTTGGCTATAGCATCAACACCCTCACCATGTTTGCGATGGTGCTGGCGATAGGCCTGCTGGTGGATGACGCCATCGTGGTGGTGGAAAACGTTGAACGCATCATGAGCGAAGAGGGGCTAACCCCGCGCGAAGCGACGCGAAAATCGATGAAGCAGATCCAGGGGGCGCTGGTCGGTATTGCCATGGTGCTGTCGGCGGTGTTCGTGCCGATGGCCTTCTTTGGCGGCACCACGGGTGCCATCTACCGCCAGTTCTCGATCACCATCGTTGCGGCAATGGTCCTGTCGGTGCTGGTGGCGATGATCCTTACCCCGGCGCTGTGCGCTACCCTGCTCAAACCGTTGCATAAGGGCGAACAGCACGGCCAGAAAGGGTTCTTCGGCTGGTTCAACCGCATGTTTGACCGCAACGCCGCGCGCTACGAGGCGGGTGTCGGACGCATCCTGCACCGCAGCCTGCGCTGGGTGCTGATCTACGTCCTTCTGCTGGGCGGCATGGTATTCCTGTTCCTGCGTCTGCCTACCTCATTCCTGCCCCTGGAGGACCGGGGCATGTTTATTACCTCGGTGCAGTTACCCAGCGGCTCGACCCAACAGCAAACCCTGAAGGTGGTCCAGCAGGTCGAGTCTTATTTCTTCACCAAAGAGAAAGATAACGTACTGTCGGTCTTTGCCACCGTAGGCTCTGGCCCTGGCGGGAACGGGCAGAACGTGGCGCGTATGTTCGTGCGCCTGAAGGACTGGGATGCGCGCGATGCCGAAACGGGCAGTTCGTTTGCCATTATCGAGCGCGCGACTAAAGCCTTCAGCCGCATTAAAGAGGCGCGAGTCTTCGCCAGCAGCCCACCGGCAATCAGCGGACTGGGCAGTTCGGCAGGCTTTGACATGGAGCTGCAGGATCACGCCGGGGCCGGGCATACGGCACTGATGGCCGCACGCGACCGCCTGCTGGAGCTGGCCGGGGAAGATCCTTCCCTCACCCGCGTGCGCCACAACGGTCTGGATGACAGCCCACAGCTGCAGATTGATATCGACCAGCGCAAGGCGCAGGCGCTGGGCGTCTCTATCGACGATATTAACGACACCCTGCAAACCGCATGGGGTTCGAGCTACGTTAATGACTTTATGGATAGGGGCCGCGTGAAAAAGGTCTACGTGCAGGCGGCGGCTAAATACCGCATGCTGCCGGACGATATCAACATGTGGTACGTGCGGAACAAAGACGGCGGGATGGTGCCCTTCTCGGCATTCGCCACCTCACGCTGGGAAACCGGGTCGCCGCGTATGGAACGCTACAACGGCTATTCGGCAGTAGAAATTGTCGGTGAGGCCGCGCCGGGGGTCAGTACCGGTACGGCTATGGATGTGATGGAAAACCTGGTGCAGCAGCTACCTGCCGGATTTGGCCTGGAGTGGACCGCGATGTCCTATCAGGAGCGTCTTTCCGGTGCCCAGGCGCCGGCGCTGTATGCCCTGTCGCTGCTGGTGGTGTTCCTCTGTCTGGCGGCCCTGTATGAGAGCTGGTCGGTGCCGTTCTCGGTGATGCTGGTGGTGCCGCTGGGGGTGATTGGTGCTCTGCTCGCCACCTGGATGCGCGGGCTGGAAAACGACGTTTACTTCCAGGTCGGGCTGTTAACGGTCATTGGCCTGTCGGCGAAGAACGCCATTCTGATTGTCGAGTTTGCTAACGAGATGAATGAGAAGGGTCAGGATTTACTGGCTGCGACCCTTGACGCCTGTCGCCAGCGCCTGCGTCCGATTCTGATGACCTCGCTGGCGTTTGTCTTCGGTGTGTTGCCGATGGCGACCAGCTCGGGTGCGGGTTCGAGCAGCCAGCACGCGGTGGGAACCGGGGTAATGGGTGGGATGATCTCTGCGACCGTCCTCGCCATTTACTTTGTTCCGCTGTTCTTTGTGCTGGTGCGGCGACGTTTCCCGTTAAAGGAACGACGGAAATAAGATATTGAAAAAGAAAAAGGCGTCCTTACCGGCCGCCTTTTTTGTGTGTTTATTTTCACACTATTGTTATTCAGCTAATTAAGTGCTCTTGCATTACTTCCTGAATGTCATTTACGAAGCATACCTTCGATAAAATCTTTCCAGTTCCCCAGTTCACGTTCAATCATAACTACCTCTCTTATTATTATGGCCATTCTACGAGAATATATCATCGTTGTGAAGATTTTTTCATCAGTGATACTGCTCTACCCCCGTTGGTACGACTGGCTTGTAGATAATATGGGGCCAGTCCGATAAATTTTATGTGACCAACTGCAATATTTTGAAATAACCTTAATTAAGGGTGAAAAAGTTATTTAGTGGCTGTTCTTTCACCAGTTTTTAGCACATGGACTTCTATGCGTAAAAGATGAAATAATATTCATAACCTGTACATTATCTATGTCAGGTCAGAATATAAAATAAAGTCATAAAACAAACGTGTTATATTTTCGCATTCGCTACACCATCGAAAATACTGAGCAATTGCTCGCTGTTAAGACAAAAGGATTCACCATGATCACCCTGTACGGCATCAAAAATTGCGACACCATAAAAAAAGCTCGCCGCTGGCTGGAGGCCAACAACGTTGATTACCGTTTTCACGACTATCGCGCCAACGGTCTTGATGCTGAATTGATGCAGAACTTCATTGCTGAGCTGGGCTGGGAAGCCCTGCTTAACACCCGCGGCACCACCTGGCGCAAACTGGATGAGACACTGCGTGCAAGCATTAACAATGCCGATAGCGCGGCCGCCTTAATGCTTGAAATGCCAGCAATCATCAAACGCCCATTGCTCTGGGCGCCCGGTAAGCCTATGCTGCTTGGTTTTAACGAAAACCAATACCAAACCTATTTTATTGAGGTGTAGTCTATGTCATGCCCGGTCATTGAGCTGACTCAGCAGCTTATTCGCCGCCCCTCCCTTAGCCCGGACGATGCAGGTTGTCAGGCGCTGATGATCGAACGCCTGCGGGCGATTGGTTTTACCGTCGAACCTATGGATTTTGGCGATACGCAAAATTTCTGGGCCTGGCGCGGTCAGGGCGAAACGCTGGCGTTTGCCGGACATACTGATGTGGTGCCAGCCGGTGACGCTGACCGCTGGATCAATCCCCCCTTCGAACCAACCATCCGTGACGGCATGCTGTTTGGGCGCGGCGCGGCAGACATGAAAGGTTCGCTGGCGGCGATGGTGGTTGCCGCCGAACGCTTCGTGGCGCAATACCCGAATCATAAAGGCCGACTGGCGTTTTTAATCACCTCTGATGAAGAGGCCAGCGCTAAAAACGGCACCGTGAAGGTGGTGGAAACGCTGATGGCGCGCAACGAACGCCTGGATTATTGCCTGGTGGGCGAGCCATCCAGCACCGAAGTGGTGGGTGACGTGGTTAAAAATGGCCGTCGCGGCTCTATGACCTGTAACCTGACCATTCACGGCGTGCAGGGTCACGTAGCCTATCCGCATCTGGCCGATAACCCGGTACACCGCGCCGCACCTATGCTCAACGAGCTGGTGGGGATTGAGTGGGACAAGGGCAACGACTACTTCCCGCCGACCAGCATGCAGATTGCCAATATCCAGGCCGGTACCGGCAGCAACAACGTCATCCCCGGCGACCTGTTTGTGCAGTTTAACTTCCGCTTCAGCACCGAGCTGACGGACGAAATGATCAAAGCCCGCGTCGTAGCCCTGCTGGAGAAACACCAGCTGCGCTACAGCATTGACTGGTGGATTTCTGGCCAGCCGTTCCTGACCGGGCGCGGTAAGCTGGTTGATGCGGTGGTTAATGCTATCGCGCACTATAATGAAATTAAACCGCAACTGCTGACCACGGGCGGCACATCCGACGGACGCTTTATTGCCCGTATGGGTGCGCAGGTGGTCGAACTTGGGCCGGTGAATGCCACCATTCATAAAATCAATGAATGCGTGAATGCAGCTGATTTGCAACTGCTGGCCCGTATGTATCAACGTATCATGGAGCAGCTCGTCGCCTGACGGCTGCCCCAAAGAAGGATAAGCGAATGGACTGGCTGGCTAAATACTGGTGGCTTCTGGTACTGGTTTTTCTGGTAGGCGTACTGCTGAACGTGATCAAGGATCTCAAGCGCGTTGATCACAAGAAATTCCTCGCCAACAAACCTGAACTCCCTCCACATCGTGATTTTAACGACAAGTGGGACGATGAAGACGACTGGCCGAAGAAAGACCAGAAGAAGTAATGGCTTAACCCTCTCCCCGGCGGGGAGAGGGTTATCTCTCAGAAAAACTCAACTATATCGTCGTCATTCGGCTTGCCGCCGCTGAGCGCTTCATCGAAGTAGTGTTTCGGCACGGTAAAACGCAGGTGGTCCAGCGCGAACTGGATGCTGCGATCGTCAATGGCGTGTCCCAGATCGTCGACAATATCCAGGGTCACATCGCCGCCTGCACGGATCAACGCTTCCTGGCCCGCAACCGCGTGGGACAGCTCAATCACGCGATCCTCCCCACCGTGGATCAGGTGAATGGTGGTTTCTGTGCTCGCCCGTTCTGGCAGAGTCGCATAGCGGCCATTAAACGCAATGACCCGTGAGGCTAAGCCCGGCTCGGCCTTGATGCTCTCCAGCGCCATGATCGCCCCCTGAGAAAACCCGATCAGGGCGGTGGCGTTCGCCTTAACACCGCTCTGCTGCTGCCAGTAACGCACCGTGTCGACAAATGTCGGCATGATTGCATTCACCCGCTCCTGACGGCTCTCTTCCGTCACGCCCTGCACTGAAAACCACTGACGACCATTCGGGCCGCATGGCTCGGCGCCGCCGACGCTGACGACCAGGGCATCGGGAAACAGCGGCGCAAACCAGCTGCCAATCTGCGCCATATTGACCGGATTATCACCGACGCCATGAAACAGGAGCAGCAGCTGCTTTGCCGGTTTATCGGGGCTTTGGACAACAAAATGGTCATGTTTCATAGCAGTCTCCTTAATTGATAAGCGGGATTCTACGCCTGACAGGCAGAATGAACATGCCAGTTCACTGATGAAGTCATTGAAAAAATTGCCATTGCAAAACGGTGTGCCTTAACGTCTGGCAGCGTTCGCTGTCGAGTTGGGCCAGCACCTGGCCCGTTTCGGTACGCAGATGACTCAATACGGCTTTACGTCCGCTGAGGGCCAGCGCGCGGCTCAGGGCGCTATCGTCCAGCCCCTGTTCGATTTTGCCCCGCAGCCCTGACAGCGGCAGATCCGTCGCCTGTAGCAGTCGTGTCAGGCTGGGCATCGCCGCCGAAAGGGGACGATGCGCAAAGGCGAACCCGGCCAAATCCAGCCAGTCATCATCATTAAGGGTAGCCTCACATGTGGGCACTACCGGGATCTTTTCACCGTTCCAGCGTTCAATAACTGATGCATCACGACAGAGCCGCTGATGTTCGCGCTGGCACAAATTCTGCCCCGCCGCGCTAAGCGGCAGCATCGCCATTGCCGTGTAGCAACCGCTGCTGGCCTCGCGGTGACTGCCGATGCGCACCAGAATAAATCCGCAGCGCTGCCAGAAGCGCCAAAGCTCCCCGGTATAGCCAAAGCTGACGGAAAGGTAGTCGATGTTCATCTGCTGGCGGGCTGTGGCAATCAGCGCCTGACCAATCCCCTCACGCTGGCGCGCGGGATGGACGGCAATGCGCGTGACGCGCCGGGCGGTGAGCGTGGCCGCCTGCGGCGACCCGCCATGGGCAGCCAGCGATTGCGCCACCAGATTACCGCGTGGACGCCGGTAGCCCGCCCACACCGCCTGGCTGAGTGCCGGACTCAGGCCGCCCTCCTCCACCAGCCACAGCGCGCCGCAGACGTCCTCACCCGTACGGGCGACGGCAAAATGCTGCCCGGGGGCATCCATCATGCGCCGCAGATCCAGCGGAGAGGTCCGGTAGTGAGCGGCGCAGAGCAGTTTATAAACCGCCGCCGGGAGTTCAGGGTCGCGGCTCCAGACCTCCTGCTCCAGCGGCGTACAGACGATCTCGCCCTGCGAAAGGCTCCCTTCGGGCGCATCATCAAACAGCAGTACCTCGGCGATAATGCGCTCCAGCGGGCAACCCGCCGCCCAGCGCACCGGTTCGCTCAGGGTGAAGTAACGCAGCCCGGCAAACCGGGCGCAGAATTTCAGCAAAAATCCCCTGCCGGTGCCTTCATACCCCTGCACCGTGGTGGTGAGCAACACCCGGGGGAAACGTGTCACCAGCTGTGCCAGCAGCGGGCCGGGGATTGCCGCCGCCTCATCGACGATCAGCCAGTCAGCACGCACGTCCGATGCCAGCAGCGCGTCCGGGGCCATAAAGTGATAGCGATCGCCGCCGAAGCGGGCGATAACCTCTGTCGCCGCTCTGGCGGGAGCCGTCACAATGGCGTGGCCTGCAATACGGCGTAACAGCATGCCTGCCAGCGCTGACTTTCCGCGCCCGCGCGCTGCGGTCACGGCGGCGACCCCTTCGGGCAGGGTGGTCAAATGGGAAAGGAGCGCGGCCTGCTCGCGCTGCGGCTCACCGCTGGCCGGGTGCCAGTCCGGGGCAGAGTGGGTTGGCACAGGAGGACAAGGTGCCCCCTGCTGCCACAGTAAAACCTGCGGATCGCGGGAGATATGGCGGCAGAAAAGTTCAATAAAACGTGGCGTGGGGATCGGCTCTGGCCTGTCGCTCCAGCGCAGCGAGTCCTGGTCAGATTTTTCCGGCCATAGCGCCAGGGCGGGGGTGAGTAACACCAGCAGGCTTCCGGCGCGCAAGGTGCCGCCCACAGCCGCAAACGCCGAGACGTCAAATCCATGGCGGGCATCGAAGATGGCGTGCAGAAATTCACGCCCCAGCAGCTGATTAAGCGCTTGGGGCGAACATGACGGGAGCTGAGGTGCATTGTCGCCCACCCACAACCAGTCGCCGGGATAGCTTTCTTTCAGCAGCAGCGCCTGTTGCTGCGTCCATGTGTCGTCCCCGCTCAGCACCAGCAGTCGCCGGTGCCCCTCCCGCGCCAGTTGTTCAGGCAATCCTGATAAATTCATCCCTGACATTGTGAATTAGATGGCCTTACCGAAGGTGTTGCACTGTGCCGGATCGCCGCCGTCAAAACCTTTTTTGAACCAGCTGTAACGCTGTGCCGAGGTGCCGTGCGTAAAGCTGTCTGGCACCACATGACCCTGACTTTGCTGTTGCAGACGATCGTCGCCAATGGCCTGGGCGGCGTTAAGCGCCTCTTCCAGATCGCCGGCCTCCAGCACGCCCTCCTGCTGCATATTGTGCCCCCAGACGCCGGCAAAGCAGTCGGCCTGCAGCTCCATACGCACCGACAGCGCATTCACTTCGCTTTCGCTGGCATTCTGCTGTAGCTGACGGACCTTCGGCTCAATACCGAGCAGTTTCTGCACGTGATGACCCACTTCATGGGCGATGACATAGCCCTGGGCAAAATCGCCGTCGGCGCCCAGCTTGCGTTTCATGTCATCATAGAATGAGAGATCGATATAAACGGTGGAGTCGGCAGGGCAATAGAACGGCCCCATCACCGATTGCCCGGTGCCACAGCCGGTGCGCGTGGCGCCACGGTACATTACCAGCTTCGGCTGCTGGTACGTACGGCCCATTTTATCGAACAGCTGACCCCAGGTATCTTCCGTGGTCGCCAGGATCACCGAGGTGAATTTCGCTGCTTCATCTTCATTCGGACTGATGGAGCGTGTCGCCTGCTGCTGTTGCGGCATCGGTTGCCCGGTCAGTAACCCGCTCAAGTCGACCCCGTAATAGCCCGCGACCACGACTACCAGCAAAAGAATGATGCCGCCCTTCCCTCCCGGCAGCCGGAAGCCCGGCCCACCCATTGACGGACCACCACTATTACGTCTGTCATCTACATTGTCACTTCCACGACGCCCTTGCCAGCGCATAACCACCTCGAAATATCATCATGATAATAAGTATGATCGTAGGCGGTTCGGGGAAAGATTACCACTGCAAACAGGGGTGAGATGCCAGAGGAACGGACGTCCCCCTGGCGATAAGGCGGGATTAATCGAGTTTAACACCCAGACGATGGGCAACGGCTTCGTACGCTTCGATCACGCCGCCCAGGCTCTGGCGGAAGCGGTCTTTATCCATTTTATCCAGCGTCTCTTTGTCCCACAGGCGGCTGCCGTCCGGGGAGAATTCATCACCCAGCACCACTTCACCTTTATACAGGCCGAACTCCAGTTTGAAGTCCACCAGGATCAGGCCCGCGTCATCAAACAGCTTTTTCAGCACGTCGTTCGCTTTGAAGGTCAGCTCCTGCATACGCGCCAGGTTCTCTTTGCTCACCCAGCCAAAGGTTTCGCAGTAAGATTCGTTGACCATGGGATCGTGCATAGCGTCGTTTTTCAGGAACAGGTCGAACAGCGGCGGATTGAGTTCGATGCCCTCTTCAATGCCCAGACGCTTCACCAGGGAGCCTGCGGCACGGTTACGGACGACGCATTCCACCGGTACCATATCCAGCTTTTTCACCAGACATTCGGTATCGGACAGCAACGCTTCCATCTGCGTCGGGATGCCCGCTTCTTCCAGCTTGCTCATAATGAAATGGTTGAACTTGTTGTTCACCATGCCTTTACGGTCAAACTGCTCAATGCGTGCGCCATCTCCTGCTGACGTATCATTGCGGAACTCGAGCACCAACAGATCCGGGTTTTCCGTGCTGTATACGGTTTTCGCTTTGCCACGATACAACTCAGCTTGCTTCTGCATCTTCATTACTCCTGGTGTGATGATTTGTGTTCAAAACTGGAGATATTATGCCACGCACACGTTTGCGTAGCACGAAAATAAAAAGGGCTGGATAAACCAGCCCTTTTTTTTTACTTGCTGAATGCCGCCTGGAAGACAGCGACCAGCGCATCGTTCTGCGACTGGGTCAGCGTATGACCTTTCGGATCGATAAACTGCAGGCTGCTACGGTTGTCCAGATCGCCGACCTGAAGCTTGTAGTCGCCAGAAGCCAGACCCGGATCGCGTGCGCCCAGCTCTTCCCAGCTGCTGTCAGACAGCGGCTTGTAGGTGACCGTCATGCTGCCGGTTGAGCGGGTGCTGTCGGACACTTTCATACCGACGCGCTCAAGCGTTGCAGGCAGACGCTGCCAGACCTGGTTGAACGGACCACGTACGACAAGCATTGGCAGACCGGTTTCGTCGGCAGCGCTCTGCACGTCGAAGGTTGCGCCATTGCGGCTCTGGGCAGCATTGGCAGCATCGGTTGCGTTTTTATCGAGGCCCGCCGCGATGGTGTTAAGCATCTCGGTGCTGTAGCGCTGCAGGGAAGCGGCATCTGAAACAGGCTTGCCTGCCTGCTCCAGGTTCAGCAGCTTAACGACGACCGCCTGCTGATAACCTTGAGGTTTAACAGAGACTTGATAACGTCCACGGTACTGTTGATCTTCATCCAGACGGGACCATTCGATCCAGTCGGTCGACAGTGTCTGGCTGGCATCATCGCGTTGCGTGATTGTGTAGTTCTTCGACTGAATCACGCTAACAACCTGCGGCCACAGCGTGGCATTACGCGCGCTCTCAACCTGCAGCGTCGCGGTATCGCCAGTGAACTGAGTACGCGCCCCGCTTACCAGCGCCAGAGGCTGTGCTGGTGGACGGATATCAAGCGCTTTGCCTACCGCGCCGCTCCCGTTGGTGACCGGAATGGTATAGTCGCCATTCTGAATCGGCAGGATCATGCCAGCGGGCGCATGAAGTTCAGCAAGCGGCGCAGCATCCAGATAGGATTCGTCACCGCTCACCTGGCGCTTGTAGCGTGAATCTGAGCTACAGGCCGCGAGCAGCATAACAAGCGAAACACCCGCAACCTTCGCCAGGCGCGACTTCTGTACTGAGTAAGCCATCAAATCTCCCTAAACTTTACAGCAGACCGGCATGCTTCAGCGCGCCAATGACCGTTTCGCGACCGTGGTCGGTAATCGGGGTCATTGGCAGGCGCAGCGTATCGGTCGCTACAAGTCCCAACTCCTTACATGCCCATTTCACTGGGATCGGATTGGGTTCGACAAATAATTTGTTGTGCAGCGGCATCAGACGCTGGTTAATCACGCGCGCTTCCTGGAAGTGACCGGCAGCCGCCAGTTTACACATTTCAGCCATATCGCGGGCTGCAACGTTGGAGGTCACGGAAATCACCCCGTGGCCGCCGAGCTGCATAAAGTCCAGCGAGGTCGCATCATCACCGCTCAGCAGAATAAAGTCGTCTGAAACCAGCTCTTTGATCTGATGAACACGGCTTAAGTTCCCGGTCGCCTCTTTAATACCGATAATATTTTTTACTTTCGCGAGACGGCCAACCGTTTCTGGCAGCATATCGCAGCCAGTACGCGACGGCACATTATACAGGATTTGTGGCAAGTCAGTATGTTCAGCGATGGCTTTGAAATGCTGGAACAGACCTTCCTGGGTTGGACGGTTGTAGTATGGCGTTACCGTCAGGCAACCCACGACACCCGAATCGTTGAAGCGCTGGGTCAGGCTGATGGCTTCAGCGGTCGCGTTGGCACCCGTACCCGCAATGACCGGGATACGCCCGTCTGCCAGTTCGAGGGTCAGCATGACCACTTCGCCATGCTCTTCATGGCTCAGCGTTGCAGATTCACCGGTAGTCCCTACCGAAACAATCGCCGAGGTTCCGCTGGCGACATGATAATCAATCAGTTTCTTCAGGCTTGACCGGCAGACATTACCTTTCTCATCCATCGGTGTAACAAGCGCAACAATACTTCCCGTGAACATGGGCCATCCTCTGTGCGTACAAGAGCCTCAATGGTACGTTTGGTACTGTAATAAAAGCAAGGGACATGAGGCCTCCAGGTTATTGTATGCCAGTTTTTTTTATGCTTTCCTTAGAAAGACTAAACCAAGCAAAGGAAGAACAGGTTTGACAACCTCATCACAACATTACCTGGTTATCACTGCGCTGGGTGCCGACAGGCCGGGGATCGTGAATACCATCACTCGCCACGTCAGTAGCTGCGGCTGCAACATTGAAGATAGCCGCCTGGCGATGCTGGGAGAAGAGTTTACCTTCATCATGCTCCTTTCCGGGTCATGGAATGCCATCACCTTAATTGAATCGACTCTGCCGTTAAAAGGCGCAGAGCTGGATCTGCTGATCGTGATGAAGCGTACCACCGCACGCCCGCAGCCGGCCCTGCCGGCAACCGTCTGGGTCCAGGTGGAAGTGACGGACTCCCCGCACTTAATCGAACGCTTTACCGCCCTGTTTGATAGCCATCAGATGAACATTGCCGAGCTGGTGTCCCGTACCCAGCCGGGTGAAGGCGACACTATCCCTAAACTGTTTATCCAGATCACCGCGCACAGCCCGGCATCTCAGGATGCCTCAAATATCGAGCAAGCATTCAAAGCCCTCTGTACAGAATTAAATGCGCAAGGCAGTATAAACGTCGTCAATTATTCCCAGCATGAACAAGACGGAGTTGAGTAATGAATCCACTGAAAGCCGGTGACATCGCACCGAAATTTAGCCTGCCCGATCAAGACGGCGAGCAAGTAAATTTAACCGACTTCCAGGGACAGCGTGTTCTGGTCTACTTCTACCCGAAAGCCATGACGCCAGGCTGTACCGTACAAGCCTGCGGTCTGCGCGATAACATGGACGAGTTGAAGAGCGCAGGCGTCGAAGTGCTGGGTATCAGTACCGATAAGCCTGAAAAGCTGTCTCGTTTTGCCGAAAAAGAGCTGCTGAACTTTACGCTGTTGTCCGACGAAGACCATCAGGTCTGCGGTGCGTTTGGTGTCTGGGGTGAGAAATCCTTTATGGGCAAAACCTACGACGGTATCCACCGCATCAGTTTCCTGATCGATGCTGAGGGTAAAGTTGAACATGTGTTTGACGACTTCAAAACCAGCAATCACCACGACGTGGTATTGAACTGGGTGAAAGAGAACGCCTGAGGATAAATGCAAAACGGCAACCTGAGTTGCCGTTTTTAGTGTTTGCTCCCTCTCTTTTTGAGAGAGGAGAGAGTGAAGGCATCAACCCGCGCAGCCCGTGCAATCGCTAGCGCCGCCGGGCATCAACACCAGGCTACTCCTCTACCGCTGGAACATCCGGCCAGGCATGTACCACCGCTTTAATCAGCGTTGCCAATGGGATGGCAAAGAACACTCCCCAGAACCCCCATAGCCCACCAAAAATCACCACCGACAGGATAATGACGATCGGGTGCAGGTTCACCGCTTCCGAGAACAGCACCGGCACCAGCAGGTTACCGTCCAGCCCCTGAATAATCAGATAGACAACGAAACAGCTCCAGAACTCGGTGCCCAGCCCAAACTGGAACAGCGCCACGCACACCACCGGAATAGTCACCACAAAGGCCCCGATATAGGGGATCAGCACCGAGAAGCCCACCAGCACCGCCAGCAGCAGCGAATAGTTCAGGCCGAAGATGAAGAAACCAATCCAGGTGGCCACGCCGACGACGATCATCTCCAGCACTTTGCCGCGGATGTAGTTAGTGATCTGCTGGTTCATCTCCTTCCACACCTGCCCTGCCAGGCCACGGTTACGCGGCAGCACCCGGCGCACCGCGTTAAGCATCTGCTCTTTGTCTTTGACCAGGAAGAAGACCATTAGCGGCACCAGCACCAGGTAGACCGCCAGCGTCAGCAGGCCCACCAGCGACGCGAGGGAGAATTTCACCACCGTATCCCCCATCGTCATGATACGGGTACGCATGTTTTCAGCCATCGCATCAATAATGCCCGCATCCATCAGGGCCGGATAACGGCGCGGCAGGGTGGCGGCAAAATCAGAGAGTTTGCTGAGCATGCCGGGCATATCGCGAATCAGGTAGATCCCCTGCTGCCAGGCGATCGGCAGCACCACAAAGGACATCACCAGCAGAATACCGACAAAAAAGACCAGCACAATAATGCTGGCCCAGCGGCGGGAGCAGCCGATGTTTTCCAGCCGTACCGTCGGCCACTCCAGCAAATAGGCGAGGACAATCGCGACGAGCAGCGGGGCCAGCAGCCCGCTAAAGAAGAAGAGAATGCCAAATCCGGCAACCAGAATAACCAGCAAAGCAATGGCCTCGGGATCGCTAAAGCGCCGACGGTACCACTGCATTAATAACTCGAGCATGCAACCCTTCCCTGAAGATGTTGGCTGGACGTAAAAGGTGAATTGTATCGGAGAGTCAATGAAAAGACTTTCGCTTTTTCTTGCTCCGTCACAAAACGCAAAAGCCTGAAAAGAGGGATTTTCTTATCGCCCTGACGCGGCTACACTCCCAGAGCAGCCGCAGGTGAACGATATGCGGGTTATTCGGTCAAATTAGCACACCCACCAGACAGGACAGAGGTTATGTTCAGGCAGTTGAAAAAAACGTTGGTTGCGACGCTCATTGCTGCGCTGACCGCCGGTCAGATGATGCCCGCGTTCGCTGACTCTGCAGAATCATTGCCAGACATGGGCACCTCGGCAGGCAGCACGCTCTCCATTGGCCAGGAGCTGCAAATGGGCGACTATTATGTGCGCCAGTTGCGCGGCAGTGCGCCGCTGATTAACGATCCGCTGCTGGTGCAGTACATCAATTCACTGGGGATGCGGCTGGTCTCCCATGCGGATTCGGTGAAAACCCCTTTCCACTTCTATTTAATCAATAACGATGAGATCAACGCCTTCGCCTTCTTCGGCGGCAATGTGGTGTTGCACTCGGCGTTATTCCGCTACGCCGACAATGAAAGCCAACTGGCCTCGGTAATGGCGCACGAAATTTCCCACGTTACCCAGCGCCATCTGGCGCGGGCGATGGAAGATCAGAAGCGCAGCGCCCCGCTCACCTGGGTGGGCGCGCTGGGTTCTATTCTGCTGGCGATGGCCAGCCCGCAGGCGGGCATGGCAGCGCTGACCGGTACGCTGGCGGGAACGCGTCAGGGGATGATCAGCTTTACCCAACAAAACGAACAGGAAGCCGACCGCATTGGTATTCAGGTGCTGCAACGCTCCGGGTTCGATCCGCAGGCGATGCCGGGCTTCCTCGAAAAATTACTGGATCAGGCGCGCTACTCCTCACGTCCACCGGAAATTTTGCTGACCCACCCCCTGCCGGAGAGCCGTCTGTCGGACGCCCGTAACCGCGCCAACCAGATGCGTCCGGTAGTGGTGCAGTCCTCGGAAGATTTCTACATGGCGAAGGTCAGAAGCCTCGGTATGTACAATTCCGGGCGCAACCAGCTGACCAACGATCTGCTGGACGCGCTGGCGAAAGGCAACGTGCGTGAACAGCGTGCGGCCCAGTATGGCCGGGCATTGCAGGCGATGGAGGCCAGCAACTATGATGAGGCCCGCAAAAATCTTCAGCCACTGCTGACCGCAGAGGCCAACAATGCCTGGTATCTCGATATGGCGACCGACATCGATTTAGGGCAGAAAAAAGCCCAGGATGCGATCAATCGTCTGAAAGGTGCCCGAGACTTGCGCACCAATCCAGTGCTGCAACTCAACCTGGCGAATGCTTACTTACAGGGTGGACAGCCGCAGCAAGCCGCGACGCTCCTCAACCGCTACACCTTCAGTAATAAAGATGATCCTAACGGCTGGGATCTGCTGGCCCAGGCGGAAGGTGCCCTTGGCCATCGCGATCAAGAGCTGGCGGCACGCGCCGAAGGCTATGCCCTGGCCGGGCGTCTGGACCAGGCCATCTCCCTGCTGAGCAGCGCCAGCTCGCAGGTGAAACTCGGTAGCCTGCAACAGGCCCGTTACGATGCCCGCATCGATCAGTTGCGCCAGCTGCAGCAGCGCTACCGCCCGTATGAAAAGATGTAAAGGAGAAAAGATGTCTGACGCGGTTACTATCTACCATAACCCCCGCTGCTCAAAGAGCCGCGAAACCCTGGCCCTGCTGCAATCGAACGGCATTGAGCCGCAGGTGGTGCTCTATCTGGAGACGCCGCCGGATGCCGACACCCTTCGCACACTGTTAAGCCAGCTGGGAATGCGCAGCGCCAGAGAGTTAATGCGCCAGAAAGAGGAGCTTTACAAAGCGTTGGGGCTGGCTGACAGCGCGCTCAGTGAAGAGGCATTACTACAGGCGATGGTGGATAATCCGAAGCTGATCGAGCGCCCGATTGTGGTGGCAAACGGCAAAGCGCGCATTGGCCGCCCACCTGAACAGGTGCTGGAGATTGTGCAGTAAACATGGAACAGCCCGGCAGCCTGTGCGCGCCGGGCCTACAGATTGAGGATATCTTTCACAAAGGGAATGGTGAGCTTCCGCTGGGCGGTGATGGAGGCCTTGTCCAGCTGATCGAGCGTCATAAACAGGGTACGCATCTCGCGATCCAGCCGCTTCAACAGAAAACGCCCCACGTCTTCCGGCAGTTCAAAGCCCCGCAACCGCGCCCGCAGCTGCAAAGCCTGCAGTTTATCTTCATCCGAGAGCGGCTGTAATTTATAGATTTGCCCCCAGTCGAGACGAGATGCCAGATCGGCAAGCCCGAGATTCAGCTGCCGCGGTGGACGATCGCCGGTGATCAGCAGCCGGGTTTTCCCGGACTCCAGAATGCGGTTATAGAGATCAAAAATCGCCATTTCCCACAGCTCATCCCCCGCCACGCATTCGATATTGTCGATGCAGACCAGCGACAGCTGTTCCATTCCGTCGAGCACTTCCGGCACGAACCAAGTGCGCTTATCCAGCGGCACATAGCCGACCGCATCCCCGCGCTGCGAGAGTTCGGCGCAGGCTGCATGCAGCAGATGGCTGCGCCCCGCGCCTTCGCGTGACCAGATATAGATGTAACCGCTGTGCTCCTGGCGCAACACGTTTTGCAGTGCAGCCAGTAAAGAGGGGTTATCACCCGGCCAGAAACTAGCGAAAGTTTCGTCGTCGGGAAGATAAAGTGGCAAAGAGAGCTGTGCCGGTGCGTTCAGAAATACCTCAACCAGGTCTTACTCGGAATCGGCCCAGAGTTTAACACGGAACAAGCGGGGAGAGAACCGGGCGGATCGGCCGCCCGGTTAGACGATCAATGAGAGACTTTTTCTGTCTCTTCCGCGTCCAGAACCACTTCTTCCGGGCGCAGGATGGAGATCACTTTGAAGATCAGGGCGAGGCCGATACCCACAATGGTCGCCAGCGCCATGCCTTTCAGCTCCGCTGCACCAATGTGAACCTTGGCACCGCTGACGCCAATAATCAGGATCACGGAGGTCAGGATCAGGTTCTGCGCTTTGCTGTAATCGACTTTAGACTCGATCAGGACGCGGATACCGGAAGCACCGATTACCCCGTACAGCAGCAGCGAAACACCGCCCATCACCGGCACCGGGATGATCTGGATCGCCGCCGCCAGTTTACCCACGCAGGAGAGCAGAATGGCAATAATTGCCGCGCCGCCGATAACCCAAGTGCTGTAAACGCGGGTAATTGCCATGACGCCGATATTCTCACCGTAGGTGGTGTTTGGCGTGGAGCCGAAGAAACCGGAGATAATGGTCGAGAAGCCGTTGGCAAACATTGAGCGGTGCAGACCCGGGTCGCGGATCAGGTCGCGCTTGACGATGTTCGCCGTGACCACCAGGTGACCGACGTGCTCGGCAATAACCACCAGCGCCGCCGGCAGGATGGTGAAGATGGCAAACCACTCAAAACGCGGGGTATAGAAGGTTGGCAGAGCAAACCAGTGAGCCTGCGCGATTGGCGTCGTATCGACCACGCCCATGGCGAAGGAGAGCGCATAGCCCGCCAGCACGCCAATCAGGATCGGGATAATCGCCATAAAGCCACGGAACAGCACCGAGCCAAAGACCGTCACGCCCAGGGTGACCAGCGAGATGATAATGGTTTTGGTATCCGGCGACTGACCGTCGGCAGGCAGCAGGCCCGCCATGTTTGCCGCCACACCGGCTAACTCAAGCCCGATGACGGCAACGATTGCGCCCATTGCCGCAGGCGGGAACATCACATCCAGCCAGCCCGTACCGGCTTTTTTCACAATGAAAGCAACGAGGCAGAACAGCACGCCGCACATAATGAAACCGCCCAGCGCCACTTCATAGCCTAAAGGCAACAGCAACAGTACCGGCGAGATAAAGGCAAAGCTCGAACCCAGATAGGCCGGGATTTTACCTTTACAGATGAAGAGGTACAGCAGCGTTCCGATGCCGTTAAACAACAGCACGGTGGCCGGGTTAATGTGGAACAGGATTGGCACCAGCACGGTTGCGCCAAACATCGCAAACAGGTGCTGCAAACTAAGCGGGATTGTCTGTAAAAGTGGCGGTCTTTCACTCACCCCGATAGCACGGCGCGTCATAGTGTTTTCCTCAAGTGTTGTTTGTTTTTAACGGTTGGTTTTTTTATTCAAAAAAAAGCCGACTATCAAAGTCGGCTTCTTTTTCGTTTATCACTTACTTAGTACCAAAAATCTTATCACCGGCATCGCCGAGGCCCGGGATGATGTACCCGTGCTCGTTCAGACCCTGATCAACAGACGCGGTGTACAGCTCCACGTCCGGGTGCGCTTTTTCCAGCGCGGCAATCCCTTCCGGTGCCGCAACCAGTACCAGCACCTTGATGCTGCTGCAGCCCGCGTTTTTCAGCAGATCGATAGTGGCGATCATCGAACCACCGGTGGCCAGCATTGGGTCAACGACCAGCGCCATACGCTCGTCGATGTTGGAAACCAGCTTCTGGAAATACGGCACTGGCTCCAGAGTTTCTTCGTTACGGTAGATACCGACCACGCTGATACGCGCGCTCGGGACGTGCTCCAGCACGCCTTCCATCATGCCCAGACCCGCACGCAGGATTGGCACAACGGTAATTTTTTTGCCTTTGATCTGCTCAACCTGTACTGGGCCGTTCCAGCCTTCAATGGTCACCGTTTCGGTTTCCAGATCGGAGGTTGCTTCATAAGTCAGTAAGCTGCCAACTTCAGAAGCCAGTTCACGAAAGCGCTTAGTGCTGATGTCATGCTCACGCATCAGGCCCAGCTTGTGTTTAACGAGTGGGTGTTTCACTTCCACAATCTTCATTCTCTTTCTCCTTCGGGTGGCAGCCACAAAAAAAATCGCCGGATTATACCGCTTTTTTCAGACTGCGCCATACCCATCTTGCTTGACCGGGATCAACCAAAGTGAATAACAGGCTGCAGAGAGTATAAAAGAGACAAAAAAAACCGGAGGGGGATCTCCGGCCTTTATGCGGGGTTTCGCCGGGTGGCGCTGCGCTTACCCGGCCATGTCACAGAGCTACAGCGTCTCGCCGTTGCTGGCGATCACCTTCTGATACCAGGCAAAGGATTTTTTCTTACTGCGATTCAGTGTGCCGTTGCCTTCGTTGTCTTTATCGACATAGATAAAGCCATAGCGTTTTTTCATTTCGCCGGTACCGGCAGAGACCAGATCGATGCAGCCCCACGGGGTGTAGCCCATCAGCTCCACGCCATCCTCCACTACCGCTTTTTTCATCTCGCGGATATGGGCGCTGAGATAGTCGATGCGGTACTGGTCGTTCACCGTGCCGTCGCTCTCCAGCACATCGATAGCGCCAAAACCATTCTCGACGATAAACAGCGGCAGCTGGTAGTGATCCCAGAACCAGTTCAGGGAGTAGCGCAGGCCCACCGGGTCAATCTGCCAGCCCCAGTCCGATTTCTGTACGTAGGGGTTGGAGACCAGGCTTTTGCTCTCGTCGTAATCCAGCTGCGGGTTATCCGCCGTCGCTTTGGTGGCAAACGACATGTAATAGCTGAAGCCGATGTAATCCACGCAGCCCTGTTTCAGCGCCGCTTTATCCTCTTCGGTGATATCCAGCTCAAAACCACGACGGGCAAAGTAGTTCAGCAGATGCTGCGGATAGGCACCGCGCACGTGTACGTCGGTGAACCAGTAGCGGCGGTGCATGGCATTCATCGCCATCATCATGTCGTCCGGGGCGCAGGTCAGCGGGTAGATAGGACACATAGCAATCATGCAGCCAATCCGCAGGGACGGGTTGATGTCACGTCCGGCTTTTACCGCCAGTGCGCTGGCCACCAGCTCATAGTGCGCCGCCTGGAACATCACCGGCTCGCGATCTTCGCCCGGCTGGTATTTCAGGCCGGAATTGGTGAAGGGTGCGAAGTCTTCGTGGAAGTTGGCCTGGTTGTTAATCTCGTTGAAGGTCATCCAGTACTTCACTTTGTGCTGATAACGTTCAAATACCACGCAGGCAAAGCGCACAAAGAAGTCGATCAGCTTGCGGTTGCGCCAGCCGCCATATTCGCTCACCAGGTGATACGGCATTTCGAAGTGCGAGAGGGTAATAACCGGCTCGATGCCGTGCTTCAGGCACTCATCAAACAGATCGTCATAAAACTGCAGGCCTGCCTCGTTGGGCTGCTGTTCGTCACCTTTGGGGAAAATACGTGTCCAGGCAATGGAAGTGCGGAAGCATTTAAAGCCCAGTTCCGCGAACAGTTGGATATCTTCTTTGTAACGATGATAGAAATCGATGGCTTCATGATTGGGGTAGTTTTTGCCCGGCAGCACCCCGTCGGTAATTTCGCGCGGGACGCCATGTGCGCCTGCGGTCATCACGTCTGCGACGCTTGGGCCCTTCCCGCCCTCTTGCCAGCCGCCTTCAAGTTGATGCGCCGCTACCGCGCCGCCCCACAGAAAACCCTCTTTGAATCCTGACATGCGATATCCCTCATTCAGCGTTAATTTTCGGCAAAAAAGAGTACAGAAACCGGTTTCAGTGAAATGATGTGCATTCAGCGAAGGGGTTGCAAGAAGAAGAATGTACCCGGTTTCATTTTCGTGAACGGGTTCAAGTTTGCGTAGCGAATCGCGATTTTTGCTGCATTTTCAGAGACCCGTTTTTCTGTTGCAGAATAGGCTCGCAAACGTTTGCCTGGACTGTTAGAATTGCGCCGATTTTTCTTACAATCGCAATGCAATCGCGTGGGGACTTGAGCCGTGACCAACAAAACTTCTCTCAGCTACAAAGATGCCGGTGTAGATATTGACGCAGGTAATGCGCTGGTTGACCGTATCAAAGGGGTAGTTAAAAAAACCCGCCGCCCGGAAGTAATGGGTGGGCTGGGAGGATTCGGCGCCCTGTGCGCGCTGCCGCAAAAATACCGTGAACCGGTTCTGGTCTCGGGCACCGACGGCGTAGGCACCAAGCTGCGTCTGGCGATGGATCTGAAACGCCACGACACCATCGGTGTTGATCTGGTTGCCATGTGTGTTAACGACCTGGTGGTTCAGGGTGCTGAGCCGCTGTTCTTCCTCGACTACTACGCGACCGGCAAGCTGGACGTGGACACCGCAGCCAGCGTGATCAGCGGTATCGCTGAAGGCTGCCTGCAGTCTGGCTGTGCGCTGGTTGGCGGTGAAACCGCTGAAATGCCGGGGATGTATCACGGCGAAGATTACGACGTAGCCGGTTTCTGCGTGGGCGTTGTCGAGAAATCCGAGATCATTGACGGCAGTAAAGTGACCGACGGCGATGTGCTGATTGCCCTGGGTTCCAGCGGCCCGCACTCCAACGGTTACTCGCTGGTGCGTAAAATTGTCGAAGTCAGCGGCTGCGATCCACTGACGACCGAACTGGAAGGCAAACCGCTGGCCGATCACCTGCTGGAACCTACCCGTATCTACGTGAAATCCATCCTGGAACTGATCGCGAACGTGGACGTTCACGCTATCGCCCACCTGACCGGCGGCGGCTTCTGGGAAAACATCCCGCGCGTATTGCCGGACAACACCCAGGCCGTGATCGACGAATCCTCCTGGCAGTGGCCAGCGGTGTTCAACTGGCTGCAGGATGCCGGTAACGTCAGCGACCACGAAATGTATCGCACCTTCAACTGCGGCGTGGGGATGCTGATCGCCCTGCCAGCCAGCGAAGTGGACAATGCCCTGGCGCTGCTGCAGGCGAAAGGTGAAAACGCGTGGAAAATCGGTATCATCAAGGCTTCTGATGCCGAACAGCGTGTGGTCATTGAATGAAAAATATAGTGGTGCTCATTTCCGGTAACGGAAGTAATTTGCAGGCTATCATCGATGCCTGCAAACAGAAGAAAATCAACGGCACCCTCCGCGCAGTATTCAGTAACAAGGCCGATGCGTTCGGCCTTGAGCGCGCCCGCGAAGCGGGCATTGCCGCGCATGCGCTCAGCGCCTCCCAGTTTGCCAGCCGCGAAGCCTTTGACCGCGAACTGGTGCAGGAGATCGACGCCTACGCCCCGGATGTGGTGGTGCTGGCGGGCTATATGCGGATCCTCAGCCCGGCGTTTGTGGCGCACTATGCCGGACGTCTGCTGAACATCCACCCTTCCCTGCTGCCAAAATATCCTGGCCTGAATACTCATCGTCAGGTGCTGGAGAATGGCGACGCGGAGCACGGCACCTCGGTTCACTTTGTCACTGACGAACTGGACGGCGGCCCGGTGATCCTGCAGGCGAAAGTGCCGGTGTTTGAAGGCGACAGCGAAGAGGATGTTACCGCCCGGGTTCAGGCCCAGGAGCACGCCATCTACCCGCTGGTGGTGAGCTGGTTTGTGGATGGCCGCCTGGCGATGCGCGACGGCACCGCCTGGCTGGATGGCTCGCCGCTACCTCCACAAGGCCATGCGGCCGAAGAGTAATCTTTTGCCGGGTAGGCTTTGCTTACCCGGTCTCTCTGACTATAGGTCCGCGCAAACAAAGCGCCGACGGGCAATGCCGCCAACCCTCTATTATTCTTCAAGAAAAAATTTAACTGTCATACTTTTCTGACACAGTTGGACATATAGTGGAAATGCTCGCCATAATAAAGGCGAGACGGATTTACCACGTCCTGTGATTGAACTGGAGTGTGAGTAGTAATGGGTCAGGAAAAGTTATACATCGAGAAAGAGTTAAGCTGGTTAGCATTCAACGAGCGCGTGCTTCAGGAAGCAGCGGATAAAAGTAACCCGCTGATTGAGCGCATGCGTTTTCTGGGGATTTACTCAAACAACCTGGACGAGTTCTACAAAGTTCGCTTTGCTGAACTGAAACGCCGAATCATCATTAGCGAAGAGCAGGGTTTAAACTCGAATTCGCGTCATCTGCTTGGCAAGATCCAGTCCCGGGTGCTAAAAGCCGATCAGGAATTTGACAGTCTGTATAACGAATTGCTGCTGGAGATGGCACGCAATCAAATCTTCCTGATCAATGAGCGACAGCTTTCGGTCAACCAGCAGAGCTGGCTGCGCCACTATTTCAAACAGTATCTGCGCCAGCACATCACCCCCATTCTGATTAACCGTGAAACCGATCTGGTGCAGTTCCTGAAGGATGACTACACCTATCTGGCGGTAGAAATTATCCGCGGCGACAGCATTCGCTATGCGCTGCTGGAGATCCCGTCAGATAAAGTGCCGCGCTTCGTCAATCTGCCGCCGGAAACGCCGCGTCGTCGCAAGCCGATGATCCTGCTGGATAACATCCTGCGCTACTGTCTGGACGACATCTTTAAAGGTTTCTTCGATTACGATGCGCTGAACGCCTATTCCATGAAGATGACCCGTGACGCCGAGTACGACCTGGTGCACGAGATGGAAGCCAGCCTGATGGAGCTGATGTCCTCCAGCCTTAAGCAACGTCTTACCGCCGAGCCTGTGCGCTTTGTTTATCAGCGCGATATGCCGGATGCAATGGTCGAGATGCTGCGTGAAAAGCTGACCATCTCCCGCTACGACTCCATCGTGCCGGGCGGTCGCTATCACAACTTTAAAGACTTTATCGGCTTCCCGAACGTCGGCAAAGCCAACCTGGTGAACAAGCCGCTGCCGCGCCTGCGCCATATTTGGTTCGATAAGTTCCGCAACGGCTTCGATGCCATCCGCGAGCGCGACGTCCTGCTCTATTATCCGTACCACACCTTTGAACATGTGCTGGAGCTGATGCGTCAGGCGTCGTTCGATCCCAACGTGCTGGCGATTAAAATCAACATCTACCGTGTGGCGAAAGACTCCCGCATTATCGATGCGATGATTCATGCCGCCCATAACGGGAAGAAAGTCACCGTGGTGGTAGAGTTGCAGGCACGCTTCGATGAAGAGGCCAACATTCACTGGGCGCGCCGTCTGACCGAAGCGGGCGTACACGTGATCTTCTCGGCCCCAGGGCTGAAGATCCACGCCAAGCTGTTCCTCATCTCCCGTAAAGAGGGGGATGATGTCGTGCGTTATGCCCACATCGGTACCGGCAACTTTAACGAGAAGACGGCGCGAATTTACACCGACTACTCGCTGCTTACCGCCGATGCGCGCATCACCAACGAGGTGCGCCGGGTCTTTAACTTCATTGAGAACCCGTATCGTCCGGTCAGCTTCGACTACCTGCTGGTGTCGCCGCAAAACTCTCGTCGCCTGCTGTATGATATGATCGACAAAGAGATTGCTAATGCCCAGAACGGCCTGCCGGCTGGCATTACGCTGAAGCTCAACAACCTCGTCGATAAAGGGCTGGTGGATCGTCTGTATGCAGCGTCCAGTTCCGGGGTTCAGGTCAATCTGCTGATCCGCGGTATGTGCTCCCTGATCCCCGATCTGGAAGGCATCAGCGAAAATATTCGCGTCATGAGCATCGTTGACCGCTATCTTGAACACGATCGCATCTATATTTTTGAGAACGGTGGCGATAAACGCGTTTACCTCTCTTCCGCAGACTGGATGACGCGCAACATCGATTATCGAATCGAAGTGGCGGCACCGCTGCTGGACCCGCGATTGAAGCAACAAATTCTTGATATCATCGATTTATTGTTAAGCGATACTGTAAAAGCACGTTATATCGATAAAGAACTGAGCAACCGCTATGTGCCGCGCGGCAATCGCCGTAAAGTACGGGCACAGCTGGCGATTTACGACTATATCAAATCACTCGAGCAACCCGATTAACCTATGCCGATAAACGATAAGACCCCACGACCGCAGGAATTTGCTGCAGTCGACCTTGGTTCTAACAGCTTCCACATGGTCATTGCCCGTGAGGTTGATGGCGCAATGCAGATCATCGGTCGGCTGAAACAGCGCGTTCACCTGGCGGATGGCCTGGATGCTAACAATATGCTCAGCGAAGAGGCCATGGAGCGCGGGCTAAACTGCCTGTCGCTGTTTGCTGAACGTCTGCAGGGTTTCACCCCGTCGAGCGTTTGCATTGTTGGAACCCACACTCTTCGTCAGGCCTCGAACGCCACGGAATTTTTAAAGCGTGCGGAGCAGGTGATCCCCTACCCTATCGAGATCATTTCAGGCAATGAAGAAGCCCGACTGATTTTCATGGGTGTGGAACATACTCAGCCCGAAAAAGGCCGCAAGCTGGTGATCGATATCGGCGGTGGCTCTACCGAGCTGGTGATTGGCGAAAACTTTGAGCCGCATCTGGTCGAAAGCCGCCGGATGGGCTGCGTCAGTTTTGCCCAACTCTATTTCCCGGGCGGGATCATCACCCGGGAAAACTTCCAGCGTGCGCGCATGGCCGCGGTTCAAAAGCTGGAGACGCTTGCCTGGCAATATCGACTCCAGGGCTGGAACGTGGCGCTCGGCGCTTCGGGTACAATCAAAGCCGCACATGAAGTGCTGGTGGAGATGGGCGAAAAAGACGGTTTTATCACCCCGGAGCGTCTGTCGATGCTGATGGAAGAGGTGGTCAAGCATAAGAGCTTTGAGGCGCTGAGCCTGCCTGGGCTGTCTGAAGAGCGCAAAGCGGTCTTTGTACCGGGTCTGGCCATCCTTTGCGGCGTGTTCGATGCGCTGGCCATCCGTGAACTGCGCCTGTCTGACGGCGCACTGCGCGAAGGCGTGCTGTATGAGATGGAAGGTCGTTTCCGTCACCAGGATATTCGCAGCCGTACCGCGCAGAGCCTGGCGAATCAGTACAACATCGATCGCGAGCAGGCGAAGCGGGTGCTGGAAACCACTACTCATATGTATGAACAGTGGGAAACCCAGAACCCGAAACTGGCGCATCCGCAGCTGGCAGCCCTGCTTAAGTGGGCGGCGATGCTGCACGAAGTTGGGCTGAATATCAATCACAGCGGGATGCATCGCCACTCGGCCTACATTCTGCAAAACAGCGATCTGCCTGGCTTTAACCAGGAGCAGCAGACCATGATGGCTTCGCTGGTACGCTATCATCGCAAAGCCGTTAAGCTGGACGAATTGCCACGCTTTACGCTGTTCAAGAAAAAACAGTTCCTGCCGTTGATCCAGCTGTTACGTCTGGGCGTGCTGCTCAACAACCAGCGCCAGGCGACAACCACGCCGCCGACGCTGACGCTCACCACGGACGATAACCACTGGACGTTAAGCTTCCCGCACGACTGGTTTAGCCAGAACGCACTGGTGCTGCTGGATCTGGAAAGAGAGCAGCAGTACTGGAGCGCCGTTACCGGCTGGTGCCTGAAAATTGAAGAAGAGCACTCTCCGAACGTCGCCGCGTAATCTCCTGTCAGGCGCTCTTCATGAGCGCCTGTTTCGACAGCAACGTCTCCAGCCGTACGGGTTTACCGATTAAATAACCCTGGAAGTAATCGATCCCCAGCGCCTCCGCGGCGCAACGGATCTCTTCGCTCTCGACATACTCCGCCACCACCAGCATTTTCTTCATCCGCGCCAGATGGCAAATCGAAGCCACAATCTGATAATCCAGGCTGTTGCTGACGATATTGCGGATAAAGCTGCCGTCGATTTTAAGGATATCGGCATCCACATTTTTTAAGCGGGCGTAACTGGCGTAGCCGGTGCCAAAATCATCAATAGCAATCCGGCATCCCATCTGTTGCAAATGATTCATCGTCTGCATGGCCAGCCCGGCGTTGCAAAAACTGCTGCTCTCGGTGATCTCAAAAATAAGCTGCCAGCTCTCAATGCCATAGGTTTGCAGCATGCGGCCCACCTCAAGGGGCAGTTGTGCCCGGCAAACGGATGACGGCGACAGATTAATGGCAAATCGCTGACCCGGCAGGCTCTCCCGGTTATCGGCCATAAACTGCAGCGTCTTCTCCACCACCAGCATATCGATACGCGAAGAGAGGCCAAACTCCTGCGCGACGGGCAGGAATACATCGGGCGATATCAACTCCGCGTCATCATTTTGCAGCCGGAGCAGCACCTCGTGATAGTCATCGCCGCGGATCCCCTGTACGGGCTGTGCCAGCAGGGTAAATTGATCTTTTTCCAGCGCGCGTTGCAGGCGACTCATCATCGCGACTTTGTCTTTCAGGCCACGTTGCAGATTTATGGCGCCCCGCTGCTCCAGGTTTTCCGGGTGATTGGTTGCCAGGGAGAGATCTGCAATGGTGCCCAGCTCACCCAGCAGAAGATAAAGGTGCACAACCGGGGAACGCACGTAGCAATAGCTGATGCCCACCTGCGGCTGGAGCGGCATCCCGTCCCAGAGAAAGCGGAAACGCTTGATATGCAAATCCAGCTCGTCAATACGGGACTGATAAGACTCGGTATTCAGCCGTAATACCAGATCGTGCCCGGACAACTGATACACATACTCATCCGGCTGCAGACAGCCGTTAATCCACGCGGCCAGTTTCTGTTTGTACTGGATACGGAGTAATAAGCCGTAGTTGCGCCCCAACATCTCCAGTTCCGGCATGCGCAGGAAGCAGAGCACCGACCAGGGTTTTTTCCCCAGGGCGCGAGTGAGCGCCCGCAGGTTGGGCATGTGTACCACCGGGTCGAGAAAGGCCAGCCGTCTGGCGCGGTTATTAATCGTCCGCTGACGCGTCGCCAGCATCGCCATGTAAACCACCACAAAGGTAAAGACCAGATAGCTGGAGGTGGTGATGGTGAGCTGAATGTCATAGCCCTGCGACTGGGGAATATAGCTGTCAAAAAAGTGAATAGAGACAATCAGCACCGGGGTCCAGATGAGGGACATCAGCTTATAACCGAAGCGCATCGATCCCCATAGCATTACTGGCATCAGTAGCGACAGGGTGTAATTGGTACTAAAGATGGTGCTGTTTTCGGTGATGGGCCAGAGGAGCAAGGCCAGCAGCGCGCTGGTTGCCGCTGTCCAGATAACCACTTCGGTTACCGTGACTTTACCGTCGATTTGGCCCTTAATCTGCGACATCAGGCTTCGCAGGTAGCGGGGATGACGGAGGGTGCGGATGATGAAGTAGCTGAAAGGCACGCCCGTCAGGCAGCCAACGAGCAGGGCCTGATAGTTAATCAGCGAACGAATCCCGGAGGGGCTGAGATTTATCAGGTCAAACCGCGTCTCATAGACGCCAAGGTAGATGGCGAACTGAAACAACAGCAGAAAAATCGTGGCCGGACAAAACATTTGCCAGAACAATCGCTGCCCCATCAGCCGTGCGTCGCCATAGGCGACCCTGTTACGGCGGGGAGCGAAGACCCGATATCCGCCCCAACTGAGGGTTATCGGAATCATGAAATGGCCAATAGCCATGGCAGTTTCGTACCCGCCTATCGAGGGGTAATAGCGAACAAAGAGTGCAATCACTATGCCCGGCACAGCCGCCATGCCATAAAACAGCATCAGCGACAGTAAGAATGCCAGCGGCATGTAATAAAGCACGACCGGGTTTCCGTTAATCTGGGCGTAGGTGGTGGCAAGACGCGCAACAGGCAGCAGCACGATCGGCAAGATCAACGGCAGTGCCCACCAGCGGTCTTTGTATGTTTTGTATAAGGAGAAAATAGTCATAGATGCCATAGTTAACCCGCTCATCCAGGGGCAGTTCAGACAGGCATCCAACCTGACGACATAGTCGTGCGGGCAAATAACACTTACACGAAGGAGCAAAGATTTTAGTAAGCCAGGGCGAGCAAGATTTGACTTAAATCAAAGATATTATTACCAGAAAAGAATATTCACATTTTTTAACGCTACTTTTGTGCGATTTATCAATGGCGTAAATAAAGTAATTATTATACATAACAACAAGTGAATTATCGTTGACGTAATTTTACAATCCGAATAATTGACCCCTGTGGCCCCCGTATGCCTTAATGGCATATCGCCCTCAGGGTATTTTCAGGAACACTATAGTGAGTCAGGCCACACGTATGCGGAAACGACATCGGTTTAACACTCGGATGACGCGTATCATACTGCTAATCAGCTTATTCTTTTTTGTGGGCCGCTTCGTTTACTCCTCCATTGGAGCCTGGTATCACCACCAGGAGAAAAAGCAGGCGCAACAATCCAGCCTCTCGGGCGAATATGTCGAACGTCCCTCCACGACAATTAATTAATCCGGTTGTTTTTGTGGGCTAATTAAATTATTTCACCGTTTGTAATAATCGAATAATTTCGCTGATACCTTTATTCAGCACTTTATCCTGACGCATGACGATTGCCAGTTGGCGCTGTAAAACCGGCGTAAGCGACTGCACGCATAATCCCTGCCGGTCTTCTGCACACGCTACCGCCATGCGTGGAATAATGCTGTACCCCAGCCCGACGCGCACCATGCGCTTAATTGCCTCGATACTGCCGGACTGCATTACCGGTTCCACTTGCACACCGCTGGCCTGGAACCAGGCGTCGATCACTGCCCTTGTGCTGCTACCGGCACCAAAAGCGATAAAAGGGTGAGCCTGCAGCTCCGTTGCGTTCAAAGTGGTAAACAGCCTCTGCTGATCGGCTGCGGCAATAAAAACAAACTCTTCATCCATCACCGGGGCGATCGCCAGGGCTGAACTCGCAGCGGGTAAGGTCACCAGGCCCAGATCGAGACGGTTCTCTTCTATGGCACGAACGATCTCCAGGGTGTTGCCTGTGGTGACCCCCACCCGCAGCAGGGGATGATCCTGACGGAGCTGCTGCAACAGCGGCGGCAGAAGATGGATGCAGGCCGTCGCCCCCATCCCGATTGTGATCGTTCCGCTCACCTCCTGGCTGAACGCGGCCACCGCCCGGATTGTCTCCTCCACCGCCTGCTCAATACGTTCGCCGTGGGTGAATAACGCCAGCCCGGCCGCCGTGGCTTTGACGCCCCGCCCGGTACGCTCGATTAACCGCGCCTGCAAAAACTGCTCAAGCTGGCGGATCTGCAGACTGACCGCCGGTTGCGAAATCCCCAGCACATCCGCAGCCGCAGAAAAGCTGCCGCGCTGAACGACCAGTCGAAAGGTCGCCAGCTGTCCCAGATTCAGCGTCGTCATCACAAAGTTTCTCTTATAGGAGCCATAAACGCACCGGCCTGCCAGCATCCTGATGCGCGCGATATGCTCAGGATAACTGTCTGATGGAATGAAAGATAATGAAAAACCTGGCCCTGCCCCGCGCGCTCCCCCTTACCACGGGTTGTAACCAGCTTATCAACTGGGGGATCTCTTTTTATATGCCGGGCACCTTCGCCCGGGCAATCACGGCCGATAGCGGCTGGTCGTCACCAGCGATCTATTCGGGCCTGACTCTCGCCATGCTGGTGATGGCCGCCCTCTCGCCGTTTGTCGCTAACCTGCTGGCGCGAATGGGAGGGCAGCGCGTGGTGATGATTGGCTCGCTGCTGATTTCCGCCAGCTGTGGGGTAATGGCCTACGCTCACTCGCTTGTCACCTGGTACGCGGCATGGATTGTGGCCGGCATTGGCATGCGTCTGTCGCTGTACGATGCGCTGTTCGCGGCGCTGGTAACTCTTTACGGGCAACAGGCGCGGCGAACTATCTCCCGCGTCACGCTGGCTGGCGGGCTGGCCTCGGTCGTGTTCTGGCCGCTGGGCGATGCGCTGCTGACGATCATGAGCTGGCGGAGTGCACTGCTGGTCTATGCCCTGTTCGGTTTGCTGAGCGCGGCATTAACCCTGTCGATACCTCATCACACCCGCCCGACAGGACGTAAACCGGCCCCACCTGCCGGGGGACAGGATCGACGCAACGGCTGGCTGTATGCCACATTTATTGCGCTGATCACCTTTGTCTCTAACGGCACCTCCACCCACCTGCCGGAATTTATTGCCAGCGTGGGGCTGCCGGTTACCGTCGGCATGTTATGGGGAATGGGGCAGACCGGGGCGCGCTTTCTGGAGGTGGTTGCCGGGGCAGGACTCACTCCGCTGCGCCTGACGCTGCTTACCGCCCTCGCCATGCCGGCCTGCTTTCTGCTCGGACTGAGCAGTACGCTCTTCCTCTGGTCTGCCGCCGGTTTTGTGCTGGGCTATGGGGCGATTAACGGGCTGGTGACCATCGTGAAAGCCACGCTGCCGCTGCAGCTATTTGCGCCTGAAGAGTATGCCCGACGCACCGGGGTGCTGCTGATCCCCGCCCAGTTGATGGCTGCGGCCTCCCCGCTGGCCTACGCCTGGTTGAACCGGGCAGCAGGGGTAATCGGCGGGATGTGGGTATCGTGGGGGCTAACGCTGGTGATTGCCGGACTGGCGGTGGCGATGGTAAAGGGTCAGACCTCGCAGAGTGAAGCGGGCATCCCTGCCCTCAGCGACTAAAGTACAAAGCCACCGTCAATGGTCAGGCTTGTGCCGGTCATGTAGCCGGACGACTCACCGGCAAGCCATGCCGCCAGCGAGGCGATCTCGTCCGGCTCCCCCATCCGCTGCAGCGGAATGCTTCCGACGATCTGCTCCGCCATTCCGGCGGTCATATCGGTGGCGATGGGACCCGGCTGGATGTTGTTGATCGTAATACGTCGTGGCGCCAGATCCAGCGCGAGGTTCTGCACCATCGACGCCACGGCCGCTTTACTCATGGCATAAACACTGCTGCCTGCATGACCGGTACGTACCGCGGTATTACTGCCGATGGTGATCACCCGTCCGCCTTCGGCCATCTGTTTAACCGCCGCCTGAATGGCGAGGAAGACGCCGCGCACGTTGACGGCCAGAGTGGCATCCAGATCTGCCAGCGAATATGCCTCAATGGTCCCGAGACGTAACACGCCCGCATTGACCACCGCGACATCCAGCCTGCCGTACTGCTGTAACGTCGTATCCACTGCCGCCTGGATAGCCGCCGCGTCTGCGCTGTCGGCTTCAATGGCTATCGCCTGCCCGCCCTGACGTTCAATTGTAGAGACCAGCGCCTGCGCCCGGTCCGGGCGTGATACCCAGGTGATGGCAATCCGATAGCCCTCGTGCGCCAGTCGCACCGCAATGGCCGCCCCAATCCCGCGTGCGCCGCCGAAAACCAACGCAACTTTCTCGTGATTCATGATGGTGATCCTCTTGTTTGCTTTAGCACCCAGAGGGATGCCTCTGCAGACACCATGCCAGCAGACACTGCCCCGCGCTTGCGCGGAATGTATCGCACTGTATCCGCGACGCCCTGCTTACGCAGCCATACAAAAAAGCCGCCCGCAGCAAACAGACCCGATACATAAAAATGGTTTTCTGTATCTGTCGCCATTGATGATCTGATGAGGAGATACCCGAATGATGCGTCAAAATTTATTGCTCACTCTGTTCGCGCTGACGTCTGGCTGCACCTGGGCCGCGCCATTAAGCGGGCTGAGTGCCGCGGATGTTAACGGCCCTGCCGCCGTCGCACCGCTCGAACAAACGCAACCCCCGGCGAAGCTGATTGTCGATCCGCCGCTGGCTGGCCCGCTAAGTAAAGGCGCGGTCTTTATTCAATACCGTACAGAGAACATGCGCATCGAACCCGTATTCGGACCCGAAGCGCTAAAAGTGACACCGCGCATCGGCCATATCCACGTCATCGTGGATGACAACCCCTGGCACTGGGCCGACGCCAGCGGTGAGCCTGTCATTCTGGTGGGACTCCCCGCAGGGCATCACAAGGTGAACATTATTCTTGCCGACCCAACCCATAAGCCTGTTGACCGTAAAACCATCGAATTCACCGTGCCGCCGCATGCTGCGGTTATGCACTGAACACAACCCCTTACCTATTTTTGAGGATTTGAACCATGAAAACATTACTGATTGCTGTTCTGGCCTTCTCTGCTGCCATGGCTTCTAGCGCTTTCGCTGCCCAGGAAATTAACCAGCCTCAGGGGCTGCAAAAAATTGGCACCGTTTCCGACAGCAGCGGCGCAACGTCGCTCGCGGATCTGGAGGCGAAACTGCAGGCCAAGGCTGCCAAAGCAGGTGCAGGCGCGTTCCACATTACCTCTGCCGGGGGAAACAACACTCTGTCAGGCACCGCCGATATTTATCGTTGAGGCTTGACCATGAAAAAACTGTCTATTCATTCCCTGGCAGTGGGCCTGCTGCTGGCTACGGCCAGTGGTACGGCGCTGGCGAATACTAAAACCGTGGTGCTGGTGCATGGCGCTTTTGCCGACGGTAGCAGCTGGAGCCGGGTTATCGACCGACTGCAACGCCAGCATACCGAGGTCATTGCCGTTCAGCTGCCGCTCACGTCGCTGAAAGAGGATGTCGCCGCCACCCAACGCGCCATCGCCCGGGCTAACGGCGATGTGGTGCTGGTGGGGCACTCCTGGGGCGGCACGGTGATCAGCGAGGCGGGCAACGATGCGCGGGTGAAATCACTGGTTTATGTGGCGGCATTTGCCCCGGACTCAGGCCAGTCCACGGCGGATCTGGCGGGGAGCTATCCTGCCCCGCCGGGCAGCGCAGGTATCGCTAAAACCGCCGACGGTTTTCTCTATCTGCCGGGCAAATCGGTACGCCAGGACTTTGCGCCAGACCTTAAAGCGGCTGAGCAGAACACGCTGACCGCTACCCAAGGCCCGATACGTGCAGATGCCTTTGCGGAAAAAGTTACCCACGCAGCCTGGCGTGATAAGCCGAGCTGGTATGTGGTCAGCAAGAATGACCGGATGATCAACCCGGACCTGGAGCGGGCCATGGCGAAAGCGATTCATGCCAAAACTACCGAAGTGACGGCAAGTCATGTATCGATGGTGAGTCAGCCGGAAGAAATTGCCCGGACGATTGAGCAAGCCGCGAAATGATACCGGCGAAAAAAAGCCCGCTTAATGCGGGCTTTAATCATGACGAGATTATTGGGCGGGTGTTATTCCCACTCAATCGTTGCCGGTGGCTTACCGCTGATGTCATACACTACGCGGGAAATACCGTTAACTTCGTTGATGATGCGGTTAGACACGCGGCCTAAGAAGTCATACGGCAGATGCGCCCAGTGAGCGGTCATAAAGTCGATAGTCTCAACCGCACGCAGGGAGACAACCCAGTCGTACTTACGGCCATCGCCCATTACGCCTACAGAGCGAACCGGCAGGAAGACGGTGAACGCCTGGCTCACTTTGTTGTACAGGTCGGCTTTGTGCAGCTCTTCGATGAAGATCGCGTCTGCGCGACGCAGCAGGTCGCAGTACTCTTTCTTCACTTCGCCCAGCACGCGCACGCCCAGACCTGGACCCGGGAACGGGTGACGGTAGAGCATGTCGTACGGCAGACCCAGCTCCAGGCCGATCTTGCGCACTTCGTCTTTGAACAGCTCACGCAGCGGTTCAACCAGACCCATCTTCATCTCTTTCGGCAGGCCGCCCACGTTGTGGTGAGATTTGATGACGTGTGCTTTACCGGTGGCAGAAGCCGCGGATTCGATCACGTCCGGGTAGATGGTGCCCTGTGCCAGCCACTTCACGTCTTCCAGCTTCAGCGCTTCTTCGTCGAACACTTCCACGAACACGCGGCCGATGATTTTACGTTTGGCTTCAGGATCGTTCTCGCCCGCCAGCGCGTCGAGGAAGCGCTTCTCGCCTTCTACGTGAACGATGTTCAGACCGAAGTGGTCACCGAACATATCCATCACCTGCTGGGCTTCGTTCAGACGCAGTAGACCGTTGTCCACGAAGACGCAGGTCAGATTCTTACCAATGGCGCGGTGCAGCAACATCGCCGTCACGGAGGAGTCAACGCCGCCGGACAGGCCAAGGATCACTTTGTCATCACCGACCTGCTGGCGAATACGTTCCACCGCATCGTCGATGATTTTGGCTGGCGTCCACAGCGCTTCACACTGGCAGATATCGCGAATAAAGCGATCCAGCATGCGCATACCCTGACGGGTGTGGGTCACTTCCGGGTGGAACTGCACGCCGTAGAAGCGTTTTTCTTCGTTGGCCATAATGGCAAACGGGCAGCTCTCGGTGCTGGCAACGGTCACGAAGTCGGACGGGATAGCGGTGACTTTGTCGCCGTGGCTCATCCAGACGTCGAGCAGCGGTTTGCCGTCGGCGGTCAGGGAGTCTTCGATACCGCGGATCAGCGCGCTGTCGGTCTGGACTTCAACCTGCGCGTAGCCGAACTCACGTTCGTTGGATGCTTCAACATGGCCACCAAGCTGCATCGCCATGGTCTGCATGCCGTAGCAGACGCCAAACACCGGCACACCGGCTTCAAACACGTACTGCGGGGCGCGCGGGCTGTTGGCTTCGGTGGTGCTTTCCGGGCCACCGGAGAGGATGATACCGCTTGGATTGAATTCGCGAATCTGTGCTTCCGTGACATCCCACGCCCACAGCTCACAGTAAACGCCCAGCTCACGGACGCGACGCGCGACCAGCTGAGTGTATTGCGAACCGAAATCCAGAATGAGAATGCGATGTTTATGAATATTTTCCGTCATTGACGCTAATTCCGAGGCAAGTGAAACAAAATCGCCCGGCATATAGCCGGGCGTGGAAACTTATCAGGAGCCCATACGGTAGTTCGGGGACTCTTTGGTGATGGTCACGTCATGAACGTGACTTTCCTGAATACCCGCGCCGCTGATACGCACGAATTCGGCTTTGGTACGCAGCAGGTCAATGGTACCACAGCCGGTCAGGCCCATACAGGAGCGCAGGCCGCCCATCTGCTGGTGAATGATCTCTTTCAGGTAGCCTTTGTAAGCCACGCGACCTTCGATGCCTTCCGGCACCAGTTTGTCGGCAGCGTTATCGGTCTGGAAGTAACGGTCGGAGGAGCCTTTGGACATCGCGCCCAGGGAACCCATCCCACGGTAAGATTTATAAGAACGGCCCTGGAAGAGTTCGATTTCGCCCGGGGATTCTTCCGTACCGGCCAGCATGGAGCCAACCATTACCGCTGCCGCACCGGCCGCGATCGCTTTAGCGATGTCGCCAGAGAAACGGATACCGCCATCAGCGATAACCGGAACACCGGTGCCTTCCAACGCTTCTACCGCGTCGGATACTGCGGTGATCTGCGGAACGCCTACGCCGGTAACGATACGGGTCGTACAGATGGAGCCAGGGCCGATACCCACTTTCACCGCGCTGACGCCAGCCTCGGCCAGGGCACGTGCGCCTGCGCCAGTGGCCACGTTGCCGCCGATGATCTGCAGGTCAGGATATTTTGCACGGGTTTCACGAATGCGTTGCAGTACGCCTTCGGAGTGGCCGTGAGAGGAGTCGATCAGCAGCACGTCAACGCCTGCGGCAACCAGCGCATCAACACGCTCTTCGTTGCCGGCACCTGCGCCAACCGCAGCACCGACGCGCAGACGGCCATGCTCGTCTTTACAGGCGTTCGGTTTACGTTCTGCTTTCTGGAAGTCTTTAACGGTGATCATGCCGCGCAGGTGGAAGCTATCGTCCACAACCAGCGCTTTCTCAACACGTTTTTCGTGCATTTTGGCGAAGACCACGTCGCGGGATTCACCTTCACGCACGGTGACCAGACGCTCTTTCGGCGTCATATAGACGCTGACCGGCTGGTTCAGGTCGGTGACGAAACGCACATCACGGCCAGTAATGATACCCACCAGTTCGTTATCGGAGGTCACAACCGGGTAGCCTGCAAAGCCGTTACGCTCGGTTAGCGCTTTCACTTCGTGCAGGGTCGTGGTTGGCAGAACGGTCTGTGGATCGGTAACGATGCCAGATTCATGTTTCTTCACGCGGCGAACTTCTTCCGCCTGGCGCTCGATAGACATATTTTTATGAATAAAGCCAATGCCGCCTTCCTGAGCCAGGGCGATAGCCAGGCGCGCTTCAGTCACGGTGTCCATTGCCGCGGAGAGCATAGGAATGTTCAGGCGAATGGTTTTGGTCAACTGCGTGCTGAGGTCGGCAGTATTCGGCAGAACGGTGGAGTGAGCGGGAACGAGGAGGACGTCGTCAAACGTCAGTGCTTCTTTAGCGATACGTAGCATGGGCAATATCTCTGACCTGGGTGGTTAAATATTGCCGTGGCATTATACAGAGCGTAACCGATTG
>PJTS01000204.1_pt1 | contig 54680 bp, 51 predicted proteins | sample 1512251 | NCBI WGS metagenome assembly PJTS01 (sample SAMN08177686, study PRJNA422409) | Soil metagenome, whole genome shotgun sequencing project. | isolation source: Soil (2) enriched on wood chips: alkali lignin treatment | place: USA: Madison | collected 2015-01-15 | reverse complement strand
TTACAGCAAATTCATCAACGGCCTGAAAAAAGCCTCTGTTGAAATCGACCGTAAGATCCTGGCTGACATCGCAGTATTCGACAAAGTAGCGTTCACCGCTCTGGTCGAAAAAGCGAAAGCAGCACTGGCATAAGCCAGTTGAGAGAGGGAGCTTTGCTCCCTCTTTTGTTTTAACATCATCAGAACATTGACTTTTACCCGTCCAGGCTTTTCAATAAGGTCTTTACGGTTTTTACCACATAAGGTAACGCAAGCATGAATGCTGCTATTTTCCGCTTCTTCTTTTACTTTAGCACCTGAATTCAGGAGGCTAGCGCGTGAAAGATGAAACGAAAAACAGCGCCAGATAAGCCTCCCGATGGAGGCTTTTTTTGTGTCTAAATTCGAGAGAATAAGTCCACCAAATCGGTGTCTGCACCGACATAATGAGGAAAACCATGTCACATCTCGCAGAGCTGGTTGCCAGTGCAACGGCCGCCATTAACCAGGCCTCAGATGTTGCCGCGTTAGACAATGTCCGCGTCGAATATCTGGGCAAGAAAGGGCATTTAACCCTTCAAATGACTACCCTGCGTGAGCTGCCGCCGGAAGAACGCCCGGCAGCGGGTGCGGTGATTAACGAAGCCAAAGAGCAGGTACAGCAGGCGCTAAACGCGCGTAAAGCTGAACTCGAAAGCGCGGTGCTGAATGCGCGTCTGGCGGCGGAAACCATCGACGTTTCTCTGCCCGGTCGCCGTATTGAAAACGGTGGTCTGCACCCGGTTACCCGCACCATCGATCGCATTGAAAGTTTCTTCGGTGAGCTCGGCTTTACCGTGGCGACTGGCCCGGAAATTGAAGATGATTATCACAACTTTGATGCCCTGAACATTCCTGGCCATCATCCGGCACGCGCTGACCACGACACTTTCTGGTTCGACGCTACGCGTCTGCTGCGTACTCAGACCTCCGGCGTACAGATCCGTACCATGAAGGGTCAGGAGCCGCCAATCCGTATTATCGCGCCGGGCCGCGTCTATCGTAACGACTACGATCAGACCCACACCCCAATGTTCCACCAGATGGAAGGTCTGATTGTTGATAAAAACATCAGCTTCACCAACCTGAAGGGTACGCTGCACGATTTCCTGAACAACTTCTTTGAGGAAGATCTGCAGGTTCGTTTCCGTCCGTCCTACTTCCCGTTCACCGAACCGTCTGCGGAAGTTGACGTGATGGGTAAAAACGGCAAATGGCTGGAAGTGCTGGGCTGCGGTATGGTGCATCCAAACGTGCTGCGCAACGTGGGTATCGATCCGGAAGTGTACTCCGGCTTTGCCTTCGGTATGGGCATGGAGCGTCTGACCATGCTGCGCTACGGCGTGACCGACTTACGTGCATTCTTCGAAAACGATCTGCGTTTCCTCAAACAGTTTAAATAAGGGCAGGACAGAACAATGAAATTCAGTGAACTGTGGTTACGCGAATGGGTGAACACGACGCTCGACAGCGAAGCACTTTCTAACCAGATCACCATGGCGGGTCTGGAAGTTGATGGCGTCGATCCTGTCTCGGGTGCTTTTACCGGCGTGGTGGTGGGTGAAGTGGTCGAGTGCGGCCAGCACCCTAACGCCGACAAACTGCGCGTGACGAAAGTGAACGTGGGCGGTGACCGTCTGCTGGATATCGTCTGCGGCGCGCCAAACTGCCGTCAGGGGCTGAAAGTGGCCGTGGCGACCGTCGGTGCAGTGCTGCCGGGCGATTTTAAAATTAAAGCGGCTAAGCTGCGCGGCGAGCCGTCTGAAGGCATGCTGTGCTCCTTCTCCGAGCTGGGTATTTCCGACGACCACAACGGCATCATTGAGCTGCCGCTGGATGCGCCAATCGGTACCGATATCCGTGAATACCTGAAGCTTGACGACAACACCATCGAAATCAGCGTCACGCCAAACCGCGCCGATTGCCTGGGCATCATCGGCGTGGCGCGCGACGTTGCCGTGCTGAACCAGACTGAACTGAACGCGCCGGATATTGCGCCGGTTGAAGCGACCATCAGCGACACGCTGCCAATCCAGGTTGAGGCTGCGGATGCTTGCCCGCGCTATCTGGGCCGCGTGGTGAAAGGTATTAACGTTAAGGCGCCAACGCCGCTGTGGATGAAAGAGAAGCTGCGCCGCTGTGGTATCCGCTCTATCGATGCGGTTGTTGACGTAACCAACTACGTTCTGCTGGAGCTGGGCCAGCCGATGCACGCGTTCGATAAAGATCGTATCGACGGCGGCATCGTTGTGCGCATGGCGAAAGAGGGCGAAACCCTGGTTCTGCTGGACGGCAGCGAAGCCAAACTGAACGCCGATACGCTGGTGATTGCTGACCACAGCAAAGCGCTGGCAATGGGCGGTATCTTCGGGGGTGAACACTCTGGCGTGAACGATGAAACGCAAAACGTTCTGCTGGAATGCGCGTTCTTCAGCCCACTCTCCATTACCGGCCGCGCACGCCGCCACGGTCTGCATACCGATGCCTCTCACCGCTACGAGCGCGGCGTTGACCCGGCTCTGCAGTATAAAGCGATGGAACGTGCGACTCGCCTGCTGATCGACATCTGCGGCGGCGAAGCGGGTCCGGTTATCGACGTGACCAACGAAGCGACGCTGCCTAAGCGTGCCACCATTACCCTGCGCCGCAGCAAGCTGGATCGCCTGATTGGCCACCACGTTGCCGATGCACAGGTTACCGACATTCTGACCCGTCTGGGCTGTGAAGTGACCGAAGGCCAGGACGAGTGGAAAGCCGTTGCGCCATCATGGCGTTTCGACATGGAAATTGAAGAAGATCTGGTGGAAGAAGTGGCCCGCGTTTACGGCTACAACAACATCCCTGACGAGCCGGTACAGGCGGGTCTGGTGATGGGCACCCACCGTGAAGCCGACCTGTCCCTGAAGCGTGTGAAAACCATGCTCAACGACAAAGGCTATCAGGAAGTGATCACCTACAGCTTTGTTGATCCTAAGCTGCAGCAGCTGATCCATCCGAGCCAGGAGGCGCTGATCCTGCCAAGCCCGATCTCCAGCGAGATGTCCGCGATGCGTCTGTCCCTGTGGACCGGCCTGCTCGGCACTATCGTGTATAACCAGAATCGTCAGCAAAACCGCGTGCGCATTTTCGAAAGCGGTTTACGCTTTGTACCGGATAATCAGGCAAATTTAGGCATCCGTCAGGATCTCATGCTGGCGGGGGCGATCAGCGGTAACCGCTATGAAGAGCACTGGGATCTGGCAAAAGGTACGGTTGATTTCTACGATATGAAGGGCGATCTGGAAGCCATTCTCGATCTGACCGGTAAATTATCTGAAATTGAATTCCGCGCAGAAGCGAATCCAGCCCTGCATCCGGGCCAGAGCGCGGCGATTTATTTAGACGGTAAACGCGTTGGTTTCATTGGAGTTGTTCATCCGGAGCTGGAGCGTAAGCTGGACCTGAATGGCCGTACCATCGTGTTCGAGCTGGAGTGGAACCCGGTCGCAGACCGCGTCATTCCTCAGGCGCAGGACGTATCACGCTTCCCGGCGAACCGCCGTGATATCGCGGTTGTCGTCGCTGAAAACGTGCCCGCAGCAGATATTTTGGCCGAATGTAAGAAAGTTGGCGTAAATCAGGTAGTTGGCGTAAACTTATTTGACGTGTACCGCGGCAAGGGCGTAGCAGAAGGTTTCAAGAGCCTCGCTATTAGCCTTATCCTTCAGGATACCAGCCGTACACTCGAAGAAGAGGAGATTGCCGCTACCGTTGCCAGATGTGTAGAGGCATTAAAAGAGCGATTCCAGGCATCATTGAGGGATTGAACCTATGGCGCTTACAAAAGCTGAAATGTCAGAATATCTGTTTGATAAGCTTGGGCTTAGCAAACGGGATGCCAAAGAGCTGGTAGAGCTGTTTTTCGAAGAGATCCGTCGTGCTCTGGAAAATGGTGAGCAGGTAAAACTCTCCGGTTTTGGCAATTTTGATTTGCGAGACAAAAACCAACGTCCGGGTCGCAACCCGAAGACGGGGGAAGATATTCCCATTACAGCCCGCCGCGTGGTGACCTTCAGACCCGGCCAGAAGTTGAAAAGCCGTGTCGAAAACGCAACGCCTAAAGCAGAGTAATATGAACTAACTAAAAAGGCCGCTATTGCGGCCTTTTTTCTTTGCGCTCTTCTGCAAACCCACCGTAAAATCAATTACATCTCACGTGACTAAAACCATACCCATGCTTGATTTTGCCCATCGCCAGCACCGTTCCGATCGACGTCGCCTGCTTCTGCTTGCGCTGCTGCTCATTGTGGCCGCTGTCGTTAGCCTGTGCGCGGGCGACAGGTGGCTGGGGCCGGAAAGCTGGTTGGGTCCGGATGGCCAGCTTTTCGTCTGGCAAATACGCCTGCCGCGCACGCTGGCGGTGATCCTGGTGGGGGCCGCGCTGGCGCTGTGCGGCACCATCATGCAGGCGCTGTTTGAAAATCCGCTGGCGGAGCCCGGGCTGCTTGGCGTGTCGAATGGGGCTGGCGTGGGGCTGATTGCGGCTGTCATGCTGGGGGGCGGGGCGCTCTCAGCGTGGGGCATTAGCTTTAGCGCTATTCTCGGCGCCTTGCTGATAACCCTCATTCTTCTGCGTTTTGCCAGACGGCATCTGTCGACCAGTCGGCTGCTGCTTGCCGGGGTGGCGCTGGGGATCATCTGCAGCGCGTTAATGACCTGGGCGGTCTATTTTTCAACGTCGTTCGATTTGCGCCAGCTAATGTACTGGATGATGGGCGGATTCGGCGGCGTTGACTGGCGGCAGGGCTGGCTGATGGCGCTGTTGATCCCGGTCATACTGTGGACCGCTTTTCAGGCACAGCCGCTGAATATTCTCGCGCTCGGCGAAACGTCGGCTCGCCAGCTCGGCATGCCGATTAGCTTCTGGCGCAATGCGCTGGTGATTGCCATTGGCTGGATGGTGGGGGTGAGCGTGGCGCTGGCGGGGGCGATTGGCTTTATCGGGCTGGTTATCCCACATATGTTGCGTCTGTGCGGTATTACCGACCATCGGACGTTACTCCCGGCCTCGGCGGTTGCCGGGGCGGCAACGCTGCTGGTGGCTGACATCATCGCCCGACTCGCCCTGAGCGCAGCCGAACTGCCGATTGGTGTAGTGACCGCTACGCTGGGCGCGCCGGTATTTATCTGGCTACTCTTAAAAGCTGGACGTTAAATCACTACCCGTAAGACAACCTGAGGGAATGCTATGCAGACTGATATTCTGAATACCGAAGTGACCACCATTGACGGCGAGAAAACCACGCTGGAAGGCTACAAGGGCAACGTGTTGCTCATCGTCAACGTGGCATCTAAATGTGGCCTGACGCCGCAGTACGAACAGCTGGAGAACATTCAGAAAGCCTGGGAGAAAGATGGTTTCACCGTACTGGGCTTCCCGTGCAACCAATTCCTGGGTCAGGAGCCGGGCAGCGAAGAGGAGATTAAAACCTTCTGCAGCACCACCTATGGCGTGACGTTCCCGCTATTCAGCAAGATCGACGTCAACGGTGAAGACCGCCACCCGCTCTATGCGAAGCTGGTGGCCGCAGCGCCGACCGCCGTGGCGCCAGAGGGCAGCGGTTTCTATGAACGTATGGCAAGCAAGGGGCGTGCGCCGCTCTATCCTGACGATATTCTGTGGAATTTTGAAAAATTCCTGATTGGTCGCGACGGCCAGGTTGTCCAGCGTTTCTCACCGGATATGACGCCTGAAGATCCGATCGTCATGGAGTCTATCAAGCTGGCGCTGGCGAAATAATGACGTTGCTGATGCAGCTCACGGACGTCGCCGATAAGGGACGTCTGGAGCCGGTAACCGGTGCTGTTAATGCCGGAGAAATCCTGCATTTTGTTGGGCCAAATGGGGCCGGTAAAAGCACGCTGCTGGCACGCATGGCGGGCTTGACCTCTGGTCCGGGTGAGATCGTGCTGCAGGGGCACGCCCTTGCCGACTGGTCACCGGTATCGCTGGCACATCGGCGTAGCTATTTAGTTCAGCAGCAGGTGCCACCGTTTGCGATGCCGGTCTGGCACTATCTGATGCTGCATCTGCATGATAAAAACAGCGCCACGCTGCTCTCGGATGTCGCGACGGCGTTAGGGTTAGACGATAAACTCACCCGTCACGCCAGCCAGCTCTCCGGTGGGGAGTGGCAGCGCGTGCGTCTGGCCGCGGTTATCCTGCAGATCCATCCGGCAGGAAATCCTCACGGACGCTTGCTGCTTCTGGACGAGCCGATGAGCGGTCTGGATGTCGCCCAGCAGGCGGCGCTGGATACCCTGCTAAGCGGGTTGTCCCGTCAGGGGATAGCCGTCGTCATGAGCAGTCATGACCTGAACCACACGCTGCGTCATGCCCACAGGGTCTGGCTGCTGTCGCGAGGCAAAATGATTGCCAGCGGCGCGCGTGACCAGGTTCTTACGCCCCCAAATCTTGCCCGCGCGTACAATATGTCGTTTCGCAGGCTGGACATCGAAGGGCATAAGATGCTGATTTCTACCGCGCAAGAGTAACCGTTTCTTGCCTGGTAGCCTACTTGCACGCTAAATTACAAAAAGAATAAAAAAGCAGAGGATTCGTCTGGACATGCGATTCTGGTTTCTCTTTGTGGCAGCGCTCTTTCTTGCAGGATGCAGTAGCCATCGTGCGCCACCCCCTAACGCCCGGCTCTCGGATTCAATCACCGTGATTGCCAGCCTGAACGACCAGTTAAGCAACTGGCGCGGCACGCCTTATCGCTACGGCGGTATGAGCCGCGGCGGCGTGGACTGTTCTGGTTTTGTTCTGATGACCTTCCGCGATAAGTTTGATTTGCAGCTTCCGCGTGAAACGCGCAAGCAAGCTGAAATAGGCACGGAAATCGACAAAGATGAGCTACTGCCTGGCGACCTGGTCTTTTTCAAAACCGGTTCGGGTGAAAGCGGTCTCCATGTTGGCATTTACGATACGGACAACCAGTTTATTCATGCTTCGACCAGCCGTGGGGTGATGCGCTCTTCGCTCGATAATGTCTACTGGCGTAAAAATTTCTGGCAGGCGCGGCGTATTTAGTCGCGCCTTGACGGCTTAACGCTGGCGGCAGGGTAACTAATAAACTATGCCGCTTTTAACCATATAAGATGATTAAAGTTAAATTTACGAAGAATTAGTTATGTCCAGATGTATCTGTTTTATCTAAAACTGGCTATTACACAGCAACCAGGATAAGATTAATTTAGATTCAGGGATAAATCTGAAAAATATTACGGAACTGATGAAATTAATCTTATTAAAATCAAGACAGTGGAATTGTGTCGTCAATTGCTCCAGGATGTCCTCTCTCATCTTTAATGCGGGGCGAGTGCAATGATTATTACGCTAGATAATGCCTACAAGTCTGAACTTTTGCTGCAGCCTGCGCGTAATAGCGCCGGGGAGCTTAAAGGTTTAGAGCTTGTGGTTAACTTTGCTGGCGTTGACACGGAAGTGAGGATCCCTACTGAACTGGTTATCCCGCGTCTTTCACCCGCAGAAGAGTTAGTGCTGTTTCAAGAGAAACTGCAATTGCTCGACACCTGTAAACTGTTCTTTATTCAGCACCAGTTAATTGCATGGATCAATATTACACCTGTAATAGTTGAGTTTTTATTAACGAATGGAAATGCTGTTTCATTACTTGAGCGCTATCCTTTTCTTGAGTTTACTGTTAATGAGAACTATCCAGGTTTAAATAATGGAAAAGATGATCTGAACCTGGCGAGAATGGCAATCCATTTTCCTTTAGTGCTGACAAACTTTGGCGCAGGTGCAGCATCTCTCAAAGCGGTTTATGACGGTTTGTTTAAGCGCGTAATACTGGACAAGGGTTTTATCCAGCAGCGGGCTGCAGCGCTTTCTTTTGAGCCCTTTATGCGCGCTATTCTCTGGCAAATCACCCCACACTGCCAGTCGGTTATGGTATCCGGGATTGACGATCACAGCCTGTTGCAGCGCGTGCTGACGTTTAATTTTGGCGCGATGCAGGGAAGTCTCTGGCCTGCCGTACCGGCAGAGCAGGTGACAACGCTCGTTCAATGATAACCCTTCTCTTCGCCCGTGTTTAAGACCCGCTAAACCCTCTACACTAAAAGCAGGAGGACCTATGACCCTGTCTTTTACTGCACACTGGCATGACGAGTTGCCTGGCTTTTATACCGCACTCAAACCCACACCGTTACACTATTCCCGTCTTATCTGGCATAACGCGCCGCTGGCTGACGAACTGGCGATCCCGCCTGACCTGTTCCAGCCTGCAGAAGGGGCTGGCGTCTGGGGCGGCGAAACGCTTTTGCCGGGCATGCAGCCATTGGCTCAGGTCTACAGCGGCCACCAGTTTGGCGTCTGGGCGGGGCAACTGGGTGACGGCCGGGGGATCCTGCTCGGTGAACAACAGCTTCCCAACGGGAAGACGGTTGACTGGCATCTGAAAGGTGCGGGTCTTACCCCCTATTCGCGAATGGGCGACGGGCGAGCGGTGCTGCGCTCAACGATCCGCGAAAGCCTGGCGTCGGAAGCCATGCATGCGCTGGGGATCCCTACCACGCGCGCGCTGTCCATTGTTACCAGCGACACGCCGGTTGCGCGTGAGACGATGGAGCAGGGGGCAATGCTGGTCCGCATCGCTGAAAGCCATCTGCGCTTTGGTCATTTTGAACACTTTTACTATCGCCGCGAGCCGGAAAAAGTCCAACAGCTTGCAGACTATGCCATTCGCCGCCACTGGCCACAGTTGCAGGGCGAAGCGGAAAAGTATGTTCTCTGGTTCCGCGATATCGTCTCCCGTACCGCCTCAATGATTGCCCGCTGGCAGACCGTCGGGTTTGCACACGGGGTCATGAATACCGATAACATGTCCCTTCTGGGACTCACCTTCGATTACGGTCCGTATGGCTTCCTTGATGATTACCAGCCGGGTTACATCTGTAACCATTCGGACTATCAGGGACGCTACCGTTTTGATAATCAGCCTGCTGTAGGGTTGTGGAATCTACAACGCCTTGCGCAAAGCCTGTCGCCTTTTATTGACGTCGATGCCCTGAATGATGCGCTCGACGGTTATCAGGAGGTTCTGCTGCGGGAGTATGGTGCGCTGATGCGCAACAAGCTGGGCCTGCTGACCCAGGAGAAGGGCGATAACGAATTACTTAACACCTTGTTTGCGCTGATGGCGCGGGAAGGGAGTGACTACACCCGCACCTTCCGGATGCTGAGCCAGACGGAGCAGAACAGCGCGGCGTCACCGCTGCGCGACGAGTTTATCGACAGGCAGGCGTTTGACGACTGGTTCATGCTCTACCGCTCGCGGCTTCAGCAGGAGCAGGTGGACGATGCAACCCGCCAGGAGAAGATGAAGGCCGCGAACCCCGCAATGGTGTTGCGCAACTGGCTGGCGCAGCGGGCGATTGAGCAGGCAGAGCAGGGGCAGTACGACGAGCTACACCGTCTGCATGTGGCGTTGCGCACGCCGTTTGCCGACCGGGACGATGACTACGTCAGCCGCCCGCCTGACTGGGGCAAGCGGCTGGAAGTGAGCTGCTCAAGCTAGGGGGCGAGAAACACCTGCGGCGCGGCGTGAGCCGGATGTTGACCCACGTGCAGCTGTGCGCCATACCAGTGGGCCAGCGCATCGGCCTGCAGGACGGCCTCCGGTGTGCCTCCGGCGACCAGCCTGCCGTTATGCAACAGCAGGATCCTGTCTGCCCACAGCGCCGCCAGATTGAGATCGTGCAGCACCACGCAGACGTGCAGATCCTTTTGACGGGTCAGCGATCTCAACAGCCGCAGCAGATACTGCTGATGGTAGAGATCCAGCGCGGAGGTGGGTTCATCCAGGAACAGCCAGCCGCGCGGAGCACCGTCGCACCAGAGCTGCGCCAGCGCGCGCGCAAGCTGGACACGCTGCTGTTCGCCACCGGAAAGCGCCGCAAATTGCCTTCCGGCAAGCGGTAAACATTCGGTGATCCGCATGATTTCCTGAATCACTGCCGCTTCAGGTGTGCGCGTCCACGGGGCGCGGCCCATGCCGACAACGGCCTCCACCGGCCAGTCAAATCCCAGCTGCGTGTTTTGACGCATTACCGCCCGCTGGCGGGAAAGCGCGTCCGGACGCCATGCGCTGAGGGGTTTCCCCGCCAGAAGACAGTGCCCGCTGGCAGGTTTGAGATAACCCGTTAACAGCCGTAATAACGTCGATTTTCCGGCACCGTTCGGGCCAATTAACGCGATCAGTTCACCCTGCGACAACGACAGCGAAATGTCGTTGATTATCGTGCGTCGTCCCGCCTGAAAAACAATATTTTCAGCGCAATAGCGGTCAGCCATGTTGCCCTCCACGACGGAAGATAAGCCAGAGAAACCAGGGGGCGCCAAGAAGGCTGGTCAGCAAACCGACCGGCATTTCTGCTGGCGCGACCAGCGTTCGCGCGGCCGTATCCGCAACCAACAGCAGCGAGGCTCCGGCGAGGACCGAACCGGGGATCGCGGCCCGGTGATCCGCGCCCAGCCACATACGCATCAGATGCGGCACCACCAGCCCCACAAAGCCGATCACGCCGCTGACCGCCACTGCGGCAGCAACCAGCAGGGCGCTGCACAGCAGCAGGATCCGCTGTACGACGGCGACATCCACACCCAGGTAATGCGCTTCCTCATCACCGAGTTGCAGCACGTTGAGCGCGTTCGCCATCCGCCAGATAACCAGAGCGGTGGGCACCATCAGCGAGGTAACGGCCAGAAGTGTAGACCACTGCGCCTGACCGAGGCTGCCCATTCCCCAGAGCGAAAGCTGGCGAAGCTGCGCATCGTTACTCACCCAGGAGAGGACGCCGACCGCCGCGCCGCACAGGGCGTTTATCGCAATGCCAACCAGTAACAGACGTGACAGGGAGCTGTTACGCTGCTGGCTGAGCAGGAAGATCGCAACGGTCGCTGCCAGCGCGCCGAGAAAGGCTGCCAGCATCGGGGCGTAGAGCATCACCAGGGCAGGTAACGAGAGCGGAAGAACGACCCACAGCGCGACCGCCAGCGCCGCGCCGCTGCTGATGCCGAGCAAACCCGGATCCGCCAGGGGATTGCGAAACAGCCCTTGCATCACACACCCCGCCAACGCCAGAGACCCGCCGATGACCAGCGCCAGCAGCACGCGAGGCAGGCGGATCGTCAGCCAGATTTGACGCAGCGCCTCGTCGCTGCCGTTCCACAGCAGGCTGACCGGCAGGCGCAACGCACCAAAGCCTGTGGCCGTGAACGTCAAAAGGGAGAGCAGGGCAGCCAGCAGCCACAGTGAAACCGTAACCCGTCGGGACATCAGGGGAGTTGCTCCGCTTTGGCGCGCAGCTGCTGGATCGCTTTCGGCGTTCGCACGCTAAAGCCCAGCAGCGCCATGTCATCAATCGCCAGCACCTGTCTGTTCCGCCCGGCTGGCGTTTGCGCCAGACCCGGCAGCGTCCACAGATTTTCTTCACCGCCCAGCGCCCGCACGCCGTCCTGCGAAATCACCACAAGGTCGGGCTGGCTGGCAATCACGCCCTCCTGCGACAGCGGCTGATAGCGGGAAAATCCCTGCATAGCGTTTTGTAAACCCGCCACACGGATGGCGGCATCCGCGCCGGTCTGCTGCCCGGCAGCCATGGCGGTCATCCCGCCGTGGTTAAGAATAAACAGCACCCGCTTGTTCAGCGACGACGTGGGCAGTGCGGCCAGCTCCGCACGCAGCGTTTTGCGCAGGATTTCTCCCTGCGCCTGCTGGTGCGTTGCGTCGGCGATCGTCCGGACTTTCTCGTCAATCACGCTCAGGGCGTTACTGGCGGGAACGGTGACCACCCTGACGCGGCTTTGCTCAACCTGCTTCAGCGCCAGAGAGGGCTGAGCCTGAGCGCTCGCCAGCACCAGCGTGGGACGCATGGACAAAATCCCCTCTGCATTAAGCTGGCGCAGATAACCCACGTCTGGCAGGTCGTTCGCCGCCTGCGGCCACTGGCTGGTGCTGTCGCGCGCGACCAGAGAAGACTGTGCGCCAAGGGCATAAACGATCTCCGTGACGTCGCCGCCGAGGGTGACAATTTTCTCCTGCGTGGCGGCAAACGCCACCAGAGGCAGAGCGCTTAGCAGGGCAAACCAGCTTTTCATGCGGCTATCCCTTTTGGCGTCAGGGCGTCAATCTGGCTGCGCCACTGGCTCTGCTCCGGCTCGCCTTCGGTACGCTGGCCGTACAGCTGAGCGATTTGCGTACCGTCGGCGGCAAACAGTTCCAGGCTGGTGACGTGACCATCTGCGGTCGGCTTGCGCGTTACCCAGCTCTCCGCGACGGCGTCTTCCAGCAGATGCAGCGTAAAGGCGGGGTTAAAGATATTCAGCCAGCCTTTCATCGGTACGACTTTTTCCACCGCGCCGGTGAAGATCTGCACGCAGCCGCGGTTGCCTACGAAGACCATGATTTCGTTACCGTCCTGACGTGCCGTTTCCAGCAGCTGCCCCAGCGCGCTGTTCTCAACTTTGCAGGCGAGGTCGTCGCCCACCAGACGAAACGCCTGCTGACGGCTGAGGTTATGGCGCTTCAACAGGCTGAAGAACTGATGAACGTCGGTCATGCCGCGCCACTCTTTGTCCACCAGCGCGGCATCCGCGTTTTCAGCGTGAGCCGGGGCATCGGCGGCCTTCAGCTCAAGCGGCGGGTTATCGGCAAAGATAAAACGGGTCAACACGTCGCCCCAGGCAGAGACGTCGGTATTGTCCGTGGTATACACCTTCAGCAGGGCATCGCCCTGACGATCGAAAAACTGAATGCTCTGACGCTCACCGCGTGCGGTGGTTTCGCTGATGTGAAACCCGCTCGCCCACTGGTTGAGGAACAGGCGCAGATCCAGTGCGCGCGGGTTCAGCACCAGCCCGGCGTGGCCGTTCAGGTGCTGGTTGGTAAAGCTCCCGACCTGCTCGTGCACGGCGTATTCGTTGCGGCAGATACATTTGGTTTCGCCCACAGCCTCCAGCGCGCCTAAAATCTCGCGGATTTCACCGTGCAGTCGCCAGGCGTCGTGACCTACGCGGGCAAAGGTCAGCTCCGCTTCGCTGATGTTCATTAGCCCTGCGATGTCACGCGCGTATTTACCCGGATTGTTTTCTTTTAACTCAAGCCAGCGTGTGTAGTGATTCATTGTCTCTTCCTTCTCAATATGCGTTACCACTGATAACTCACGAAAATCTTACCGTTACGACCGTCCTGCGGGATCCCCTGCGGTGACCAGTACGCTTTGTCGAAGGCGTTGCCCAGCACCAGCGTGGTGGTCACGCCTTTGAGCTGTTCCTGACCTTTATAGCTGACGTAGAAATCATTGACCGCATAGCCCGGCTGTTTACTGTAGCTGCTGCTGATATGCGTTGAGCGATCGACAAAAGTACCGATCCAACCGACGGAGAACCCGCTTTGCGCCACCGGGATATCCAGCTTGCTGGTGACGGTGTCCGGGTTAATGCTGGAGATATACTCGCCGGTGTTGGTGTCTTTGCCGCGCGTGCGGTTGTAGGCCACGTCGAGGTTGAACAGGTCGGCGGCGTATTTCGCCATTACGTCCCATCCCCAGATTTTGGCGTCGGGGACGTTATAGGACATGGTGGTCGCCGCGGCAAAATCGACGGTGGTGGAGATGTAGTCTTTGGCTTTGGTATCGAAATAGCTGGCCTTAAACTCCAGCGCATCGTTGGCAAGCATCAAATCGTCAAAGCGCAGACCAAAACCGAACTCCTGGGTTTTGTTAGTTTCCGGGCGCAGGTTCGGGTTGGGTACCCAGTAGTTGGTGTAGAAGCTGCCGATGGAGAAGTGTTTCGCATCGTTATACATCTCGCCCATGGTCGGCGCGCGGAAGGCCTGCGCATAAGAGCCGAACAGCATCAGCCAGTCGGTTGGGCTGACGGTTAACCCGGCGCGGGATGACCACTTATCGGCATCCACATCGTCGTAACCCTCGCTGCTGCCGCGGTAATTGTCGTAGCGCGTACCGCCCAGCAGGGTCACGGGCAGATCGCGCAGGGTGATCTCATCCTGCAGCCAGCCGGAGCTGAAATCGATTTTGGCATTCGGGAAGCCGGTTGTCGCACCTCCCGGGCGTTGCTCCTGACGATAGTATTCGCCCCCGTAGGTCAGGAGATGAGACGCAAAGGAGTCGCTGAACAGACGGGTGCGGTTTTCCACTTTGCCGCCTTTGGTGGTCTGCTTGCGGAACTCGCCGGTGCCGTCGACGTTCTGGGCGTTAATGCGCGCTTCGGACCAGTAGACTTTTGCATCGGCGTTCAGCCAGTCGTTACCTTCCGGGGCAAGGTGGTAGCCAAGCTGCGCATCACGCTGGATGGTGGAGCGGTCGGTCATGGGATTGCTGCTGTCGGACGCGTCGGTGGTTTGCGGGTTTTTCGGCTCCTGCGCGTCGTTGTTGTAGTAGCGCAGGGAGCCGCTCAGGGTTTGAGCCGGGTCGATTTTCCAGCTCCCTTTTGCCAGCATGTTATTAATGGATTCGTCGTTAGGCGCCGTTGCACCGTCACTCTGGCGAATATCACCGCGATCCCGGCTCGACCATGCCACCAGACCGTCCAGCGTCTCGGTACGGCCGTAGGCGCTGGCACCCATTCCGATGCTGCGATCGCCCGTCGCGCCCGTACCAAACACGCGGTAGCCGCTGTTCTTGCCTGGCTCGAGCAGATCGTTGGCGTCGGCGGTGTCATAGGAAATCACGCCGCCCAATGCGCCGCTGCCGTACAGAAGAGCGGAAGGACCGCGTACCACTTCGATACGTTTGATCAGCGCCGGGTCGAGGAAGGTGCTGTTGAGGTGGCCGGTATCGGTTCCCTGACGCACGCCGTCGACCAGTACCAGCACGCCGCGACGGTCGTAACCGCGCAGGTTGACGTCCTGACCGTTCGTGCGGCCGGTGCCGTCCAGCGTCAGACCGGGGACCTTGCGCAGCAGGTCGGCGGCAGAGCTGGCGGTCTGGTTTTCCGGGGCGGTGGCGTCAATGACGCTGACCATCATCGGCGCCTCAAAGGCGCTGCGGGCGTTGCCGGTGGCGGTTACGGTGATGTCGTCTGTGGCGGCGAATGCAGCCCCCGGCAGGGTGCTGACAATCGCCAGCGCCAGAAGTGACGGACGTAAAGATGCGGAAGGCAGGTGTGGCATAGCAACTCTCCATAAGAATTGAAAAGCGCTGGCTGCCTGGGGATCACCTGGGTGGCTGGCGAAATTATCGTGTTGTTTATTTAGTCAGGATCAGTTTTCCAGCATGGGTCTGGCGCAGAAGATAGTGCTGGCCGTCATGCTCGATAATGACCCGCCCCTCATCACCGAGCAGGGTTTTGCTGTCGATACGGCGATCGGTGGAGGTGGGGGAAGGCGCTGTGTGTGTTTTTATTGGCGTTGCCGCGCTGTAATCCGTACGTGACATAATGTTTATAAATAACAATCAATGTAACAATGATAATCATTATCAATAAACTGCAAATTCACGGCAAGCGTTTTTGTGAAAATTGTGTGACGGGATCAAATTTGGGGGAGGTGCAGTCTGATGCCCTCTCCCACAGGGAGAGGACACGGATCGTAGGTCGGGTAAGCGCAGCGCCACCCGACAATAACATCAGAAGCGAGAATCAACCGCAGCTGCCAGCTTCTCCAGCAGCAGCTCGCTGTCTTCCCAGCTCAGGCACGGGTCGGTGATCGACTGGCCGTAAACCATCTGCTGTCCGGTAACGATTTTCTGCGTGCCTTCTTTGAGGAAGCTTTCCGCCATAATGCCTGCCACGGCGGTGGAACCGCTGCGGATCTGCTGGCAGATCTCATCGCAGACATCCAGCTGGCGACGGTGCTGCTTCTGGCAGTTGCCGTGGCTGAAATCCACCACCAGGTGTTCCGGCAGGTCGAACTCGGCCAGCGTTTCGCAGGCTGCTGCGATATCTTGCGCATGATAGTTCGGTTTTTTGCCGCCACGCATAATGATATGCCCGTACGGATTACCGCTGGTCTGGTAGATGGTCATGTGACCGCTCTTATCCGGCGACAGGAACATATGGCTGGCACGCGAGGCGCGGATCGCGTCGACCGCAATTCGCGTGTTGCCATCGGTCCCGTTTTTAAAGCCGACCGGACAGGAGAGCGCGGAGGCCATCTCACGGTGGATCTGGCTTTCGGTGGTGCGTGCGCCAATTGCGCCCCAGCTGATCAGATCGGCGATAAACTGCCCGGTCACCATATCGAGAAACTCGGTCGCCGTCGGAACGCCCAGCTCGTTGACCTGTAAAAGCAGCTTCCGCGCCAGCTCAATACCGTGGTTCACGCGATAGCTGCCGTTGAGGTCAGGATCGGAAATCAGTCCCTTCCAGCCCACCACGGTGCGCGGTTTTTCAAAGTAGGTGCGCATGACGATCTCAAGGCGATGCTGATACTTCTCACGCATCCCCTGAAGACGTTTTGCGTAGTCCATCGCGGCATCCAGGTCGTGAATGGAGCAGGGGCCAATCACCACCAGAAGGCGCTTGTCTTCGCCGTTCAGGATTCTTTCAATGCGGCGGCGGGACGCCGTTACATGTTCCGCAACGCCTGCGGAAACGGGGTGCCGCTGGGCCAGTTCAGCCGGAGTCACCAGGCTATCAATGCGCGCAGTGCGGAGTTCGTCGGTTTTGTTCATGGAATGTCTCAGAATTTTTGTGCTTCATCGGCAGACTACCGGGAAGTGATGGGCATCACCTTAAACCAATCCCTGCTGATTTCAAGTTCGGGGCAAATTCGCCCCGATGATGCCCATTATGATAACTGAAACCGGATTAATGTACTAGCATATTAGTACATGCGGCGATTCAGCCCCATGATGTCGAGGATTTTGGTGGCAATTTCTTCTACCGAATAGTTGGTGCTGTTCAGCCACGGGATCTGGTTTTTGCGGTACAGCGCTTCAACCTCGGAAACTTCCATCCGGCACTGGCGCATGGAGGCGTAGCGGCTGTTCTCGCGGCGCTCTTCGCGGATGGCGGCGAGGCGCTCCGGGTTAATGGTCAGGCCGAACAGCTTGTGCTGCAGCGGCTTCAGGGCGGCGGGCAGCACCAGGTTGTCCATATCGTCGGCAATAAACGGGTAGTTTGCAGCGCGAATGCCAAACTGCATCGCCAGATAGAGGCTGGTCGGGGTTTTGCCGCAGCGCGACACGCCGAGCAGGATCACCTGCGCCTGGTCGAGATTTCGCAGAGAGATACCGTCATCGTGGGCGAGGGTGTAGTCAATGGCGGCGATACGCGCATCGTACTTGGTCAGGTTGCCGGGGTTCAGCCCGTGTGTACGGTGGGCGATGGGCGTGGGGTCGAGCTTGAGCTCGCTCTGCAATGGTGCCACCAGCGCCTGCACGATGTCCTGACAAAACCCTTCACTTTGCAGAATGATGCTGCGAATTTCCGGGATAACAATCGAATAGAACACCAGCGGGCGCACGCCGGTTTGCTGGAAGATGGCGTCAATCTGGTCTTTCACCGCTTTGGCGCGGCTCTCATTTTCCACAAAGGGCAGCGTGATGCTGTTAATCGAAACGGGAAACTGCGACATCACCGCGTGCCCCAGCACCTCGGCGGTGATCGCCGTACCATCAGAAATATAAAAAACGTGGCGATCGACAGCACTATCCATTTTATCCACCCTGAATATCAGACCTAATTGACTGAAAGCATAAATTAAAAAAGTAAATTACACAGCAAAGAACTTAACATAATAATAATTGAAACGGTGTTTTTGATTTTCCTGAAAAGTGGATTTCATTTTTCAAATAGCGACTTTATTTCTGTGGTTTTTGGCTGAATATAGAGGAATCATCGGTTTAGCGAGTGATGGGAAAGTATCCGAAAAGTTGAAAATTTAAATTGCTTACACGATTCACCGTTTTTTTAGCGGAAGTAAATATGCCAGTATAAATACGTAGTCAGGTGTTTCTTACTCCGATCAAATATCACAAAAGGATTGTTTCGATGTCCAACAATGGCTCGTCACCGCTGGTGCTTTGGTATAACCAACTCGGCATGAATGATGTAGACAGAGTTGGGGGCAAAAATGCCTCCCTGGGTGAAATGATTACAAATCTGTCCGGTATGGGTGTTTCCGTACCAAACGGGTTTGCCACCACCGCCGATGCCTTTAACCTGTTTTTAGACCAGAGCGGTGTTAACCAGCGCATTTACGACCTGCTGGATAAAACGGATATTGATGACGTCACCGAGCTTGCCAAAGCCGGGTCACAAATCCGCCAGTGGATCATCGACACACCTTTCCAGCCGGAACTGGAAAAAGCCATTCATGACGCGTACAACCAGCTCTCCGCTGACGATGCGCAGGCCTCCTTTGCCGTGCGTTCTTCTGCAACCGCAGAAGATATGCCCGATGCCTCGTTCGCCGGACAGCAGGAAACCTTCCTGAACGTTCAGGGTTACGATGCGGTGCTGGTGGCGGTGAAGCACGTGTTTGCTTCCCTGTTTAATGACCGCGCCATCTCCTATCGCGTGCACCAGGGCTACGACCATCGCGGCGTCGCGCTCTCCGCTGGCGTGCAGCGTATGGTTCGCTCGGACGTAGGTTCTTCCGGCGTGATGTTCTCCATCGATACCGAATCCGGCTTCGACCAGGTGGTGTTTATCACCTCCGCGTGGGGCCTGGGCGAGATGGTTGTCCAGGGCGCGGTAAACCCTGACGAATTCTACGTCCACAAGCCTACGCTGGCGGCTAACCGTCCGGCGGTGGTGCGCCGCACCATGGGCTCGAAAAAAATTCGCATGATCTATGCCCCAACCCAGGAGCATGGCAAGCAGGTTAAGATTGAAGATGTGCCGCAGGAGCAGCGCGACCGCTTCTCCCTGACCGACGCCGAAGTGGAAGAACTGGCGAAGCAGGCGGTGCAGATCGAAAAACACTACGGCCGTCCGATGGATATCGAATGGGCGAAAGACGGTAACACCGGCAAGCTGTTTATCGTGCAGGCGCGTCCGGAAACCGTCCGCTCTCGTGGTCAGGTGATGGAGCGTTATACGCTGCACGCGCAGGGCAAAATCGTGGCGGAAGGCCGCGCCATCGGTCACCGCATCGGTGCCGGCCCGGTGAAAGTGATCCACGACATCAGCGAGATGAACCGCATTGAGCCAGGCGACGTGCTGGTGACCGACATGACCGACCCGGACTGGGAACCGATCATGAAGAAAGCGGCGGCTATCGTCACCAACCGCGGCGGTCGTACCTGTCACGCGGCGATCATTGCCCGCGAGCTGGGTATTCCTGCGGTTGTCGGCTGCGGTGACGCCACCGAGCGCATGAAGGACGGACAAAACGTAACCGTCTCCTGCGCCGAAGGCGATACCGGCTACGTGTACGCCGATATTCTGGACTTCAGCGTGAAAAGCTCCAGCGTGGATACCATGCCGGACCTGCCGCTGAAGATCATGATGAACGTCGGTAACCCGGACCGAGCGTTTGACTTCGCCTGCCTGCCGAACGAAGGCGTGGGCCTGGCGCGTCTGGAATTCATCATCAACCGTATGATTGGCGTTCACCCGCGCGCGCTGCTGGAATTTGACGACCAGGATCCGAAGCTGCAGAACGAAATCCGCGAGATGATGAAAGGCTACGACTCACCAAGAGAGTTCTACGTCGGCCGTCTGACCGAAGGGATCGCGACGCTGGGCGCGGCGTTCTACCCGAAACGCGTGATTGTGCGTCTGTCAGACTTTAAGTCTAACGAATACGCCAACCTGGTGGGCGGCGAACGCTACGAGCCGGAAGAAGAGAACCCGATGCTGGGCTTCCGCGGGGCCGGACGCTACGTGTCCGACAGCTTCCGCGACTGCTTCGCGCTGGAGTGTGACGCGGTGAAACGCGTGCGCAACGACATGGGGCTGACCAACGTGGAGATCATGATCCCGTTCGTGCGTACCGTGGACCAGGCGAAAGCGGTGGTGGACGAGCTGGCGCGTCAGGGGCTGAAGCGCGGCGAGAACGGGCTGAAGATCATCATGATGTGCGAAATCCCGTCCAACGCCCTGCTGGCCGAGCAGTTCCTGGAGCACTTCGACGGCTTTTCTATCGGCTCGAACGACATGACGCAGTTGGCGCTCGGTCTGGACCGCGACTCTGGCGTGGTCTCTGAGCTGTTCGACGAGCGTAACGAGGCGGTGAAAGCGCTGCTCTCCATGTCCATCCGCGCGGCGAAGAAGCAGGGGAAATACGTCGGGATCTGCGGTCAGGGTCCGTCCGACCATGAAGACTTTGCCGCCTGGCTGATGGAAGAGGGGATTGATAGCCTCTCCCTGAACCCGGATACCGTGGTGCAAACCTGGCTGAGCCTGGCGGAACTGAATAAGTAACCGCGTAAAAACGGAAAAAGGCGAGGAGATATCTCCTCGCCTTTTTTTATTTCCATCCGAATATGCTCCCCATCACAAATAAAACAAAAAACCAAATATCATAATTTGTCTGTTAATTTAGACAATTGTTAGCGCGCAAAGCGTTGCTAATACTTGAGCCTTACTGCGCACTTCCCTTCAGATGATGCGCAACTGGTTGAAATACGTTTTAACCTGATAAAAAGGCAAATAACAATGACAATCTCCTCTGTATTACGTACGAAAGATAAAATAGGTTATGGCTTAGGTGATATGGCCAGCGCGCTGGTCTGGCAAACGGCGACATTATTTCTCGCCTATTTTTATACGGACGTTTTTGGCTTGCCCGCCGCGATTATGGGCACCATGTTTTTAGTGGTGCGCGTGGTCGATGCATTTATCGATCCCTGCATTGGTGCGCTCGTTGACCGCACGCAAACGCGCCACGGTCGCTTTCGCCCCTGGCTGCTGTGGTTTGCTATTCCATTTGGCGTCAGCTGTCTGATTACCTTCTATGTGCCGGACGTCGGGCCGACCGGGAAAATCGTCTATGCCTGCGTGACTTACGCCATTCTGAGCCTTATCTACTCGGCAATTAACGTGCCTTACTGCGCCATGCCGGGGGCGCTGACGCTGGATCCCCGCGAACGTCACTCTCTGCAATCCTGGCGCTTTGGGTTGTCCTTTATCGGCGGGCTGATCGTGACGGTGATTGCCCTGCCGCTGGTGTCACAGCTGGGGCAAGGTAACGTACAGAAAGGCTATTTCTATGCCATGAGCCTGATGGGGCTGCTGGGTATTGTTTTATTCTTCTGCTGCTTCCTGATGACCCGCGAACGTTATTCACCACGAAATGATACCTCCGGCTCCATGCTGACGGATTTAAAACTGCTGGCCAAAAACAGCCAGTGGCGAATTGTGTTCGTGTTTAATATTTTGCTGTTAACGGCGGTCGTGACGCGCGGCTCTGCCACCATGTATTACGTCAACTATGTGCTGCTGCGCCCGGAACTGGTCTTTGCCTTTATTGTTTCAGGCATGGTGGCCTCATTAAGCGGGGCATTATTATCTGAACGCCTGCTCGGAAAATTTGATCGCGTTCGCGCCTATCAGTGGACCATTATGACGTTCGTCATTTTCGGGGCGCTGATTTTCTTCATTCCGCCTTCGCAGGTCTGGCTGATATTCGGCCTCAACATCGTTTTTAGCTTTATTCAAAACCTGACCACGCCGCTCCAGTGGACCATGTTCTCCGACGTGGTGGATTACGAAGAGCATCGCAGCGGTCGTCGTCTGGACGGTCTGGTCTTCTCTACCGCGCTGTTTGCCATCAAGTTTGGCCTGGCGCTGGGCGGGGCCGTGGTCGGTTGGGTGCTTGGCATGGTGGATTACGCCCCGGGCCAGGTGACGCAGGCGCCGCACGTGCTCTCTACCATCAACGCGCTCTTTACGCTCATTCCTTGCGTGCTGTTCCTCTGCATGGTGGCGCTTCTTTCCATTTACAAACTCAACAGTCGGCTGGTGGATTCCATTGCCCGTGAACTTGCGGGCAAGCGTGATGTGCGTCCCGACGCAGGAAAGCTCAGCCCGGCAACCCATTCTGCAATACAGGAGTAAAACATGACGGCTATCTATAAGGACGCAGGACGTCCGGTACACGAGCGCGTCGCCGATTTACTGGCGCGCATGACCCCGGAAGAGAAGTTTGCCCAGATGCACGCGTACTGGCTGATCCTCGATGAAAACGGCAATCACCGCGAACGGAGCGATCTCAGCGATGAGTTCGCAGGCGTGAGCGAGCAGGCCTCGCTCAGCGAACGGCTGAAGCTGGGCGTGGGGCAGATCACGCGTCCGCTCGGCACGCATATTGTTGATGCGAAAACGGGCGTGCGCGCGGCCAACCGACTCCAGCGCATGATGATGGAAGAGACGCGCCTCGGTATTCCGGCGCTGTTCCACGAGGAGTGTCTGGTGGGGCTGCTGTGCAAGGACGCAACACTGTTCCCGTCCTCGCTGAACTATGGGTCGACCTGGGACCCGGAGCTGGTGCAGCGGGCGGCGGAGCAGATTGGCAAAGAGGCGCGCTCCGTCGGCTGTCAGCAGGGGCTGGCGCCGGTGCTGGACGTGTCCCGCGACGTGCGCTGGGGGCGTACCGAAGAGACCTTCGGCGAAGATCCCTGGCTGGTGGGGGTGATGGCGACCGCCTACGTGAAGGGGTTACAGGGCGATAAACGCGACCTGCTGGCGACCCTGAAACATTACGTTGGCCACTCGTTTAGCGAAGGGGCGCGCAACCACGCGCCGGTGCACCTCGGGTTTAGCGAGCTGAATGATACCTTCCTGCTGCCGTTTGAAATGGCGGTGAAGCTGGCCAACGCCGGTTCGGTCATGCCCGCCTACCACGACATTGATAATCAGCCGGGTCACAGCGACAGCTTCCTGCTTACCACCGTCCTGCGAGAACAGTGGGGATTCGATGGGATTATTGTGGCGGACTACGGCGGCGTCAGCCTGTTGCACCAGCACCACGGGATTTCCCACGACGCGGCCGAATCTGCTGCGCTGGCCTTTAACGCCGGGCTGGACGTTGAGCTGCCGAAAGATGACTGCGCGCGCCATCTGGCGGAAGCGGTAGAGCGTGGGCTGATTTCGATGGCGAAGGTGGACGAGATCGTGGCGCGTACGCTGACGGAAAAATTCCGCCTTGGCCTGTTTGAACGTCCCTATGCCGATGAGCAGGGCTGCGATCTGCAAAATGAGACGATCCGGCAGGTGGCGCGTGATGTCGCGACAAAGTCGATCACGCTTCTGGAAAACAATGGCATCCTGCCCCTCGGCGGAAAGCCTCGCGTTGCGCTGGTCGGCCCGACGGCAGACGATCCGCTGGCGTTACTCAGCGGTTACAGCTTCCCGGTACACCTGATCATCAGCGACATGGTGGAAGAGACGTCGCAGGTGACGACCCCGCGCGCGGCGCTGGAACACTATCTGGGTGCATCGAACGTGCGCTATGCCAAAGGGTGCCACATCATTGAAAAACGGATGGCGGGCGCGCCGGTCTTCCCCGGTGACAGCGGCGGTAAGCCGATGCAGCAGTCGCCGGTTTCACTGAGCACCGCACTGATCCCCGAGGCGGTCGACGCCGCGCAACAAAGTGACGTTGTAGTGGCCTGCGTTGGCGATCTCGCCGGGCTGTTCCAGAGCGGCACCGTGGGTGAAGGCTCAGATACTGACTCATTGAATCTGCCTGGCGTGCAGCAACAGCTGCTGGAAGCGCTGGTCGCCACCGGTAAACCGGTGATCGTGGTGATGACCGGCGGGCGTCCGTACAACCTTCAGGGCCTGGAAGATAAGGTCGCGGCGCTGATGATGGCCTGGGCACCCGGGCAGGAAGGGGGCTGGGCGATTGCCGATGTACTGACGGGGCGGGCGGAGCCGCAGGGGCGTCTGGTGGTGAGCGTGCCGAAAAGCGCCGGAGCAATGCCGTATTACTACAATCACAAGCTCAAAAGCGGCGGCACGCCGTTTGCGTTCCATTTCGGTTCGCGTTACCCGTTTGGCTTCGGCCTCGGCTGGACGCAGTTTAGCTGGGGAGCGACAAAAGTGGCGTCATCCAACGTGCCGGTCGACGGCGAGGTGACGCTGAATGTGGATATCACCAATACCGGTGAGCGCAGCGGCAGCGAGGTGGTACAGGTTTACGTCAGGGATAAGGTCGCCACGCAGGTGCGACCGCTTCAGGAGCTGAAGGCCTTCCAGCGCGTCACGCTCTCGCCGGGCGAAACCGCCACGCTCACCTTTACGCTACCGGTTGAGATGTTCAACTTTACCCGTCGCGACGGGAAACGCATCGCTGAGCCGGGTGAGTTTGAACTGCAGATTGGTGCATCGTCGGGAGATATTCGCGAGGCGGTGGTGGTCAATGTGACAGGGGAAACGCGGGTATTGCCTGCTGAGTGGCGGATGCTCAGTACCTGTGAGGTTAAGCGCGCGTAGTCAGGATAAAAAAAAGCCCATCGTGGGAGATGGGCAAATTTTCTTTGTATACACAAGCGCTAAAGCACTACGGCCTTAAAGCCGTATAGAGCAAGGGATTATCATAAAACCCTTAATTCATGAGGCTTAGCGATGTCTACACAAGTCAAACACACTTCCTACACAGAGAAAAACGGTTATGTATGGCGCCAACGCTATGCAGGAGGCACACTAGCGATCACTCTCAAAACCAAAGATGAAAAGGAAGCTGCTCAACGTAGCGGGGCTATGTCTATTCGCTTCACGCAGCTTGAACAGCAAGCTGTTCCTTTTACATCCATGAGAGAAACCCTTAGAGCTTATTGTGATGATCTTTACAGAATGGCTAAGCTTGCTTTCCTGAACATGATGATGAATCTCGTAGCGGGAAATCCCGCTTTACTTTCCCAAGGCCAAATTTTGACTCTGGGAATTCAATTGCTCAGATTCCAGCAGTTCTCGCAACTTCATCAGAAGCTCTGCAAGAACCTATAAGCATTTTAACCAATGCAATACCATAACCAACACGCTAAAGTGCTTGTAGCTACCGTACAGAGATAAAATGAGTCTGGGTATATAGGGTCAAATCCAACAAATCCAGTAGCTGGCGTAATTAAAACTGTTGTACAGGAATGTACATTACTTTCTAAAAACACATTGGTAATTAAAATGAGTAAGATTTTTAAAGTTGCTAAGGTAGCAATTGCTATCGCTGTTCTATGTGCTGGCGTTGGTTACACTGGTAATAAGTGGAGTGAGGAAGGATATCAATCAGGGGCTTCTATTCAGATTGAAAATGACTCAATCAATAAGCAGGGTGATCTTTGGCATAGGAATAATAAGATTGTAGATGGTGCATACTCTGTTATTGATGGTTCGGGAACTACTTTTAGTAATATTCCTGTAGGCACATCTAACAAAGATTTGATTAAACATTTTCAGTCTAAAGATGAATACAAAAATCATAAGTTTTTTCCTGATGAATATACTGCTATTAAATGGGATGATCTAGCTGATGGTAATCCTGCTAACAAATGGACTAAAGATGTTGGTAGTGATAAAGGCTGTGTTCCTTTCCAGTATTATGTTGATAATAATAATTGGTCTGTTCGTTATGATGGGTTAGAGAAAACTAGAAATGATTATATCAAAGCTTGTGGATGGAATGATTTTGTAAACATGTCCTATAAAGTTTCTGAAGGAACAATGTTTAAATTTAAAGTTTCTCATTATCTTTGTTTTGCATGGTTCGGGCTAATGGCTCTGTTTGCTTGTATCCCTGCTGCATGGATTTTATTTTTCCGTGGTATTGGTAAAGCATACCGTTCAGCACGTAATGAAATTAAAGGTGATAAACAATGAAACGTATAGCCCTTGTATCTCTGTTAGCCCTTGCTAATGCTAATGCTCTTGCTGATAGCTCTTATACATGTTCAGGGCATGGAGTAACAAACATGGTGGAATTTAGCCCTTATGATTCATATATTAAAATTAATGGGATTGAATTTAAACCTTCTGGATCGGGTAAGGATGTTGGTAATGGTCAAACACAGGTCGATTTAGTGTCTGTCTATGCTGCGTTAGATGGTAATCATCAGATTATAGAGATATATAAAAAGGATTTTAAACATCCTTTGATTTTAGCTAATACTGACACTATCACTCCTGTTAATGGTACTTTTATGAGGGATGATTTAATCAATGTTTCTACTGATTGTCCTGCTAACCATGTTAAGCCAGTGGTACACCATAAGCCAAAGAAGCTACCGACAGTTAATTTAGATGACTTAGTAGATGGTGGATATGTTAAGAAGAATCAAGCACAAGAGGTTACTGATCCTGAACTTATTAAAAAACTAAATGAAAAGGATGCTAGTCAATGGTAATTAAAAAAGTATTAATTTTTATTTTAATGTTCTTCTGTGCTACGGCCCACCCTAGCGGGAAACACATCTACAGTGGTTACGCTAATCACCATACAGGAGGCTATTGCAGTTACTAACATGGGAATATTAACACTAGTGAAGTTGTGGAAAGCTGAAACAATCACCCTCTATCCTTGTGCTATTGACGATGAGGAAAGCTGGAAAACGAGCTACAAGGGAGATAGTTATTATGTTACTGACTATCATAATGATATTAATGATGTAGTTTTCAAGTGGTTCCTTGTTAGTAACTCTGGTAAGAGGATTTATATAGATCGTATTAATAATCTCCACTATATGAAAGCTTGCTCTAATGAAAAGGGAACATTAATTAGATTGAAAGTTATTCATTATACTTGATGAAATTTGCAATTCTATATTTTATAATTTAAATCAATAGCTTACCAATTACAAACAATCATTGTTAATATACCTATGATACGCAACTAATACAGTAAGCCCCTACAGAAAACCCGTGATCATTGATTTATAAGCAAAAAAAAGCCCATCGTGGGAGATGGGCAAAGACTACACACAGCAATTCGTTGTTTCACTCAGGGGATTTCCATGCTTATAAATCAAGGTGTTGATTTATAACCGTGTCCTAATAGTAGGCATGTCGGCTTTTAGCGTCGATCAGATTCGTCTCAATAGTTAAAGAGACGTAAAGATTTCTTGAGGTTAGCAGCGGACTTGCTGCTGAAATGGCGGGTCTGACCAGTGAGTAATGAATAAATACTTTAGCAGCATTTAAGTATTATACGAAAGCATGTAGGCCGGGTAAGCGTTAGCGCCACCCGGCCAAAAGGCTTAATGCGTGTTCTTCTCTTCCAGCTCTTCCAGTTCGCTCAGGATCACATCCGGATCTGTTCCCGGAGGGGGAACTTCATGCACCCAGGCCGAGAAGAGACGCCATGTCACTGCGAGCAGCACCGGGCCGATAAAGAGGCCGATCATCCCAAACGCGATTAACCCGCCGATAACGCCTGAGAGGATCAGAATCAACGGTAAATCAGCCCCCATGCGGATCAGTATCGGGCGAATGACGTTATCCATGGTGCCGACCACGCAGCTCCAGACCAGAAGCACGGTGCCCCAGGTGGTATCGCCCGTCCAGTAGAGCCAAATGATGGACGGCACCAGTACCAGCAACGGTCCCAGTTGCGCAAGACAGGTCATCAGCATGACAACGGTGAATACGGTAGCGTACGGCACGCCGGAAATGGCCAGACCGATACCGCCCAGCACCGCCTGCACCAGCGCGGTCACCACCACGCCCAGCGCAACGGCACGGACGGCTTGCGCAGCCAGCAGCACGGCGGCATCGCCGCGTTTACCCGCCAGTCGGGTGGCAAAATGACGCACCCCAAGGGCAACCTGCTCACCGCGCCAGTACAGGAGCGCGCTAAAGACCAGCATCAGCGCACAGTGCATCATAAAGCGGCCAATGTGCGCCGCCTGACCGACAAACCAGGTGGTGGTGGTGCCAATATACGGTCGCACTTTCGCGATCAGCGCGCTGCCGCCCATCTCCAGCAGGCTGTGCCAGCCGCTGTAGAGTTTCGCACCGACCAGTGGAATGCTATTAAGCCACGCGAGATCCGGTAACGTCAGATCCCCGCTGGTGGCGGCACGGATAACCGGGCCACTGGAGTCGACAAGACTATTAACCAGCAGGGCAATCGGAATAATAAACAGCATGAACAGCAGCAGCGTCATGACCAGCACCGCCAGGCCACGGCGGCCAAACAGCAGTTTCTGCAGCCGTAATAGCAGAGGCCAGGTGGCGACGACAACGGTAGCGGCCCACGCAAAGCCAAGCACGAAGGGTTGAACAATCCACAGACACGCAATAATCATCAGGGCTAAAAACAGCACCGACAGCAAAATTTGCGCAACATCCCTGGGCTGACGAAGATTGACCATAAATGTAACTTTCCTTAAATGAACACCAGCATGGCTGGCGAGAACGTGAACCGCCTTTCTCTAATCATTAGTGATATCAGCGATTTTTGACAGGCGGATTTTGCCCGTAATTCTGCTGAGCGCATAAGAAAAAAATGTGATAAAAAGTTGTGATACAACGCAAACGATTTCCACAACAACTCTAATTAGGGTCGACAGTGATGATCCCACAGATTTCTCAGGCACCTGGCGTCGTTCAGCTGGTGCTTAATTTTTTGCAAGCACTGGAGCAACAGGGTTTTACAGGTGATACCGCCACGAATTATGCCGACAGGCTGACAATGGCGACCGATAACAGTATCTACCAGCTTCTCCCCGATGCCGTCGTTTTTCCACGCTCTACAGCGGATGTGGCGCTGATTGCCCGTCTGGCCTCGCAGGAGCGCTTCACCTCCCTGGTTTTCACACCCCGTGGCGGCGGTACAGGCACCAACGGGCAGGCGCTGAACCAGGGCATCATCATCGATATGTCCCGCTATATGAACCGCATCATTGAAATCAATCCTGAAGAGGGATGGGTGCGCGTGGAAGCGGGGGTTATCAAAGATCAGCTTAATCAGTTCTTAAAACCGTACGGCTACTTTTTTGCGCCGGAACTGTCGACCAGCAACCGGGCGACCATTGGCGGGATGATCAATACCGACGCATCCGGCCAGGGCTCTCTGGTCTACGGTAAAACTTCCGATCACGTGCTGGGCGTGCGCGCGGTGCTTCTGGGGGGCGACATCCTCGATACCCAGCCAATGCCGGTCGAGCTGGCCGAGACGCTGGGTAAAGAGAGCACGGCGAGCGGGCGGATTTATCGCACCGTGCTGGAGCGCTGTCGCGATAACCGTCAGCTGATCCTCGACAAATTCCCGAAACTGAACCGCTTCCTGACGGGTTACGATCTGCGTCACGTCTTTAACGACGACCTGACCCAGTTCGATTTAACCCGCGTGTTGACCGGTTCGGAAGGTACGCTGGCGTTTATTACCGAAGCGCGTCTGGATATCACCCGGCTGCCGAAGGTGCGTCGCCTGGTGAACGTTAAATACAACTCCTTCGATTCTGCCCTGCGCAATGCGCCGTTTATGGTGGATGCGCGGGCGTTGTCGGTGGAAACCGTTGATTCAAAAGTGTTGAACCTGGCAAGGGAAGATATCGTCTGGCATTCGGTCAGTGAGCTGATTACCGATGTACCCGACAAAGAGATGCTCGGTCTGAACATCGTCGAGTTCGCTGGCGATGACGCCGAACTGATCGAACGTCAGGTTAGCACGCTGTGCCAGCGGCTGGACGAACTGATTGCACGCGGTGAAGGCGGCGTGATCGGCTGGCAGCTGTGCAACGATCTCTCCGGCATTGAGCGTATCTACGCGATGCGTAAAAAAGCGGTGGGGCTGCTCGGGAATGCGAAAGGGGCCGCGAAGCCGATTCCGTTTGCCGAGGATACCTGCGTGCCGCCGGAACATCTGGCGGATTACATCGTTGAATTCCGCGCGCTGCTGGACAGCCACGGCCTGAGCTACGGCATGTTTGGCCACGTGGACGCGGGCGTGCTGCACGTGCGTCCGGCGCTGGATATGTGTGACCCGCAGCAGGAGATCCTGATGAAGGAGATCTCCGACGACGTGGTGGCCTTAACCGCCAAATATGGCGGCCTGCTGTGGGGTGAGCACGGCAAAGGGTTCCGCGCGGAGTACAGCCCGGCGTTCTTCGGGGAGCAGCTCTTCGGTGAACTGCGTAAGGTCAAAGCGGCATTCGACCCGGATAACCGCCTCAATCCCGGTAAGATTTGCCCGCCGGAGGGCGTTGACGCGCCAATGCTGCAGGTGGATGCGGTCAAGCGCGGCACCTATGACCGACAAATCCCGATTGCGGTGCGCTCTTCCTGGCGTGGCGCGATGGAGTGCAACGGCAACGGCCTGTGCTTTAACTTCGATGTGAAGAGCCCGATGTGCCCGTCGATGAAAATCACCAGCAACCGTATCCACTCGCCAAAAGGGCGTGCGACGCTGGTGCGCGAGTGGCTGCGACTGCTGGCGGACCGCGGCGTCGACCCGCTCAAGCTCGAGCAGGAACTGCCGGAAAAACGCGCCAGCCTGCGTTCCCTTATCGAACGCACCCGCAACAGCTGGCATGCGAATAAAGGCGAATACGACTTCTCGCATGAAGTGAAAGAGGCCATGTCCGGCTGCCTGGCCTGCAAGGCCTGTTCGACGCAGTGTCCGATCAAAATCGACGTGCCGGAGTTCCGCTCGCGCTTCCTGCAGCTGTATCACACGCGCTATCTGCGACCGATGCGCGACCATCTGGTGGCGACGGTGGAAAGCTACGCCCCGCTGATGGCGCGTGCGCCGAAGACCTTTAACTTCTTTATCAATCAGCCGCTGGTGCGCAAGCTTTCCGAAAAACATATCGGCATGGTGGATCTGCCGCTGCTCTCGACACCGTCGCTGCAACGCCAACTGGTGGGACACCGCTCGGCAAACATGACGCTGGAGCAGCTTGAAGCCATGAGTGATGCGCAAAAAGCCAACATGGTGCTGGTGGTGCAGGATCCGTTTACCAGTTATTACGATGCGCAGGTGGTGGCCGATTTTATCCGTCTGGCGGAAAAAGTGGGCTACCAGCCGGTTGTGCTGCCGTTCTCCCCGAATGGCAAGGCCCAGCACATTAAGGGCTTCCTGACCCGTTTTGCGAAGACGGCGCAGAAAACGTCTGACTTCCTGAATCGCGTGGCGCAGCTTGGGATACCCATGGTCGGCGTCGATCCGGCGCTGGTACTGTGCTACCGCGATGAGTACAAGCAGACGCTGGGCGAAAAACGCGGTGATTTCCACGTCATGCTGGTACACGAGTGGCTGCCTTTAGCGCTACAGCAAACTGCCGCACGTGAGGCCAGCGGTGAGCCTTGGTATCTCTTTGGTCACTGTACTGAAGTTACGGCACTGCCGGGCGCACCTGCCCAGTGGGCCGCTATTTTCGCCCGTTTTGGCGCGAAGCTGGAAAACGTCAGCGTGGGCTGCTGCGGTATGGCAGGTACCTACGGACACGAAGTGAAAAACCACGCCAATTCGCTTGGGATCTATGAATTATCGTGGCAACAGGCGATGCAGCGTCTACCGCGTAACCGCTGTCTGGCCACGGGGTATTCGTGTCGCAGCCAGGTGAAACGCGTTGAGGGTAACGGCGTTCGCCATCCATTACAGGCTTTGCTGGAGATTATCGGATGATCTGGAAACGTGCGGTGACGCTGCAGGCGTTAAACGCCATGGGCGAGGGAAACATGGTGGGGCTGCTGGACATCCAGTTTACCCGCATTGGCGAGAATGAGCTGGAAGCGACGATGCCCGTCGATAGCCGCACGCATCAGCCGTTCGGTTTATTGCACGGCGGCGCGTCCGTTGTGCTGGCCGAAACGCTGGGTTCGGTTGCGGGCTATCTCTGTACCGAAGGGGAGCAGAAGGTTGTCGGGCTGGAGGTGAACGCTAACCATATCCGCTCTGTTCGCAGCGGGCGCGTGCGCGGTATTTGCCGCGCGCTTCATGCCGGGAGCCGTCATCATGTGTGGCAGATCGATATTCTCGATGAGCAGGAACGCCTGTGCTGCTCCTCAAGACTGACGACGGCAGTTGTGTAAAGTTTCCTGATGTTTTTGCCCATGGTCAAAAACTAGCCAGCGCGTTGTGATATACTGGTCAGGATTTGTACATAAGCGAGGACATCATGGATACTGAAATAACCCCAACCCAACTGGCAATTGAATATTTACGTCGCGATAAGAGCAACCTGTCTCCGGCGCAGTACCTGAAAAAACTGAAACAACTTGAGCTGGAATTTGCAGATTTGCTGGCGCTCTCTTCAAACGAGCTGAAAGAAGAGATCTATTTTGCCTGGCGGTTGGGCGTTCACGTCCATTGAGTGCGAATGAAAAGGCCGCGTATGCGGCCTTTTTTGTGTCTGGAATTCAGTATTTGGCGGGAAGCTTATTGATTTTTATCAGCCTGCCTTCATCGATTTCAATAAATCCGCCTGTTTTGAGATCGGCCAGAATGCGCATAACGCCACTGCGCGAAAGCTGCGTTTTTTCCCTGATATACCTTTCTGCCGTCACGCCGAGCCGATAAGCCTCATCTTCCTCCATCAGCTTAAGAAGCTGCTGGCGAATCATCTCATACGCCGTCGGTGCGCCTTGTGGCATTACGTTGTTATACAGTCGGCTATAGACAAACATCAGCTGGTTAGAAAGCAGGCCCCATAATGCTTTCTCTTTAATAATTTCACTGACCTTCTCGGTAGGGAGAATGCCAATCAGGCATGGGCTCACGGTTTTGATGTAATCATTGAAATAAATGTCCGTCAGATTCGCGAGACCAAACAGAGCAGGGCTGCGGGCGGTGGAGAGCATCATGTCATCGCTTCTGCGGTAGACGGCAATTGTCCCCTCCAGAATTAAATAACAGATCCCCTTGCCGTCGACCTGAAGATCGAATTGTTCGCCACGGCCTGTTCTGCGCGTGGTGCAGTACGGCTCTAAATAAGAGATCAGTTCCTGGGCGTAGGGAGAGCCGCGATGTTGTTGTGCTGAAGACATTGTCTGAAACCTGAAAAAAGACCGGACTGATAATAGTGTCGCTCTTATCCTCCACCTTCTCCAGATATAAATGTGAGGTCAGTACTTTCGGGGTAAGTGATGGATATCCATCAGCACGCCGCGCACCATAGTGATGTATTTACCCGTTCGTAACTCCGCCAGAATACGCATAATACCGCTACGGGAAAGATAGGTCCGGCTTTTGATATAGGCTGCGGCGGTCGTGTTGAGCCTTATCGCCTCAGGCTCCTGCATCAGCTCAACAAGCTGAAAGCGGATAATGTCGTAAGCCGACATTTGCGATATCTGGGCACAGTGCTCATAGACGCGTGAGGCGGTATAGATCAGCAGGTTAGAAAAATGCTCCCACAGATTTTGCTGCGCAACGATGCAATTAAAACGCTCCAGCGACACTGCCGCGACTTCGGAGGTTTCCAGCGCCCTGACATAAAGATGCTCAGAGGAGAACTGGCTGCTTACACCCAGAATAAAGGGCGCTGATTCAGAATTTAAGACAATACCATCTCCACGGCGGTGTAAGGCCACGCTCCCCTGGATCAGTAAAAAACACTGGCGAATATCACTCTTGTAATAGTGAACCACTTCCCCTCTGGACAGTATTTTCCTTTCTGCTGAAGGAAGTAGGGTATCGATAATTTTTTCAATGTGCTTATAGGGTTTTAGGTGGAGCACGGTGGAATTGTCTTTACTACATTCTATAGCCATTCGGGTATTCATCAGATGCCTCATTCACGCATGCGATCATTTTTTGATCGGCATAGAGAATTATCTTAAAAAACAGCATCTCAGGGAATGACCGAAGCAGGTCTAATAATAGACTGGAGGATGTGTAAAATCTAATCTTATGAATTTAAAGGCTTTGTATTAAGAGTCTAAAAGTAGACCCATGAATAACATGTCTAAGGTTTATCTAAAGGGAATGTTTCGTGATTGTTAAATGTAAGTCTACAGCTAGACCTCAATTAGATTGTGCGCTGAATAAGAGTTGGTTAAATTTTGACTCGTCGACAGGAATGCTCAGACTTCTATTTGTGAGTCATTTATCGGGTTCCTGACAAAAAATAAAAGGCAACGCTCAGGTTGATTGAAACTTGTGGGGAACGTTTGCCCGGATTTCAGTAATAAATAAAGTGATACAGGGTTGGATATTATGAAAAAGAAAATGATGATGGCAATGCTGGCAGTGAGTTCTGCACTGCAGATGACGCAGGCTTTTGCTGCAGCGGGTACCGTTAATTTTAACGGTAATATTCTGGATTCCGCCTGCGACGTTGATGTGGCGTCTCAGAACCAGGTCGTCGTATTGGGCGATTATTATAAAACTGAATTCCCGACAACGGGAGCCAGAACCGCTGCCACACAATTCAGTATTGTATTGAAAAACTGTCCGGTCACGGTGACTAACGCGAAAGTGCGCTTTGACGGTACGCCTGATTTAAGCAACGCCAGCCTGCTGGCGATTGACTCCTCGGTGGCGGGGGCGGCAACAGGGGTGGCAATCAACCTGATGAGCGCCGATAAGGCCGATCTGCCTCTGCATGGCAGCAACAGCTATTCCTATGCACTGAGCAGCACCGCAGATAATACGCTGAACTTCTATGCGCAGTATATTTCGACCGCCGCGTCAGTCACTGCCGGTCCGGCAAACTCGGTCGCGAACTTCTCCGTAGTTTACAACTGAGTTTTTGCAGCAATCAGTAGGGGGCCCAACCCGGCCCCTTTGTTTTACGAGGTTTTTTCCCATGCATTTTATCAGAACAACAGGGCTGGCGGTGGCGCTGTTACCGTTGGCATTAATGACGGCCAATGCCGGGGTGATTATTGGTGGTACGCGCGTTATTTTCGAGGGTGCGAAGAAAGAAGCGACAATCAATATTACTAACCCTGACAATACTCCTTATTTAATCCAGTCGTGGATAGATATGCAGGATGGGGTGTCGGGTAAAACGCCGTTTATTATTACGCCGCCGCTGTATCGCCTGGACGGTGGACAAAAAAATCTTGAGCGTATTGTAATGACGGGCTCCCTGCCTCAGGAGCAGGAAAGTTTATTTTGGTTGAATATTAAAGCGATTCCCTCAGCCTCACAACAGATGAACGCCCTGCAAATTGCGGTAAAGACGCGGATTAAATTAATTTATCGGCCTGAAGGTCTGCGTGCGTCAACGCCGGAAGAACAAGCGACTAAATTAACGTGGCAACAATCCGGGAATGCGATTCAGGTGAATAATCCCACGCCCTACGTAATCAATTTCAATGAGATTACCCTGGGCGGGCGAAAACTTGATGATGTGACCTATGTTTTACCCGGCGCATCAGCCCGGTTTTTATTACCTGAAGGGGTGAGTGGTCATTCTCTCACATTTAAAGTCATTAATGACTATGGCAGTCCTGGCACCGCACATCAAGCCAGTTTCTGATGCTCGTGCATTCATTAGGTTTCCTGCAATGACAACATCAACGCATATGATACGGCCTGCTCGTCTGGCGATATTCATCGCCTGCGCACTTGCCGGTTCATCACCGGCACTTTATGCCGGTGAAACGTTTAATACGGAACTGGTTGAGCTGGATAATCCTGGAATGGGCAAAGCAGACCTGTCGGCTTTTGAAACAGGCTCTCAGGCACCGGGAACGTACCATGTTGACATCATTCTTGACGACCAGTTAATGGAGACCCGCGATATCGCCTTTGCCGCAGTGAAAAGCGACGACGGTAATGAGATATTGCAGCCTTGCCTGAGCATCGACCAGTTAAAACAGTGGGGAGTGAAAACCGCGCTATTTCCTCAGCTTGCTTCGGGAAAAAGTGACTGCGCGGATCTTCAGGCCATTTCGCAAGCCAGCACCGATTTTCAGTTTGGCGCTCAGCGCCTTCTGATCAGCATTCCACAGGCGGCGATCGATCTGCCCGCGCGAGGCTATGTGTCGCCAGAGATGTGGGATGAGGGGATCGCGGCGGCCATGCTCAATTACAGCCTGAGCGGCGCGAACACCCGGGCGAACCACGGTGAAGGCAACAGCAGCGACAGCCAGTATGCCAACCTGCGTCCGGGGATCAATATCGGTCCGTGGCGTCTGCGCAATTACTCCACGTGGTCACGGGACGGTTCCGGTCAGGACAGGTGGGACACCGTCTATACCTATGCGCAGCGTGCCGTGATCCCCCTGAAAGCACAGCTGACGCTTGGAGACAGTTCTGCACCGGCTGACGTGTTTGACAGTATGCCGTTTCGCGGCGCTCAGCTGGCCTCTGATGACGACATGCTGCCAGATTCCCTGAAGGGGTATGCCCCTGTCGTGCGGGGTATCGCGCGCACCAATGCGCAGGTTGTGGTGCGTCAGAATGGTTATCAGATCTACCAAAGCTACGTAGCACCCGGTGCATTCGAGATTACGGATATGTATCCGACCGGAGGGGCTGGCGATCTGGACGTGACGATCAAAGAAGCCGACGGCAGCGAGCAACATTTCATACTGCCGTATGCGTCGTTGCCGGTACTGCAGCGCGAAGGCCGTCTGAAATATGCCCTCACCGGGGGGCAATATCGATCCTATAACCACAGCGTGGACAACACGCCTTTCGGGCAACTTACCGGCATTTATGGTCTGAAGCATGGGATCACCCTCTATGGCGGAGTGCAGGGCTCAAGCAAATATCGGTCGCTGGCGCTGGGGGTGGGGAAGAACATGGGCGATTTCGGCGCGCTCTCAGCAGACGTCACGCAGGGTTGGTCAACGCCGGATAACACAGCCAAAACCAACGGTCAGTCCTTACGCGCGAGGTATAGCAAGAATTTCGTGAATACCGGGACGAACGTTTCCATCGCGGGATACCGCTATTCAACCCGCGGTTATTACGGGATGCAGGAGGTGCTGGATTCTTACGGAGACAGCAGCGCGCTTCAGGAGAGGCGGCGTAACCGCGCAGAGCTGACGATGAGCCAGACGCTGGGCGGCGACCTTGGGTCTCTAACCCTTAGCGCGGTGCGGGAAGATTACTGGAACACCGGTAAGTCGATGGCTTCCTGGAGTGTCGGATACAACAACGACTGGCATAACATCAGCTACGGGGTGACCTGGACATACAGTAAAAATGCCAGCGCTGCGTCATACGGCAGCGGGAGTGGGAAAACCTATGACCATGACCAGCAGCTGGCATTCAACGTCAGCGTGCCGCTGGATAAATTCCTGCCGCGGACGTGGGCCAACTATGCCATGAGCGCCAGCAAGAATAACGGCACCACGCACAATATCGGCATGAACGGCGTTGCGCTCGAGAACACCGCGCTCAGCTGGAACGTGCAGCAGGGTTACGGCACGAACGGCGTGGGTTACACCGGCAACATGAACGGTGATTACAAAGGCACCTACGGCGAACTGACGGCGGGCTATGGCTACGACAAAAACAGCGAGCGTCTGAATTACGGGCTGCAGGGGGGCATACTCGCCCACGCCGATGGCGTCACGCTTTCTCAGCCGCTGGGTGAGACGAATGCCCTGATAAAAGCGCCCGGCGCGCGAGGTGTCGATATCCGTAATCAGTCCGGAGTACGTACGGATTATCGCGGTTATACGGTGGTCAGTAATTTGTCCGTGTACCGGAAAAACGATCTCATCCTCGATCCGGAAAATATGCCTGACGATGTTGAGCTGGAGATCAATACCCGTACGGTCACCCCGACGCGCGGGGCGGTGGTGAGAGCGGACTACCTTTCCAGAGTCGGACGCCGGGTGCTGATGACCCTGACAGACAACAACCGTCCCGTCCCGTTTGGGGCCGTGGTCACCCTCGCGGGTGACCGTAACAACAGTTTCATTGTGGGCGATCGCGGGCAGGTGTATTTAACCGGCATGAGCGAGCAGGGGACGTTAGTTGCGACCTGGGGAAACCAGGACAGCCAACAGTGCCGTGCTGATTTCAGTCTGCCGAAACAATCAACCTACAGTGGAATAACCGACATGAGTGCCACGTGTCGCCAGGAGCATTAACATGAAATTCATTCAGGCTATTTTACTGCTCTGTTTACTCACGTGCTGGAATAACAGCGTGCGTGCAGGGACCTGCACGACAATAACACCGCAAGTGTCCACGCTGTCGGTGGGCACGATTAATGTCCAGCGCGATGCACCTGTCGGGACGGTGGTATTTTCCGGCGCGGCCACCTATACGGGATCCTATCTTACCGGGTGCAGTAATCCATTAATGCTCGGATTTAGCATGCGCTATAACAACGCCACGTTGAGCAGCTATGGCAACCATGTTTACAACACCAATATCAGCGGGATTGGTATTCGTTTTTCTTCGAATAACTACTTTGAAAATCCGACCAATACGTTTTCTTATAATGCGCAGACCTCTTATGTTGACTGGTACGGCGGTAGAGTTGAGCTGGTGGTCACCGGTCAGGTATCGTCAGGTGCCTTAACGCCTGGAGTCATAGGCGTAGTGACACTTCAGGGGAACGACGGCGTCTACCGCGACGGCCTGACGACCCAGCTCACCAGCGGGACGATTAACGCGCTTGCATGCAGTATTACCACGCCTCAGCTGACGTTCCCCATCGGCGATATCTCCGCCTCAGCGTTTGGCACGGCGATCGGCACCACCCCCACGGGCGCGCAGAATACGCAAAATCTGGGGTTAACCTGCACCCCGGGAACCAATATTAGCGTTTCGCTTGGCGGAATTCAGAATCCGGACAGCACCAATACCAGCGTAATGGCGCTAACGGGACAGGGGATGACCGGTACGGCAAAAGGCGTGGGTGTGCAACTTTTATATAACGGCACGCCGCTGGTGCTGAATAGCCGCCTGCTATTAAAACAATCTTCGGGTGGACTAGAGACGCTGCCGTTAACGGCGCGATATTACCAGACGTTAACGTCTGTCGAATCCGGCGCGGCCAATGCCTCTGCCACGCTTAATTTGACCTACCAGTAGCAGGTAAATGATGAAACTCTCGCAGAAGAAACTGGTCTTTCTCGCCTTGCTGAGCTGGGGGGCTTTTTCCGCCGATAACGTGAATCTTGACGTGACGGGAAATATTGTGGCCTCGCCCTGCATATTTAATGGCGGGAATGCGCAGCTGGATATTAATCTCGGCAATATTCAGGCGACAAACATGGTGACGCCGGGTTCATCCTCCGACCCGGTGACGTTTAATCTGCAGTTTACGCAATGTCCCGCGGGGACGCGCAGCGTGACGGTCTCCTTCACCGGAAACCCCGATCCGGTAGCCGGGGCGGACTATTACATGAACAGCGGCTCGGCAACGAGCGTGGCGGTGGCCATGCGTGAGGCAGGGACCGGCACGCTCAAAGGAACGGGCTCCAGCATGACGCAAAATATTGCAGCAGACCGAACGGCCAGCATGCCCATGCAGGCATCGGTGATATCCCAGACCGGTGGCGCGACGCCGGGAAGCATCAGCGCGGTTGTTGTGATGACGATGCAATACAACTGAATGCCGGAAAGCGCATTTATCATGAGACGTGGGGGAACTATGTTGAATATCCTGATTCAGGAAACGGATTTATTTTTTCAGGCCGGGTTGCGGTATTTTTTCGAAGATTTTTTTGAGCATAATTTTCATCGATCCATCCATTTTAACGCTGGCCTGACCGAGGACAACGTCATTCAGGCGGATATTATTGTCCTTTCGCTCTGTCAGGGGGAAACGCTGACCTGTTTTCCTGAATTACAGGTCCGGGAAAAAGGGATTGTGATAGGTCTGGTGGATGATGAGCACCGTTTTTCCGCGTTGCCCTCCTGCTTTCAGGACATTATTTTTCTCTCTCGCCGCGCTTCGCTCGATCGTATAAGCGGGGCATTGTTTATCGCCTTGTTCAGGGCGCAATTACCGGGCTACGCCTGGAATAAAAAATCCTGTTTCGAATGCCAACATAAAGTCCTGTCACCGCAACAGATTCGAATTATGGTGAATTTCTATCAGGGACACTCGGTTGTGCAGACCGCCAACATATTAAAGATGAGTGATAAAACGGTCTTTACCCATAAATATATGATGATGCAGAAGTTTAACCTGCGCAGTGATTACGAGTTGATCGTTCTGCTCAGAAGGTTAATGGAGAAAAAGAGTCGGCCAAACCCGCTGCGCGATTACCTGGAAAATAATTATGCATGAGCGGTAATTTGATATTGCTGCAGAGAATATGCCGGGCAAGCGTAGCGCCGCCCGGCAGTACATTCACACGTTTACCGCACTGATTAACCGCGACTTCATGGACTGGTAGGCCGACGCCGCAAAATCTTCGGCCCAGCGCTGATCCTCAATCGCCTCCAGCTGCACCGCGCAATACTTCGTTTCCGGCGTTTTGGAGACGGGGTCGAGGTTATCCTGGGTCAGCTCGTTGCAGGCGCCAATCCACCACTGATAGGTCATGTAGACGGCTCCGGCATTGATGCGTTCGCTGATGCTGGCGCGGGTTATCACTTTACCCCGGCGTGAACGTACCCAGACCAGTTGGCCGTCTGCAATTCCCAGTCTATGGGCATCGGCGGGGTTCATCTGGACGCGCCCAGGCTCGTCGGCCAGGCTTTGCAGCGCCGCGCAGTTTCCGGTCATGGAGCGACAGGAGTAGTGCCCCACCTCGCGTACCGTGCACAGCACCAGCGGGTAATCCTCATCCGGGGTTTCCGCTGGCGCGCGCCAGGCGGCGGCAAAAAGCTGCCCTTTGCCCGTTGGGGTGTCGAACTGATTGTCCTTGTACAGGTAGGGCGTACCGGGGTGATCGAGCGTCGGGCACGGCCACTGAACATGGCCCATCTCGCCCATTTTTGCGTAGGTCACGCCGTAGAACAGCGGGCACAGTTCGCGCATTTCGTCCCAGATCTGCTGGTTGTCGTCGTAATGCATCGGGTAGCCCATTTCCGTCGCCAGAAGGCTGATGATCTCCCAGTCGCGCTTCACGTTGCCGCGGGCTTCAATAGCTTTTCCGAAGCGCTGGAAGCCGCGATCGGCGCAGGTAAAGACGCCGCCGTGTTCACCCCATGAGGTGGCCGGTAACAGCACATCCGCCACTTCCGCCGTTTTGGTCATAAAGATGTCCTGAACCACCACGAAATCGAGCGCGTCGAAACCGCGCCGGACCAGGCCGAGATCGGCTTCTGTCTGAAGCGGATCTTCCCCCATGATGTAATACGCTTTGACCTTACCTTCCAGCGCAAGATGCGGCACCTCGGTGATGCGCGTTCCGACGCGATCGTCCATTCTGCTGACGTCTATCTTCCACGCATCGGCAAATTTCTGTCTGACCGCTGGGTCCGTTACCTCCTGATAGCCGGGGAACATATTGGGTAGAACGCCCATGTCACACGCGCCCTGAACGTTGTTTTGCCCGCGCACCGGGCCAACGCCGACCGCCGGACGGCCCAGGTTGCCCGTCAGCAGCGCCAGGCTGGAAAGGCCTTTCACCACATCGACCGCCTGACCAAACTGGGTAACACCCATCCCCCACATTACCGTCGCTGACGGTGCCGCCGCGAACGTGCGCATTGCCTGGCGCACATCGCGCGCGGGGATGCCCGTCAGATGCTCCACGCGCTCTGGCGCATAATCTTTGACGATCTGTCGGTACGCCTCCAGCCCTTCCGTAAAACGTGCGACGTAGTTTTTGTCGTACAGTTCCTCTTCCAGCAGCACATAGCCAAAGGCATTCACCAGCGCCATGTTGCTGCCGTTTTTCAGCTGAAGATGCTGATCGGCAATGCGTGCCGTTTCAATGCGACGCGGATCGCAGACGATGATTTTTGCGCCATTCTCACGCGCTTTCAGCACGCGCCGGGCGACGATAGGGTGAGAGTCTGCGCAGTTATAGCCGAACACCAGCAGGCATTTTGAGTTTTCAATGTCATTGATTGAGTTACTCATGGCGCCGTTACCGAGCGTCTCCTGCAGGCCGGCAACCGAAGGGCCATGGCAGACGCGCGCACAGCAATCGACGTTGTTGGTATTAAGCACGGCACGGGCGAATTTCTGCATGACATAGTTGGTCTCATTACCCGTTCCTCGCGAGGAGCCGGTGGTCATGATTGACCGTGGACCGAACTGTTCTTTGATGCTCTTGAGCCTGTGGGCGGTATAGCGAATGGCCTCTTCCCAGGTGACGGGGGTGAACGCCTCTCCTTTGTGGTAGCGGATCATGGGCTGCGTCAGGCGGGGGGTGAGCAGGCGGGTGTCGTTAAGGAAATCCCAGCCGTAGAATCCTTTCAGGCAAAGCGTGCCCTGATTGGTGACGCCGTCTGCTGCTTCGGCTCGGATAATACGGTTATTTTCAACAACGAGGTTAAGTTTGCAGCCTGCACCGCAGTACGGGCAGACGCTGGCGATTTTTTTCATCAATAACAGACCTGTTAAGAAATGAAGCAATGTTTAACTGGAAAGCCCAGTCCCTTATTGGCTTAAGCAGGAACCATGCCACATTGCTTGTGCTTGATTTACAGGGTGTTATGGAAGGAGTGCGTGTCATCGTCAGGCTGTTCGTCAGAATTGACGATGACACGCGCGCTTTTTTATGAGGAGGGGGGTCAAAGATCGTCCATGGTGTAGCCGACGACGATTTCCAGCGTCTTGCGGATCACATCCGCCTGAACGACATCGTCAGTGGCTTCCAGCGTCTGGATCAGCCAAAGGATAATGGCCTTATTGGTTAGATGCCCTTCAGAGGCAAGGACACAGCGTACTGCAGTAGAAAAAACAGCGGACTCTTCAGCAAAACGTTCGCCTGCATGACGGAAGTACTCCGATAACGCACTGTCTAGAAAGGCAGAATGAAATTCGGGTTGAAGCTGAATATTTTGTCTCATTTGTTCTCACCGTAGCTGTATGGTTGCAGTCAATGTATCTTCTTTGGATCGGACGGTTTTCCATTACCAAATAACGGCACTACATTGTCTCGACTCTCTTTGAGAGATCCCTCTCTTTTTGGTCGTCCGTGTGCGGTTCTGCGACGTTTAAAGGCGAGGTCATTTGAACCGATTTCGGCAATCACCCTCGCAAGTGTCTCCCGCCGCTGGGGATCCTTTTCATGTGCTTTCATATTGCGCAGTCGCTGGATGAGACCTTCGGTTGTCACAGGGCCACGCTCTCTCAGAAGAGAAAGAACGGCTTCACCGATTAGCTGGTCGATCAGACGATCTGCGTCACTACTGTTCATCAGGTTACCGTTCGAAAAGCAGTCCAAGCAGCATGTGATAATGCTGTTCCTCTTCCGGGCCTTCAGCCCTTTCGAGACGACTTAAAAGTTTGGTACAGAGCGATTTGCGATTGAGATGTCGCCCGTCGCTAAGAATTTCAACAACCACCTGACCCAGCGTCTCCTGCTGAGTAGGTAGCGCGGCTTTCTCGAAGTACTGCGCGATTGCTGCTGCTGAATCTGCGACATAACCGTTCTGGTTCATGTTTCGCTCCTGTAAATATCCGTAATCAGTAACGTTACAATTAAGGTATACATATTTTCCAAATCTGTACATTTAAAATGTACAGATTTTTAAACTTTTCTTGATATATTTTATAATTTATATAAATATCAGTTGGTTGTGTGCGTGTTGTTTAACGCTATCGTTGCAGGATATATTGTACAATCTCGGTTGTGTTCAGAGAGTTGTACAACGCCAAAACCCGGCTTTGTAAATGCGCTAAATCATTGACGTGTAAATTATTTGTTAAGCAATGAATGTGCTATAACAACACTCTATCCACGATCTTTTCGTGGCCGAACCTATAAACCCCCAGGAATAGCATGCTAACAACCATCATTTACCGCAGTCATATCTGCGAGGACGTTCCGGTGAAAGCGCTGGAAGAAATGGTAGCTGCTGCAAATCGTAAAAATCGGCACTCCGATGTCACGGGGATCTTGCTGTTTAACGGCACACATTTTTTCCAGTTACTTGAAGGGCCAGTTGATAATGTGACGGCCATCTATCAGCATATCTGCCGTGACCCGCGACATCATAATGTGGTGGAACTCATGTGCGATCACGGTCCCTTCCGACGCTTTGGCAATGTGGGTATGGAGCTTTTCGATTTGCGTCAATTTGATACAGACGAAGTGCTCCAGCAGGTGCTTGATAAAGGGACGACGAAGTACCGGTTAACGTATAACGACCGTGCCCTGCAGTTTTTCCGCACCTTCGTTGAGGCCACCGAAAAAGCCAACTATTTTGAACTGCCTCCGGCGAACAGCTGGGAATTTATTTCCGAAGAGACGCCCTTATCCGCGCAGTCAGAGGTTGTGGCAAAAGGTGCAGAGTGCAGCTTTGCGTTTCAACCTATCGTCGATCCCTTTATGCAACAGATTGTCTCCTGGGAAGCGCTGATTCGTACAACAGAAGGGGACTCACCTGCGGCCTATTTTCAGACTCTGCCGCAAGACGCGCTTTATGAGGCCGATCTGAAGAGCAAGCAGGTGGCACTGTCGATGGCCAGCGCGCTGGGGCTACACACCCAAACGCTGTCCCTCAATCTGCTGCCGATGACGCTGGTTAACGTGCCTAACGCGGTTGATTTCCTGCTCACGGTCATTGAAGCGAATGGTTTTGTGCCGGAACAGATCGTTGTCGAGTTCACGGAGAGTGAAGCGATCTCCCGCTTTGACGAATTTACGCACTCAGTCAGGCAGTTAAAGAGCGCGGGAATCAGCGTGACGATCGATCACTTTGGCGCAGGGTTTGCCGGGCTGCAGCTGCTGGCGCAGTTCCAGCCGGACAGAATTAAGATTAATCGGGATTTGATAGCCAACGTGCACAAAAGCGGCCCGCGCCAGGCGATTGTACAAGCCATCATCAAATGCTGCGCGTCCCTGGAAATCCAGTTCTGCGCGGTGGGGGTAGAGCTGGCTGAGGAGTGGATGTGGCTGGAATCCGCCGGAATTTCGCAGTTTCAGGGGCATCTGTTCGCCAGCCCGCGCCTGGGCGGGATCCCGGCTGTTGCCTGGCCTGAAAAAAAGAACGATTTTTAAAAACCTGTACATGACACCCGAGAGTTAACTGTACGAAGAGATAAATTTGGACAACAATAGATAAACGAGTGAAAGGATTTGACCCCTTTCACTTGTCTCATAACGGGGAGTTGGTTATACAAATGCGTTGTACAATCTGATAAGGTTGGTGCGGTTAGGTATGGAAGTGTTGAGCGTGAGGGAGTTAATGGCCTATTACAGTATCGGCGAAGTCGCCGAACGATGCGGTATCAACCCCGTTACGCTGCGCGCCTGGCAACGCCGTTATGGTTTGTTGAAGCCGCAACGCAGCGAAGGGGGCCATCGTCAGTTTGACGATGAGGATATCCTGCGTATCGAAGAGATCAAGCGCCTGATGAAAACCGGCGTCTCGGTCGGAAAAGTCAAAGCGTTACTGGAAAATAAAGAAGAGCTGACGCAGGGCAACTGGGCCTCTTTCCAGGAAGAGATGATGACGGTTCTGCGTTACGCCAGCCCGGGTAAACTGCGCGCCAAAATCGGCGAGTTCCGCCGCGATCATGCGATGGATGCGCTGATTGATAACATTATTTCTCCGGTCCGACAGCGAATGAACCAGGACCAAAATACCGTGCGTCACATGGCGAGTCTGTTTGACGGCGTACTGATTGAATTCGCGGTTGCAAGCCTGGCGGAGTCCCGCAAAAAAGGCGGTAAAGACGCGCTCCTGATTGGCTGGGAATGCGACGACCGAACGCATCTGTGGCTTGAAGCCGCGCGTTTGGCACAGAAGGGTTGGCATATTGACGTGCTGGCTGAACCCATCGATTCACCGCGTCCTGAACTGTTCCCGGGGCAAAAAATCTTCGTCTGGACGGGGAAATCCCCCACACCTCGCCAGCAGGAACAGCTCGATCACTGGCGTGAACAGGGGTTTGCTGTTTCATTTCATCATTGATCGTAAGAGGCCTTGAGGGCCTTTTTTGTTTTTTTCACTTACTGAGCAAAAGTTAACTTCGCATGTTTAATGTTCCGAGGCGTCATCAGGAGCGTGAAAGGATGAGCACCATTATCAGATAATTCACAAAAGAATAGGTGGCGGTGCTCCTTATTATTACTCAGCTTGTATGGCGCTCATTCCATGCATCTGAAAATTGGATATTACCGTCAATAATTCTCCAGGTGATTTTTTCATATTGAATGCTGACACTTTCAATATGATTCATTTTATCGTTGCCCGCCAGCTTAACATTTGGAACGCTACAGTGGACGCCCGTTAATTTCACATTCTCCATAAGAACGGTGTAATAGCAAACCTCCTGACCTGCATCATTGATGTGATAAAACCTGATTTCTGCGCTTTTCAACGTCTGCCCGGTTGCTGCAGCCTTGTAAAGATATGGTGTAGCGCTATCAACTTCTTTTTCAATCATCATGGATGAGTGCTGGCGGGTGCCGGTGATTTTGCCGTTTGCGCTGTCAACGGGCAAGTTTATACCGTGGCTCAGGCCGATAATTTCAATACTTCCTTCACGATCTTGTACGTCAACAGATCCTTTGATATCTGCACCGCCATCGTCTTTAAGCCACATATAGGGAGGTATAGGCATTTATTTGTTCCTTATTTTTTCGAGTAAATTCATTGTTATAATATAAAAAGGGATGATGATAATTAGCATTATAAGCCAGTCAATAAATGAGTAGGCGTCATACATTGATTCTGCATTCTCATTTCCGGTGATAATCATGGCTGTTGTTCTGGCTAAATCATAGTTAATATATATCTCAGGGCCTGGTAGAATATGACCTACAGTGAGTAATAAAATGAGAAAATAAATAATTTTACATGCCCTACGAGCAAGGTTTTTTAATGTAGCCACCAGCTACGACCTCCACCCATCCCCGCGCCATTAATGATCGCATGCATGGGACCTGAATAAGCGATGTATTCATTAGCGCGTTATGAATCATCGCAAAATCAGACATGTTGGCGATAGTTATGCAACCTTTTGAAACCGTGCCTGGATGGAGTCGGAAATTTCCACGTTTTACGCTTTCTACCCATGTGTAATCATCAATACCCCAGTCCTCACGCCACAAAGCAAACCAGTCCGATTTACCAAAAGCATTTCTGCCAATAAATCTGTTCGCTCCATCGTGAATTTCCTCTTTTTTTTGCGAAAACCAGTTTCCCTCCCTGCGATCTACAATCCAGTATTTCCCTAAGGGAATAGGACCCGTATTGGCGACATGTCCGCAACTGGCATTGTTTCTGCTGGCCCCCAACCCGGAGTGCGCCATGAACACGCCCACCCCATACAAATCGAACGGCGCGTAATCTGCGCCGTTCAGAATCATCTTTCCCTGTAACGTCATATGACACCTATTTTCCATTAAATGTGTATGGTTAATGCTACAGCGATTAATAATGTGATCCAGAGGGACTGCATGATTTTCAGAAAAAGACTCTGATTATCCGATTGTTTGCTGCTGGGGTAGCACTTGTTTCTGTGCGCCAAAGCGCATTCGTTTGACTATGTTTACGACAACTAAAGAAGCTATCTTAAAAATAGGCATTTCCGATGCATATTTTACTTTTCTCCTCATCGCCACAAATACCGCGGAGAAATACATTATTTATCAATGTATTAAACAATTAAATCCATCCTGCCTGCATCCTTCCACAGGGTCTATGCTTAATAAAAGTAACCAAAAAGGGCGGTTTACCCGGATGCCCCTACTGACAGGGGGTTGAAGTGATAATCGTTATCACTAACATGGTGTTATGCCCTGATGGCTATTCAGACGAGGTGGACCTATGGAACTGCATTCAGAAACCTTTAATCCGGCCGATTTTGCCTGGCGCGGTTTAACGCTCACGCCAGCGGCGGCGGCACACATTCACGAGCTGGTGGCGAAAAAGCCCGAGATCCTTGGCGTGCGTTTAGGCGTCAAACAGACCGGATGCGCAGGTTTTGGTTACGTGCTTGATACCGTCACCGAACCCGAGAAAGATGACCTGGTCTTCGAAACCGACGGCGCGAAACTGTTCGTTGCGCTGCAGGCGATGCCCTTTATTGACGGCACCGAGGTGGACTACGTCCGCGAAGGCTTAAACCAGTTATTCAAATTTCATAACCCGAAAGCCCAGAACGAATGCGGCTGCGGCGAAAGCTTTGGGGTATAGGCGGTACTATGTCTCGTAATACTGAAGCAACGAGTGATGTGAACACCTGGAGCGGCGGACACCTGAATTATAAAGAAGGGTTCTTCACGCAGCTGCAGACCGATGAGCTGGCGAAAGGCATCAACGAAGATGTCGTACGGGCGATCTCGGCCAAACGTAACGAACCCGAGTGGATGCTCGAATTTCGTCTGAGCGCCTTCCGCGCTTGGCTGGAAATGGAAGAGCCGCACTGGCTGAAAGCGCACTACGACAAGCTGAACTATCAGGATTACAGCTACTACTCCGCGCCCTCCTGCGGCAGCTGTGACGACACCTGCGCCTCGCAGCCGGGTGCGGTACAGCAAACCGGCGCAGAAAACAGCTTCCTGAGCAAAGAAGTTGAAGAAGCCTTTAACCAGCTTGGCGTGCCCGTTCGCGAAGGAAGAGAGGTGGCGGTGGACGCCATTTTTGACTCCGTCTCGGTGGCGACCACCTACCGCGAAAAGCTGGCAGAGCAGGGGATCATTTTCTGCTCCTTCGGCGAAGCGATTCACGATCATCCGGAACTGGTGAAAAAGTACATTGGGACCGTGGTGCCCTCTAACGATAATTTCTTCGCAGCGCTCAACGCAGCGGTGGCCTCCGACGGTACCTTTATTTACGTACCAAAAGGCGTACGTTGCCCGATGGAGCTGTCGACTTATTTCCGTATAAACGCGGAAAAAACTGGCCAGTTCGAACGTACGATTCTGGTGGCCGATGAAGGCAGCTACGTCAGCTATATCGAAGGGTGCTCCGCCCCGGTACGCGACAGCTATCAGCTGCACGCGGCGGTGGTGGAGGTTATCATCCACAAAGACGCTGAGGTGAAATACTCCACGGTGCAAAACTGGTTCCCGGGCGACGGTAATACCGGCGGTATCCTGAACTTCGTCACCAAGCGCGCGCTGTGCGAAGGCGAAAACAGCAAGATGTCCTGGACCCAGTCGGAAACCGGCTCGGCCATTACCTGGAAATACCCGAGCTGCATCCTGCGCGGGGATAACTCCATCGGTGAGTTTTACTCGGTGGCGCTGACCAGCGGCCATCAGCAGGCCGATACCGGCACCAAGATGATCCACATTGGTAAAAACACCAAATCCACCATTATTTCGAAAGGGATCTCCGCCGGGCACAGCCAGAACAGCTATCGCGGGCTGGTGAAAATCATGCCGACGGCCACCAACGCGCGTAACTTTACCCAGTGTGACTCGATGCTGATTGGCGCTGACTGCGGCGCGCATACCTTCCCGTACGTCGAGTGCCGTAATAACACGGCCCAGCTTGAGCACGAAGCGACCACGTCGCGCATCGGGGAAGACCAGCTCTTCTACTGCCTGCAGCGCGGGATCAGTGAAGAAGATGCCATTTCTATGATTGTGAACGGCTTCTGTAAGGACGTGTTCTCTGAACTGCCGCTGGAATTCGCCGTTGAAGCACAAAAACTCCTCGCCATTAGTCTTGAACACAGCGTCGGTTAAGGAAAGCACATGTTAAGCATTAAAGATTTACAGGTTAGCGTGGAAGAGAAAGAGATCCTGCGTGGCCTCAATTTTGACGTCAAGCCGGGTGAAGTTCACGCCATCATGGGGCCGAACGGCTCCGGGAAAAGTACGCTTTCCGCGACGCTGGCAGGACGCGAAGATTACGAAGTCACCCACGGCTCCGTCGAGTTTAACGGCAAAGATCTGCTGGAGATGTCGCCGGAAGAGCGAGCCGGGGAGGGCATTTTTATGGCCTTCCAGTACCCGGTAGAAATTCCGGGCGTCAGCAATCAGTTCTTCCTGCAGACGGCGCTGAACGCGGTGCGTAAATATCGCGGTCTCGACGCGCTGGACCGCTTCGACTTCCAGGATCTGATGGAAGAGAAGATCAAGCTGCTGAAAATGCCGGAAGACCTGCTGACCCGTTCGGTCAACGTCGGCTTCTCCGGCGGTGAGAAAAAGCGTAACGACATTCTGCAGATGGCGGTGCTCGAGCCCGAGCTGTGCATTCTTGATGAGACCGATTCAGGCCTGGATATCGACGCCCTGAAGATTGTCGCAGACGGGGTGAACTCCCTGCGCGACGGCAAGCGCTCGTTTATTATCGTCACCCACTACCAGCGCATTCTTGACTACATCAAACCAGACTACGTCCACGTGCTTTACCAGGGGCGCATTGTGAAATCCGGCGATTTCACGCTGGTTAAACAACTGGAGGAGCAGGGTTATGGCTGGCTTACCGAACAGCAGTAATGCACTCCAGCAGTGGCACCGGCTGTTTGAAACGCAGGGGCAATCGCGTTCTGAGCAGGCCCAGCATCACCTTCAGCAGATGCTGCGTCTGGGTCTGCCCACCCGTAAGCACGAAAACTGGAAATACACACCGCTCGATGGCCTGCTGAACGGCGAGTTTGTCACGCGCTCGGCGGACGTCACTCCGGTCCAGCGAGACGGGCTGGCGTTACCTGTGGATGCGCTGCGCCTGGTCTTTGTCGACGGCGTGTTTCACCCGGAACTCAGTGACGAGACGCGACACAGCGGCTTTGAGATCGCCGTGAATGACGTTCATCAGAGTCTGGCCGCACCGGTGCAGCCGGAGGTCTTCCTGCATCTCACCGAAAGTCTGGCGCAGTCTGTGACGCATATCAGCGTGAAACGTAACCAGCATCCGGCGAAGCCGCTGCTGCTGATGCATATCACACAGGGTCTGGACGGCGACGAAATCAACACCGCGCACTATCGACACCATCTTGAACTGGCGGAGGGGGCAGAGGCCACGGTGATTGAACATTACGTCAGCCTCAACGAGACGCGCCACTTTACCGGCTCGCGTCTGACGATGAATGTGGCGGCCAATGCCCAGCTTCACCACATCAAGCTGGCGTTTGAGAACCCGCAGAGCCACCACTTTGCCCATAACGACATTTTACTGGGGCAAGATGCCGCGGCCTACAGCCATAGCTTCCTGCTCGGCAGCGCGGTGCTGCGCCACAATACCAGCACCCAGCTTAACGGTGAAAATACCACCCTACGCATTAACAGCCTGGCGATGCCGGTCAAATCTGAAGTGTGCGACACGCGCACCTGGCTTGAGCACAACAAAGGCTATTGCAACAGCCGTCAGCTGCATAAAACGATCGTCAGCGACAAAGGGCGCGCGGTGTTTAACGGCCTGATTAACGTGGCCCAGCACGCCATTAAAACCGACGGACAGATGACCAACAACAACCTGCTGCTGGGGCGTCTGGCGGAAGTGGACACCAAACCGCAGCTGGAGATCTACGCCGATGACGTGAAATGCAGCCACGGTGCGACGGTCGGGCGGATTGACGATGAGCAGATGTTCTACCTGCGCTCCCGCGGTATCGATCGGCAGGCGGCGCAGAAGATGATCATCTACGCGTTTGCCGCCGAGCTGACGGAAGCGCTGCACGATGGCGCGTTAAAACAGCAGGTGCTGGCCCGTATAGGTCAGCGTCTGCCTGGAGGCGAAGCATGAGTTTTCCCGTCGAGAAAGTACGGGCAGATTTTCCCGTTCTGACCCGTGAAGTGAACGGTCTGCCGCTGGCCTATCTGGACAGCGCGGCCAGCGCGCAGAAACCGAATCAGGTGGTGGATGCAGAAGCCGAATTCTATCGTCACGGCTACGCCGCCGTGCATCGCGGTATTCATACCCTGAGCGCCGAGGCGACCCAGCGCATGGAAAACGTGCGCACGCAGATTGCCGCCTTCCTCAACGCGCAATCGCCTGAAGAGCTGGTCTTCGTGCGCGGCACCACCGAAGGGATTAACCTGGTCGCCAACAGCTGGGGCAACGCGCAGGTGCATGCGGGCGATAACATCGTCATCACGCAAATGGAGCACCACGCCAATATCGTGCCGTGGCAAATGCTCTGTGAGCGCGTTGGCGCGCAGCTGCGGGTGATCCCGTTGAATGCCGACGGGACGCTTCAGCTTGAGCAGCTTGACGCGTTGCTGGATGAGCGCACGCGGCTGGTGGCGGTCACCCAGGTCTCTAACGTCCTGGGGACTGAGAACCCGGTGGCGGAGATTATCGCAAAGGCCCATCAGGCAGGGGCGAAGGTACTGATTGACGGTGCGCAGGCGGTGATGCACCACGCGGTTGATGTCCAGGCGCTGGGCTGCGATTTCTACGTCTTCTCGGGACACAAGCTCTACGGCCCGACCGGGATTGGCGTGCTGTATGTGAAAGAAGACATCCTGCAGGCGATGCCGCCGTGGGAAGGGGGCGGGTCGATGATCGCCACCGTTAGCCTCTCAGAAGGGACTACCTACGCCCGCGCGCCGTGGCGTTTTGAGGCGGGCACGCCCAACACCGGGGGCATTATCGGGCTGGGGGCGGCGGTCTCCTACGTTTCTGCGATTGGCCTTGATGCCATTCAGGAATATGAACAGCTGCTGATGCACTATGCGCTTGCCCAGCTTGCCAGCGTACCGGATCTTACCCTCTATGGACCTGCCGACCGGCAAGGGGTGATCGCGTTTAATCTGGGTAAACATCACGCCTATGACGTGGGCAGTTTCCTCGATAACTACGGCGTAGCGGTCCGTACCGGGCATCACTGCGCCATGCCCCTGATGGCGTTTTACCAGGTGCCGGCAATGTGTCGTGCGTCGCTGGTGATGTACAACACAACGGAAGAGGTCGACAGGCTGGTAGCGGGGCTTAAGCGCATTCACCAGTTGCTGGGCTAACGGAGAGGCGAAAGATGGCAGAACTGCCGGATAAAGATAAATTGCTGCGCAACTTCGGGCGTTGCGCTAACTGGGAAGAGAAATATCTCTATATTATTGAGTTGGGGCAGCGTTTAGCGCCGCTCAGCGAAGAGGCGCATAACCCGGATAATATTATTCAGGGCTGCCAGAGCCAGGTGTGGATTGTGATGAAGCAATCTGCCGATGGCACTATCGAATTACATGGCGACAGCGACGCTGCGATTGTGAAAGGGCTTATTGCCGTCGTCTTTATTCTCTATCACCAGATGTCGGCGCAGGACATTGTCGCTTTTGATGTTCGTCCCTGGTTCGAAAAAATGGCGCTCACCCAACATCTCACCCCGTCCCGATCCCAGGGACTGGAAGCGATGATCCGCGGCATTCGCGCCAAAGCTGCAATCCTTAGCTAGACTTAGAGAACAGCATTCATTCTGTTTCGCGAGGTGGTTCCCGCCTCGCTGGTTTTTCAGCTTTCTGGCGTTCTGTCAGTGAATAAGGAATCTCAGCATGAAGCGCGCGTCTCTAATAACTCTATTACTCCTTGGTTCGCTCGGTGTGCTTAATTCGGCCCGGGCGGTGGATTATCCGTTGCCGCCCGCAGGCAGCCGTCTGATTGGGCAAAATCAAACCTACACGATTCAGGAAGGCGACAATAAACTGCAGGCCATTGCCCGCCGGTTTAATACGGCTGCTCAGCTTATTCTTGAAACCAATAATACCATTGCACCGGTGAACCCCGCGCCGGGGACGGTGATCACCATTCCTTCTCAAATGCTGCTGCCGGATACCCAGCGGGAAGGGATCGTGGTCAACCTGGCTGAGCTTCGGCTTTACTATTTCCCGCCGGGGGAGAATATCGTTCAGGTCTTCCCGCTCGGTATCGGGCAGCTGGGACTGGAAACGCCGGTGACGACCACCCGCGTGAGTCAGAAAATCCCTAATCCAACCTGGACACCGACAGCGGGCATCAGGGCGCGCTCTCTGGCGCAAGGAATTAAATTGCCGCCGGTCGTGCCAGCAGGGCCAAATAACCCGTTAGGACGCTTTGCGCTGCGTTTAGGCGTAGGGAACGGTGAATATCTCATCCACGGCACCAGCGCGCCGGACAGCGTCGGTTTACGGGTCAGTTCAGGCTGTATGCGGATGAACGCGCCGGATATCAAAGCGCTTTTTGGGCAGGTGCGTGTTGGCACGCGGGTCCAGATTATCAATGAGCCGGTGAAGTTTGCCGTCGAGCCGGACGGGAAACGCTACATCGAAGTACACCGTCCGTTGGCGCAGGTCGAGGGGGAAAACCCACAGGTAGCGCCCATTAGCCACTCTGAAGATTTCGCGACCTTCGTGTCTCAATCGGGGAGTGATAAAGCGCTTATCGATAAAGCCCTGTCACGTCGTGCGGGGATCCCGGTGGCAGTGTCTGCCGGTAGTGGTCCATCAGCAAGCAACAGCGTGTTGTCGGTGCAGAACAGTCGGGTGTCAGCTGCGGTAGCCGAAGAGGAAGGGGAGAGGGTGACGCAGTAGGGGTTTGACGAAGGCAAAAAAAATGGCGCACAATGTGCGCCATTTTATTAACAGGTACTATTACTTACGGTATTTAGTAGCCTGGTTGTCCAGACGCTGGTTAGCGCGAGCTGCGTCGTCTTTAGCAGCCTGAACGTCGGAACGGATTGCGTTCACGTCGTTGCTCAGCTGGTCAACTTTAGCGTTCAGAGTCTGAACGTCAGAAGACAGCTGATCGATTTTAGCGTTGCTGGAGCAACCTGCCAGCAGAGTAGAACCCAGGATTACCGCGCCCAGTACCAGTTTAGTACGATTCATTATTAATACCCTCTAGATTGAGTTAATCTCCATGTAGCGTTACAAGTATTAC
>PJTS01000200.1_pt1 | contig 55515 bp, 58 predicted proteins | sample 1512251 | NCBI WGS metagenome assembly PJTS01 (sample SAMN08177686, study PRJNA422409) | Soil metagenome, whole genome shotgun sequencing project. | isolation source: Soil (2) enriched on wood chips: alkali lignin treatment | place: USA: Madison | collected 2015-01-15 | reverse complement strand
TGGCGAAGTTTTACCCGAGGGTTTCCATTGGCCCCACGTCCTAATGAACCAACGGATCACCCACATCATATAGGCTTGTGGATGAACTATGAAAGTGTCAATGGTCTTGATTTTTGGAATAACTCGTCTGCCATACCCGAAATTAAGAAAAACAAATATGGCTGGATAAAAACAACGGCCATTTCCGAAACTAAAAGCGGTACAGCAGGTGTCATAAAATACACGGCAGACTGGTGCGACATTAAAAAACATGTGCTATTGAAAGAGCATACCGCATTTACTTTTACGGCAACGACCAACTTTCGAGTCATCGACCGGACGACAACATTTACTGCTATGGAAGCTGTTTCTTTTGCCGATGTTAAGGATGGGCTATTAGGCTTGCGCGTGGCACATGAACTGGAATTGCCTTCCAAAGAAGAACGGCAGTTTACAGATATGCATGGTTCTGTAACAACAATTAAGGGTAATTCTGAGAGTAATACCATAGGCCATTACATAACAAGTGAGAATAAGGTGGATGATGATGCTTGGGGTACGCGTGGGAAATGGTGTATGCTTTATGGACAAAAGGGAAAGGATACTATTAGCATTGTGATCATGGACAATCCAGATAATGTCGGTTATCCGACCTATTGGCATGCACGGGGCTATGGTTTATTTGCAGCCAATCCGCTCGGACAAAAAGTTTTTAGTAATGGAAATGAAGTCTTGAATTTAAGATTGGAAAAGGGCAATTCAGTTACATTTCGCTATCGTATCCTCATCGCATCGGACAAAAAAAGGTTGTCAATAATGGCAGTCAACAGATTATGGGAAGAATTTGCTTTTTCCAATAAGAGGGATCGGAAGTAATAGCGATTTACCTTTGGTAACGCAGTGTACAATTTTGTTTCAGCTATAGTTCGAAGGAAATTGACTTGAATAATTTATTTAGGTGAATAAAATGATCTTATGAAGAAGCCTTCAGTTTTATTAGGAGCTGCAGTTAAGTAGCAAAAACACAAATGAAAAAAGTAGTTTAGAGATGATTTTCATTCTGTTTTTAATAATATTCATAATTATAGGATGTGAATACCCCCTATTTTTGTATCCACTAGTACGATGATTGCGTCGATACATGGGGAAATTGGTTATCATTTCTAATCCTCTTCCTAAAAGGAAGAGGTTTTTTATTTTATTACTATTACCGATAGCCCTTTTTATCTCGCAAGCATATCGTTTGAAATTTCCTATAGTTTTATTCCGGTTTGATGTAAAACCAGATTTTTTACAAGCATAAACCCATATTGATCGAATTCAAATTGTTTAACTGATTCGCTATGGAACGACAAGCATATATTGAAAGAAAGGCTTTATTGATCGGAGCCTCTGTCTACCTAATTATGGGTATTTTCGGTTGGTTTACTTTTTACCTTTCGCATTCAGATGCGATGCTATTGGATGGCAATTACAATATGGTTAATGCCATCGCCAGTTTCATTGGTTATTATGTAGTTAAGATCCGGCACAGGAAAACAGATACTTTTCCATGGGGACAATTCATTTATGAGTCACTCTATGCACTGATTAAAGGCATTCTGATCCTTGGTATTCTGACGGCTGCACTTTGGGAGAATAGTCTGAAAATCTATGATTATTTCAGTAAAGGAAAGATTCATGAAGTAAATACAGGGCCTATCATCTATATGGTCCTACTGTCAGTTATCTTATGCTTTGGATTAGCATTTTATTATAAACATGCCAATCGAAAAACTGGCGGGAGGAGCACCATGCTGATAACAGATACAAAAGCTGCATTGATAGATGGTTATCTTTCTTTGTTTGGTGGAGGTTCATTGTTATTGATGGTTTATATTGGAAAAACGGTCCCCAATTTAGCTTTCTTGCAGTATATAGGTGATGCTATGGTTGTTCTTATTTTTGAGGCTGTTATGATCAGAGAGCCTTTCCATATTATTAAACAGAACTTTATTGAATTGGCTGGTGGTCAATTGCAATCCGATAAAGAATGGGAAAATATTTATTCCATAGTGGAAGGTGTGTCAGCGAAAGGTTTGGAAATAGACAAGTTATATATCACCAAGACAGGAAGTTTATATCTGGTATTGATTTATATGCATAGCGAAGCCGGTTCTACAGCGCTCGATGCAGTGATCAATTATAAAGTTCGAATAGAACAATTATTACAGCAACATTATCAGAATCTGATGGTTGAAATGGTTATAAAATAGTATTTATTGAGGTTGATGCTTAGTACTAAAACGACGAAATATTTTTCGTGCGTTTCTTTTTTAATCACTTTTTTAATGATTTTAACCTAATACTGCTTTTTCCCAATTCAGATATTTGTTTTTAGTAAAGTATCTCTAACTAGATCTGAAAGTATATGGCTCGCGATTATATCACAGCGCTTAAATTGTCACTTTTTGTCCTCTCCATAGCCCTTTTCCTTTTTATGTCTTTCAGTGCTTGGAAGCTCTTAACAGGGACTTCCATGGAATTATTGAGTTACCTAAACATTGCTTCCAAACATCCAATGCAAGAGATACTACCGCTAGACATAACGCTCCTACGTCTGAATGGCGGAATGCACGGAATCGCTGCATTGATCTTATTTATCTCAATTATCAAATTGGATATATTTTCGAATAAGGATTGTTTTCAGCCGTTAAAATGGGGACTTTTTATCACGCTTTTCTCTTTTGTACTTTTGGGATCTATATTTCGCATTATATCCAATCAGCAAGGAGCAGCCCTGTTTTTTTTTGCCAGTAGTGTTATATACCTACTTCTACTTTGGCAGCATTCTCAGCAAGGCTTTTATACGCATGGTTTATGGAATTATATCATGTACTTACCGGTTTATCTGATGATACTCTATACGATGGGAATACCTGGATATGAGAAACTTTTCCATATGGAAACTGTTCTTCCAAAATATGTCGACATGTTTCATGGTAGTTTTATTTCAAAGCTTCCAGGTGGTACTACAAGCATGATCCTCCTCATTGGGATATTTGAGCAAACTGTTGTTGTGTTACTCTTTGTAAGTATCCTCAAAGGTGAATTTTTAATAAGTGAGCCAAAACCATGGTTTAAGATAGCATTGCTACTTTGCATAATCATTTTTTCAATGTTATGCTTTGGGCTTACGGTAGTCGGCAATTATCAGGGTGCAATGAACTTGCTATTCTACGCCACGTTTACTTTTCTTTTATTGGCTTCTTTAGGTTTTCCACGTATGAAATGCACAGCGATAGAAGATCATTATTAATAATAAAAATGATTTTCAGTAGTTTTTCGACTACCGTTCATAAGACATAGATTTCAATAAGTTTTTTCTAAATTAGATCATATAAATTGATCTCATGAAAAAACTTCCAATTTTATTCCTTTTACTGATTTCCAATACACTCTATTCTCAAAATCTTACGCCGTACGAAAAAGGTAATGGCAATCAATCCACTACTTTTGAGGAAATGCGTGAATTCTATCGGGGATTGTCAAGGCAGTTTCCGACAATCAGTTATGAAACAAGGGGAGAAGACGATAATAAGGCTCCAATTGATGTTGTAATTTTCAACCCTTCAGAACAAACTTTGGAAGGATCAAGAAAAGACAAGTCAGTGTTGTTTATCAATAATGGGATTCATCCAGGTGAGCCAGATGGAATTGACGCAACAATGATGCTTATGAGAGATTTGGCGACGGGAAGAATAAAAGCGCCTAAAAATGTAATTATTGCTGCCATCGCTAGCTATAATGTAAGTGGTATGCTAAACCGAAATGGTTTTTCTAGAGCGAATCAAAACGGACCGGAGGAGTATGGGTTTCGTGGGAACGCAAGAAATTACGATTTAAATAGGGATTTTATAAAAACAGATACCAGAAATTCGAGGAGTTTTCAGCAGATTTTTCAATGGATAAAACCGGATGTGTTTATTGACAACCATGTCAGTAATGGAGCAGATTATCAGTATGCATTCACCTATATTTCCACCAATAAGGAGCGTTTGGGAAAGGAGTTAGGAGACTATTTTAATGGTCATATGCAACGAAAACTGCTTATGGATCTTGAAAATGGCGGTTTTATTTCCGTCCCTTATGTCAATATTCATAATGATGTTCCGGATGGTGGTTTTCCAGTTTTTATGGATTCGCCACGATATGCAACAGGCTATACAAGTCTATTCAATGTAATTGGTACCGTCGTGGAAACACATATGTTGAAACCTTATAAAGAACGGGTAAAGGCAACATATGATTATATGCTATATAATCTCAAATTTATTGATGAGAACCATAAAGCTATCCAACAAAAAAGAATAGAAAATCTCAAACAGTATCGTATAGGGAATAGATATCCCATTATGTGGAAACTCGATTCTACAAAATATGAAAACATCGATTTTAAAGGTTTTGAGGCTAAATATAAGCCGAGTGAAGTTTCCTCAGAAAGTAGATTATGGTATGACCGAGATGCCAAATTTTCAAAACAAGTTAAATTGTATAACACCTATATCCCAACCAAAGAGATTACTATACCAAAGTATTATGTAATTCCACAATCCGAATGGAAAATTATTGATTTACTGAAACTCAATCAGATCAAATTGAATCCAATACAAAAGGATTCTATTATTACAGTAGAACAATATAAGATCAAAGATTTTAAGACAACTTCAAGCCCCTATGAGGGACATTATCTCCATTATGATACTCGTGTACTTAAAGAATTGAAGAAAATTAAGTTCAGAGCTGGGGACTTCTTGGTCTCGCTAAATCAAGAAGGGGTAAAATTTCTTTTGGAAACACTCGAACCAGAAGCGATTGATTCCTATTTCAACTGGAATTTCTTTGATGCGATTTTAGGCCAAAAAGAATACTATTCGGCCTATGTTTTTGAAGATACTGCTGCAAAACTTTTAAAAGAAGATAAAGATCTAAAATCTGCATTTGATAAAGAGAAAGCAAGCAATCCAAAATTTGCTGTTGACGGAAAAGCACAGTTAGATTGGGTATACAAACATTCAAACTATTATGAAAAGTCACACCTTCTTTATCCTATTTTTAGGATTATGCCTTAGGTACTTATAAATGGCAGAGATTCTGTTACAGATTTCCCTAATTGAGTTACACTGATTATTACAGTTCTTCAGAACTTTGTGTCTATAGGTAAAACAAAATAATATGCAAACAATATTAGGTGCCAATGGACAGATTGGCGAAGAACTGGCAAGGGAGCTTAAGAAAAACTTTACTTCAGCTATTCGCATTGTCAGCAGAAATGCAAAAAAGGTAAATGATACGGACGAGGTATTTTCAGCCGATCTTTCCGTATACAAGGAAGCAGTTGAAGCAGTGAGAGGAAGTAAAATTGCCTATTTTACATTAGGTCTTCCGATTAATTCGGCATTGTGGGAAGAACAGTTTCCCCTTATTTTAAGGAACGTGATTGACGCTTGTAAGATCAGTGGAACAAAACTTGTATTTTTTGATAACACTTACATGTATCCTCAGAATGATCATGTTTTAACTGAAGAAACGGCATTTGCTCCAGTAGGAAGAAAAGGGAATGTAAGAAGGAAAATGGCCGAAATGGTATTAAGTGAAATCGAGTCTGGTGAACTTGACGCAGTTATATGTCGGGCACCTGAATTTTATGGACCAGGTAAAACCCAGAGCATTACCAACACCCTCATTTTTAATAACATTAAGGAAGATAAGAAACTCAGGGTATCATTGAGCGCGGGTAAGAAAAGAAGTCTGATATGGACACCAGATGCAAGTCGAGCAACGGCTTTGATCGGAAATACACCTGATGCATTTGGCCAGACCTGGCATCTTCCTGTTGACAAAAAATACCCTACCTATAAGGAGTTTATTCGTATCGCGTCTGGTATTTACAATAAGGAACTACAGTATACCGTTGTGCCAAAGTTTGTATTTAAGATAGGAGCACTATTTAATAAGCGATTAAAAGAGCTACTTGAGCTTCTTCCAAGATATGAATATGACAATATATTCGATGATTCAAAATTTCGGAACAGATTTCCGGAGTTTCAGGTAACATCGTACCATCAGGGCATCAGTTTGATAAAAATGAACAGCTCACAATCAAAATAGAATAAGTAAATTCGTATTATATAAACTCGACAATGAACACATGAAAACCCCGGAGAAGGTTTCATCAATTAGCACACTGCATCAATTTTTGGGATTGACAAAACCTTCAAACCCATTGATCAGTGTATTTAATTTTGATCAGGTCAGGCTAGAATCAGAAACTATTCTCAGCGCAGTGACGACAGATTTTTATGTTATTGCTTTAAAAAAGGACTGTACAGGAGGAAAATGCAGGTATGGTCAACAATATTATGATTTTGATGAGGGTATCATGTATTTTATCGCTCCACATCAGGTATTGCAATTTAAAGATGTACTATTGAACGGTGTTCAAGGCTTTGTTCTGGTTGTTCATCCAGATTTCCTACATGGATATACACTAGCATCCCAGGTAAGAGCATATGGATACTTTTCTTATACAGCAAATGAAGCTTTGCATCTTTCGGATAAGGAGGAAAAATCCATTACAGATATTATAGACAATATTGAAAGGGAAATAGATGCAAATATGGATGCGTTCACACAAGATTTGCTAATCTCTAATCTTGACCTCTTATTAAAATATTGTGACCGTTTTTATAACCGTCAATTTCTGACAAGAAAAAAAGCAAACAACGATCTACTTTCTAAACTGGAAATCTTATTGGATGATTATTTCAAGAATGATAAATTGATTGAAAATGGGATCCCCAGTGTTCATTCTATTGCAGCACAATTGAATCTCAGTGCAAACTATCTCAGTGATATGCTTCGGGTTCAAACTGGACAAACAACACAACAGCATATTCAGAATCGGCTTGTTGAAAAAGCGAAAGAACTGCTCTCAACCACCGAGATGTCTGTTTCCGAAATTGCATACCATTTGGGCTTTGAACATCCGCAATCTTTTCATCGCTTATTTAAAAGCCGTACCTCGATTTCTCCATTAGAATTTAGGGTATCATTTAATTAGTGCCTGTTACAGAGATTTGGCTACAACTTTCCTTATTTCGGTTACTTCATTTCAACTGTTTCCATAGAACTTTGTTATACTAAAGGAAATAAAGATGAGCATGCTGAAAATCTTAATTATTGTGACCAATGTTGGTGTATATGCAAATAGTAAGCTAGCAACTGGTTTATGGTTGAGTGAGCTGACCCATTTGTATCATGCCGCGAAGGAGAGGGGCTACGCGGTTACGATTGCGAGCCCTAAAGGAGGTGATATTCCCGTCGATCCCGAAAGCCTCAAACATTTTACACTTGATCAAACTTCTAAAAGATATTGGAATGAAGACAGTTTCCGAAAATTGTTGAATAATAGTAAACGATTGACCGAAGTCGCAGATGAAGATTACGATTTGATCTATCTTGCGGGGGGCCATGGTACGATGTATGATTTTCCGGATGATTTAACAATACAATCTATCATTAAGACACAGTACGAAAGTGGGAAAAATGTTGCTGCGATTTGCCATGGCGTAGGGGGACTACTTAATGTCAAGCTTTCCAATGGCGAATATCTGATCAAAGGAAAAACAATTACTGGCTTTGACTGGTTTGAAGAAACAATTGCTGGTAGAAAGAAAAAAGTACCGTTTAATCTTGAAGCGGCTATCAAGGCACGTGGAGCGAATCTTAAAAAGGCGTTTATCCCGATGACTTCAAACGTAGAAGTCGATGGCCACCTTATCACAGGACAAAATCCTTTTAGTTCCAAGGAGATGGCCAAGGTTGTTGTCCGACAACTTGAGGGGAAATAAATTATTAAATTGAACTCAACGATCAACAATAGTTACGTTAATCATTAAAATTCTAATTATGGCACAGAACATGACAGCGGAAAACGATCCGCAAATCCTTTTGGGTATCCGAGAATTTTTGAAAGCGCTAAATAATAGCGGCGGTAAACCATTAGAAACATTGACACCCGAAGAGGCAAGACAAGTACTAATCGATGCACAAAAATCAGTAAAAGTCGACTATTCTGGTATTACCGAAACAGAAAGAGAAATTACGCAGGACGGAGTTACAGTGAATATACATATCGTAAAACCTGCAAATGCTGCTTCCGAAAACCTTCCGGTATTTATGTTTACGCACGGCGGCGGTTGGATATTAGGAGATTATCCAACACATCGGAGATTAGTACGGGATTTAGTGGTAAATAGTGGTGCAGCTGCAGTTTTTACAGATTATACGCCCTCGCCTGAAGCCCAATACCCTGTTGCTATCAACCAAATATATGCCGCTACGAAATGGGTCTCCGAAAATGGCGCTGAAATTGGTGTAGATGGTCAAAATTTGGCTGCTGCCGGAAATAGTGTTGGTGGCAATATGACTGCTGTTCTCTGTCTAATGGCCAAGGACAAAGCTGGTCCAGAGATAAAATTTCAATTGTTGTTATGGCCGGTCACAGATGCCGATTTCTCTCGTGAGTCTTGGCAGAAATATGCTGAAGGACGATTTCTTACAGCTCCGTTAATGAAGTGGATGTGGGCGAATTATCTACCGGATACCGCAAAACGTAAAGAATATTATGCAACACCTTTCAATGCTTCGATAGAACAGTTGAAGGGACTTCCGCCGGCATTGGTCCAGCTAGCGGAAAACGATATCCTGTTTGACGAGGGATTAGCCTATGCTAGAAAATTAGATGAAGCAGGTGTTCCAACTACTATTCAAACTTATAATGGGTTTATTCATGACTATGGATTATTGAATCCTTTGGATCATATCGAAGCAGTGAAGCTTTCAACAGAACAGGGCGCGCTAGCGCTCAAAAAGGCGCTATTTAGAAAATAGCAGCAAGTGAATTTTAGATTAAGGTATATATTTTATTCAGTGATGGCGTAAAAGTTATATTAGAATAAAGTATATACCTTTATTATCTGGTAGCGTACTGTTTACATTCACATTTGAGAGTAAAAAATTAATGAGTTAGATGAAGGACATAGTGAAAGATATCATAAGTTTAACAGATAGGAAGAGACATTTTATTGAACGCTTTGTTGAAGATCTAAGCGCGATAGAACACATTGAGGCGATTGCATTGAGGGGATCACATGCGACGGGAAGAGCAAATGAAAACTCCGATATTGATATAGCCGTTTATTATAACGAAAAGCAGCCTTTTTCAATCCAAGACATCAGAGAATTTGTGAAAAAATACACCATGGATGATACTCCTGTAGTCGTTGGTTTTTATGAATGGGGACCATGGGTAAACGGTGGCGCTTGGATGCATACAGAAGTGGGAAAAGTAGATATTTTATATAGAAATATAAATCAGATTGAAAATACGATTGACGAAGCCCAAGTGGGCAAATGGGAAAACCATTATGAACAACAGCCACCTTATGGATTTACATCAATGATTTATTTGGCAGAATGTATTGCTTGTATTCCTTTGTATGATGCAAAAGGTATTATAAATCGGTTAAAGCGGCTGTCCACAAAATATCCCCAGGCATTAAAAGAAAGTGTGATAAATACGGCTCTCTGGTCAGCAGAATTTACATTGGCGCATCTTGATGGCTTCACTTCAAACAAAGACATGTACAATCTGTCCGGAAGCGTTGCCCGTATATTGAAAAGTTTGGTGGAAACATTGTTTGCATTAAATGAAACATATCCTATCAGCGATAAGTATGCCATCCAATTGCTTTCAAAGGCAAAAATTACGCCTCAAAATCTTGAAAATAAAGTGAATGTTATTTTGACTTTGGATATAAAATCCTTGGAAAAAAATACAGCCGAATTGAAAAATCTATTTAATGAAGTAGTCCTTCTCACCAAGGGTTTATATCACCCAAAATTTGATTTTAAGAAGTAATACAGATCGGACCTATTTGAATATCACTGGAAATAAGAGGTAAATTATGTTGCTTTAGTATCTTCGGTATTTTTGGCTGCTGTTTGCACAACTTTGGTGGCCCTGCTTTTGGCTGGTGATTTAACTGCAGTGGTTTTAGGAGCCGGTGATGTTGCCTTTGTAGGCGCGACCTTAGGCTGTTGTTTGGTTGAACTAGGGGTATTTTTGGCTGCTGTTTGCACAACTTTGGTGGCCCTGCTTTTGGCTGGTGATTTAACTGCAGTTGTTTTAGGAGCCGGTGATGTTGCTTTTGTAGGCGCGGTCTTAGGCTGTTGTTCGGCCGAACTAAGTGTATTTTTGGCAGCTGTTTGCACAACTTTGGTGGCCCTGCTTTTGGCTGGTGATTTAATTGCAGTTGTTTTAGGAGCCGGTGATGTTGCCTTTGTAGGCGTGACCTTCGGTTGTTGTTCGGCCGAACTAAGTGTATTTTTGGCAGTTGTTTGCACAACTTTGGTGACCCTGCTTTTGGCGGGTGATTTAACTGCAGTTGTTTTAGGAGCCGGTGATGTTGCTTTTGTAGGCGCGGTCTTAGGCTGTTGTTTGGTTGAACTAGGAGTATTTGTAACTGTTACTTGAGCGACTTTAGGTTGTTGATTATCAACGCTGTTTGTTTTAGTAACTGGTTGAGCATCTTTAATTAGTGTTTTTTTAGCTGATGCTTTAGGCGTATTTTCTTTGATAGGAGTAGACTTACTCTTATCAACAACAAGTTCTTTTTTTACAAGTTTTTCTTTTGCTGATTTAAGGCTTACTTTCTTTAAATCCTTGTTTTTAATACCTTCTGTCAATAATTTGGCGGTTTTTTCTATCCGGTTACGAAACTCCTTTTCGCTCAAATGAGCACGCAAATACTCGATTGCACTGTGTAGATGAGTAATTACTTGATTTTTTAATTCTTTTTTAGGAGATTGAATTTTTGCAGATTTTGCCATAATTTATTGTTGTTTTGGGGATTAACATAAATATAACATTAATTTAACCATAAATACAATAAGTGACAATAAATTTTATTGACCGATAACCGATAAATATTGAAAGGGCTTTCTACTCTGGGAATATTCAATAAAAGTTGAAATTGTAATAGTTACATAGCATTTAATATTATAGTCTTCAGTATGATTGATAGTCTCAAGTAGCGTTTTCATAATTTTATCTTTTATACGATTGGGAATTTGAGTGATTTTTAAAATTTTCAAGAATTCAATTCGGGCTAAATTCTATTCATCTTCAGTAATTTTATCAAACAAGCTCCATTTGGTATGATCTCCTGCATTTTTTGATAAACTTATTTCGTCATTAAATCATCGAAACTAGTCACTATTTTTTCAACAAGATACCAGTAACTTTTAAGTTTGGCTAAACAATTCGAGATAAGCACATGCTTGTCTAAGATTTGAACATATAAAATACATAATTATGCCAAAAAGATATTTTCTTGTTCCGTTAATAGGTTTGTTCCTTATGGGTAAATCCATGTTTAGCGTTTGCAGTTTCAGATCGGAGGTTGGAGATCGCCATACCCCAGCAATGGAAGATTCAATAGTGACAGCAAAATTAAACCGTATTATAAAGAAATATAGGGAAATTGATAAGCCTGGCTTCGTATTTATGACAAAGTATGATAGTAGCGCCTGTTATCAAGGATCAATAGAGGTAATCTCTTTGGACCCAGTTAAAAATTAGCTGTTACCGGGGGAGCCACGTTTCATCTTACGATGAAACAGGCAAATTTGATGATGTGAGATGGGCGCATACTGGACACGGTCGGTGATACCAATATTCATGATCTCATGCTTTGGGGTCAGTACGATACCTCAGAACGCTAACTTACTATCAAAATCTGAACTGACAAGCACGACTGATGTCTCAATTTGTCGCAACGGGATATTCCAATATTTCCGCAGTAATTCTTCTTTTTCTATATGGCTAACTTGACGAAAGCCGTTTTTTACATAGAAATCAATTGCCCAATTGGCATTAGCCCAAGTGCCGATTAGGATGGGTTTATTGGTAAGTGTTGAAAGGTGTTTTAACAATTTGCCACCAATTCCATTGTTTCTGGCTGTCGTCCTCACATATGCGTGGCGGATTAGGGTCACATCTGATTTGTGTTGAATCCCCATTACACCAAGTATAGTGTTATCTTGGTGATAGCACCAAAATTCAACCCCATCAGCAATTTGTTCCCGCAACTCGTGTTCATCCATATAAGGCTCTTTCCACCGGTCTTCAGGTATCTTACCCTTGTAAGCTGTAGATGCATCGTTAATAATTTCGTAGATCGTATCGAATTCTGAATTTAGACTCTTTCGTATCATATCCCTTAACATATAATTCATGAAATATTTTCTTTTGTTATTTTATAAATCAAAGTTATAAGACTGAGATCGCATAGTGCTTTACATATGTTGATAAAAATATTATTTTAACTGCTTACGAATTCTGCTAAGCTGAGTGGGGGTAATACCGAGATGGGAAGCGATATCCCGTAAGGGTACGTAATTCTCTATATTAGAATGACGTTTTAAAAATTTCTCATATCTAATTTGAGCTTCCTCCATGACGATGGATACTTCTCGTTCTTCTTTATCGATGACCCAATTCTTTTCAAGATAATGAATATAAAAGGATTTTAGGTCGTCTGTTTGGAAAAGCAGTTCTCTGAACTTTTTATAGGAAAGACTCAATAATGAACAGTGGGTTATGGCTTGAAGGGTAAATTTTGAGGGACGATTTAGAATGCAGGAAACTGTGGATGCGACAAAGTCACCCCCAACGGCAATATTCTTGTTATAAATTTGTCCCTTTTCATCACTTATATATGCTCTTAAATAACCTGTGTGCAAAAAGCAAAACTCCCGCCCAATGGAACCCTGTTGCACAAGTACTTGATTTCTTTCGAGGTTCACAACTGTTGCTATTTCTAAAAGATTCTCAAATGAAACTTGTGAAATTTTATGATATGAGTATATTTTTTCCTTAAAGAGTTGTTTCAACGATTCTTCCATAAGGATAAAAATAGCAAATTTAAGATAGTAGTAATTGCGTCGTGTAAATTTTGTGTTTGTTTTATAAAGTATCGATTGTGCTTTCTATCGTGGTTTATTTCTATAACAATTCTTTTATTAAATTATGTTAGAATACACAAAAGCAACCTTTCCGTTGCCGGAGGTTGCTTAAGTTACACCACAAAGCAGCTGATATCGTTTCAACGTTTATTCACAGACCGATGGAGCAAGTTTTGCGTGCATTGTCTCTTCACTTTCTGTATTTTCTTTTGGAAAACTGACGAAACTCATAGCGAATGTTACAGCGAGCAACAGAATACTTACCCATAAAACATAATGAACTCCGTAATATGCACTTATTATTCCACCGAGAAATGCACCTAAGGATATGCCAATATTGAATGATGAAGTAAGTAAGCTATTGACAAATTCTAAGGCATGATGAGGAACAGACTGTGTCGTTCTGATATTTGAAACTAAAAAGCCTCCCGTATGAATCATTCCCCAAAGGGAAACAATAACGACCATTGGCGTAAAGATTCCACCAAGGTAGTAAGCTAAAACCTGTACTGTAATTAAAGAAGCCAAAAATAGTCTTGCAGTCAATAGCACATTTCTATTCAGGGCTAATCCCATAAGCCAGTTTCCTAAAGTTCCCATGCCACCAAAAAGAAGCAACATGATACTGATCTGTGCTCCATCCATTTTTGTAATTTGCTCAAGATAGGCAGTAAGATAAGTATAACTAGAAAACATTGCTGCTAATGTACAAATGGTAGAAATCAGATTGAGCCACAATTGCGGGCTTTTTAGAACAGACATCTGATTCTGTGCAGATTTCGTGTTATCTGCTGGGATCGAAGGTATGAAGAGTAATAGACCGATAAAGGCAATCAAACTGATTGCGCTACTGAGGAAGAACGAAGCCTGCCAATTGTGGAAGAGATCTACAGCATAGGTCGTTAATGGAATACCTAATACTGTAGCTAAGCTTAGCCCTAACATCACTGTAGAAACACCTTTTGCACCACTGTTTTTAAAAGCTATGGCAATAGAGATATTCCAGAATAGGGGATGTAAAATGGCTGGTAGTATACGGGCGACCATGAGTACCGAGAAATTTGACGAAAATGCTGAGATTAAGTTTGAAAAAACGAATATGCTCATGACCAAACACAAAAGGAGTTTTCGATTTATTTTGGTCGTGAATGAAGTGATAAAAGGAGAGGAGACTGCGACAGTTATGGCAAAAGCACTAAGCAACCACCCCGCAGTATCTATCGATACATGGAATTGCCGACTAATTGTCGGAAGGATGCCAACTATCCCAAATTCAGTGGTGATTATGCCAAAGGCGCCCAAGGCCAGGACGTAGATTGAATTTTTCATTGATGTCTAAAATTTATGTATAGCAAATTTGAACAGAAAAATTCTAAAAAATCAGTATATTTTAATGATAAATAGGTATTTTTACATGATGAAACGCGAGAATATCGACCAACTGGTCAAAGTAGAACATCATAAGGAGGTAAACTGTCCACTAAAAGACAATCAGTTCTCTTTTTTTCAAATTATATATGTGATTTGTGGAAAAGGATTCCTTAAGATAAATAACAATACAGCCTCATACAGCGAAGGCAGCCTGATCCTCCTTACACCAAATGATCAGCACTATTTGGAAATTGTCGAGAAAACGGAACTTTTGCTTATCAAGTTTAGCGAACGTTATGTTAAGGATTACAAATGGAACAGTATTAATTCTATGGAGTGCCTATTATACGGTGCTTCCTATTTGTCGGGCTGCATCTTACAGAATAAACCTGATGTTATTTTGGTTGATTCGATTGTATCGTCGCTTCTTCATAATATCAATCATCCAGACCTCTTTCATGAAGAGCTGACACTACACTATGTGAATGCTATTATTGTAATTGCTGCACGCAATATTTCAAAGATGAGAGTAGAGCATGTAGCCTCTAATACAGACAAGAGGGCCTTGGATATCATTAATTATATCCAAGGAAACATCCATGATCCAGCGCTGTTAAAGGTTTCTTCCATAGCACAAAAATTTGGTTTCTCTGAAAGCTATCTCGGTAGCTACTTTAAAAAGCAATGTGGTGAAACTATCCAGCATTATATATTGAATTATAAAATAAGATTGATTGAGCATAGGCTTCTTTTCAGCGATATGCGGGTTAATGAAATTGTTTCCGAATTTGGCTTTTCCGACGAAAGCCATCTCAATAAATTCTTTAAAAAGCGGCATGTAATGAGCTTGACTGAATTCAGAAAGACAAAAGGACAAACAGCGCTACAAGCTTAAATAATACATCGGAGCTACCTGTACCAAGAAATTCCATAGCAAACGAATGATAGAAAGCTTGAATAAATGATTAGAATTGATTTGCGATAAATATATAAATGGAAAATATTGAAACATCCAAATGCTTTTGGGCTATTGTAGAAAAGGCCGCACTTCGTAGGAAAAGCTGAAAGAGATACTCATTGCTTTTTCTAAAGAAGAAATAATTAGGTTTCAGGAAGAATTTGTGGATGCTTCTATTGAATTACAGTGTGCACCATATACTGATTGTATGGAAGAGTCTGAAGACGGGATGGGACGAATAGTTATATCATAAGAACGAATCTTAAACGCTCTACATCGAATATAAGATTGTGGTTCGTTGTGGCGAAAAATAACGTAGTTTTAAATTGAATTTAACGTTAATCTGTGATCAACAATTTGAAAAAAGTCATAGAAATAATTGAAACTACTTAACGGAGGTTCATATTTTGAATGTATACTTGGAAATATATGAAAAAAATTATATTTAGGTTTTCGCTGTTTAATCTTCTACTATGTGTTATATTATTTATCCTTTATAGAATTGTTATTAGTGGATTAGAGCCTGCCGGTACAACTCTTTTTGATAGTTTCCTTAGTATTATGGATTTGTTTCTAAGTCTTGGGTTTTCAATGCTATATGTTGTTGCTATTTGCGTTAGTACCTTGTTGTTTTTTCTAAATCAAATTGAAAAAATTAGGAGCAGTTATTTTTTGTCCTTATTGACATTTTCAGGAATTCCGTTCTTGTGTGTTGTTTTTCTGGCTGTCACTGTTTTGGCTGATATTTACCAATATAATGTAACACTGATTCCATTAAAAATACTGTTGTACTTTTCAATAATCTATTTACTATGTACTGTTGTTGAATTTCTAATGTTCAGAAAGAAGCTTAGAAAAGTAATAGATAGTTGATTTGGATATAGATGTGGAAAAGCTAATTATATACCTTCGCTAGATAATATAATAATCGTTATTGACTGGAAATTGCCAATAACGATTGTATACTGTCAGTGACTTAGAGCTTATTAGGTCAAAACTTCGTCTATTATTCCAAATTCTTTTGCTTCAGCTGCGACCATCCAATGATCTCTGTCACTAACATCGTGAACTTTCTGGTAGCTTTGGCCGCTATGCTTGGCTATAATATCATAAAGTTCTTTTTTTATTTTTAAAACTTGATTGGCAGTAATTTCAATGTCTGATGCCTGTCCTTGCACACCTCCTAACGGTTGGTGCAACATGACACGTGCATGCGTCAGGGCGCTTCGTTTGCCCTTAGCACCACCACAAAGTAATATTGCACCAAAAGAAAGGGCCATGCCGGTACAGATTGTAGCAACATCTGGACTAATTAATTGCATGGTATCGTAGATGCCAAGTCCAGCATAAACTTCACCACCAGGAGAGTTAATATACATGTGAATATCCTTTTTGGGGTCAACGGACTGAAGGAACAATAGTTGGGCTTGTACGATATTAGCAATATTGGATTCGACAGGAGCTCCCATAAATATAATACGGTCGATCATTAACCTGGAGAAAACATCCATCTGTGATACTCGCAACTCGCGTTCCTCAGTAATATAAGGTGTCATTGCATGGGGGATACTGGAGCTTTCGATATGTGCAATGTAATTATCTACCCTTTCTTTTGGGACATAGCAGTGCCCGGCCGCAAATTTGCGGAACTCATTTTTGTCAATATTCATGATTTTGGAGATTTATGGTTTTCTAAATAGCCGCATTACTTTTTGGCTAAAACGTATGTATTTGGGTTGTGTAAACAGTGTTTGATGTATTGCTTCAATTTCACTTTTTAACTGCTTGCGACCATATCGTTGTATGGCTTCGTAAGCTTTTTTTTGCATGATTACTTTCTCCGCCAATTCCTCGTCCAGCAACAAATGGGCTTCGAAAAGCAATATGTCACTAGGATGGTTTGTGCCTAAGAGATGAGTTTCTATCTGTTGGGTTTCATTCCATGAAGTCGTCATAAACCAAGGATTTTTCTTTAACAGTTTCTCTCACTTTCTCTAAGCATTTGTATTTTTGAACAGTAGCACTCCGGGTTCCTGAATACCCGAATTCATCTGCGATCTCTTGAAGTGACATCTGGTCATAGTAAAAGCTTTTTAATAAATCCATACATTTGCGTCCTGCAGTCTCCAGGAAGCGAAGCAGTCGTTTACTTGAAGGAGACTCATCGTTCGCTAATGGGATTTCAATATGATCTAAGGGTAGGTTCTGGCTCGTTTGATAATAACGTTTCAACCAGAGATTTTTGGCTGTACCGACTAGATACCCAATATCATTCGTCAATACCGTTGGAGTCAGCGTAGTCTTTTCATAATATACCACCAAGGCGTCTTGAAATACATCCTTGGCTTCATCAAAGTTTCCCCCCATACGACTAACATATTTGGCGACTGCTGGAAATGCACTTTTATACAGATCCATTATAAGCGTCTGTCGCCTCGCGGTTCGATTTGAATTACTAATACTATGCATAGTATAATTACCTTTTATAACAATGTACCAATTGTGGTCAAAGTATCACCTTTTATTTTGAAAAAAATTATCTTTCTTTTCGGACTATTACAGTCAACATGTAGCTTGATCTTTTAGATTTTGCTACCTTCCTGATATTTCCTACCTTTTATGACAACGCATGCAGACTGACTGTTGATTCAGAAGATGCAGTACGTTGATAAAGCTAACGATTTTTTGCACGAATATAAATTCATTAATAGGAAATAAAACTAACCTCAAGGGAGGGAGTTGTTAGATGCAACGTTTGGATTTACTTATGAAGACCCTTGGAATTTAGTTGATAAATTGCCTATTTTTAGGTAGTAAATGAAGAATATGATTTTGTCTCAAAGAAGCCTTGCTGCTTTCATCGCAATATTAAGCTGGACCGCTATTGGTGCTCAGTTTTTAATTAGTTGCAGCAATTCCTCTATTGCGATTAGCGAATTAGTCGTTAGGTTCTTTAGTTATTTTACAATCTTGACGAATCTCATGGTTGCGATTTGTTGTACTAGTATCGTACTGTTTCCGAAGAATAAAATAGGACTCTTTTTTGCGAAACCTACAATAATCACAGCAGTGACATTGTATATTCTGATTGTTGGACTTATCTATAACCTGATACTTCGTTTCCTGTGGCAGCCTGCTGGAATAGCTAGGATTGTGGATGAAATGCTCCACTCACTTATTCCCATTTTGGTTCTAATCTATTGGTGGAGTATGATTGATCAGCGTATTATACACTGGAGATCTATATTTAGCTGGTTATTGTACCCCTTTGTCTATTTGCTCTATACTTTGTGGCATGGAGCACTTTCTGGATTTTACCCTTATCCTTTTGTAGACGTTTCTGAGCTAGGCATGAATCGCGTGCTAACAAATAGCGTGGTTATAACTGTGGTCTTTCTGCTAATAGGATTGCTCTTAATCCGAATAAATAGACGAATAGCCAAAAAAAGGTAGTAAATGCACACGGACAAAATCCAATCGAAATATACTACGAATGCATTTTTATTTGTCACAGGAAGGGGCTAGCCTATAAAAATTTTATGTAGTATCTATAGATCGAGTCAAGTCTGTAAGATCTATCTGCACATATAATATATGCCTAAAGATGGTTATATTTAAAGTTATATAAACCGTGCAATGGTGATAGCTGACAAAAGAAAGCCCATAAGAAAGGTGACGATACGATTAGTGCTTCTGTGTATTATTTTAAGTCTATGTGGATGTGCTTCGTTGAAGCAGACGAGCCTAGATAGTATGCATGAAATTTCGGAACTACAGCTCTTCGATGGAACTTATGAGAATCTAACAAGTGATCATGAGGGGAGCGAATTTTCGTCTCTATGGAATCAGCTTATCCTGAAAAATGAAATTGATACGTTGGATTTCAAGAACGCGAAAATAAGACTCAAGGCAATCGGAAGGAGTCAAATCAAAGCGACTTGGTTGGATAGAGGTCTTGAAAAGAAAAGCATTGTGCTAAAAGGAAAGTTAAAAGGCAATTATTTCGTATCTCAGCATAAGCGTACCATCATACCTATCCCACTAATATATGGAATGATCCGGAATAACCAATTTCAACTCTGGTTGGATCAAGATAGCCAGTTGCGTGTGGATAGGCTGCAGAATAGGTGGGGCTGGATATTTGTTTTCCTGGCGGGTACGGATAATACGTCTAACTACAAATACATAAAGGTGAAGGAATAGGACGTTAATCCAGCTTTGATAATATTGGTGAAGCTTAGCTATTATTAATTCATGCCATCGAAATTTATAAAAGAGAGTAGATCAGATGATAAATTTATAATTGGGTTTTGCGAATAGATACCATATTTGTGTGAATGATGGCGAATGAGTAGATTAGTATAAAAATCAATTCGATATGAAAACCCTATTAACCTGTATTTTTTGCTCATTGATTTCTCTTTCGTTATTTAGCCAAGTACAAAAAAATAAAAATGATCACTTTGCAGCTATTGATTCGGTACTAGAACGGGTTTTAAGCGATCACCATGTAGCAGGTTTTGCAGTCGCGGTGGTGAAAGGGAATAAGGTTATTTATAGTAAAGGATTCGGCTACCGTGATATCGTCAATAAGAAACCTGTCACACCCAATACGCTTTTTGCCATAGGTTCCAGCTCCAAAGCTTTTACAGCTTCATTGTTAGGTTTGTTGAGGCAGGATGGTAAACTGACATTTGAGGACAAGGCTGTAACGCTACTTCCTAAGTTGAAGTTCTATAGCGATGAGATGGATAACCAGATTATTCTTCGGGACCTCATGGCGCATAGGACGGGTTTGTCTAGGTATGATTTATCCTGGTTTCTATTTAATAGCGAAAACAAAGATAGTCTGATAACACGTGTTAAGTATATGAAACCTAGTTCACCTGTACGGATGAAATGGTATTATAATAACTTTATGCACCTGGCACAAGGAATGATTGTTGAACGATTAAGTGGTAAAACTTGGGAGAAAAATATACAGGAAAGGTTTTTCAATCCTTTAGAGATGACGCGTTCCAATACGGATATCCAGACATTTCAAAGAGATAGTAACGCTTCGTTGCCCTATACTGTCTCTAAAGATAATGTGATTAAACAGATTGATTATTACAATATTAATGGAATGGGGCCAGCTGGAAGTATAAACAGTAGCGTTAATGACATGGCCAACTGGCTAAAGATTTGGCTCAATGGGGGGCGTTTCAATGGGAAAGTTATACTGCCAGTAGATTATATTAGTGAGGCTGCAAGTTCTCAAATGGTTATGGACGCAGCATTACCAGACAAACACAAAGACATTTTCCTCTCCAATTATGGTTTAGGCTGGATGATTGGTTCCTACAGAGGGCATTATCAAGTAGAACACGGTGGTAATATAAATGGTTTCTCCGCAAATGTTGCATTTTTTCCAACTGATTCTCTGGGAATAGTAGTATTGACCAATCAAAATGTTTCTAAGGTCCCCTCTGTCGTAAGGAATTCTATTGCGGATAGGCTACTTCAATTAGAACCGATTGATTGGAATGGTGAAAAAAAGGCTGAAATTAAAGCTTCACGTTTAGTTAAAAAAGAAGAAGAAAAGATTCCTGTCCCATCAACAACACCTTCTCATAAGCTGAAAGATTATACTGGCTCCTTCGAGAATCCCGCCTATGGAATTATTAAAATACATCTTAAAGATAATAACTTATACACTGTGCTTGGTTATGAAAACATTATTCTCAAACATAGGCATTATGATGTTTTTGATCCAAGGTCAGTAGATAAAAATGGGGTTGCAGACACGGAACCAAGCAATCTCCTATTTAACTTTTTTAGCGATGTGGATGGTCAGATTCAAGGTATAGGAATTTTACTTGATGGTAGTGAAAAACCGATTATGTTTGATCGTAAGGCAACGCCTGTTGGCGCAATGAAGTAAAGTTGATGCAAATAAATACACTAACTATGATCAAATACCCCATGAATCATTGTGTTTATAATAAAGCGAATTATAGATGAACGCTATCGAATATTAATTGATAGGACTACCTTAACAAGAAATAGGGTAGATTTAAGTGGAATTTAGTTTTCGATCACGAATAAAATGATGGAGTATAATAGTAGATTGGTGACTAAAATTAATAAAAATGAAAATACAAACCTCTTCATAAAAGTTAGAGAATGCTAGTAGATATAATCAAAGATGCTAAGATAGAATTGCTTAAAAATGACCTCGGACATTTGCCCTTGATGAATAGGGTTCATATCGCTGAAAACCTGCGTGATCCGATAAAGATTAATAAGGTTTTCCTAGCCTGCTGTAAACTTGTCTATTCGACTTTAGAAATAAATGAGAGTCTATTGTCCAATATCTTGAACAAAGCGGAACGCCATTTATATGGAAAGGAAAACTTTGATTTTAAAATACTTTATGACAAAAACAAAAACTATTTGGAGGCAGTTAATTTAAAACCCTTTTCGGATGTTGGGTTAGCCTGTTTGGCTCTTTGTGCGAGCATCTATACTGATGCTGCAAGCCTATTCGATATTGACGACTATGAAGATGATAATTCTTATGATCCGGAGAGTTGGTCAACAGATTTTTGTGCGGCAAATGCGTTCGCTGGTGGAAATCCTTTCTCCCATGAGGGAAGTAAAGAGAAAAGAGTAGAATTTTGGAATTTCTTTTTGGATACTGTGGTTACAATCTCAAATTCTCCGAATCTTTCTGTGGGTGATAAAATAGAATATGAGGAACAAGTATCCATCCAAATGGACAGATCAAAAGTTTATGTTGATAGTTTTATCAAGAATAAAATTGATCGTGTTGTGGAATTGATTTTGAAGGATTTGGAAAATTCTATTGGGGAGGCATATTGGAATCGGGTGGAAATAGAGGGGCAAGATATTGGTGGTGTAGGTATGAAAGGATACTATTTTGACGCCAATGATCATGGAGAAAGATTAGAATTAACATATTATTTATATGATGGAGAGGAGTCAACTGTTAAATTATTGAGTGCGGTAAAGAAGTATATATACCAACAAAGCCCAGAGGAAGGTACCTGGTTTTCTTATAATTTGCTGATATATCCAAATGGAGAGCATCGCATTGTGTATAATTTTGACAATCCAAAGATTTATGCAGACAAACAGCCATCTTTAGAACCGTTTATAACGGAATTTACCAACTATCCAAGAACTAAGAGTTTTACCCCAAAATGGTGGCAAGCTATTGTCACCCAAAATAATCTGGAATACTTATGACAAACAAATTGTTGATTTGCTTATGGATAGACAGGAATTGAACAGGACGATATCCTGGAATCTAAAGCGCTTTTTCATCTTCCAAAAATTCCAAGATATCGCCTGGTTGACATTCCAATGCTTTACAGATAACTTCCAATGTACTAAACCTTATCGCTTTGGCTTTTCCAGTTTTTAAAATTGAAAGATTTGAAAGTGAGAGATCAACTTTCTCTGATAGTTCATTCAATGACATTTTTCTCTTGGCCATCATAACATCCAAGTTCACAATTATTGGCATCTTATACTGTTAAATCGTTTTCGTTTTGTAGTTCTATTCCTCTTCTGAAAATCACAGATATCACATAAATCACAGCCGCCATTAAAATAAAAGCTTGACTGTCTGTCCAGAATTGTGTTAAGTGTCCGATTTCATAGCCTTTTCGAATTATTCTACCGACAGTTTCTTGAGCAATACAGCTCAACAAACCAATTGAAAATGTAAAATAACTGATTCGTGTAATCTGTTTGGAAACTAAATTGCTAAATGGTTTATTTAAATCCAACTTGTGCATCATTTCGATCAGTAGATAAAATAAATGTGCTTTTAGTACCGCAAGGGCAATAATAAAAAAATAAATTGTATAAAAAGACATTCTGCTCTGATTGTACATCTCGGATAAATCAAGTTTTTGGTAAAGTCTTCCTACAAATTCTGGCTTGAAGATACTGAAAATGAAGTTAACGATAATGGCTCCAGCTTCAATCGATAATCCAATAAATATGATCCAAACGATTATATATAATCCTTTGAATACGATATTGTCTATTCCTTTCATGGTTTATAAGTTTAAAATTCAATACAATAATAATAAATATTTAGTGATAATCATAAAAAAAATATTATTTATCAATCATTTGTAATGACTTGAAGGTATCTGCCGATTTCAATGCTGACCTTCCCAAAATAGATTACACAAGAAAATCACCCGTAATAAAAATAGAATGATATTTTTCTCCGGTTTCTTATTTAATCGTACAAATTATACGTGTTTGAATTTTGTAATTAGATTAGTAATGCGTCATTCTGAAGAATTTGAAACAAAAACGACGTCATACGCTGATGCACATATTTGAATCTCATCGCCAAGGGACCATTCTGCTGCTCTGGCTGCCATTGCCGCTGGGACACCTTCGGAGCCGGGGCCCGCTGGGACATCATAAGTTGCGTGTGCATCATGTGGGAGCAAAACATCAAAACCATATTCCAGGGCTGCTTTAGCGGTCGCAGCGAGGCACATTTCAGAAAGCAGGCCACATATTATTATTTTTCTGATTTCAAGTTTAGTCAGAGTGGCATAGAGGGATGTCCCTTCAAATCCATTATCTGTTTGTTTCCTAATTACATATTCTTCCAGTAGCGGAGAGAAAAACAAATTCCAGCCCCAGGTAAAAGGTGCGTCTATCGTATCCGGAGGACCATCATTTTGAAGAAAGATTACGGGACATTTTGCAATTCTTGCTTTATCAAGTAATAGATCGACAGCAGAAATTAATCTAGCATGATCAGGTACTGCCGAGGAACCCGAAACAAAAGCGTTTTGAACATCAATTACAACCAAAGCCTCAGTTTGACTAATATTTTCTTCTTTCATTTGAAAATAGAATATTTAAAGTTTCATAAAATTACAACTTCAATCATATAACTAAGAATCTTAGATATTAATCAAAATATATCTGTTTACCGGTAAACTGATCATGAAATGGAACAGCAGACATATATGTTATAAGACTATATTCAAACCAAAGTTTTATTTATAAAGCGAATATAAATCCCCTAAAAGCGAATATTAAATGAAGCAAGTGCTTTTGGACATAATAATTTATATTTAATTATTGAAACGTTATTTTGAAATGATGATACATTGAAAATTTTAGTTTTTGGTTAACGAATAACAATAGTCAATTTTTAAAAATTAGAGCAAATGAAGAAAATATTCCTGATAGCATTAATAACCTTTTCTCATTTTTTTGTTTTTGGCCAGCAGAAAAAACCGAATAAGAATACTATTCCGCCACCAATAAAAAAGAAGGAATATCCCATGCCAGAGGCGAAAAGAATAGAAGATATTTTTATGGAACAGACAAAGAGATGTTTTATTTATAAGGTCGAAGAAAGGAAAGATTCGTTACTGTACGTAAGCAGCAATTTATTGGAGTATGGCTGGGCGGGAGATAATGCCCGAATGGTAATTAGCTCTTATAATTATGATCCGATAAAAAAGAAAGAAGCAGAACAGAAAGGGTATGTTCTGCTAGAAGAAAAGAATATGCAATTTATCAATGGATCATATAAGACAGAAAAGGATGTTTTGATTTTTACACCTGAAAAAGAAGATAGGTTTGAAAAAAGAACATTCAAGTTGGTGTATAAACCTAAAACAAACAAAGTTGACTATCTCAAAGACGAGAAAAATAATAAATATATAGCTGGTGATTGCCAAGAACCCATTTTAGGTCAATAATTAAACCCATTATTCCTAATGAGGTAATAAATGATTTAATAGTGGATTATTGTCTAGTCTTTAAAACCTATCGTATGTATTTTTCAAAATAAAATGAAGACAAAAAGAGCTATATAGAAATTATCTTTAATTACAGGAGCGGAACCAAAAGTAATTAAAGATAGTGGTAACACAGGTGATAGTATTCTTATTGAATTAACTGTTTAAAAGAAAAGTTAGGCTGGCGCATTTCAATTTCGTTTCTGCTTGAGGCTAGTTGTGCTTCCCGCGCGTAGACGAACATTTCTGTTTCATAGGCCTTAAGGGCGGCCTCAAGTGATGTGAAAGATTGATCACTGAGTTTTTCAGATAAAATCAATGCATCTAACAACCCCGTATTGACACCCTTTCCTGCAAACGGAGGCATTAAATGTGCTGCATCACCAATAAGTGTTAGGGGGAGAGGACGATCATTCTTCCAAGGAGTGTCCAAGGAGAATTTTCTTGTCGGAAGATAACTAAAAGATAATGTTGAAAGAAACAGTTCTTTAAATTGGTTATCCCAGTCATAAAGTCTATCCAAAAGGAAAGTATGTACGAAGTTTGGATTCTGAAATTCTTCTTCCTTATGATTGTTCCATCCCGCGGGCTTTTTGAAAATGATACCATAGCTCAACAATCCATTATTGTTTGGATTGACCACTAGTAAGTTTCCTTTATGGGCAACCATTAGCCTATGCCCATCACAGCGTTGATAAAATTTCGGGACATAATGTTCGGGATCAGAAATATCTCCCTGGATGATTATGGTTCCAGTATCTTCAACTTGTGCGTCAGTAAGATATGATCTCACTGTTGACATCCCACCATTGGCCCCGATTACAAGATCCGCTGTTGCCTGTAAGCCTGTTTCAAAATGTAGTAGCCATTGTCCGTTTGTAGCTTCAAGTCTTGTACATTTGCTATCCCAAACGACAGTATTAACAGTCAAACTCTCTAATAGCATTTTCCGAAAAACATTTCTGTTGATTTCAGGATTGTCGTATTGATTTTCAGGAGTAGAATGTTTTGTGAAAAGTGAAGCCCCTTTTTCATCAGCCATAATAATTCCCATAGGTAATGCCAAAGAATAATAATTCTCCAGCAGTCCTGCCTTTTTCAGTGCTTCTTGACCTGAGCCTTTATGCAGATCAAGCGTACCCCCTTGAATTCTAGCTTGGGGATCTTTATCTCTTTCATAAACGGTGACATCTGCACCATTTTGTTGTAATAATCTAGCCAATGTAAGACCGGCAGGCCCAGCACCAATGATCGCTATTTTTTTATTTTTGAATACCATAATTTTTGTATTGTTTAAGATCAATACAAAATTGGCTGTCATTTTAGGAATAAAATAATTACATTAGACTCAAAAATAGCTATAAAAGACTTTTATGAAAAAAGATGATCAGACAATTCCCCTTGTTCTTCAAAAGCTGGCTTATTTCCTTGGAACTGAAATTAAAAGAAGAAAATTAGAGATCCCCAACGAATATGGAAACGGATACTGCATTGGGTTTGTTTTTAATGCACACATGAGGATGTTGATCAGTAACTACGAGTTGAATGAGGATGTTGTGATTGATAATCTAGAGCGTGATGATGCAAAAAAGGTTATATTTTTTAAGTTCCAAAACATTTTTCCCAGACTTGGATCATTATCTATAGGAACAAATCCCAAAGAAATACCTACCGTTTTGATTGCAACCAGTCGTATTAATACAGATGAGATAATTTCCATCCATTCTAATACCTCAACCATTAATATCGAAATAGAGGCCAGCTATCTGAGTAAATTATTTAGCATATCAGCGCAGTCTTCCGTTTTAAACAGCCTCCTCGAGAATACACAACCTTATCTTTTTGAACAGATCATTTCGTCTTCTTTGCAGAAAGTGGTCGATGAGATTGTATCGGAAACTGTTGACGAAACGTTCGAACTATTCTTTCGAAGAATCAAAGCGGAGGAAATGATCTGCAGGCTATTGATGGAACTGGAAAAGCGGGATGAGAAACGTATGTATGCTTTGAGCAACCACGATATCACAATCCTGTATAGAATAAAAGACCAAATCCTTGACGCCCTCGAAACGCCTCCTATTATTGGAGAGCTCGCACTTGAAGCGGCCATGAGCCCTACTAAACTAAAGCGACTATTTAGGCAGATTTTCGGCAATAGTATATTTAGTTATTATCAGAAGTTCAGAATAAAAAGAGCCGCTCTTCTCCTGCAAGAAAAAAAGTATTCCGTTTCAGAGGTTGGTTATAAACTCGGTTTTACCAACCTCAGCCATTTCTCAAAAGTATTCAAAAAGCATTTCGGTATCAACCCAAAACAATATACGATGATTAATGTCTGATCCTGCAGTGTAAACATGAAATTATGGTGATATTGTGGTAAGTGTGATGGGATAGTCTAATTTCAGTAAGGTATAAGAAGTTGCAGCCAATGTACAGTTTTGAGAGACCATTTTTGAGCGGAGGATCACAGAACGAAAGAATTTTTAAGCGAATATAAATCCATTAAACACGAATAATAAATGACATAAGTATATTCAGATCTGAAATGTATATTTAATTAGTGAATTGTCAATTTCAAAGGATATAATATAAAAAAAATGGATGTAGATATTGAAAAGCAAAATCAGAAATGCGTCCGATACCGATGGTAATAATCGAAAAATTGACCGTGTACAAGCAAGAGCTCAAGGACAGCAAAATGACCCTATGTTGGAACAGATTTTGCTCGATTATACAGACGAAATGATACCATTTTTTATGAACCTATGCACATGGCAAAACCGATAAATATACATAATATGCCCGTTGTAGCGATTTCTCGAGGGTATATTGCCACAATTTCTAGCTGTACCATATTTATGGTGTTGCTTCTCTTTACTACTACGTGTTTCGCAACCTCGAGGAGGTATCTGCAAGATACCGTTCGAAGTGGTTCGGAACTGCAGGTCTTTGATACCATCGTGACGAAACGCGTCTATCAAGATGCATATGGAAAAAACACATTGCACGTAAAAGTTACGAATCCCTGCAATGCTGATTCGTCTAGATTTGATGGAGTACTCACCCAGATCGAAGCGCGTGTGAAAAACAAAAAAGGTTCTACATCGGTGGTCTACACATATCCCTATTCTCAAATGTCGTTAATCTACTTCGTAAAGGAAGAAATACATATTCAGAACCTTGGTGGGCGAAAGGCGGCTATAATTCCTTTTTATTACTGTGGGGGATATGAGAGTTATGATATGAAAGTATCCTATATTGTCATTTATGGAAACAAGGACTATATCTTCCATCTAGACTATTATTGTGGAGAAGGAAAGGACTGTAAACCTGTCCAAAGCTTAAAAGTTACGCTGAGTGGTCTTCCAAAAGATATTCGGACCTATTTGACCGGATACTTGACAAAAAAACATAAGTCCAGAGCCAGCTTCCACCAGGAATAAACTCTAAATATTACTATATGAATGTCACAGATATTTCTTGTTCATTTTTATGGTGGATATTGTGTTCTAAATATAAGTTCGTGTTAAGAAATTATGAAATCTGCTACTTTGCTCATATAATGGTGATAGGCTTTGTATTTTTGTCTGGTGAACTTATTGGAACAACTTAATATTCAATTTGGATTGTAGGGTTCTTACTAATTTTGTAGATTTATCTGTAAAAGGTAAAAGACCTTATCCAATTATGAGTTAGCTTTTAGACATCGTTTGTCTGATTTGAATAAAAATCGTTATGAAGAAGGAGTACTTCAAAGACCTATTTAATAGATACCATAAGAAAGTATTTTTATTCGTTCAATACTATATTGAATCCCAAGATGATGCTGCAGATGTAGTACAGGAAGTTTTTATTCACCTGTGGCGTTATGTTCATAAGCTATACGTAGTATCCAATCCAGAAGCAATAATTTTTAAAACCTCCAAACAGGAAATTGCCAATTTTTATAGAAAACAAAAGGTTCAATTTACTTCCCTTGATAGCGCTTACGAGTTGACAGAAATCGAAGAGAAGTTTGACGAATCTGCCTATCAGATTAAAGTAGACAAACTGAATTTATTATTGTCAGCTCTACCAGAACGTCGAAAAATAATGGTACTTGATAGTGTTGTGGATGAGTTAAGTTACAGTGAGATTGCTCATAAATTCAAAATATCCAAAACAGCCGTTGCTAAGCAGATCAACAAAGCCATGACTTTTCTTCGGGCTAATTTTTAATTTTTTTCTAATAGGGGGTGTACGATATAGGGGTATAGACGTAATAGTTTATAGATACCATCTATACGATATGGCAAAAGGAAAAAAAGATCCGAAAGAAATCTGGGATGCAATTTCAGAGGATCCCTCTGTGAAGCAGGAGACGTCTGAATCCTTATGGGAAAACATTGATCAACGGATCCAGAAAAAGGAACGGGCTAAAAGAAAAAAGAGGAAAAGTATGCTACTTATTCTTCCCGTATTGCTGTTAGGAGCGTGGTTTATATTTCAACCCAAAAATGTAGCAGAACAGTACACTTTTGTTACAATGAACAATCGTGACACTGTATACCTTAAAGATGGTAGCCATATCATCATGGAACCCTTTAGTGAGCTGACTATATCTACCGAATTTGGGAGTAGCATACGAAAAGTAGCTTTCAGAGGGAAGGGATATTTTGATATCGCTAAGGATAAAAATAGACCTTTTCAGATTGATGCAATGGATTTTGATGTTGAAGTGCTGGGTACAAAGTTTGATCTTATTCAAACGGATACCGACCATCGGGTGCAATTATTTGAGGGAAAAGTTAAGATTAATAAAGACGGGAATACAACCTATTTAATGCCCGAAGAGGCCTGGTGTTTTAAAGCGGGATCGACACAAAAGCACTATATGCTACCATCCGCTAAAAGAACTTTTAAGTTTGACCACACTGAGCTAGCTATCGTATTACAACAACTGGAAGAATCTTACCAGATGAAAATAGCTTATCCAGATAGCCTAAAGGACAAAGTTGTGAGTGGTGCTTTCAGTGGTAATTTTGAGGATATCCTACAGATTATATCTTTCCCATTAAACCTAAAACCGACGCGAATTAATGAACAACAATATAGGTTAAAATAAAAAAACACCGGTAACAGCCATTACCGGTGAATAAATCAATTCAAATAACTAGAATCAATTTTCAAATCATTTCAAATTTATGAAAAAAAACAGTTTTATAGCCTCTGCTATACTTTTTTCATTGTTTTGGTCAGCATTTCCTGAATCGACAAATGCGGCCCCTTACACTCTTGGTCAGCAGGCCAAGCTAAAATCACTGTCCTTACGCTCCGCGATCAACAACTTAGGCAAGCAGTTTGGTTACCAAGTGTACTATGTAGAAAGTGACCTGCAGGGACTTTATGTGGAGGAAACAGCGCTTCAGTTTAAAACGATGAACGAATCCATAGATTTCCTCAAAAGGAATTTTCCGCTGGATTTCTTTGTTAAGGATAAGGTTCTTACGGTAAAACGTTTGATGAAGACAGCTAAACAACAACAGATCCTAGTTGGTGTTATCCGTGATCAAGACAACAAACCTGTTAGCGGTGTTACGATAGAATTTCTAAATAGCAGCGTTAAAACATTGTCTCAAGCAGATGGGAGTTATCGACTAGCTGTGCCCAATGTGCCAGAAAAAGTTTTGATGGTTTCTCATGTGGGCTATGATACCTTCCGTACAACAATAGAGAGCCAAGATCAGCTTGACATTAAATTAAATACCAAAAATAGATTGTTGGATGAAATCGTGGTGATTGGGTATGGCGAGCAATCTCGGGCGAAAATCGTGGGTGCTGTCAGTAAGATTGACGCCAAAAGCCTAGAGAAGACTGCGGCGGCCAGTTTTGAGCAACAATTGGCAGGGAAGGTTTCTGGTGTTGTGATTAATCAGGCCGATGGCCAACCGGGAGCGAGCGCTCAAATTGTCATTCGGGGACGAGGTACATTGACTGCTGAGGCAAGTCCTTTGATTGTAGTTGATGGTTTCCCGCTATCCGAAGGAAATACATTAAACTCGATCAATCCTTCGGATATAGCAAGTATTAATATTCTAAAAGATGCTGCATCCGCAGCAATTTACGGTTCACGCGCTGCCAATGGTGTTATCCTGGTGACAACCAAGGAGGGAAAGATGGGGGCCGAAAAGACCAAAGTAGGCTTTGATGCTTATTACGGTTTCCAGCAGCAGACATCAGGCGTAAAACTTGTGGACGGTTATCAGTTGGCTCAATTCCTGTCTGAAGCTCGAGATTGGGGCTATGTATCCAAAGATCCAAGGAATCGCAGTGCTTCTGACCCAAATTCGGTACGTGTTACGAAAAAAATCAATGGCAAGAACATTGATGGGAGAGAGCTTTCGCTGGATTATCTAAGACCTTATCTCGACGGTCAGCAAGGTTTAACAAATACAGACTGGATGGATTTAGCGTTTCGAACAGCGCCAATGTCCAACTACAATGTTAATATTAGCGGTGGCGGCGCGCAGTCAAAGTTCTACACCTCACTGGGGTATTTTAACCAAAAAGGAGTCGTCATCGGGTCTGATATGCAACGTTATTCTGCTGCCGTTAATTTGGAAACCAAAATATCAAGTAAACTTGATTTCGGGATTCATCTCAAACCAAGTTATACTCACCAAAATGCACGAGATCAATCTAGCAGAAGCGATGGCGCTTTGGGATTAATACCACTTTCTTTCCCATTTTATAGTCCTTACAAGGCAGATGGTAGTTTGAATATCAGTGACCAATTGGTACAAGAGCAACGTATTCTGGAAGGGGTAGCGATTAATGGTACACCCGTGGAGAATTTGCTAGCGACGTCAACATTGGTCAAAAAACTCAACCAGCGGTTCAAAACATTTGGTAATATCTTTCTCAATTATGAGATTATTAAAGGGTTAAAATACCGTTTTAGCCTAGGTGGTGATTACGATTCCTATTTAGCCGACTTCTATTATCCTTTAAGTGTTGGGGCATACCGGATTCCTGCGCCCAGACCGGACGCAGATGGAACACAAACTCGGATATCAACTTATAATTATCTCGTAGAGAATACCTTGAATTATGACTTCCGGATTCAAAAGCACTCATTTAACGTGTTGATAGGTCATACTTTTCAGAAAGAACGGATCAATTTAAATAAAACTACGGGGACAGGATATGCGGATGACAATATCCAGAACATTGCGGGGGCGAGTGCAACAAGATCAGTTCCTAAGATTGGTATGTGGACCTTAGAATCCTTTCTTTCCCGTATTCAATATGATTATGATGCAAAGTATCTCGTCTCGCTAGCGCTACGCCGTGATGGTTCCTCTCGATTCGGTGAAAACAACCGATGGGGAAACTTTCCATCAGCATCCGTTGGATGGGTTATGAGCAAAGAGAATTTTTTTCCTGAAAATGATTTTCTAAATTTTGCCAAATTAGCTTTAAGTTGGGGAAAGACAGGAAATAACCAAATTGGCAACTATAGTTCTTATGCGTTGGTTACCAATGTGAATGACTATACTAAATATAACTATGATTATCTCAATGGATCAACGGTTGCACCAGGGTATATTACGAGTACATCTTCCAATCCCAACCTTGGTTGGGAAATTGCCAATGCACAAAATATAGGCTTGGATCTAGGGTTTTTAAAAAATAGGTTAAATCTCTCACTGGCTTATTACAAAACGAATACCAAAGGATTATTGCTCAAAGTACCTGTTCCGGCTCAATCAGGTTATAGTGAGGCGCTTGCAAATGTTGGTGAAATGGAGAACAAAGGTTTTGAAGCTCAATTATCCGGTAATAATTTTATGATTGGTAAGGTCGCTATTGGTTTTAATGCCAATGCTACGCGTAATAGCAACAAAGTGTTGGCGTTAGGGCCGGGGCAAAACAAGATAGCCACTGGTGTCGATCAAAATTTCGTGACTAAAGTAGGTGGTTCTATTGCGGAGATCTACGCCTATACCGTTGATGGTGTATATAAAACGCAGGCAGAGATAGATAATTCGCCACATCTCGACGGAACGCTGACAGGGGATTATCGCGTAATCGATGTCAACAACGATGGTAAGATCAATGAGGAGGATAAAACCTCAAAAGGTTCATATGCACCAAAGTGGACTTATGGTTTTGGCTCAGATATCACATATAAGCGATTTAACTTTAGTTTTGATTTTGCCGGTATTTATGGACGGACATTGCTGGACGGTGATATGTCTTCACTGACTGAATCCGGCGAAGGCTTCGCTGTTCCCTCGCAGTACTATTTTGAAAACAGATATCATCCCGAAAACAATCCCGGAGGGTTTCTGGGACAGCCTAATTTTGGTAACTTTTCCAATAGCCGAAAGCTGGTGCGCAGTTCTGTTGTTGTGCAACGCAATAATGGCGACTACTTTCGGTTACGAAATGTGCGCCTCGCCTATACCTTTGATTCAAGCTTTTTGAAAAAGATAAAGTTAAGTGACCTACAGCTTTATGTTTCAGGTACAAATTTATTTACAAAAACCAAGTTTAGGGGCTGGAATCCCGATGGTACCACCATGGAAAATATTCTAACATCAGGATACAATACAGGAGGAAACTATCCAATTGCTAGAACAATAACTTTTGGACTCAAAGCAACTTATTAAAGATAACCATGACAACATCGTTTAGACGAAATGTCAATAGAGAAATTAATTATACGAACGGAGTTTATTGAGATGAAAAAAATAATCTACATATTTTTGATTGGTTCGGCTACTATGCTGAGCTGTACAAAGGAACTTAAGATCTATCCTGAAACAGAGAAGGTTGCGCAACGGTTTTACCGAAATGAAAAGGAAATCGAAGAAGCGATAAATGCAACCTATGGTTCTTTACAGTTTAAAGGAATCTATAACTTGGGCATGCTGGCTATTGGTGAAATCCCCGGTGAAGACGCTTATGATGAAACTCCTGCCAATGATAATGGCGAGTATGGCATGTTGGACAATTTTACCAATATACCACAAAGCGGCCTCATCGAGGCAGTTTGGAGAGATCACTATATGGCTATTCAGAATGCAAATATTGTACTCAACAGAATTAAGGACATTTCGTTCAACAAAGAAGAATTGAAATCAAATAGGATCGGTGAAATGAAGTTTATCCGCGCCCTGCTTTATTTTAATTTGGTACGCTGTTTTGGGGATGTGCCACTTGTGGTTGATGAGATTAAAGATCCACAGGAGCTATTTGGTCAGGGCCGTACAGAAAAGGCAAAGGTTTACGACCAGATAAAAACAGATCTTAAAGAGGCTATTGCTTTGCTGCCAACACGTACAGAGTCCAATAAAGGCCGCGCGACAAAATCGGCTGCGCAAACGTTAATGGGGAAAGTCGAAGTAACCTTAGGTAATTTTCAGAATGCCAAAACCTTTTTGGATGAAGTGATTAGTCCTGCCTCAGGACAAGGGTTGCTTGATGATATCACACAGGTCTTTCCAGTGGCCAATGAATTAAATAAGGAAATTATTTTTGCTGTTCAGTTTGCTTCAGGTGTTAATTCCAACAGCGAAGGTACTGACGCTTATCGGATGTTTAATCCGACGGGACGTGTGGAAGGAAAGATGACTGGAACCAAAGGTCATGGTGTGCTGAGTAGCAAGTTCTATGGTCTATTTACAGATCAGGACAAACGTAAAGGAAGTTATGTCAAAAGCTTAGTTTCAGGCTTAGCCTATAGCAATAAAATTGCCGTTCCGGTGACTGTCGTTGAAGATGCCGGCAGTGATTTTGTTGTCTTGCGTTATGCGGACGTATTGCTGATGCTTGCTGAAATTGAAAATGAATTGGGCAGTACCACATCAGCTTTGAAATACCTTGATCAAATCCGGATGCGCGCAGGTATAGGCCCTTATAAAGGAGCTTTGACAAAACAAGATATTTTTGAGGAAATTGATATGCAGCGTCGCAAAGAACTCGTTTTTGAAGGCCACCGCTGGTTTGATATTATCCGTCGGGGACGTGCTGCGCTGCTTTTGGGATTGACAGACAACAATAAGTTGTTGCTTCCTATTCCTGCAAGCCAGACCGCGACTGATCAGAGTATCTTACAAAATCCAGGTTATACTAAATAATTAGAAAATTGAAGCTTTTAAATCCATGAAGATAAATATCAGGCTGTTTTATTTCTATATGCTGCTACTTTTTGTACAGCAGTTACCAGCACAAGAGAGGGTTGCCAGCACTACGAACATCGAGCGGACAACAGCGCAACTGCGGAATTCACCCAGTGAAAAAGTTTGGGTCATTGCCCATCGCGGCGATTGGCGCAATGCGCCCGAAAACTCCGTTCAGGCAATCAAAAACTGTATTTCAATGGGGGTGGATATGGTCGAGATCGATGTACAACTGACTAAAGATGGAAAAGCGGTATTAATGCACGACTCCACTATTGACCGTACAACTACCGGAAAAGGAAGGGTCGGAGACTGGACGTTGGACAGTCTAAAGAACCTATTTCTCAAAGACGGACTCGGTATAGCCACGTCACATCGTATCCCAACCTTAGAAGAAGCATTGTTAACCTGCAAGGGGCACATTCTTGTTAATATTGACAAGGGTTTTGAGTTGTTCCCTATCTGTTATGCGATTGCTAAATCTACAGGAACGCTGGATCAGATCGTGCTTAAAGCCAATAAATCGTATGAGGAAATCAAAGAAAAACTGGGTAAAGGCTTTGAAGAGGTAAGTTTCATGCCAATTATTAATATGAACAGTTCCAATGCGAAGGTTTTATTGGATAACCATCTTCGAAATTATAAACCCATTGCGGTAGAATTCACGATAAACAAGGGCCAGGAGGACATATTGAAAAGATTTCAAGAATTACGGCAACAGGGGATCAATATCTGGGTTAATTCACTCTGGCCCAAGCAGAATGCTGGGCATGATGACGAAAGAGCTGTAACTGACCCATCCATTTATGATTGGTTTCTGGAGAATCATGTTAACATGATTCAAACCGACCGTCCGGCGCTTTTGATAAAGTATTTAAAGAGCAAAAAGCAGAACCCATGAAGATGATTAGAAAACTAGGAATGTTAGTGCTATTCTTCGCATTAGAAGCACCATTACTGTTGGCACAGCTATCCCCGGTCAAGCATGGAACTTCAGTACAGCAGAAATTTCCGTTTTGGAAAAAAGGGTACATGGATATACATCACATTAATACAGGGGAGGGAAATTGCACCTTTATTATGATGCCCGATGGGACACGTATCTTATTGGATGCTGGAACAGTGGATAAAAAGGGTTTTGAGAAAAATAATGCGCCATTGAAAGCGATCGGTCTCCGCTACGCATCGACTGGTACCATTCAGGATGCGCTGATTGAGTACATAGAGTGGGCCACTGGGAGCCAGCGAGGTCCAGTAGTGTTGGATTATGCTGTTATCAGTCATTTCCATAGTGACCATTATGGTGCCGTAATGGATCTGCTGCCGAGACTGGATGTTAAAACTATCATTGACCGTAGTTATCCAAATTACGACTTTCCTTTGGATCTAAGAGTTAAATTGAAGGATGATAAGTTATTTCAGCGATATCTCCAATTGGTTGATAGTCGTTTGTATACCATTCAATCTTTGCAAGTTGGACGTCAAGATCAGATCGTGTTGACAAAAGATCCTAAAGCTTTTCCAATGGTACATATTCTGAATATCAAAAATAATGCGCAGGTATGGAATCCCCAAAGTAATGAAAGGACTGAACTTTTTTCAGCTAGAGATATGCTCGACTTCTACAAAGGGGGGTATAATGAAAATCCATTGAGTATGGCTTTAAAGTTCCGTTATGGTAAGTTTGACTACTATGCTGGTGCTGACAATACCGGTTTGCACGACGGCTCAGTACCATCTTGGTTTGATGTAGAAACGTCTATTGCCAAAGCTGTCGGACGAGTCGATGCGATGGTATTGGATCATCATGGAAATCGCGATGCTAACAACGCAAACCTTATAGCGACGCTGGATCCGAAAATTGCCATTCAACAAGTCTATAGTTCAGATCAGCCCGGACAAGAAGTTTACTATAGGCTGCGGAATTTGGGGAAGCGAAAAGATAGGTTGTTATTCTCAACCAATATGCATGATGAAACTTTGGTTACTTATGGTCCATGGTTCCAAAAGGGATATCAGTCATTTCGTGGACACGTTATTCTTCGCGTATTTGAAGGTGGCCAAAGTTACAAAGTATATGTATTGGACGAATTCAATCGTACCGTTAAATGGGAAAGCGGACTTCTAACCGCTGATGACTAGAGAACCTTGCCGATTGTATCAGAACCATAGGTACAATTTAGATAACCATTAAGAATTTATTGATAATTAGGCCACTTTGGACAACCTCAAAGTGGCCTTTCTATTTATTGGTGGCATCTCGGAGGCTGAAAATGGTAAATAAAAGGAATATCGATAATTACAAGAATAGATTTACGAATATTAAATTGTAGCAGACGGATATTAGTATTTGCACTAATTTGAGAAACCAGATATTGATATTTGTGTTGTATACATGGGGTACCGTCCGAAGTCATTCTTCTTTCGAAGAAAATTACTATTTCATGGTTCCCTTTCTATAATAGCTATATATGTATAAAATTAATATCATTTATTTTATTACTTTATTTTCCCTTTTTTCTAGCTACAGTAATGCTCAGATAGGAAATAAGGCAATAGACACAGAAGTACGTTCGACGGATAAGGGGTCATTGTTCTTTAACAGAAATAAAACTGACCGTATAACTTTACCATTTGGATATTCAGATATTTCGAAACAAGGGAGCATTGACGCCATTCTGTCTACCATTCAGAATGAAAATAAATTGAAAGAACTCCATGCATTAAACTTTGAAAAAGTAATCAAAAAAGATCTGATATTACTTCCCGAAGAATATGATGTTTTTCTGCCATTTAGTGAGAATGTAAATGAGCAATATGATAGGATTAAAATTGCATCTAATTTTCTGAGTTATGGAGTGCATTCATTGTACTTTGTGGCTGTATATAATACCGTCCGTTATGCTGAACCGTTTATTGAAAAAGTGTACTTAATTTCAACGAAGGACAGTAAGCTTATTGATATGAAAAGAATATATCTTCATCATGAGGGGGAAATGGGATTTGCACACTATAGTTTATTTAACATCACTGAAAATTATATAATTTCCATACAAGATTATGCATTTAGCGAAGACCCCTTGACATTAAGACCTTTACGAAAATACCAGATTCTTCCGTCTGGAAAATTTTCTAGATACTATGATAATGATGGCTTCTACAAAAATGATGAGGAGCAAGGAATGGTGAAAAGCCATAAGAAAGAAGGGAAATGGATAGAGTTTAAATCAAATGGTCATATTGATTTACATCGGTATTCGGAATTCACGGATCCCTATACTTACTTGGAAGCGGAGTATAAAAATGGTTCTCCTGTTGGAACATGGAGGTTTTATAAATTACTGCAAAAATACAATGAAGAAACCGGAGAACCTATATTAAATACCAGGAAAAAAGGACGGTTAATTTATACCGAAATATATAGCGATGGAATATTAAAAAAACGAGAATTTCGATTCTAAGAAACCAATTTAACAGATTGGTCTTTCATTTAGGGTTCATTACCCGCTCCTATTGTATCTATTTGGGGTAATGCTTTTTATTCCCACAACCAACTGATTAAGCCTTAAAACTTATCGCACTAGCCAAAACGCTTGAAATACTAGTCAGTTTGTGAGAAATTGCCAGATATTATCCTGCTGAAACTTGCTGGGAACCTTTTTCATATATTATAGAACACCAACAGATCTACTTTTTGGGAAAATTTTGGATATAAGTGTAACTAGAAAATAGTAATTTTATAAAAAATGATTGTAAAAGCTAATTCAACAGATTTGATCCAAGCCGTTAAGATTCTTGACGAAGTTAAAACACATATGCACGATCAAGGGATTGATCAGTGGGATCAGGAATATCCGAATAAAGACACGCTTAAAGTGGATATCGAGAGGGGAGAAGGTTTTGTTTACATAGAAAAGGGTGAAGTATTGGCTTATATGGCGCTTAACGAACGCTATGATGAAGAATATAATGATTTGAACTGGGAGACATCAGTTCCGTTTATTGTTATTCATCGTCTCTACGTAAAACCCTCTGCTCAAGGAAAGGGGATCTCAAGCCAGATGATTCGTTATGTAGAGCAATACGCTTTAGAAAATCGATATAAATCGATTCGTTTTGATGCTTTTTCGCTGAATAATCAGGCAAATGCTGTATATATAAAAAAGGGATATAAATTTGTTGGTACTGTCACTTTTCGTAAAGGCTTGTTCAATTGCTATGAAAAAGCAGTTTTATAGCGTTTTAATCATGTGATGAAACGACCTGTGCTCATGTTATCTGAAATCCAGTCCATATGACAGTGTTTTATGCTGTGATCGTACTCCTTGACCTTATAATCGTTTACACTTTGTTTTTCCAGTTGTAGAAAGGCAAATGTATGAGAAACCTTCCAAAATGTCTCAATTGTCAGGGATGTCAGTTTATTTAAGTTAATCCTTGAAATCTGCTGTGCTAAGCATTTTAATTTTGTAATTTTAGGAGATGAATATTAAAATCCACTTAAACTTTCTATAAGTTGAAATATGCGTTATTAACATGAGCGAAATTCTAAGAGATCAGTTTCAGAAGATTATTGCTATCCAGCCCGAAGAATTTGATTACATATTAGGTCACTTTACATATAAAAAGTTTAAAAAACATCAGTTTTTGGTACAAGATGGCCAACATGTTACTTTCGATTATTTTTTGCTTTCAGGTTGCGTGAAATCTTACTATAGTGATGAAAATGGAAAGATGCATATTTTACTTTTTGCATTAAAAGATTGGTGGATTACCGATTATGAAGCCTATTATTACCAGAAAAATGCGATTGTCAATATTGATTGCTTAGAAGATACCGAAGTACTGTGTCTGAGTAACGATAATAGAGAAAAACTATGTCGTGAGTTCCATCAGATCGAACATTTCTTTAGAAAGAAAACCAATCGTAGGAATGTTGCCTTGCAGAATCGGATCCTTTCTTTGCTGAGTAGTAGTGCAAAACAGCGTTATGAAAAATTTCTATTAGAGTATCCATCGCTTGTACAGAAACTACCAAAGCACATCTTAGCATCTTATCTTGGCGTTAGCCGGGAAACCCTTAGCCGACTTTATTCCACAAAATAATTTTGATCTATATCACATTTTTTTTGTGCGGTAGATCCTTCTAGAGTAGTAGAAATAGAGTGAGTTTTACATTGTAAAATATTAAAAATGTAAACAATGTGGAATGACACAAAACTTACTCGGTTACTAGGCATTGATTTGCCTATTGTTCAAGGACCTTTCGGGGGAAAAATATCATCTACAGATCTCGCTGCTATCGTGTCCAACAGTGGAGGATTAGGCTCTTATGGCTGTCAACCTTTTTATGCAAATGAAATTATTGCAATTTCAGAAGAAATTAGGGAAAAGACCAACAAGCCTTTCAATCTCAATCTTTGGGTAAAAAGTCAGGATGATAAAATTGAGGATTTTAATGAAATCACCCTTCGGGAAGTAATTCAACTATTTAAACCCTATTTTAATGAAGCAGGAATAGAGCCACCCCAGTTTCCACTCCCTGATAGTCCGTCTTTTGAGAATCAAATTGAAGCTATTTTCGCAATAAGGCCAGCTGTATTTAGTTTCGTTTATGGCATACCCTCAGTAGATATTTTAGAAAAATGCCGCCAATTGAATATCAAAACTGTAGGCGCAGCTACCACATTGGATGAAGCTATTGCTATTGAAAATTCGGGAATTGATGCCATAGTCGCCACAGGCTTTGATGCCGGTGGGCATCGAGTCTCATTTCTAGATAAAGCTGAGGAAAGTCTCATAGGTACATTTTCCTTGATCCCTCAGATCGCCGATCATGTTAGGATTCCAGTTATAGCTGCAGGTGGTATCGCTGATTCTCGAGGCGTAAAAGCCGCATTTTCACTTGGTGCAGATGCGGTACAGATTGGGACAGCATTTTTGGCCACCCAAGAATCGGGTGCAAGTCAAACATATCGGCAGAAATTATTCTCAATTGAGGCACAATATACCACACTAACCAAAATATTTACTGGAAGATTATCTCGAGCAATCAAGAACAGATTGACAGAAGAATTGAAGGATTATCAAGAACAATTGGCTCCATACCCGTTTCAGGGCAAGATCTTGGGAAAACTTGGTGCGTATCCCGCGAATACAGAGTCTGATACCGAATTGAAACCATTTTGGTCAGGACAAGCGGCATCAATCTTAAAGTTCCGCCGGGCCAAAGATTTAATTGAGCACATCACTACTGAAATGACAACATTCGAATAAAAAAGGAAATTATCCGAAATTATTGCATAGCTGCAGTTATGATAAAGTTCCAGTCATTGAAGTATTGGTTTTTGCATTCATTAGTACTAATGTTCTAGACTGTGAAGTAAACGAATGAAAGACAGGGTTTTAATATCCTGCCTTTTTTTAAACTTTTATTAATCGCATTCCTTATGATCAATAACCACAGATGTTTTGTATAAATCGAAATAGTTCCATCCCACTAATACTATCGTAACGACATAATAAAATTGAGTGAGCTAGAGGACTTTCCTTATACTATGAGCTCTAACAATTAGAAAGCTGAGTGTTCATTGTAGTATATACATCTGTGATTTTAGAAAGCCATATTTCAATAATCTCAGGGGTGGCACGATCGGCTTTATCAAAAAAGAAATGTGCTGTGACTTGAAATCCACAATAGGTGTAGATACCTTTATCGGATGTCAGCAGTAATGCCTTATCCATACCGATAGTGCTATACTCTTCATTAGATTTTCCATGCGTATTGAGAATTATCGCTTGTTTTCCAGTTAATAGTCCTTTTTGTATACCCTGATCATAACGATAGGCAAATCCATAACTAAATACCCTGTCAATGTATCCTTTCATAATTGCAGGCATACCGGTCCACCAGATTGGGTAGATAAAGGTGACTATATCCGCCCACTTAATATATTCCTGCTCTTTTTTAATAAGTTCATTGACAAAACCTTTTCGCTGTGCTGTCATATCTTCCAAAGACAGCACAGGATCAAATCCGAGCGTGTAAAGATCTCTGACGATTACATCCTGTTTTTGCTGTACTAGATTTTTTTCAATAGCTTGTTTAAACTGACCATTCAAACTTTCCTGATTTGGATGGGCATAAATAATGAGATGTTTCATAGCGTTACTATATTTGATTGAACAGTACAAATTTAAAATAGGGCAGATCAGGAAAATTGTATGAAAACGAAAATAGCTATTTGCTGGTAGCTTGACAGATATCCTGCTGGAACTTTAGGTAGTTCCTAGGCGAAAGATTAATAAAATGTTTAAAGTCGTGAATAAGCTGGCTTTGATCATAATAGCCGCATTTATCGATAATTTCAAACCAGTTTACCTTTTCTTTGGAAAAATCTATCTGTTGAATCAATTCAATCGCTTTAAAGAAACGATGATAACGGATGATCTCCTTGGCGCTGAAACCAAAGTGCTTTTTATGAATCAATTGAATGTTTCTTTCACTTTGCCGCGCTTTTTCTGCAATAGACTTGATTGGATTTATTGTATCCGATTTAAAATTAGCTAATAGATTAGAAGTTACATTTTGAAGGTTGAGATAGGGCCGGCTGAAATTGAGAATATGTGCCACCTTTTCCTGTACACCAACTATACTATTCAATTGTGCCCATAGACTAGTAAAACAATTTTCTTCCATTGCTTCATCGGGATGAATCGGCAAATGATTAGATAAGAATGCTTTGCCAAAAAAACGGTAGAATGAATCATCTTTGAAATTGAGAACCAGTATGCTGGAGTTTGGAGGGATACCATATTCAAATGCGGACTTAATTGGTCCCAAAACAATACATTTTCCAACCTTGATTTTCGTGTTTTGCTTGGAAATCAAAAATGCAGACGCTCCGAAATTAAAAACCATAATAGTTTGGAAAGATGGCAATAGGGTTTTGGTTATTGTTATTTCAGTCCTATTTTCCGCAAAATAAAAATGAGAGAATACTGTTTCAAACTCTGGAGGAGAGGGAATTCTGTAATCATAATATGTTAGTTTACTGGATTTCATTTTTATAGCTTACAATTTAAGAAAAAACATTCATAAGCTAGATATAAGATCATTTCTATCTTACAGTCTTTCACATTTACAATACTAAAACATAGCTTTTTGTAGCGAGTAACTATTTCTTTTCCATACTTTTGACTTATAGAAATTAATAGTTCAAGTTTATGAAATCGACAACTACAATAATAGCATATGTTTTTGTACTCATGTTGTTGATTTCTTGTACAAGAAATCAGTCTAAAAGCATTTCAAACGATGAAGATATCAATTTAGCTAAAATTGATTCTACAGTGATCGATGGTCGAATACCTAAGCCTAAGTCTATCAGGAAACAAGGTGTGCAAAAATATATTGATACATTGCATATTCCGTCAAAATATGTCGTAACAATTCCTTTAGAAATTAATGAAAGAAAGATCGACATTCGATTGCTACTCGCTAAGTCTGAAGATTTGTTAAGAGGAAAAAATTATACAATTGCTGAAATAGAGAAAGGGACAAATAGCTTTTTACCGATGTCTGCTTACAGATGTATTGAAGGAACTATTGAACTTCAGCATTGGCAAACAATAAATAGCGGTTCATATTATTATACCTATGGTTATTATAAGGATAAAGAATTTAAAGAAAATGAGTTTGTAAGTAGAAAAAGAATGACTTTTCGTAATGGAGATTATAATTTTATAACAATAATAGATATGGATAAGGATGGATATGAAGACCTTCTTATTCTGGATCTAGAAAGCTCCATGAGAGACAATGATATGTACCAATTTTACAAGTGGTCTGAAAAAGAAAGTAAATTTATATTCGTGCCAGATTTTTTTGATAAAGCGGCTTTCTATGGATGGGACAAAACAGGAAAATATCTAATAACGGGTGTAAGTGACAGCAGAGAAAGAAAGCTCTATAAGAATAAAATCGTTCGGGGCAAACTGAAGACCATTGATCAATGTATAGAATATGCTGTATCAGATAAACAATGCTGGTAAATATACATGTCATTCACTTTTAGTCTGTGCTGAGAATATAGAATATCGGGCGAAGCTATGCTGCCCAAATCGACAACAAAATTATTAGCATATGTTCTTTACAGAAATTTGTTGAAATGGCTCGGTAATGATATCCATCCAACTTTGAGCGAGGAGGAACTCTTTGCATTTATAGAAAAGGAGTTTTTAAATAGAAAATTGAGTTTAATCATTGAATAGATCTGAAAATAGAATAAGCATGCAAAAACTGTTTACACTACTGTTGATAACAGTATTTTTTTTCTTAGGCTGCGACAGCAAAACGGAAAAGAAAACTACAAAAATACCGCTAATAACAAAAAGTATTGGAGATGATGGCGCTATTATAGAAAAAGGCAAAGAAATTTTCAATTATGATCTAGACTTATTGGAACAGCTTCCTCTAAGAGATCTTCCAATAATCGACAGTACTACTTTCGACAATGTTGAAAAATCTGGAGTATATGACACAGGTTTTCTGAAACGCATAAAGTTTGATCCTGGATGTAACGATGCAACAGACTTCAGGTTAAAATATAAAATACCTTTCTCTGAAAATTTTACTTCCATTGTTGTTAGCTATCAGTGCGGTGAACACGAGCTCTTCACAACATTGATTACAGTAAATAAAAAATACCAAATCATCGATAGACTTCAAATTGCTTATGACGAAATAGCAGAATCTGCATTTGGTAAAAGGAGCCAAGTTGAAAAAGACAAAATAGTCATAACGAGCTCAAATTGGATGAATGAAGAACCCATTTTTGAAACAGAAACATATGTTTTACTAAACAATGGCAAGTTTAAAAAAATGTAAGTGCAATATATGAATATGATATTAGAATTTTACAAGAAAGCATACAAGGATGATTTAGACGTTTTTAAAAGATGATAAAATTGGAACAATATTACCCTGGGGATGAAGAATGGACTGCATTTTCCACGCTGTATAGGTCTATGCCCCAGCTAGCGGTATTAACGGAATTGAAAAATAGATTTCTTGACGAGTCTTTAGTCTATGTTATAGTAGGAATAGTTGGGGATGCGGCATTAGCATGGGCTGAAAGAAAAATACCAGCTTTGGATCATCTCCGTCCAGTAGATTGTGTTGGAAATACCGGGCTGGAAAGAAGATTAAAAACAATGTTGATGAGAATGGGCTAGTAGCATTAGGTATTTGAATACATCCTGACAAAAGTACAATTGACAACTGTAACATTAGTTAATTAGAGTGGGTTTCCATGGAAAGACTATCTTAACAATCGTCCAGTTGACAAGCAACAAGAATAAAAAGATCTTATCCCATAAACTTTAGAGAAGATTGGACTCATATCATTTGAATCAAATGGCTTCACTACTCTGCATTCCAATTTATTTCATTCATATAGCAATCCAATATTCTGTAAACTTTTATAGTATCATCTTCTGATAGATATCTTTTTGCGTCTTCCAAAGAGTCAAATTCTACATACATATCGTAATCATCTTTCGAAAATAATTGAAACTCAATTGTGTAAGTGCCTTTTTCTATTCGAAGGGCGTCGGTCTCTTTTTTATTAGCAGCGATAAGTAATTGCGTATTAGCTTCCAGTAGTTCAAAATTACCTTCTAATACAGAAGAATACCTTTTTAGTAGGTTTGCAATTTCGGTCAGATAAAATGTGTTAAGCTCCTGGCCATATTTATAGTATTGAGAGAATTCATTTTCAAAACATTTCGTATCAGAATTTTCCTCTATAGTGTCATATATTTCATCTAATCTTTTATTGTACCTTTTTATATTTTCGTTTTCAAGCTCGAGATTATCAATGTAATAGTTGTTTATTTTTGCCCAAATTGGGGTAGATACAATTGCTTCAAACCAAATATCAATCATTATATCATCTTTATGAGCTTCATAATGCATTTCATAAGCAATTTGGCGTTCTTCAAAATCTGAGAAACCATATTTTTTTTGCAAGAAGGAAAAAATAAGTTTGATGCTTTCAATAATATCTGTGTAAAAATTAGTTTCTTCCATGGGTTTATATTTCTTACTAAACTAGGATATAATCACGATATATTTTTAGATTTCTTTCAGGATTTATGATTGGCAATATGCGAACGGGTAATGGGAGAAAAACGGCAAATTATCAGATTCTAAGCAATTTTATTGCTGATGTAATAATGTGGTAATTGAAGTACGATAGGAACAATCATATACGGAGATTTATGGACAGTTTTAAGTTGTTCGATTTTCAGTTATATTTACATTATGTCAATAATCAGTTAAAAGGGCCTACAAGCTGTAAACAAAAAATAAACTTTACATATTTAAATCCTTTATCCTTATTTTTAATTCAATATATTATTTACAGCTATGAATAAGCATACAATTTTTGGAATATGGAACTTAATTTCTATTGCAATACTAATTGCATTTGCCTCATGTAATAGTTCTAATGAAGACAAAGCTGACCGCCTCAATAATGATGGAAAAACTGAGGAAGCAATCAAACATTATCAACTTGCCATCGAAGAGGGTAGTGTAGAAGCAATTAGCAAACTAGCATTATTGTACAGTAATACCCACCAGCCCGAAAAAGCTAAAAAATATTACATATTGGCATCGGAGAAGGGGGATAAAAAAGCAACAGAAATTCTTGCTAACTTCAGCCTAAGAGATGGATCTTACAACGATGTGATAACCTATCTTAAACCAATGGTGGAAGCCGGGGACACTACACAGGTTTACGCGCTAGGAAGCGCCTATGTAAAATTGAAACAATATGACGAGGCAGTCCAAGTGTTGCTAAAAAATAAGGACAATGTCTATGTTAAGGCTATATTGGGTGAAGCTTATTACGAGCTTGGTGATCTAAAAAACGCCGAAAAATACTGGAAATCTGCCATATACAACCATAAATCAGGAGGAATTAACTCTTATAACAAACTCTTAGAACTCTACCGCCAACAGGGTAGAGAAGCAGATTATAAAGAACTTGAAGGGGCGTACTGATTAAACACAAAAAACGCTTGGCACATCGGGAAAATTTAATGAAAAGAAAATGCATTTACGGGATTTAAGGTGAACTCGAAAAGCAGGCCAGAACCAAACAAGATGGATAGAATTAATAAAAATTTTTACCCTTACCTTATATTCATTTTAATTGTAGTCCCAATGAGTGGATTCTCTCAAAGTGTTAAAAATAAAAACAATTATACTTATCAGGTTAGAGAAGAAAAGGGGGACTTAAATCACGATGGTAAAATGGACAAAATAACTGTGAAAATGGATACTGTTGATGAAACAAGGCCGTTGAGATTACAAGTTTTCCTGTCTCAGCCTAATGGAAAGCTAACGTTGGCGGTATCGTCCGATAAGATCATCGAACCGCAATTTCCTACTGAAAACTATGGCAAATTTAATGGCTTTCAAATTCCGGATTTCTTTATAGAAAAAGGAGTTTTAAAAATGTGGAGTGAAATTAGGGGAGGAAACATTACTTACCACTTCAAATATAACAAAGGCAATTTTGAATTGATTTATGTTGATAAGCTCACAAGCGACACAACTAAGGGCTATATTGACGAAAATACCATATTCACGGAAATAAAATTTAACCTGATTACGGGGATTCGAACCGAATCCGATGAAAAATTAGGTTCAACCGAAGCACCGAAAGTAAGAAAAAAAAGAGTTTTAATACGACCTTTACCCAAAATACAGGATTTTAAATTTTCTGATAAAGACCGATATTAATTATTGTCGATTGAATATTGCATTTGGATATCATTGTACGGTCAATCTGAACAAAATTGCAAAAAAAAGTAACAAAGATAAAATAAAAGGAATTGCTACTAGAATGACAATATAAAGACGTAAATTCGTGTATCACCAATAATAAATTTAAGAATATGATATATTTAGGAATTCTAATCTTTTTCGGACTTATTACCTTATTTGCTTCATTTTATACAGTAAAACAAGAATCTGCAGCTGTAGTAGAAAGGTTAGGTAAATTTTTAAAAGTAAGCCACGCTGGTTTGCATTTAAAAATTCCGTTTTTTGATCAAATCTCCAAACGTCTGAATCTTAGGATAAAGCAATTGGATGTCATCATCGACACCAAAACGTTGGATAATGTTTTCATAAAGATGAAAGTTTCTGTTCAATATCAGGTGATCAGAGAGAATGTAAGAGATGCTTATTATCGTCTGGAAAATCCTGAAAATCAGATTACTTCTTATGTTTTTGATGTTGTGCGTGCTGAAGTTCCAAAAACAAAATTAGACGATGTTTTTGTAAGAAAAGATGATATTGCTATTGCCGTAAAAAGTGAATTGCAGGAAGCGATGCAAAGCTATGGTTACGATATTATCAAAGCTTTAGTGACAGATATCGATCCTGATGAACAGGTAAAACACGCTATGAACAGAATCAACGCTGCCGAACGTGAAAAAACTGCTGCAGAATATGAATCCGAAGCCCAAAGAATCCGAATTGTTGCTGTTGCAAAAGCTGAAGCAGAATCTAAAAAGCTTCAAGGACAAGGTATTGCAGACCAGAGAAGAGAAATTGCAAGAGGATTGGAAGAATCTGTGAAAATGCTCAATGCGGCTAATATCAACGCTCAGGAGGCTTCAGCTTTAATCGTGGTTACTCAGCATTATGACACGCTGAATGCTATTGGAGCCAATAGTAGGAGCAATTTGGTTTTACTTCCGAACTCGCCGACAGCTGCAAGCTCCATGCTAAATGATCTGGTTGTCTCCATGGCTGCAACACAAAAAATAGATGAATACAATAAAGATCAATCACCTGAACTTCCCAAAAATAGCGGTCATCAGGAATAGAAACTTAAAAGAGTTTGTTTCATAGGTATTGTTACTTTTTAGTTCATATATCAATGATCAGGCTGTTATTAAAACCATTATAGGCCTCATCAATATACCCATGCGGGTTACATATGATTTTAGTGTTACCTATTTTATATTGTATAGGTGTATGTATATGACCATGAATCCAATAGGAGGGTTGATGCTTTACTATAAAATCTTCCATATTCGAAGCGTATGCGGCGCTGATTGGATCATCTAAGTATTTATTTGGTAAGGATTGTATTGTTGGCGCATGATGCGTTACAACAATATTATGTTTGGATGCACTGAGGCTAAGACTTTCCGCCAGCCATAACTTTGAAGTTTGGTGTATTCTAAAGGTGTCTATACTTCTCAATTTGCCATAGCTGTCACCCAATCTAATCTTTTTATAATCGTTCATTTGACTTTGACACAACGATCCATATACAGCGGGATTCCCTTTTAAGGAAAAATCAGTCCAGAGTGTGCAGCCGTGGAAACAAACTTTATCAATTTCCAAAGATTCATTTTCCAATACGTGAATATTTGAGTTGCTTGCTACATCTTTAATTTTATGTAATGTTTTAGGATAAGCCCCCTTATAGTATTCATGATTACCCAGCACATAAATGATGGGTATATCCAAAGAGAGCGATTTGAGCCAGCTGACTCCTTTTACACCTACATCAGTATCTCCGGCCAATATAAGAACATCAGCTACACGCAGATCGATATTGTTGTATCCAAACTCTCTATGTAGGTCACTGATAATATGGACTTTCATTTTTGGCTTTTCTCAAAGTTAATAAATTCAATGCCAATCATGGAAACAGAAACGGCATTGTCTTGCTGTTGGTGTCCTGGCCAATTTCCCACAATTGGGGCAGTAATTAAAAAAGATTTGTGAAACATGATCATGTATTATACGCGCTGCCGTATCCTCATTAAATTTCTCTAGGCCATTATTCAATAAACTTAAAGCATTTTCGTCTTTGGTTAGCCATCCAGCTCTAAAGTAGACTCTCTTTATTTTGTCAATATCCTCATTTTGATCTATCTTTAAAAGTGAATGCGCATGTTTATATGCAAGCTTTTCTTTTGGAGACATCAAATGTAGGTAATGGTTTATGATGTAATCTTGTTTTTCTTTTTCCATAACTACGATATCTGAGTTTTCTTGATCAATTCTAATTTACGTGATCTTTCCCAAACACCATTTTCATCGAGAATTTTTAAATAGCTGTTCGTTGGTTCGTTAGCATGGTAATATTGATACAGTTGATCGGTTAATGCTGTGAGAAAGTCAAAAAAAACTAAAAAGTCTTCCTTAGAGTTGTAAAAACTGCCCCATTCGCCCAAAACCCAATGGAATATTTTGCTATCATCAGTTGTAATTGAAATTACAAGATTGGGCGTATCTACCTCGGTTTGTTTGTAATAATCGTACTTTTTCCCTCCAAGCAATGATATACTTCGCACGGGAATATTTATAGCGCTTATATTGGAAAATAAGACTGAACCGAAACAGGCACTAGTAAACCCTTCCTTATTTAGTGTAACGCTATCTGTCGACTGTCTTTCGGACGCTGTTCTAAACAGCTTATTAAATAACAATTAACATTAACGGAAGGAAGATCAACAGTAGCCAGGTCGGAAAATATGGTTCCGAAGGTATGAGTAAAGTGCTGAATGTTAAAGTAATCATCAACAATGTTGAAAAAAACCAAATCAGAATCGCTGAGGTTTTGCTGCTGTTATTAAAACGAAATTGATAAGTCTTCATTTTAATCCATATTATCTTTTTGTCTAAGCTTCAAATTTTTCATACTTCCTCTTATTTAGTTGTTCGTTCTCCAGATTTAAAAGTCGGACTTGTTGGACCGCAACTAGAATGGAGTCTCTATAATCCCTAAACAAGTTCTTCAAGTCTGTAAAGGATTTTGATAATGAAAGATTCCTACTTGAAATGAAGTCTTTATTAGATTAAACCCAATTTACTATTTTTTTCAGTTTTATTATTCAATTAACACTGCAAGATATGTATATTGTATCTTGATGAGGGATAATTGATTTACATCTGATGAAGTTAAAAGATATGCTAGAGAATATTTTGATAAGAGGTTTCACAATTATTATGGAGCTTTTGACTAGTATATAAGTGTTTAAATTTATCATAATGAAGTCTGATGAAAAAGACAGCTTAAAATATTACAGATAATGATAACTTTTGGTCAGATGCGATTTATTCTCCCAATCTTCGGACTTATACCTTTTTTGGCTTTTAGCCAACCACAAGATACCTCTAAATCGAAAGGGGAGAAAATAGGGAACTCAGTACGCGTGAGATCCAACTTTAAGAAATATTTTGATGAGTGCCAAGTAGATGGTTCAATTGCTATTTACGACAACGCCAACCAGACCTGGATTCTGTCAGATACCATTGGAACAAAGAGGGAAGTTCTTCCTGCTTCAACATTCAAGGTAATCAATATGCTTATTGCCCTAGAAACCGGAGTTATTAAAGATGAGAATGAGATCGTAAAATGGCCAGGGAAGACCGATACAATAAAATACGGTTACCGACCAAGTATCTATCATAATATGTCAGTAAAGGAAGCTTTTGAGGTTTCGGCCGGATGGGCGTTCGTTGAATTATCAAAGAAGATAGGCAAGGAGAGATATAGGAGTTATTTGACCAAATGTCGTTACGGAAATCTAGATCTTTCCCAATCCGATCCAGATTTCTGGAATTATGGTAAGTTTGCGATATCGCCAATAAATCAAGTCACTTTTTTAAAGGAACTATATGATGGCACACTTCCTTTTTCGAAACGGAATATAGCTATTGTAAAACGAGTCATGCTTACCGAACAAAAACAGAGCTATAGTATTCGGTCTAAGACAGGATGGACAAGACAAGATGGAATCAATACTGGCTGGTGGATTGGCTACTTGACAACGAAAGACAATGTATATTTCTTTGCTACCCGACTACTACAAGATCGCAAAAACAATCAGTCATCTTTTGGCAAGTGCAGGAAGGAGATCACACTGTCGGTATTGAAAGATCTGGGGGTATTAGATCAAAATACGACGGGTCAAACGTCTATCAACAAAGTAAAGCATTAGAATAATCCCCATAATAGTAAGTATTACAAGCACTGGTACACTCCATTTTGTATAACAGATATCATGGTTTTAGAAATAGACCAGCGACTAATGGGTGAAAACAATGTAAAACTTAAGCTTTCATTAGCTGAAGTTAGCGGCGATCAATTGCCAGAAATATGCTCAATTATACTTGTGCCTAGAAATTAGGGGCAATTCAATAGCTTAATGGTGCTAATTACGAAGCTGCCATATGGATAGCACGAAGCCATAAAGTCAAGATAAACTACTTTACTTTTCTTTCAAAACGAGATTCTTCAATGCTCTTTTTCGAAGCTTTTGCTGACGGATTATAATCAAGACATATTTTAATCCAGTATTCAAAATCGTCAGATTTTTGAAAACCATGAGGTTCTACGTAACAATACCCTTTGAGCTGTTTTCCTTTCATAATCATTGGCAAAAAGCCCTTTTTTTCCGAAACCTCATCCTCCAGTTCAGCGCTATAACAGCACATTAGATTGTTGTGGCTAATATTAATACACATTTTCCCATTTACAAGAAACGATAATCCGCTGAACATTTTCTTTTCCTCAACTTCAATATTTTCTTCTATTGAAAGTCTTTCACGGACCCGATTAACAAGTTCATTATTATAAGCCATCTTTTTAGTTTTTCTATTATTTACAAATTCAACCTATTTACTTTTTCCCGGATGATTTTGATATTTCTTGGAGTAACATTTCGATAAGTAAAATGTTTTGGAAAGGAATTTAAAAATATTCCTGCGTTATTATTCATCCATTAAAAGAGTAATCACTACCAATTTCATTATGGAGAGAGAGTTTACTATTACGATCCAATAATTGCCAACGTTGTTATCAGCAGAAATAATTCTAGTTATGTTATAATATGGTAAAACTAACGGATGATCGCAGTAAAATAAGAACTGAAAATTGAAGACAGTTAGTATTACTTCAATTATTTTACTTTTTTATTTATAAAAGGAAAACCTAAACCTGTTTCAATGAATGATTTTAGGCTGGCAGTAAATTGTTTCCATCCATCGGAGCAAACCTGATAACATTCAATTTCAGGATGTAAACCAATATGGGTAAGGTGTAATTCTACACAATTGTCCTTTTCGGCTATTTCCCAAATGATTGTTGTTCCAATCCACTCTCTTTTATTTTCTAATCCTGGAATATCTAAGAAAGAATCTTCTACGTACCATACCACTTTTGTGTTAGGAGTAAGTTCATGTACATTAAACTTTTTGAATATATGTTTTCCGAAATGGATTGTGAAAGACTTACCCTCTTGATCTGATGCACCTTCAAACATCTCTGTCCACCATCGTGAAATATCATTGCTTAAGGCGTTGAATACACTTCTATTAGATGAGTTGAGTTTTATGATATTACTATAATTTTCCATATCGATTTTTTCTAATTTCCCTAAAAAGTCACTCGGCAATTAGAACTCCTACATTTTAATTTACAGCAGGTATTTATGCTGATTGCCCTCATATCTTATGGAATTAAATCCCCTAAATATGCATTCGAATTTATGTTTTAGTTTTTTATTACCTCTTAGCATAGGGCAAGTTTTAATCTCCTTTTAAATTTTGTGCACCCAAAAATTTCCTGACCAGATACCTTCACCTCGATTTCTTAGAGAAGTTCCATTAAATGCCATATTAGATACCGTCTTAAACGGAAGTTTTATTCCTCTTAGTTTTCCAATATTGATACCAAAATCCATATAGTTACAACTTTTGATATTATAGGTTCAATCGGTTGATTACTTGTGTTATAATGATAAAATTTGACAGCAAATTGAAACAGAAATGCTACTTAAATTTTTGTTTTTAATGTACTTTTCGAAAACTACTGTAAAACTTTAAATAATGCCTCATAATAATTGAGAAAACATCGAATAACCAATAAAGATTTAAAATAGGCAATTCACTCGCTAATTGCTCGCACACAATATTTTGTGAAAGCTTGATGAGCCAATAAGGACTAGTCCTAGCAATTTAAGCAAGGAAAAATCAATTAGAATCAAATAAAAATAAAATAAACCAAAAATGAAAAGAAGAACATTCTTACAGGCCTTAAATTTAGGCATTGCATCCACAGCATTATATCATGGTGCAGGAAATGCCATGTCATTAACAGCTATCTTGAACAGTAACGTCCATGAGAAGGAACTTTCGTATCACCAGATACAGGAAATAAAATATTCAACCGTTCAAATGAAATATCCCCGCCTCGTAGGGAAAAATGCCCGACTGGATCTGCATGGCTATGGCCCCAATGTGGAAATCTGTGTTATCAAAACAGACAAAGGTGCTATGGGGTGGGCTTCTTTACGAGGATCCAGAAAAGATGCCGAGCAGATAGAAAAGGAACTCATCGGTAAAAAAGTATCTGAACTTTTTGCTTCCAATATGGGCATTTTGAATGATAGGCACATCGCATTTGATATTGCCCTTCATGACCTTGCGGGAGTAATCTTGCAGAAACCAGTTTATCAACTACTTGGCCGCGAGAAGCCATATACCACGGACTATTATAGTGGGATGATCTATTTCGATGACTTGGAGCCATCTGAAAAGCCTGCAGGAATAGACCGGATTCTGGAAGAGTGCAGATATGATTATGGAATAGGGTATAGACAATTTAAACTAAAGATTGGGCGGGGACACAAATGGATGCCGTTCAAGGAGGGACTCCAGCGTGATATTGAGGTAACCAATGCTGTGGCCAAAGCCTTCCCTAATTGTAGCATTTTAGTAGATGGGAACAATGGTTTTACAGTAGATCAATTCATCCAATATCTAAAGGGTATTCCATTGGTCAACTTATTCTGGATAGAAGAACCCTTTCATGAAACCGTTGCCGATTATCAAAAACTGAGAAATTACATCAAAGCCGCGGGAATAAGCACTTTGTTGGCAGATGGTGAAGCAGATCCCAATCCAGCGCTGCTTAAGGAACTCTTTGAAAAGAAACTATTGGACGTGCACCTTACAGATATCGAGGGATTGGGCTTCACGAACTGGAGAAGATTGATGCCGCAATTGAAGAAAATGGGTGCGCAGGCTTCCCCGCATGCATGGGGCTCTCTACTTAAGTCCTACTATACGGCA
>PJTS01000199.1_pt1 | contig 55568 bp, 33 predicted proteins | sample 1512251 | NCBI WGS metagenome assembly PJTS01 (sample SAMN08177686, study PRJNA422409) | Soil metagenome, whole genome shotgun sequencing project. | isolation source: Soil (2) enriched on wood chips: alkali lignin treatment | place: USA: Madison | collected 2015-01-15 | reverse complement strand
GGGTATCAGATTCATCTGATACAAAACTATGTTTTCAAGTCCGTTCGGTCGAAAAACCTCTGTAACTAACTATATTTCAAATATTTCAAAGAACTTTTTTAAACTTTAATGGGACAGCAATGATATCGAACAATTCATGATCATCAAAAGAAAACAACGGAAAATTAAAATGTTCCCCTCCTTCAGAACGAAGCGATTTCAAACCGAGGATGCAGAGATAATTGGTCGTAAAAAATAAACCATCTAAGTCCACATTTTTTGATACCCAGCTCCGCAAAGCAGCTATACCTTTCTGTCGCAAACGATTGTATGGCAATTGCAATATCCTCGCTTGCATACCCGTTTCTTCACAAAATTGCAAGTAGGCATTTTTACGTGCCAGCATCTGAGGCTGATCCGAATCAATGGTAATCAACCCAAAGTTCTTACATCCGATTGACTGTAAATGCAAACATGCCTTCCGGCTGCTATCACCGTTGTCAATATGAACATAATGTGTCGCTACTTCTGGTGAATTTCGATCAAAAACGACCAAAGGAACTTTATTTTCCAGGATTTTTCGTTGATGCTCCTCCAAATTTACAGTAGGTGCCAACAGTATACCTTCAACTTTCTTTTCGAGCATAAAATCAATAATGTCCTGTGCATTTTGGGGATCTCCTAAAGTACTGCTGTAGAGTACATGGTAGTTTTTCTTACGCAAAAGCTCTTCGACATGTAGCGCAAAAGGCCCGAAAAAGGAATCGCCTATATTTTCAACAATCAAGCCAATGGTATTCGAACGTCCTGTTGCCAAACTTTTTGCCAGCGAATTGGGTTTGTACCCGACTTTCTCGACATAATCAAGCACACGCCTCTCAAGCTCCTTGCTGATACGAGCCTGTTCGGCTTTATGATTGATCACCAATGAAACAGTAGATTTGGAAACATTAAGTTCCTGCGCAATTTCTTTAATAGATTTGGCCATAAGAGCATTTCATAAAATTAAGTGAAATTAGAAAATAAAATGAAGAATATGCTCTTATTGAGGCAAGGGAACACTAACACAATCGTTTGCGCAAAATTAGCTGAATGCTTTTTTTAGACATTACGCTATTATTAACTTGTTTATATCAACAATTGAAACCCTTTATACTGGTAACATTTCGTTATTCCTGCATTTCTATGTAATACCAAACAGCTTACTCGTAACAACTCTGCGTGCTTGGTTGCAGTAGTGATGTTTACTAGCGCCTTATCTTCCTAACACAATAACATTTGAGCGTAGCTAAAGTATCCTCATGATGATACTATAACACTACTTAGTCAATACTTAAGCAATACGCAGTCAATACTTCATGCGTACTGGTGGGGGCTTATCTTGTCGACGGACTATCATTTCCTGATCTATATCAAAAAATATTGACTTTTGTCGAATATTAATAAATATTCAAAAGTAAACACAAAAATCTGAGCTACTTTACCATTTTTTAATGAAAATGTTAATTTTTTTTTAAATTTACTCGCTGCTAGCTCCTTATGAAAGACACCAAATCATACCAATACCAAGAACTTCTCCCCCTTATACAGGAAGGGGATCAGCGAGCTTTTTCGGTATTATATGATTTATTTGCCCCCGATTTGACTTCTTTTATAGCAAAAAAAATCAGCAGTCGCGAAATCGCTGAGGATATCCTACATGACCTTTTTATTTCAGTATGGAAAAATAGGGCTTTCATTACAGAAATAGAGTCTCTTCCAGCTTATCTATTTAGTTCTTGCCGCTATTTGGTGCTTGCCCATTACCGCAAGGAGATGAAAATACAGATTACCCAGGGCATTGAACATCTTGAGTTTGAAGACCAATCCATACCGATCGAGGATCGACTTTATTACCGCTACATCATCGACATTGTTGCCAAAGAAGTAGAAAATCTTCCTCAAAAATGTCAGGAAGTATTCAAGTTGAGCCGCGAATATTATATGAGTAACAAAGAGATTGCTATAAAATTAGGAATCAGTGAATCCACTGTAGAAAAACATATCAACAAGGCTATTCGCCATTTACGCACCGCTACAGGTCATCTATTTCACTTTATCTTATTCTTTTAGTTATCCGCAATCTTCTATTAGTGAAAAAAAATATTTTTTTTCATTTTGAGTGGAGGCTCCTTCCTTTTTACATCACTTGTATTATAACCAACCAGTATAACGTTGCGATTTATGAAGCAAGTGAAAGAATTATATAGACTGATTAGCAGTTTTCTGAGCCGATCCGAAAATATTGAGGAACGTAAACAGCTTTTTAAGTGGTTTGATCAGCAATCAACCGGTCAAATACCCGCAGAGCAGTTTTCTACCATCCAAAAGAATGTAAAAAATCGCTTGTTAGTTGAAATTGGCGTAATAGAAAAAAAATCCAATAATATAAAGTACTTAAGGATTATCAGTACCGCAGCAGCCGTATTGATAATCGCTTTTTTCACCTATAGATACTGGCCTGCAGCGGAGCACATTGCTTCCAACAAGCTACTAGCATCGATTCCCCCAGGAAGCGAAAAGGCTATTATCATCCTAGCAGATGGCAAACAGATCAATCTGGATGAATTGTCGCCAAATCAGAGAATCCAAGTCGGAGAGACCATTCTAACAAAAGATGCTCATGGGAAAATCAGCTATCGAAATGCCTCTACCGGAAAAATTACTCCCCAACAAAATACATTAAAAACACCTAAAGGAGCAACCTATGAACTCGTTTTAGCAGATGGCACATTGGTTAGTCTCAATACTGATTCTAAGCTAACTTATCCTTCTTCATTTGAATCGGGAGACCGTATCGTCGAGTTGGAAGGTGAAGCTTATTTTCGGGTAACAAAAACAAAAGACCACAAAGGTTTCATTGTTAAGACAAAAAACCAACAAACGAGGGTACTCGGTACAAAATTTAATATCAATGCTTATTCAGATGAAGAAGATGTCCGTACCAGTTTAGAAGAAGGTTCAGTGATTGTCTCCAAACAACACAGTGCAGTAAAATTAAGACCCAACGAGCAAGCATTTTCTGAGAACGGGAAGCTCCGTTCGAAGACCATTAATATAGACCAAGTGCTTAGTTGGAAAAGCGGTCAATTCTGCTTTGATGGGACAAATACATCGGAAGTATTTAAAGAAATCGCAAGGTGGTATGATATAGATGTCACGTATAATGGGACGAGCAATGCCGGTCAATATAGTGGAAAAATTCCACGGAACCTAAGTCTAGATAAGCTTATTCAGCTTTTAAATTATGCAAATATCCAAACAAAAGCGATTGTAGGGAAGAATAATAGAATCAACTTAATCATCACATAACCAAAATTATTACCGAAATGAAAAGCGAAAAACTACCACCCTAATACCTAGCTATTGATATCAATAAAGACGGATCCTGTTGGCGCAGAACCCGTCCAACTTATTGGTATTAAAGTATCGTCTAACTTCTAAATTATTAACACGTTAAAACCAAACGAATTTAATGAAATTTACCTTAACTCCGTTCATTAAGAAGGAGAAAGATTTTCATTCGACCAATTTGGATGCTAACCTAGCGTCCTATATATGGCGAATTTATGAAAAACAAAAGCCTCTTTGTGCGCGCCCTTTATCCAGATCTCTCATGAGGATCAACTTAATCACCCTACTACTAGGCCTAGGTCTGTCTCAAGTAGATGCAAACACCTATGCCCAACAGATTAGCTTAAAAAAGCAAAAATCGAGTCTGGAATCGATCTTGAAAAACCTCGAAAAACAAAGTGGTTATTCATTTTTTTACAAGAAAAATGAGATCAACCAGATTATCGACTTAACTGCTGAAATTAAGGATGCCCCCTTTAAACAAGCGTTAAATGTTATTCTTAACAAAGCAAATCTGTCTTATGACTTTTTTGATAAAACGGTAGTGATCAAAAAAAGTATAATGCCCCCCAAACAGCTTACCATGGTGACATCTGAGGCTGGAAGGTTTGTCTTGACTATACAGCAATACGTCAAAGGAAGAATCATCGACAGCGAAGGAAAACCAATTTCAGGGGCATCAATTCGTCTTAAAGAAGATGCACGAAAAGGGGTAATGAGCCTACCTGATGGCAGCTTTGCATTACCCATATCTTCACTAAACGAAATCCTGGTCATAACTTCCTTAGGCTACGAAAGGCAGGAAATTAAAGCGAGCTTAAACCAGGATAAAATGATTATCCGCTTAAAAAAACAAGAAAATGCCCTTGAGGAAGCTGTTGTTTCGACAGGTATTTTTAAGAAGGAAGACAAAAGTTTCACAGGAGCATCACGTACGATTACGACAAAAGAATTGCGACAATATGGTGCCAGAAACCTTGTGACCTCTTTACGTAATATTGATCCATCGTTTAATATAATCGAGAATAATCTTTTCGGTAACGATCCTAATCGACTTCCAGAAATTCAGATGCGGGGAAATTCCAGTATCCCAAATGTGAATGAAATTCAAAGCGAATCTGCAAGTCAGCTTAACACACCACTGATTGTTTTAGATGGTTTCCAGACATCGCTTCAGGCACTTATCGATATTAATGAAAACGATGTCGCTTCTATTACCCTCTTGAAAGACGCTGCAGCGACTGCACTCTACGGTTCCCGAGGTGCTAATGGTGTCATCGTCATTACAACAAAACTTCCGAGACCGGGTAAATTACGTTTAAGTTTTGGATCAGAGCTAAAGGTTGAAAATGCTGACTTATCGGCTTACCACCTCCTTAATGCAAGAAACAAACTCGAGTTGGAACGTATTACCGGACTTTATGACTCTCCAAACGCAAGTACCGACATTCCGAATAAACGTTATTATAATTTTCTGTTAGATGAAGTTAATAGCGGCGTAGAAACGGACTGGATGGCTATTCCACTGCGCACATCCTACGCATTAAGAAGTAATTTAAGATTAGAAGGCGGTGATAATCAGTTCCGATATTCAGCCGGTATTCAAAATAACAATACAGCCGGTGTAATGAAAGGTTCTTCCAGAAATACACTGAATGGATCTATCACCCTATCTTATACCTACAAAAATTTGATATTTAGAAATTATTTAAACATCAATAATATTAAGAATCAGCAGTCACCATATGGATCATTCAGCGATTATTTCGACCTCAATCCGTATTGGCGTCCTTATGATAAAGATGGAAATGTAAATAAAGTATTAGGTGATCCGGGTACAAGTGATTATTCAAATATATGGACTACCCTCCCAACGAACCCATTATATAATGCGACTCTAAAAACATTTGACAAAGGAGATCAAACAGATATAACCAATCAGACTGCTGTCGAATGGTCGATTCAAGAAGGATTAAGATTAATTGGTAAATTCAGCTTTACGAAATCTGATAAACAGTCCGATACGTTTAAACCGGCAGAACATACTGACTTTGCCAATTATACTGGAGTTGATGTCTTTAGAAAAGGAGCTTATTGGATTGGTCTCAATCGTGGAATGAAATACGAAGGAGCTTTAAATCTATCCTATAGCAAAAAAATAAAAGAAAAACATCAGATTTTTGTCGGAACGGAGGCGAATATTTTTCAGGATAACACCTCCCAACTTACAAACGCCGCAGAAGGTTTTCCAAACAGTGATCTTGATTTTCCATCGATGGCATTGCAATATATGAAGGATGGAAAACCTTCAGGAAAAGAATACTACTATCGTACTGTAGGTTTTGTTGGAAATGCAAACTATAATTATGACAACCGCTATTTTATTGACGGAACATTCCGCATGGATGGCTCATCACAATTCGGTGCCAACAAGCGTTTTGCGCCGTTTTGGTCAGCAGGTCTCGGCTGGAATTTACATGAAGAAAAATTCTTTAAAAAGAATGAGGTAGTCAACCGACTTAAATTGCGTGGGTCAGTAGGGACATCCGGGTCTACAAAATTCAATACTTACCAGGCGTTGACTACTTATGGCTACTACACTTCCGATAGATATTATAATTGGCTGGGAGCTTATGTCTTGGGTCTGGGCAATCCGGATCTAAAATGGCAGCAGGTGCTTAAATACAATATCGGAACCGACATCGACCTTTTCGACCGTTATGTAACACTACAGGCCAACTACTATATTGAAAATACCAATGACCTCGTTTCGTCGGTTAATACCCCCGCATCAACAGGTGTCGATTACTACACCGCCAACATCGGAAAATTACGAAATAAAGGATTCGAGTTATATGCGACAGTTTATCTGATGAAAAAACCAACAGGTCTAACCTGGTCAGTTTCGGGATCAGTATTACATAACAAAAATAAGGTACTTGAAACTTCACAAGCATTAAAAGACGCGCAGAAAACACTTCAGGGGGATCTCTATAATGCCAACAAAATGTACATCGAGGGATATTCCAGCAACGCTATTTGGGTAGTCCCATCCCTCGGAATAGACCCGAGCACAGGTAAAGAGCTTTATCTCGCTGCTGACGGCACACCAACTTACACCTGGGCCTCAAAAGATGTTACTGCTGTCGGAAACACCGACCCTAAAGTTTGGGGTAATTTCAATACGATGTTACGCTACAAAGGATTTACGTTTACCGCTTCATTGGGTTACCGTTTTGGAGGTCAGGCTTACAATAGAACCCTAGCTGAACGAGTCGAAACCAGCAGTTACAAATATAATGTTGATGAACGTGTCTATACTGGCCGATGGCAAAATCCTGGCGATTATGCGCCATTCAAAGGCCTTTTAAATACAAACCCAACCTATAAAACGTCCCGGTTTGTCCAAGATGAAAACACCATATATGCGAGAAGTTTCAACTTCCAATATGATTTTCGTTATATGAACTGGGTAAAGAAAATTGGCTTCGAAAACATCAACATAGGACTGGATGTATCTGATCCATTTATCATTTCTAGTATCCGTCAAGAACGAGGAACAAATTATCCTTTTTCAAGGCAGGTAACTTTTAGTCTTAACGCAACATTTTAATAAAATGAAAAAACACATCATAATAGTAGGTCTGATTGGATCCATATTTTTGAGCTCATGCAATAAATTTTTGGACGTCCTGCCACGGACACAAATACCCGCCGATAAATTATTCAATTCCGAGCAAGGTTTTAAAGATGCATTAGCAGGTGTTTACATTTCTGCAAAAAGTAATACAACCTATGGGAAGGCCTTAACTTTTGGTACAATAGAAAGTTTAATCTCGAGCTGGGATGTGACCACAAATACCCTAGAACAGCAGTTGGGCCTTTTCAATTACTCCGACAATCGCGTAATTGATCAATTTAATGCCATATTTGCCAAGCAATATGCAACAATTGCGGCAATAAACGCTATACTCCAAAATCTTGAATCCAATAAAGCTATTTTTAAAACCGATGGTGTATATCAGGTAATCAAAGCAGAATGCCTGGGTTTACGCGCTTATATCCACTTTGATCTTATGCGCCTTTATGGCCCCATACCCACTGAATCTGGGATTGGAAATCAGCTCGCCTATGTAACCGAATTCAACAGAGAAATCCATCAGCATATTTCTTATGAAGAATATAAAAGCAAAATTTTCACTGATCTGAAACAAGCGGAAGAACTCATCAGGGAGTTTGATCCGATGCTTTCCTATTCGATGAATGATGTTAGAAATCCAAATGGCGCCGGAAGCAATTATAAGCCACTGGATGATTTTATGTCGTATAGAAATATGCGCTTCAATTACTATGCGATGAAGGCTCTAGAAGCTCGTGCAAGTTTATGGTATGGTGAGAAACAAAATGCATACAACGCAGCAAAAGAAGTTGTCGATGCAAAAGACACGAATGGAGATCTGAAATTTAAATTAGCAACCGGAAAAGAATTTACGGCAACCAATTACATTCTTACATCTGAACAGATATTTGGGCTCTACGCTTTTGATTTAGCGAAAACCTATACTGATAACTTTGGCAATGCGACATATCGCAAGGGAACGTCTGCAACAACTATTACAAATCAATTATATGGTAATACTGGAACTGATTTTAGAGAATCATCGCTTTGGAATATGATTACGCTGGCAAATGGCTCCAAATACAATGTGATTAGAAAATTCTGGGTCACCGCAGATAATGTAACCGTTTTAGCAGATTACAAACAACTTCCAATGATACGCACCAGTGAGCTTTATCTCATACTGGCAGAGACAGCACCTTTCACTGAAGGCGTGGAATATCTTAAAACCTTTAGAACAAATCGGAATATATCTGGACTGGCAATACCTGGGGATTTACCAACACTACAAAACGAGATTATAAAGGAGTACCGAAAGGAATTCTATGGAGAAGGACAGGCTTTTTATGCTTACAAAAGACTGAATATCCCAAAACCGCAAATATTGTTTGCGCCCTCAAATGCCGTGGTCAATTACCTCTTGCCCATGCCAACAGTTGAATCAATTAATTAATAGCACTATGAAACCATATTTTTTACTAATTATAGTTGGTATTGTATGCATCTCGTTCAATAGCTGCAAAAAGGACCAATATTACATATTTGATGATATCCCAAGAGCACAGTTCGGTCCTCCAATTTCGAATCTTAAACTTAATGAATATACAGATTCGTTAAAATCTGAAACGTTCTTTTACGAAGCAGAGCATATACATCAGGATACCGTGTATTTTGATATTTATACCGTCGGAGAAACATCGAAAAAAGACCGGAAATACCAGCTCCAGCAAATGGAACTAAAAGGCGTGGAAAATGCTGTCCCAGGAAAACACTTTATCCCATTTGATGATCCTGCTGTTGCTGATCTCTATGTTATCAAATCCGACTCTGTACACGCAAGAGTACCGATCGTTATTTTAAGAGATGGCGAGTTAAAAAGCAAAACAGTCAATCTTGGCATTTCCATTGTCGCTAACGCCAATTTTGCTATTGGTGAGCCCACTAAATCTTGGCGAAAACTACAATTTACCGATCGTCTCAGCCAACCTAACGCCTGGACAACCTCTTACTCCACGTATTATTTCGGAGCATACAGTGTTCGGAAACATGAATTCATGATTGAGGTCACAGGTCAGCGTTGGGATCAAAACTTTATAGCTTCCCTACCATTAGATCAAATGAACTATTATAAATCTGTACTCGGGATGGCTGTGATAGATTACAATAAGCAACATCCGAACACTCCTTTGCGGGCTGAGAACGGAGATCTCATTACCTTCCCTAATTAAACTCTATCCATGAAAAAGATAAATATTTACATATTAATCCTTGGTTGCTTAGCTATTTTATCCTGTTCAAAAGATAAAAGCAACTATGATTATAGCGAAACCGAGCATATTGATATCGAAGGTATTGAATCAAAATATGCGGTCATCTCTCTAAAAGACACGTTAAAAATTTCCCCCACAGCAAAATCAAATAAAGATGGTGAATTAGAATATAAATGGGGATTTTACGAAACCAATGTTCAAGGAAGAGCTGAACCTATGGACACAATCGCCCGTAGCCAAAACCTACGCTATTTTATCACTGAGGATGCCAAGGACTGGGTAGCAGTCTGTATCGTTAAAAACAAAAAAACAGGCTATAGCCAGTACAAAACCGCCACAGTAACTGTAAGTACACAGTTTACAAGGGGCTGGTATATCCTTAAAGATGATGGTACCAATTCAGATTTGGATCTTTACCTTACCCCACAAAATAATTTGGTAAATGGAAAAATCGAAAATGTTTACAGTACAGCAAATAATCAAAAAATAGAAGGCAAAGGCAATTTTATTAGCTTTTCATCCAGTTATAAAAGTAACATCCTAAATCCTTCCTCTTATTCAAATACACGAGCATTATTCCTCACCACAGAAAAAGATATCCAAACAGTGAATGTCAATAATCTAAAAAAAATCAGAGACAAGCAGAATCTATTCTTGGGCGGTGGACAACAGATAACTGGTAACACGGGAGCTTTCTTGGGGAGTACGGCTAATTATGTCCTCAATAATGGGCAATTATACAATATCTATGCAATGAGTTCCAATACAGGACAATTTGGCAATAAAGCCATGATAGATGGAAATAATAGCAACTATGAATTGTCTAAATATATGATTTCGAGTGGTAGCAATGACCCCATTTTATTTGACAATCTAGGGGGAAATTTCACAACACTTGGTAATGGTTATGGATCTACCATGACTATATTTTCAAATGATGCTGCCAATGATTTCAATACAGCAAATAACAACCAGAAAGCGCTGTTTCTAGGAATGAAGTCCAATGTTTACTTAGCTGCACCTGATTACTACTACAAAACTGTTGGATATGCAATATTACAGGACAAAACTGATCCTACCCAAAAATCGCTCTGCGCTTTGGAGAAAAAGCAGTACGTGTTGTCTATAAAAAAAGAGGTAATTGATCCTTCATCCAAACTATATAATGCAAGTCTGTATACATTGCTCTTGGACGACGAGAACTTAATGTACTTTGTCAATAATAATCAATTATACAGTAGAAATTTAAGTAACGGATTTGAACAATTACAATTTAGTGCACCAGGAGGCGAACAGGTTACTTTTATCAAACATCTGAAATATTCAGAATCAGGATATGCTTTCAACTTCGTCGTCGTTGGTACAAAAGTTGGATCGAACTACAAGATTAGAATGTTTACAAAAAATTCTGGGAATCTAGATTCGAATCCAGTCCAAACACTTGAGGGAGCCGGTACTGCACGGGCGATAATCTATATTGCTCCCGCCGTCTCTGACTATACCTATCCATCGACCTATTAGTTCCATTCATAAAAAAAGAAATGAAAAAACACATCATAACTTCATTAACAATACTTGCCGCAAGTACGGCTTTTGCTCAATCACCCGTTCAGATCAAAGGAACATTTGACAAAGAATTTATCAAACCGGTCAAACTCTTCAAGGTTGTCGAAGGTGACATGGAAGAGATCGCTTCGGCACAGCCACAATTGAATAAAAAGTTCGGCTTCACTTTCTACCCTGAATACGAAGGGTTTTATGCCATTGGTTCAGGGACAACAGGTAGTCAGACAGAAAATAATATTTTTTATTTCAAACCTGGCGATCAACTCGAGTTCATCATTTCCGAAAACAACTACCAGTTGACTGGCTCAAATAACAGTAAAGAAAATCAAATTCTTAACCGTTGGCACAACGAAGTTACCCCAATAGAACAGAAAGCCTTCAATTGGATGAAAGTCCAAAGTACTTTTGTCGATTTCTTCCCAGATTTAGAGACCGTAGTTGCGAAAGCAAATACTTTCACGAAAAATAATAAAAGCGGAAACTCCAAATTTGACAGCAGATTACAAGATTATATCCAATGGGATCTTGCTGCCAATGCCACAAACTTTCTCAATACCCCACGTTCGGCACACCCTGCAGTAGAAGAATATGCGGATTACTACAAGAATCTAACATTGGCCAAGTTCGCAAAAAATGCATCTTTAGTATATCAAACCCCTTGGGCAAACCGTACTTTAAATGCAATCTCATTTGTATCTCGTCGTGCGGCTAATATTCCTCCCGGAAAAGGTATCACTGGCCTCCAGCAAGATATGGATTTCCTCCCCAATGACACGTTAAAAGGTGATGCTATACTGAGTTATCTAGCCAGACAAAAAGATTATGCCAGTTACAAGGAAGCTGCAGATAAATATCAGTCGTATTTTCTGACAGCAAGTCAAAAGAAACGCGCCACTGCGATCATGAACAACATGGCACAATTAAAAAGCGGAGACCAAGGGCTTAACTTTTCTTTTCCTGACAATAACGGAAAAACCATAAAATTCGCCGATTTAAAGGGAAAAGTAGTTTTGATCGACGTATGGGCAACCTGGTGCGGTCCCTGCAAAGCAGAGATACCACATCTCAAAAAGCTTGAACAAGAATTACACGGAACCGATGTTCAAGTAGTGAGCATCTCCGTTGATGAGGAAAAAGATAAAGCCAAATGGCTAAAAATGATTAAAGACGAGCAACTCGGTGGTCTTCAGCTTTTTGCTTCCGGATGGGGTGATTTTGCCAAATATTACAAAATCACAGGCATTCCACGCTTTATGGTTTTCGACAAACAAGGTAAAGTTGTCACCATAGATTCACCACGTCCATCGAGCCCAGAATTAAAACAGCTCCTCGAAAAAGTATTAGCAACGAAATAGGTATGAACAAACTTTGGATTTACTTTCTATTTTTAACGTTATCCCCCTCGCTTCTATCTGCGCAGGGAGATAACGTTACAATCAAAGGAAAAATTACATCGTCTGCAGCAGATCCTGCCACGAAGTTAAGCGTTTCTTTTATAGATTATCAAGGTAAAAGGCAAGGCTTTTCAGCTCCAATAAATGATGGATCATTTGAAATCGAGATCCCAAAACAAGCACGGGTAGTTGATGCTACCTTAAGGACTATTGGCAAAGATCCAAACGCCAGCGCGTTACAACAGGTCATGCGTCATCCACTCAATGTGTTTATTTTTAAAGATGACATTCTTATAGATGGCAATGCCGAGGAACTTGATTTAGCGCAGGTCAAAGGTGGAGAGGAAAACAATGAATATAATAATCTGCGTCAGTCTACAGCGGGATTTGTAAAGCAAAAAAATAGATTATACAGTCCAATTCTCGAGGGAAAAATAAGTACTGAATCTCCAGAAGGTAAAACGATACTCGAACAGCTTAGTCAATTGGGTAAAAAAGAAAATGACCTTCAGAAAAAATTCATAGAAAATTACACTGAATCCTATGTCAGTTTATTTTTGCTTTACAGAATGAAGTCTAGCTATACTTCCGAAGACTATAAATTAGCATTTAATCGTCTTGCTTCGAATTACAAATCAACAGACATGGGTAAAGCAATAGCGTCGACAATTGCAAAAGAAACCGTGACTGCGAAAGGGAAAGCAGCACCACTATTTACACGGACAACTGCCCACGGAACGCCTTTTAATTTGGAAAAGATGCAAGGCCGCGTTATTCTGCTGGACTTTTGGGGCAGTTGGTGTGGTCCATGCCGTGCAAGTATGCCACACCTCCAACAGCTTTACAGTCGTTACAAAAACAAAGGCTTTGAAATTATCGGTATTGCCCAAGAACGAGGTAAAACAATTGATGAGTCAAAAAACAGCTGGTACAAAGCTATAGAAGAACTCCGTTTACCTTGGACAAATGTGCTAAATAACGAGAACAAGGAGCAAATGGATATTGTAAAAGAATATCAGATCAGCGGTTTTCCAACAAAAATTCTAGTGGATGAAAATGGAAAAATCATTTTACGAGTTGTTGCCTCAGCAACAGATGATATTGACATTGCACTGAAAAAGATCTACGGCTACTAACCTAATGAGATCAATTACTAAAGACAATAACTTAAAACCATGCCTTATAAACCAATAATCAAAGCCGGAAGCATCTTACTGTTAACAGCCTGGGCATCATGGTCAAAAGCTCAGCTAGCGGCACAACTACCAGCTAAACTACTGACCTGTTTTGAACAGAAAGACACCTCTATGATAACAGGTGAACTCGCACCCAATTTCTCCGTAGCGGGGCATACTGGTGCAGGAGCCAATTTTCGTATAAACCAAATTATCAAAAACTACCCCCTAAAAGCTGTACATATTGTCTCTGAGAAAAAAACAAAAAGAGGGACATTACTTCAAATAGAGGTCACAGATGCCAAGGGTAAGACAACAAGCAATCAGGCGCTAGTCGATAACAAGGGGAAGCTGATCTACTTCAGCCTTTTTGATCAACTTTATGGACTAAAAAGAGAAAGTAAGCCCAAATTACGGGCGGTCATTCCGTTTGAAAACAAGAATGGATCCATTTACCTGCAGGTAAAAATCAATGGATACGAAAAGCCATTAAGACTCCTGTTTGACACTGGAGCAGATGGCATGGCCGTCAACCAGCAACTTGCTGAGGCTATTGGCCTAAAGGTAACCCGTGAGAACAACGCTTCAGTCGTCGGTGGCAATACAAAGATTCAGGTATCTGACAACAACAGTATTCTATTGGACACGCTTAAGCTAGCGGGACAGGGTATCGCTATCTTTCCCGAAATGGGCAAAGAAGGAGATGGGATTATCGGCAATACTTTGATACGCCAATTTATCACGCATATCGACTACGATAAAAACACGATTTCATTGTACGATTTCGGAGATTTTCAATACAAAGGTAAGGGAACTGCGGTACCGATTACAATGCCTGCTGGTGTAATGATTTTGCCTGGACAGCTTGAGATCGTCAAGGACAAGAGCTACTCGGGGCATTTTGTTTTCGACACAGGTGCTTCCTATGACTTGATCTGCTTCCGTCCTTTTGTACGCCAAAACAAACTGTTAGTCAGCGGATTTAAACCGGAAGCACAGGCTGCAACCGTAAGCATGGGAGTTTCCTCTCCCACCTTTGCGGGCAAAAGCTACCAATTTGCCATTTCTCCGCTGCCCCCAATGCAAGGCTTGCCTGTCACACTAATGGGCGGTAGTGCTGGAAATGAACAATGGCAACCTGGTTTCGATGGTTCAATTGGCGTTCGCCTATTAAGCCGCTATAATATCACCATAAATTTGGCGGAAAGTGAGGTATATTTCTCCCCCAATAGATTACATGCCCATCCACAGGATTTTTTAGTTAAGAGTTATCAGTTTGGCTGGGATAATACCGGGAAGTTGAAAGCACTTGGAGTCGTAGGAGCCGCCGAAAATCCAACCGGTCTGAAAACAGGAGATTTGATTCAACGCATAGACAAGTATACGGTCGATCAATTGAAAAAGAATCCAACCCTGATAGATGAGATTCGATTAAAGGCAGGAGGAGAATCTATTTCGATTACCACAACTGACGATAATATCGTAAACATCTAATCAAGTTAAAAAGATATACTACCCTTAATTCTCAAAACAAATTATATGAAAAAGCTTATTTTTTATATTATCATAGCCTATTTTGGCATATTCTTTTCAAACACTGCAATTGCCCAGGAAAAAATCTTCCAAGGCAGTTATGCGGAATGTCAAGCCCTGGCAAAAAAGGAAAACAAACTCATTCTGATCGATCTGTACTTTGTTGGTTGTATGCCTTGTGCAGAAATGGACAAACAAGTATTCCCGGATCCAGTTGTTATGAAGGAACTCAACGACAATTATATTCTGTACAAAACAGATGTAATGAAAGAGACAGATGGGAAGAAATTAGCCCGTAAGTACGCTGCCCCAGGATTTCCGACCTACGTTATTGTAAGCCCCGAAGGCAAAACAATACTGACAGAATCAGGTTTCTTTGGCGTAGACCGATTTGTCCCTTTGTTAAAGGAAGCTGTCCAACGAAATAAATCTAACCAATACCTCGCATTTAACAATACTTTGGACAACAGTTATCCTGCAGCTTATAGCGAGCGTTTTATTAAAACCGGAGAAAAACATGATTTTGCGGAATTAGAAGCATATCTCGAGCAACAAAAGGACTTGTTCAATGAGACAGCTTTCTTGGCCAATAGTGTCACTTACTTTGCGAAATACAATAATTGGGCTTACGACAATCTTCCAAAATTGATTAAACTATACGGCGGAAATCTACTCCGCAACAAAATTTCAACAATTGCCAAAACAAAAAGTAAACAATACGGGGTAGCACAGCAATTGGATAGTTTAACGACGATGCTAGCTTATATACGTCCCACGTTCAATGAAAAATTATGGGCGGTATTTTTACCCGGATTCGTTGCTAGTTATTATGCTGGCTCCCAAAATGCTGCCAGCTATTTTATGCTGATCGACCAATATAAACTCTATCCTACTTGGGATGAACGGAGCAATGCCTTCGGACCGGTCATTATTGATCAGTCAAAAAATCCGACAATCCTGAAATCTATACGAGCGGAATATCTAGCAGCAGAACAACGGAAAAAACTGGATCAAGTGGATAACTATCGGCTGACGCTATTACATTACTACCTAAAAGATTTTGATAAGGCTTCCAGCTGTATGAAAAGATTATTAAAATCAGATTCAACATCTCCGTTCCTTACCATAGACAAAAAAGACTTGCAAGACTTAAATGAAGCGATTTCAAAAAAAGATGCCAGTTTATTTAAAGCAAAAGATATTAAGAAAATAATTCCATTTAAATTAAGCTAACAATCTATATCATGATTAGAAAAACCATTCTATTATTCACAACTATCATTTCCTCTCTTGTGGCGCTCGCCCAGCAGCCGAGCAACATTACCGGAACAACAGATCCAGCAAAAGTAAAACGTGTCGGACTATTTAAAGTATTCAATGGTCGTTTAAAGGAAATTGCCACATCTATTCCCGATGCATCGGGACGATTTGCATTTCGCTTTACTCCTGAATATGAAGGCTTGTACTCCGTTGGTAGCGGGAATGCCCAGAACCAACAAGGACTTTTCCGTTTTTACTTCAAAGGAAATGAAGAGCTAAATCTAAAACTGAGTCAAAGTGACTATGAATTAACGGGGAAAAACAGTCCAGAGAATGAGATGCTATACGCTTGGGACAAACAGTCAAAAACTTTTCATGACAAGGGCACAACTCCGGGCGGAATGAGCACTTATGTTGATTTCTTCCCTGAAGTTGAGCAATTCAAAGGAAAACTGGATGCCATCAAAAAGAGTGCAAAAACAGGGAATCCGAATTTTGACAAATTCTTTCCCGAACTAGTTGATTATGATTTTGCTTATTATGCGATCTCTTATCTTTACATGCCGCGTACAGCCCACCCAAGCAAAGAGGAAATGAGCGATTTTTATACACAATTCAACGCTGATCGATACCTGACAACTGAATTATTAAAATTTCCCTACGGCGACCGCTTTATGAGCAATATGATTTATCGCAAGCTGGATCTGTCAACAAAACCAACATTTGATCAACAAGTTGCGGCAATCGGACCAGATGTACTGAAAGGACAATATGTATTGCAGCGACTTGAGGGGGCACGCTCCTATGGCGACTTTCAGGAAATGAATGAAAAATACAAAAAGTATTTTACGCTACCTGAGCAAATCGAACGGGCAAAAGTGGTAGAAGCTCGATTAGTCGAAACAAAAACAGGTGTACCTGCTTTCCAGTTTAACTATCCAGATATAAATGGTAAAAATACGAGTCTTGCAGACCTTAAAGGCAAAGTTGTCTTGATTGACATGTGGGCGACCTGGTGTGGTCCATGCCGGGCAGAAGAACCTCATTGGGAAAAATTAAACGAAGAATTTAGAGGAAAGCCTGTCGCATTTGTAGGTGTATCTGTAGATCAGGATAAGCCCAAATGGGATACCTATGTGAAAGAGAAAAAACTAAAAGGTATTCAGCTACACGCTGGTTCAGATAACGAACTTTCCAATGCTTACAAAGTCAATTCTATACCACGTTATATATTAATTGACAAAGCCGGAAAACTCATCACTCCAGATAGCCCAAGACCAAGCGATCCCAAATTAAAAGCTTTGATTGAAGAATGGATTAAAAAATAAAAGCCGAATATCAACGAAGCTAAAACACGAAAGCCCCCAGTTCAACTAAAACTGGGGGCTTTTATTTTTTAACAAATATGCTAATCATATCCTTTTCAACAGCCGACATCTGTTGATTTTTATCCCAATTGTGGATCAGTCTTCGAATGGCTCCCCGTTTCTACACGACCGGCAAATTGGCGAACAAATTTACTTCCAACAATCTGCAAAGTAACATCATACCAACCACTCACTTTCTGAGCTTCTACAACCCACTTGATGGATTTACCAGCCCCCAGGATGGTATTTTTCTTCCAAGAACTGTAGGCGTTATCTTTCACCTGTACATGAAGTGCTTTGTCTCCTCTATTGCTCACTTCCAAGATGAGGTTTCCTGTAGGAACTCCTTTCTTCCCGATCTCATAGGTGGCGACAACAGACAAAGACTCCCCATCACCTTTAAAGCTACGCATAAATCCATTTGGCCCGTATACTGTCAAATCATAATAACCGTCTTTAAAGTCAGCTCTGTTCCAGTCAAAACTCAACTCCTGGCCAGCAATAACCGCAAATGGCCAAAAACTTACACCATCTTTATAACTTGGTCCACTATACACATTAAAAGGGCTGCTCAGGGATTTAGCTCCGAAAATCTTATTACCCGCGGACATCGTCAGTTTTACCTTGTCCTTATCAATAGATTCACTCGAATACAATTCATATGCCAGCGCATTAGAATTTTTTTGACCTTTTTCCTGTCTTGCCAATTGTGCAGCTTTTCCAGTAGCCTTCAAAGCTTGCATCTCATCTGCAGTCCATACATGGAAATTATTCGGTAGCGGTTTCGATTTGGCTTGATCAATTGCATAGATCTGTTGATTGCGATCCAAGAATGGCAGTTCTACAGCAGTTCCGCCTTCTGCCTTACGAAATACCGAAGTCAGATCTCCGGTTATAGCACGTCGCCAAGAACTGATATTCTGTTCTTTCACATCCTTACCAAGCTTCTTATCGAAGAAATACTCCATAAATTGAATGGTCGAAGTGATATCGCAGACCTCCGAATTTACCCAGCCGCCTTTGCTCCAAGGAGACGCAATGATCAAAGGCACCCGATAGCCCAAACCAACCGGTCCCTCCGTGGCATGCTCCTTCTTCTCACCACTGGCCAGCTCCTGCTCCAAACTCACATATTCATCACGATAATCCAATCCGGCGGAAGTTTTTCCCGATCGGACATCTGCCGGATTAGGAGCTACAAACGGCGGAATATGATCAAAGTAACCATCATTTTCGTCGTAGTTCAGTATAAAAACAGTCTTCTTCCAAATCTCCGGATTTTCGGTCAGTATATTCAAGATTTCGGACACATACCAAGCCCCATACATCGGTGCACTAGGGTGATCAGAAAAACATTGTGGCGCAACCAGCCAAGATACAGTAGGTAAATTCCCAGACTTCACATCTTTCCGAAACTGATGTAATACATCCCCTTTTGGTACAGTAATCTGTTCTCCTTCATGTAATACTGAAGTCGTCTCACGATAGAACGCGTCATCCTCATTTGTCTGAAAAGCGCGCTCATGCAAAGCGATTTGCTCCTTAGGAAGTTGTTGGAATGCCTGTTCAGTGAGTCGTTCCAGTTGTTTCTTATAGCTGCTCAGCTGCTCTTGTTTTTGTTTAAGCTTATTTTGGGTTTTCTGTACACTTTCGGTTCCATTATTCGCCAATGCTTTTTCAAGCTCCTGGATCTCAGTAGGCAGTTCAACGACACGCTTACGCATAAATTCCAAGTGGCTTTTTTTGAATTCAATATGGTATTGTGAAAACCACTCTAAGTTATTGTCTGTAAAATTACCTAACCATTCTTCTCCATTAAGACCGCTCTCCATACTGACTTCATTCTGATATACCTTCCAAGGGATACCCGCAGCTTCCAGACGTTCAGGAAAAGTTTTCCAATGCGCCCAACGGTTGAAATAAATATCCGAATTACGGATCAACGGTTTTGCTCCTTTATTGGGCACACAAGTGCCTGTCCAGAAAAAATGACGATTGGTTGTCGTACCTGTAATGGAAGAACAAAAATGCTGGTCACAGATGGTAAACGCATCGGCTAATGCATAATAGAAGGGTATATCTTCACGGGTATAATAGCCCATGGTCAACGGGATCTCACTCAGCACTTTTCCACCGGGACGCTTTGCTTCAATCCAATTATCATGCTTACCCTGGTTACGTGCTGCCATTTGATTTTCCCATGAATGTGGAAGATTTCCTGTCCAGGCTGCATTGGAATTCTTGATATCCAATCGAAAGGGTGAGTAGGTCTTCCCTGAAGCTGAAGCCTGCAACCAAACCGGATTTCCACTAGGCAACTCGATCGCTCTTGGATCATTAAATCCCCGAACCCCGCTCAGTGTACCAAAACTATGGTCAAAGGAGCGATTTTCCTGCATTAACAAAACAATATGCTCGGCATCTAAAACAGAACTCCCCACAACAGGTTCAATCGCTAAAGCACGCTGTATCGCATCCGGTACAGCACTCTGTAAGCCAAAAACCCCAGCCAACAAGGAGGCCTTCTTTATAAAGTCTCTTCTACTATCCATAAAAACAGCTATTATATCTCTTATAAATTCAATGGTCTATCAGCGAATATATTCATTCGCTGGCGCTTTTCATATAACGTTTTTAACAAAAATCCCCGCACACGATTGATCTCATGCGCAGGGATAGTTTTACAATAATAATTCAACAGATCAAAGTATTACCTATTTTAAGATCCACATCAATTGATTGACATTATCTACACCCTCAAATTGTCTGGACACCGCAGCATCCACATTCTCCGTGTTGTAATCATACTCAACAGCAGGATATCTCCAGCGAACCGGTATTTTGCCCGTTGCCTCCGAATTCAAGCTTGTCTCGGGATTGATTTTCCATTTTGGATATCCTGTTCTTCTATAATCATAATAGGTATTAAACTCCGACTGCAGAAAACTGGCAAGATATTTTTGGGTAATGATTTCCTCAATTTGCGACTCTGTTCCAGTAGGCAATGTCAAACCACCGACATAGGTACTGATATAAGCTGCATCCAAGGGCATCCCATGATGAAACTGGGCTGTATTAGGTGTATTATCAAAGATAAATTGCATAGATGCTTCCACTCCCTTTTTGTGCCACGCCAATGCAGGTTCATTTATCCAGCCACGAACAGCTGCTTCAGCGATGATAAAACAAAGCTGTGCATACGAAAGCTGTTGTGTAGGCTCTCCTGTTACGACCTCAGTATAACGATCATTCAGTTTTGAATAGTCGTTGGAATTTTTAATATCCAGAATATTATCATATTTCAACGATGGATCAATGCCAACGTAGGCATCGTAGTTAGCCGCTGTCATTCCGCCAGTAATCTTTTTAGGTGAAGGGTTTCCATAATAGAATAGACGACGATCCGAGCGCGTTTTCAATCTATCTACGATTTCAGTAGACATGGTCGGATAGATGGTAAAGTTATTCCCAACTTTATAAAAAGGGTATTGTTGTCCACTTTTATCCGAACGTATCAGCTGGTAATTATCAGCATTTGCTGTAAAAATTGGCTTATTGGCAAGTATCTGCTGAAAACGATTTTTGATATTTAAATCCGCATCACCTACTTTCTTGCTCAGCTGCATTAAAACATTTAAGGTATAACTATTGACCAATTTGCGCCATTTTGTGGTATTTCCTCCATAAAGAGGGTCTCCAGCAAAATTTTCACCAGCTGCAAAGGCCTGATCAGCCAATTCCAATTCTTTTAGAATCCCGATAAATACCTCCTTTTGTGTATCGTATTTAGGGAAGTATTGCTTATCCGTTTCTCCTTTTAAAGCATCGTTATAAGGTATATCCCCTAAATCCATGGTCGCTTCAAAGAATTTGACGGCACGGGCAAAATACATTAAACCCTCATAGGATTTAGCCAATTTCTCTGAAGTGGCGAATTGAGGCATGAACTGCGCATCATTTATTGCGCTAAAGCTCAGTGATCCTGCTCCGAAACCGTTATATTGATATGACTCCACAAATTCTGTCCAAACAACATTTTTGTTGAGCATATAAGGCTGTAGAAAACCTTTTTGTGAGGGCTGGTTAGCAAGGTGTAGTATTATCCGTGTGGCGATCATGCCCGAAGTCACCTTGTCCGTCGCTTCAGGATTGGTATTGATCTCTTCAAACTTGGAACAGGATATTGTTGTCCCAAAGAGTCCGATTAATAAATATGTGACTATTTTTTTCATTTGTAATCCGTGTTAAAAGTGTAAGATTAGAAACTAAGGCTTATGTTAAAACCAAGGTAACGCATCGATGGAGAGTTCAGATCTTCAGAACCTGCATCCGGATCAGAGAATCGATACTCTTTTGTCCATAAAAACAAATTCTGTCCAGTAACACCAATGCTTGCCTTTTTGGCTTTAAATCGGGAAGCTACTTCTCTCGGCAAATTGTAACTTAATGAAACCTCTCTTAGTTTAATAAATGTTTCATCCCAAATATTTTGCGTGCCCGAATAAGCTCTTTTCCAATAGTTTTCATAAGACACAACAGTTTCATTCGGCGCAAAAACACGTGTATCCTTGATAATCTGACCATATTTATCGTAGCTTACCTCTCCAGATACAATTTTCACGCCTTTACCTACAAAAGTACGCTTGCCATTAACCACTTCTTCATAGCGCTCTTTCGTATCGGAATCAGGATGTGCTCCCGTTTGCCATAGACGCGCATTCATATTGGAATAGGACAAACCTTTGATGCGACCATCAAAACTAAAAGAGAGGCTAAAATCTTTGTATTGAAATTGATTGGTAATTCCCCAGAACCATTTCGGTGCTGTGTAACCAAACAATCGCGCTGTATGTACAGCACTGATGGGCATTCCGGCAGCATTGTGAATAATCTCTCCATCCGGTGAGCGTTCCCAGTCCCGTGTCACATAATGATCTGTACGCATACCTTCTTTTATATAGAGTGCATCCGCTGTATAATCTGGGTCAAGTTTATGATAATATTGCAGATTTTGCGATAGATTCCCATTGACAGACCACTCAAAATTCTCTCTCCGAATCGGAACCCCGCCTAAAGAGATCTCATGACCTCGGGTCATACGTTCCTCTTTCAAATTGATCAGACGAGCCCTAAAACCTGTCGTGTGCGATATATTGCTGTAATTGGAGTTCGAGATATCAGCTTTGATATTATAGCGTCTTCTGGCGTAGTAGGTGTAATTTCCCGTCAAACGGCTGTTTAAAACAGCCCATTCCAATCCGAACTCCGCCATATCTTCCTTGGTCGGATTGATGGAATAGTCCTTTATAATATTCGGATACGAAGCTGTAGTCATACCATCCCAAACATTATTACTCACGCCAAACGTTTGGTTAATTTCATATGGATCAGGCGGATATACCGTAGATGCCCAAGAACCTCTTACTTTCAATAAATTCAGCCAATTTGGCTTTTGAATGAGGTCCGACACCACAACACTTCCTGATACTGATGGATAAAAATAAGACTTATCCGGCAACATCGAATACCAGTCATTACGGGCAGTCCCTTCAATGAATACCGCATTGCGCCATGATAACGATAGTCGACTGTATATACCATTACGCATTTCCTTGGTTTTACCCTCTACAGCGGAAACAGGTCCTGTGGAGTTACGCAGGGAATAAAATCCGGGAATAGTAAGACCATTAACTGTAGACGCTGTCATGGTATTATCCCTGCGATAGAAAATAGATCCACCCACAAGCGCATCGATACCAAAATCACCAAAATTCTTTTTAGCCGTAAAGATAAAGTCATTGGTTGTACTAAAGCCATCCTGTTTTCTAGACCAGTATTTTCCCCTGTTATCATAACCTCCTGAGCCATCAAAACCACCCCGGGTCCCATAGATACCCATTGGATTGGTTTGCTCTCTTGAATTACCGTAGTAGTCATATCCGCTACGCAGCAAAAAATTCCCCCAATCAGTCATTTTGTAATTTAAGGTAACCGCAGCATTCAATTTATTGACTAGTTCTGCACTTATTTTCTCATAAGCCGAAAGATAAGGGTTATCGTACCAGGCTTTATACAGCCAATTTTGACTGACATTTTCAGTCTGCCAATAGTCTTTATATTGTGTTAGATCGTATTCTGGCCCTGTCCACACCAGGATATTATAGATATACCCTTGATTATTGTAGCCTGAACCAAAATCATTGGGAGCATGCCTTCTGTTGTATCCCAAGCGGGTCTCCAGATTAACCTTATCAGATATTTTGGTTTCCCCAGCCACCGAAATATTGGTCATATTCAGCTTGGTGTTCGGATATTGACCCTTATTGTAGATATGACTTATGGAGGTACGGATACTCCCGTTTTCTCCTTGATTCGTAAAGCTAACAGAGTTATTGGAGATAAATCCAGGCTCCAAAAAATTCTGGAAATTGTTTTTACCCTTTGAAGTCAATTCAGTCTCTACATCATCCATTTGTTTGGTGAATGGATTCCATTGCTTATATTTCCGACCGATATCCAGCTTATCTCCCCAGACCTCATCGTCGGTATTGTATTTACCACCATATCCAGCAGAATAAGATGACTGTACATTAGGGAGTGCTAAATAACCTGCAAAGAACATATTATTGGAGTTTACAGTTATTTCTACTCCTTTTTGCGAAAGTCCTTTTTTGGTAGTAACCATAATCGCACCACCTGCCCCTTCAATACCGTAGAGAGCCGCCGCTGTAGAGCCTTTTAGCACCGAAATATTTTCGATATTGTCAACAGCGATATCACGCAAACTCATGTTTTCATAAGCAACACCGTCAATGACCAATAAAGGGCTTTTTCCACGAAGTTGTATATCTGGCGCACGGTTAAATTCAGTACTGTTCATGACGCGCAATCCAGAGACACGGCCAGTTAAGGTCGTTCCTACATCAACCCCCTTTACTTTGGCTAGTTGGTCACCTTTGATGTCCTGAACGGCATATCCCAGAGCTTTCTGCTCGCGCTTGATACCCAGAGCTGTTACGACAACCTCCTCCAAAGCCTCTGACGATTTGGAAAGCCGAATCAAACTCGCACTTGTTGCCGGCACTTCGCTCAGCTCATACCCGATAAAAGAAACTTGCAGTATAGCTTGATCTGAAACATTAGATAGCTTAAATGCCCCCATTTGATCCGTCGTTGCCGCTATTGCTGTCCCCTTGACACGTATCGTGCCCCCCCCAATTGGCAGGTTAGTCTCCTGATCAACTATTTTTCCGCGCAATTCCTTTTGTGCGGCATGGAGCTTCTTACTTTCTGATGCAGTCTTCTCTTTCTTTGAAACCACATACAGCTTATCATCAATCTTTCTTACCTCAAGATGCCCGTCAGAAATCGTCCGGATGAATTGGGCAATCTCTTCCTTTTTTAATTTCTCAAGGTTAACTAATTCATTGATTTTTTGATCGCTGATAGAAGCATCATAGCCAAATTTTACATTGAACTTTTGTTCCATTTTGGCAAGAATTTTCCCGATTCCCTCCCCAGTCTTAAACTGAGTGGCCATGGTTTGAAGTGCTAAGGACTGAAATAGCAAAGCACCGCCCATAAGTTTTAAATAGTAATTGGTTCTTTTCATAAATTACTTTTTATGGATGATTGTTTGATTAAATGCGGTATTAAGAATTTTTAAAGATTTTTCAAGATCACTGGCAGGCAGATATCCTGTATAACTTGCTGCTTGAAATGAATCGATCAACTGTAGGTTTTGATCGGGGTATAGACTATTCAGATCCGCGACAATCTGCGATAGCGGAACGTTATTGAAAGACAATAGGTCATCTTTCCCATTTGAAGAAATGACCGTATCTGCGATAGATACATCAAATTGTTTTTGTCGTTTATCATAAGCCACTTGCTGGCCGGGGTGGACGATAGAGTACTGTTGTCCATGTGATACCTTCACCTTTCCGTGGCTTAAGACCAGACAGCTACGTTGCGGTGAGCAAATTAAATTAAATGCTGTCCCTAATACGCGTACGTCAAAATCTCCAGAATTTACAATGACAAAAGCTTTCTCAGGATTCTTAGCAACTTCAAAGAAAGCTTCTCCCGATAGTTTTACCCGACGCAAACTATCTGCATTAAAATCAGATAGAATTTCGATATATGCCCCCTGGCGAAGCGCAACCTGAGTACCATCAGAAAGTGTGAGCTGCTTAACAAATTTCGTCGGATTGGTATATTTTACAACTTTGTACTTACTCTCAGTCTGCATCGATGGCACAATCTCCCAAAATAGAAATGCAAAACTAATCAACAGTAATGCCGCTGCTGCCGAAATTAAAACTCGCCATCTCCTCCATATAGGCTGTACTTTGGCATTTAATTCAGTACCGGTAATCGTATAAAAAATATGGTCTGAAGTAGATGTATCCAAATCACTAGCGCTATCATCCAGTGCAATTACCTCCTCTAGACTGGGCAGATCATCTTCATCGCAAGCAGTAAGTAAATCTAAAAATATGGTGTTTTCCTGTGGGGTTAGTTCCCCCAGTAGGTATTTTTTATATAGTGCAGCTAGTTTAGGATCCATCATCTTTGCCATCGTTTAAATACATATACGTATCTAAAAGACGATAAGACGACGCTACACTAAAAAATAGTTAAGAAAATCAATAGGGCTATTGAAATCTCAAAATTATCAAGAATATATTGGCGTACAAACTTGTTCCCCTTGACAAGTTGGTCCCGCACAGTATTAACAGAAATACCCAAGCGGTCGGCAATTTCCTGATTGTCCAAGAATTCCTCTTTACTCAAAAGGAATATCTCCAGGCGAGCTCTAGGAAGCTTTTCAATTGCCTCTCGATAGACGCGTTCCAAGTCTTTAAAACGGATGGATTCTTCATTTGAATTGTCCACCTGTCTAGAGGTATCTATCCCATCAAGTTTAAATTGAATCCGTACTTTCTGCTTCCTCAATTCGTCAAATACAAGATTCTTAGCAATTGTATATAAATAAGACTGAGGATTCTTATTTTCATCTAATTCGCTCCACTTTTTCCAAATGCGAGAAAATGCTTCCTGAACCAAATCGGCGGCGGTATCTTCTCCTTTCAGATGTAACAAGGCATATTTATATACCTTATCTTTATAAGACAAAAAGAAATTTTTAAAATCTGGAATGTTGTTATTTTCAATAGGCATCCTTCAACACTTACAATTGACCCTACAAGTTTAGGTAGAATTTTTCAAAATATCGGAATGAAAATAGATCACGATCCAAAGCATGTTCCTTCCTAGGATGATTATAACATTTTAACTACGATTAATTTACATTAAATTAATCTACGAGCGGGCAGTTCAGGTATTGATGACTAAAAACAATGTTGCGAAAGCAAAAGATCTGTTATACCAATAGGGTCTAATTCAATAAAAAATCCCATTGTAGATTCCAATGGGATTAAAAAAAATTATATATGCTTAATAGAAAGCTATTATTTTAGGAGCGGAAAAGGTCCTAGAAAGTAACTCCCCCTTTTATAGAAACGTAGGAAAAAATCCAGTATTGGTTCTTCCAATGGGAAGAAGAATTGTTTATCCACTTCAGACTTGAATAAGTTAGCATAGTATTTTGGCAATTCGCTTGGGAAAAAGTCTTCTACCAAAAGATTCAAGAAATAACGTGCATAGGGCACATCTGCTTCTGTCCCCTTTTCTTCCTTTTCAATAAAAGGATTATGTTTCAACGGGAAAAATTCTTCTATTCCGCCAAACACCTCTAACCCTGTTTTTGGATTGAAGAAAACGGTTACTTTAGCATCCGCTGTAAGTTCCAAATTCGATTCTGGCAACGGCGATTCCTCCTTGCTTGGATATTTTTGCTGATATCTTTGAAAGAATTCGTTTGCAAACTCTTTTACTTCTCGTCCCTCCATGAAAGCTACAGCAGCCTTTTGTTCAGACTGGAATAATTTAGCCATATCCTTCAATTGCTTTTCTGTTTTTTTCAGGCTCTTGTCCTTACCATTCATCGCTTCAATACGGTAAGTCATTTCATATTGTTCTGGTAGATCAAAATTCACTTCTTCCGGATTGACCACTGTCATAATTCCGGACAAATTCCAAGCATCTTTCCAAGGAACGATTTCCATATAAAAAGATAATACGGCAGAAGGTTCCGTAAATTCCTGAATTGAATCCTTATAAATCTTAAATGCTGTTTTTGTGCCAATATGTTTTACATGGACAAACTGTTCATCTGTCTTTACATATTCAAAAAAACTATGGATGCGATTACCCATTGTTTTTACTGAGTTATATAGACCATGCTCCTTACCCACTACCTCAGCAACAAATTCGGAAGATTTAAGAGCAAATAAATGTAGCCTATAATTGTTGAAATGATTATCACGGACCCGATAAATCATTTGTTGCAATTGAGCTTGATCATGCTGATATCTTCCCAATTCCGCCACCTGCATCAGGTGATTAAGGTTGGTGTTATACTCTCCTGCAGTCAGATAGTTTGTTGCGACAAGTTTTTCGATAAAATTACGTACCTCAAAATAGTTCGCATTTTCATCTAATGAATATTCTGAATTTAACTTTGGATTTTCAGGGGCCACTTCATAGTGTTCCTCCAAAATTGCATAAGCCAGATCCGTTATCAACTGTATCAAACGGCCCTGAGGATCAATAAACAAATGTGGATTCCGTTCACTAAAAAATAACCAGGTCAATACAGCTACATCTTCGCTATTGATATCTTCAGGATAGTAATCCGTCAGATTATTATCCTTATAGAAAGGCAAAAACTGGTCGTATAGTTCTTTATGGATGGTTCTAAAAGCAGCAAATATCCCTGTATTGGCAATAACATCTTCTAGATAACAGGTGAGATAAATACTTAGTGTTTTTAATGCATCAGTGTGAATGAGGTCATTTGTCTCCGGCTCTTCAAACCACAACGTCGACAGACTATCGTTGATCTGATTGGCAACTCTTAAATAATAACTATCTATATCGTTTGCTTTCTGGTAAGTATGGTGTGCAATCCAATCTTGAATAAAAATTTTGTTTCCTCTCATATGAAAAATGCTAAATCCAAAAGTAGCCAAATTTTCGAAATTTCCATGATGGCAAAATACAAGCATAGACGAAAATAATTTAGATATTCTTTCTGGCCAATAAAAGTCAAAACTGCCGTAGATGAATTAGCTCAATGAGGACAAAAGATCGTCTAACAGAAACAAAAAGAGATGCCTTATGGGCATCTCTGTAGCGTAAATTTTGTCTTGTCTTTATCCTGCGGCGATTACATTATCATTACTTTCCAGATGATCCTGAAGCGTCGGATTTAAAATATTACACGTTTTTAGTAAGTCACGAACCGGATATTTTGCAACGATCTCCTCTAATGCTGCAAGGTGGCGACTGTGATGTACATCCGTTCCTACAAAATCATACATCCCCGATTTAATCATTGTCAAGGCTGCAGATTTCACTTCGACACCATAATATCTACTGATAGAAAGAAGATTCAATTGTAGCATACAGCCAGCGTCTTTGATCTGTTTGTACATATTGAAATTATAGTGGTAGTAATTATAACGTTCCGGGTGAGCTAATATTGGCTGGTAACCCAGTCTTTGTATATCTAAAATAGTTTGAAATAACGCTTTGGATTCCTGCAGATAGGACATCTCTATAAGCACATACCCGCCGGGCATAACACAAAGCTCGTTCGTATCGATCAGTTTAGCAATGCCATCATCTATCATATGTTCAGCAGCATGATAGATCGCAGGACTGTTAGGAAGTTGTTTTATTCCGTTCACCAATTTATCTTTGGCATCCTCAATTGTTCGGATTGTATTCGGATGCACACCTTCCATAATATGTGGTGTACAAATAAATTTTTCAAATCCCATTCTCCCCAAGCCTTTCAACAAATCAATAGATTGTTCAATGGACTGACTTCCGTCATCTATTCCGGGAAGGATATGATTGTGCATATCTACCTCTAAAAAAGCGAGTGTACCTACAACCTTAATCTTTGATTCTTGAGTTTTGTTTCCAAATAGTTTTGAAAATATCCCCATATTATATAAAGTATAAATCGTTTAGTTATCTTATTATTTGTAAATAATAAATCACAAAAATACCACTATCAGTCCAAAAGAGCGTAATATTATATTAACATTATAAAAATATAACCATAATATTACAAACTTTGCATCAAACAATCGGGTTATAAATTTGTTTGATGCTCAGTTCAATACCATCTTATTTACCGATCTCCCGCAAGATCTGATCAATCATATAGCCGATAGCACCTTCTTTTGTCTCTGGCAGTTTTGTTGATATTTCGGCTTCCATACGGTTGCCCACAATTCCCTTCGAAGTGATTGCTGTGCTACCATATTGATTCAATTGCGCCATCGTTTGTTCCCATTGTCTTCCTGGACTTACACCCATCTCTTTTAACATCGCGGGCAACTTTTGCAAATCAATCGCAGCAGACATTTTGTTTTGCTTCATCAACTTAATAAAATCTTTATTTGCAGAGCCAGCCGTTTTATTTTGACGGATATCATGTAAAGACAAAGAATCATTACTTACCATCACCAAATCATCTTTCAGAAGAACATACATTGGAAAATCTAGCCCTTTTTTGGACGAGAATGCATAGATGCCATCCTGTATTTTACCAAAGGCTTTTGCTACTGCAAGATCTAATCCTTTTCTAAACAAACGCTGGTCTTTTGATGTAAACATCCAGATAAAAACTGGCAGGGTTTCGTCCTTTGTCTTCTTTACCTCTGTTGCATTATAATCATCGTCATAACTATAATCAATATATTCCTTTCTGAACTTGCGTAAACCATTCACCACAAATAGATGATCCCCTGGCATTACTTGGGCAATTGCTTTCTCATCCAATGCAATTTCAAGTGCCATTAATCCCCATTCAACCAAATCTTGCTGAGGACCTAGTAATCCGCTATAATATTTTGCTGTATAACTAGGTATATCTCGCAAATAGGCTTCTGAATTAATATTAACGTTAAAGAAGCCAAGTGTTTTATCAGTCAGATATTTATTGAATTTTCCATTTGGTTTTCTTGCATATAATCGCTTGGACATTTCAGCAAGATCCCGATCTAATCCCACAGAGCCTCTTAATCGCAATACATTTCCATCCTGCAACAAATCCAGCATTCCGTCCTGATATCCTGTTTTAAATTTGTCCATATTAATCCCCATATAGAGGTAAGGAATGGTTTTATAAGGCATAAGACCACGATAGAGCTCCTCGACATGTGGTACATATAGACGGATCAATCCTAAGTTTTTGAGCACTTTTTCCTGATCTGAAACGGAGAGAGGCTTATAGGAAGCAGATAGCAAACGTGTCGCTTCCCCCATCAACCACTGATCACGAAGCGCATTGCGTATAGAATCATTTTTTCTATTTTGATTCTCGTATTCTGTATAAAGCGAATCATAATAACTTGGATCATGCATTTCTGCGGGAGCTACATCCACAGTCATGGGCACGGCAGCTTCTACATTCGCCAAAACTGTATCTGGCGTGCTCTCCACAATAATCGGTGGGCTCAGTGGCTCTATTTCCTTTTCGCCTTCTTCCCAACCTACCGCCACTGCCGCTGAATCCAATACTGCAGCTGCGGAATCCAATTCAGGAGAATATGCGTCAGCCGCAGGCGCCATGTAAGCAACCTTCTTTATCCCATACCGGTTGGCTACAGAGTCGTTCTCGAAAAAAGTTGTACTCATTGTCGACGAAATAAAGCGTGCCACACGGTCGTTGTAAACCAACACGCTCCCCGCCTTCATCCCTATGCTTGAATATCCATTGGCAATGGGTTTAGGTTCACCGACATCATGTAGCAGTTTTTCAAATTGCACTTTATTGGACAAAGGAAATATAAACTCGAGAAAACTGACACTGTCTGTCTTTCTGTTATAGAAATAGGCCGTTTGTGACAAATCGATACCCAAATTTTTGATATCATTCCCAACTGAAGCACCTGATTTTTCAAGTTGCTTGAACAGACCAGCTTTCTGAAGAAGCTCATTCAACTTGTTTGCATTTGCCTTCTGAACGATATCCTTCACATTAAATGCGGCGATAACTTCAGCATCTTCTGGAATAAGCTTGACTAAATCTTGTGACTTCACAGTCCCCATCAAAGAGAGACATGCTAGTCCAGTCAATAAAATTTTTGATTTCATATAGGTTATTTTGTTAGTGTGATTTTATTTGCCAAAGTAGACTTACCATAAACCAAGTCCGTAAACGGTAATTTTAATAGCACGCCCTTCTTATTGCCCGCAACTTTCGCTTTACTATTATCCTGAGCCACTATCGCTTTCTCAAAACGCACAATCTGTGTATAAAAAGCATCCGCAAACTGATTTGTGTTATCGCTTCCCAACTGATTGAATTTAGCCTTCCAGTTGCTCGAGGCTACAAATTTACGTTCAAAAACGTTGGTCTGAGCGTTATAATAGTATCTATTTGAATTTGATATCTTTGTCTTAAACCGATTAGCCAATATATCCGAAAAGGCATTTAACGACTCGATCTGACTAAAGTCACAGGATATATTTACAATAAAATTTGTAAAATCCGTTTGATACTGAACATTAGAGATACCCTTTGTCTGCTTGAGTAGCTGAACTGCCGCCTTAATCTCTTTTTCCATCTCGGCCTGTGTTGGTATCTGTATCCCTTTTATGCTTTTCATCTTCATCAAAGAAGATACCTTTGTTTTACTTTTACTCAGGTTCAATGTTGCCGCAATATGTCCCGAACCATTGGGTTTAAGGTCAATCTGTTCAACAAAGTCAAAACAACTGGACAATGTAAAAGTCATCAACAATGCACATATAACCACATAAAACCTAGTCAACAGTTCTTTTAATTTAAAAACTCTCTTCATTTCTTTTCAGTACCGATTAATAAATTATCAAATCAATATATGTTCGGGCATTAACAGCAAACATTGTGCTATTTTCGTCACTTTAGGAAAATTTTAAAAAAAAGTGTGATATTTGGCCCGTCTGGAACGAAAACCTTTCCTTTCTCCCGCCCTTATCTTTAACACTATCCAATAACCAATTTAGCGCCAACCCTTATCGCTATTTAAAAACAGTTGTCTTCCTTAAAAATTATTCAATACCCATAATAAATATATCTCAAAATCAAATAGATGCATTATCAAAGCATTTAGCTTGCACAAAAAGGCAGATGTATGCCCGGATAATTCAACTTTTCTTAGGTACTTTTGCCCCTCTTTGCGAACAAACACTAACGATCAATATGATTTACAAGTACAGGTCTATTCCGCAGCATGCAATATGGCGAATAGTTTATTTTATAATTACGTTGCTTGCTCTTAATTCATGTACAAAAAATGAGTCCAGAATGGAGCAAGCTGCATTACAATTTACACCTACAATTGTTGGCCAAATTAATACCAAAGCTACTGGGACCAGCTGGGACAAAGGCGACCAAATTGGCGTTTATATGATCAAATCAGGCCAGCGATTAACATCAACCTCAATTGTGAATGCTGTCAACAATCATGTATTCGCGATTAATGGTTCATTATTTCAAAGCAAATCACCTATCTTTTTACCAAATGAACAGGTAGATTTCATTGCATATTATCCTTATAAATCCATTACTGATTTTCAATATCCCATCGATCTGAGTGATCAGTCAAACCAGTCAGCATTGGATTTCATGTATGCCAGCAATGCAAAAAACATCAACAAAACCAATAATACCGTCCCACTCAATTTTGTAAGACAATTGAGTAAAATTGCGATTCATCTTTCCATTACCAATACAGCAGGTTTAGAAGCCAATCAGATTGCTGTCAGTATACCTTCGGTACACACACAAGGGGGATTTGATCTCTCAACTGGAAAACTAAATGCTAATCTTACTGAAAAGAAAGATATACAAGGAAAAGTTTCGGCGAATACCAACCAAACAGCTATCGTGGAATTCATCCTCCTTCCCGGAGAGGATATTACCGGAAAGGCGATTAAATTTATAGCTCCTAATGGCGATAGTTATACATGGACAACACCACAACATCAAAATCTGAAAAACCTAATTGCGGGAAATCGTTACAGTTTTGACGTCAAAATTGACAATGGTAAACCAAATGGCGGGATCGGCGATTCACAAGCCTATCTGGAAATCCCCAAAATGAGCAATTTGAACAATGATGAAGTGTTCATACAGCACTTTCTTCCTGATGCAAACACGCAAAGAAACTATGCAATGTTGTATGATAAGAAGCTAAAAATGGCTTACTGGGTAGCTTATCCATTATATAATAGCATTTTAGGCTCTGGCAATCGTACAGATGCCTGGGGATATGATCCTTCTATATCCACCGCATTCCAACCAAATCTATTTAAAGGGTTTCAACCAACGGGCTATGACAGAGGTCATCAGCTACCTAGTGCTGACCGCAACCTAAACATCACGCACAATAAAACAACATTTTATTTTACCAATATGACGGCACAGGCATCCCGCCTCAATCAAGGTCTTTGGGCAAACCTGGAGACTAAGGTACGGACCTGGACTGCGCAATGTGATACCATGTATGTTGTAACGGGAGCAATGCCGACGACAGACACCGATAATCTGCTTGACTTTGCACAAGACAATGACAGAAAAGATATCGCAAAACCAAAATACTATTTCAAAGCGTTAGCCATGAAGAAAGGGAGCGAATATTACACAATAGCCTATAAGATCGACAATGTTACTCCACCGGCCAAAAGTACTTTTGACAATTATAAACTAACAGTGAGTGAATTGGAAAAAGTAACAGGATTTACATTTTTTCCCGATTTAGACAAGACGAAAAAAGAAAGTATCAACACCAGTATCTGGAAATAATTCATGGTTGTCTTAATCGAATTATTTTACTCCGATTAAGACAGTAGCTTAAAGCTTGATAAGCCTTAAAAATATCAAGATCTCCACCATAAAAAGACAATGCACGATGAATTGTGCATTGTCTTTTTATTTAATGGTATAGCCACGGTGCGTCAAAAAACTTGACATTCCTGTAAAAACACCATTTTATCCCTAAAATGCACAATCAATCCATCATAGTTTTTTATTAGTTTTAACCCATGAAGCTTATCATATTCGATCTGGATGGAACATTGTTGGATACATTACAAGATCTTGGAGACAGTTGCAACGCGATCCTTCAGCGATTTGGTTATCCTATACATCAGTTACCGGCCTACAAGAAATTTGTAGGTAATGGTGTACAGAAACTAATCGAACGGGCCCTTCCCGAACATGCACGAACCACAGAAATAATAACAACACTGCTAACGGCATTTAAGACCTACTACGAAGAGCAGACAATATCCCATACACGACCCTATGCTGGAATTGTCTCCTTATTACAGATGCTTAAATCTTCAGGATATCTCATCTCTGTAGCATCCAATAAATATCATGAGGCGGTTATCCCGTTAATGGAAAAATATTTTCCTACGATCTCTTTTGATCTGATCCTTGGTCACCGTACAGGACATCCGGCCAAACCCGATCCAGAGATTGTCTGGGATACGCTCCAGACATTAGGAATAGTAAAAGAAAACTGCTATTATGTTGGCGATTCTTCTGTTGATATGGACACAGCCAATAACGCGGAGGTGACAGCTATTGGTGTGACCTGGGGTTTTCGCGATGAAAACGAATTGAGGCAACACGGTGCACAGCATATTATTCACGTTCCACAGGAACTACTGAACATTGTATAAAAGAAAAAGCTGAACTTTATTCCAACAATGGTTTAAGTTCAGCTTTTTTAAATTAAAATATTGTAGTTAGCTACATTTTAGCATCCATCAGCTTTTCACTTTGCGACTTTGGTTTTCCCAATTTCATTTTGACGACAAAGGCTTTATTTGCTATAAACGAATTAGGAAGCAGAATATCGTAGTACGTATTTTTATCTAAGTCCAGACCAATATCCGTATGGCGTAATTCCAAAGCTTGTCCATTTTGGAGTATAGTGGCAGCAACCGGAACTTCAGCGGCACTCTTAGGAACAGCGATCCGAACAATATTGTTTACGGGACGATTAAAGACCGTAAGGTAAAGATTATCTTCTTTTTTTGTAAAGTAACCTAGTTTGGATGGGGCAAGACCTGCATGTCTGACACCATATACCGCCTCACCATTTATCTTGATCCAGTCTCCGATTTCCTTAGCGAGTTTATCCTCTCCTGGATGCATAAGACCATTTCCATCAGGCCCAAAGTTCAGCACAAAATTGCCATTCATGGAAACACAATTCATCAACAAATCAATAAGATCATCTGAGGTCTTGGTATAAATCCCCGACCAGTCTTTCATATAGCCCCAACCGTTCGGTGGAATCGTCATGACACAATCCCAGTCACGTCCCTCCAACCATTCAAACTCCTTCGGCATTTTTCGTTCCCAACCTTGTTCATAGTCCCCTAGCATATCACCATTGGAGTCGAAATGCCGCTTTCCAAATTCGTCATTTCTAAATCTGCTTCCAATAATCAATCCCGGGTGTTTTTCACGTAACTCTTTCTCTAATTTATACGTAAAATCATACGCTTGAATCCAGGATTGATCCCAGGTACCATCAAACCAAAAACCTTTTATTTGCGGGTAGTTCTCTAGAAGTTCTAGCAACTGATTGCGTGTGTATTCCAAAAACTTATCGAATTTAGCCTTTTCTTCAGGAGTAGAGGGAGCTTTCCCCATATAGTTTGAATTATTCCATTCAAGAATTGAAAAATACAAAAATACATCTATTCCTTCCGCTGTATAAGCATCTACGACTTGCTTGACGATATCTTTTTTATAAGGGCTCTTCTTCACGGTATAGTCTGTATACTTAGAAGGCCACAGGGCAAATCCATCATGATGCTTTGTGGTAAAAATAAGATACTTTGCCCCCATTTCTTTTGCCTGTTTAGCCCAGCTTTTTGCGTCAAAACCTGTAGGATTGAATTTTTTGTAGAGGTTATCATAAGTATTCTTCCAGTCTTTCGGTGCTGTTGGCCCACTCCAGGTACGTATCCATTCGGATGCCGCTGCTCCTTTTCGTGCACTGACCCCTTCCCATTCGTTACCAGGAATTGCATACAAACCCCAATGGATAAATTGTCCTAATCCATAGTTTCGGAACCGTTCCATCGCTTCATCCGTCCGATGTGCAGGCGTCAAAGGCCCGTATTTTACGTCTACTTTGTTTTCTACTTTCTTGCGAGGACCTGTCCATTGTGCCGAAGTAGTTTTTACTCCCAGCAATATGCTGCCGAGAATCAATGCTGTGATTAATTTATTATATTTCATCTTATCCTTATTTCTTTAAAAATGATTACTCCCAACGACAAATAAATCCGTATTTATTGACTAGATATATGTTGCCCATCCGATTATCACTTTGGATTATCTATATATTGTTTTTGTGATTTTTTAATAACTGCAGGCTCTGGATTACTATCCTTAAATGGATCAAAGTAATAAAGCCCCTGATCGCGGTATAAGGGTAAATGCTTTTTTAATTTTTTTGCAAATTCATCAAAATTTCGACCTGTTCCCGGCACCCATGCCGCCTCCGCCAATGCCGCTATTCTCGGAAACACAAGGTAATCCAAACGACTGACATTCGTCACTGTTTCAGTCCAAAGATTAGCCTGAATGCCCAAGACCTGTTTTTTTCTTTTTCCCAAACTATCCAATTGACTTCCAGCAAAATCAAACACATCCTGCAAAGGATTGAAACCCTTTCCCCATTTACGGCCATACTTATGATTCTCCTGTTGTACAAAGTCAAAATACATTGGCAACCTAGGCGTTAGTATAACTTGATAGCCTTTATCCAAAATCTTGTTTAGCTGTTCTGGTTTATCATGACGCCACCACATCATGATCGTCTGATCTTTGGCCAACTTGGCATCCACCATTTCATCCCAAACAATAATCTTTCCGTTTATCCCAGCCACAGAATCAGCCATACGACGGATAAAATACTCTTCCACTTCTTTGTTGGACTTTAAGCCTACTGTCTTTTTCAATTCCTGAACTTTGATATCATTATCCCAGGCATCGCTGCCGAAAGCGACCTCATCTCCTCCTAAATGAATATAGACAGAAGGAAACAGTGTTTTCACTTCACGCAAAACATCAGTCAAAAATGTATATGTTGTATTTTTAGCAGGATGAAAAGTAAAATCGGGATGTTTTTCGTTCCCCCCACCAGAGAGAAAAGGATAAGCCCGATTTGCGGCTGTAGCATGTCCCGGCATATCAATTTCAGGAATGACCTCAATATTTCGCTCAGCAGCATAGGTGATGATCTCACTGATATCAGCTTGACTATAATACTGTACGGGCGCATAAGGATCGAGATAATTGCCTATCCCCCCAACTTGGGTTAACCAAGGGTATTTTTGTATACTTAAGCGCCAAGCCGGTTCATCTGTCAAATGCCAATGGAATTTATTCAACTTGTAAAATGCCATCCAATCCAGTAAAGATTTCACTTTCTCCTTACCAAAAAAATGACGTGATTCATCTAACATAAACCCTCGCCAACCAAATTGCGGTTTGTCTTCAATATTCAATACAGGTAATAAGAATGCATTGCCTTTTCTTTCAGCAGCAGTAAACACCTGCTCCAAACTAGCAAGGGCATTGACAATACCCGATCTATCAGAAGCATATATTGCAATACCTTTGCGATCAATATTTAAACGATATGCTTCATGCTGTAATTTGCTATCAAGCTTCACGATCATTTTTGCATCCTTTTCCAAGGAGGTGTAAGTTGAAATTCCAAAACGGCCCAACATCAGCTTCCGAAGATAGTGCAAAGACGATTCAAACACAGCATCTCCAGTGACTCCAAAATTACCCTCCAGCTTCAACTCTCCCTGCCCCATTTTAAATGCTAAAGGCTGCGGAATAATCGCGATTTGAGCTGTCACATTTTGAATGAGCAAGTAGGTTATAATAAATACTAATTTACGTTTCATATGATAATTAAGACTTTACCTTGGTTAGAAGGTGTTAAAATTAATTATTAAAGCATCATCCTGCTACATTTTTATAAAATCCTTATCTGCGATTCTGAGTTTGCTATCCCCTAAACTAAAACCAAATAGTTACGGTCTTTAATCGATTCTAATTGTAGCTCTGCGTAATACAATGGTAAAGAAATTATTAAGTTATTACTGAAAGTCAAATCCAGTCAATCGTTTGCGCAACTCTCGAAAACGTTATAGTGTATTTTATACAAACAAAACAATAGGGAAATATATTTAAACATGAAAACAATAAAGATTTAAAAAGTTAATGTTATTGCAAGATTCTTCATCAACCAAAACCCGCACAATTAGCGATTGTCTTTTTGTTGGTTATATTTGAAAACGAAACAAATACCCTAAGTTAAAAACCATATGATTAAAAGGATTTTTTATACGCTCTTCTTTATTGGGATAACTATTCTGCATCTACAAGCCAGAACAGTTATTCCGTTCAATGCAAACTGGTCGTTTAAAAAAGGTCCGTTTTCCACCTCAGCATTGGACTACAACCAGATATTTAATGGAAAGTGGCAATTGGTTACCCTACCACACACCTGGAATGCAACAGACATGCAGACTGCAGAGATCAAACCGGGAAGTCTTGGAAAAAACGAACGTTTTTATACCGGCGATGCTTATTACCGCAAAACGTTTGTCCCAGGATCAGATTGGAAAGGTAAGCGCATTTTCATTCGATTTGAAGGGGTGAATACCAATACCGAAGTTTACTTAAATAATAACCCCCTTTCTTCCAAAGCAGGAAAAAATGATATTACCTACGATAACTCGCAACGAAATGGCAACTACAGTTTTGTTGGCCGACATCAGGGGGGCTATTCTGCTTTTGTCTTTGAATTAACCAATATGCTTCAATTGGGAGTGGAGAACGAGCTGTTGGTCAAGGTTAATAATGAAGCCAGTCCACAGGTTATTCCGGTAAACCACACCTTATTCCCGATGTACGGCGGCATTTATCGTCCTGTTGAACTTATAGTCACTGATGACATTCATGTTGCTGTGAATGACTTTGCTTCCCAAGGTGTCTATATTACACAACAAAATGTTTCAAAAAAGACTGCGGATATAGCATTAAAAATAAAAATTGACAACAAATCCGGAAAAATACAACCGATCGAATTGCTAACAACCATTTTTGAAAAAGATGGAACCATAAAAGCAAAACAACAAACGGCATATACATTGCCACCACAGGGCCGTCAGGTCTTATCACAACAAATTGTGGTCAAAAGCCCACATTTATGGCAAGGACTGGACGATCCCTACCTTTACAAGGTTGTGACACAGATCAAAAAAGATGGTCAGGTCATTGACGAGGTAACGACACCTTTAGGGATACGCAAATTTGAATTACGTACTGGCCAAGGTTTCTTTTTAAATGACATCAAGTATCCCCTATATGGTGTATGTCGACATCAGGATCGTTGGGGCAAAGGCTCAGCCTTGAGCAACGCCGACCACGACGAAGATCTTTCTATTATCAAAGAAATGGGAGCCACTTCCATCCGTCTAGCACACTATCAACAGTCAGCATATTTTTATTCCAAATGCGATAGTATCGGGCTTGTGATCTGGGCCGAAATCCCATTTGTGAATCGCGTGACAACATTTGAAGACAATAACGCCCAACAGCAGTTGAAAGAATTAATTCGACAAAATTTCAATCATCCTTCCATCTATATCTGGGGCATGCATAACGAAGTTTACTCCCCGTCCGCCTACACCGTAGAACTCACGACCAAACTAAATGATCTCGCTAAATCCGAAGACCCGGATCGTTACACAGTCTCCGTCAGCGGATACAATGTAATTGATCATCCGGTTAACAACAACGCCGATGTGCAAGGGATCAACCACTATTTCGGTTGGTATAATGGTGAACTGGAAAACAAATCCGATAAAGATGACGATGTAGCCACATGGGCGCAACGTATAAGTAAAGAGTTCAAAGATTACAAGATTATCTTTTCTGAATACGGTGCCGAAGCAGTTCCTGAGGATCAGGCCGAAGAGGTAGGCAATTTCGGCAACCAATGGAGCAATCCATCATTTTTCCCAGAAGAATATGCGACAAAATTCCATGAAGTCCATTGGGGCGTAATCTCCAAAAGCCCTATTTTCCTAGGGTCATACGTGTGGAATACTTTTGATTTCGCCACACCGATTACCGCACTGAACGTTAATCCGAGAAATTATAAAGGATTGGTTTCTTTTGATAGAAAATTGAAAAAAGATGGCTTCTACTGGTATAAAGCAAATTGGAGCAAAGAACCAGTATTGTATGTCACCCAACGCCGTATGATCAATCGTGGAAATGAAATTACCCCGGTAACCATTTATTCCAATAGAGGTGAACCAACCTTAACTGTTAACGGAACTGTTATCAAAGGCGTTAGAAAAGGGCAAACAGATGTGCATTACATTTTTGATAACGTCAAACTTACGAAGGGGGTGAACACGATCGAAGCTAAGATCATACAAAAAGACGGAAAGGTATTGACAGATAGTATTCAATGGAATTACGATCCATCTTACAAGCAAAATGCAGCAGGACCAACCAAATCAAAAACTGAACACGTAGGTCTCTAATACCAAAATTAAATAGAATGAAAAAGCCGCACTAGTCCCTGCATTAGTGTGGCTTTTTTATGTAAAAGTGATTTCGGACTTACCCTATCATCATTCTGAATCCACATCTAACCGACTTTTAAGAAAAAAATTACTAGATGGTCATTAACCGACATAAGCCAACCGTTTACCGAGATTCACTCCTGATTAGCCTAATGACTCTCCCCCCTTCAGCAAATCTCCCCTACCTTTGAGATATCAAATAAGAAATAAAAACATTAAAAAATAAACATCATGGCAACTAAAACAACATTCAGCATTAACAGCAAAACAATCACAAAAGCTTTTCAAGACCTTTTTGATTCATTTAAAAGCTCACGCTTAAAGGTTTCTTCCAAAAATGGGCAGGAATACCTCAACATATCATTACTACTGGCGGTGATCATTGGAATTATCTTTCCGGTAGCTTTTGTAGTCCTTATTATCCTTACTTTGATTTGCAGCCTGCAGTTGGCCATCTTACAAGAGGATAAACAGGAGGAAGAAAAACAAAAAATGATCGAGCTAAAATAAACGCTGTCCTTGACATAACTTAACATAAACGGGATGCCCATCAATGGGCATCCCATTCTATTTTTATCAATATCTTACTTAAAGATCGGAAAATACATTATTCCAACCTTGGATTAAATTATCTCCCACAACCCCAATTTTGTCTAAGTCTTGATTTTTTTGATATACGCGATGACGATGTCCTAGAGTCATTCTATACAATATATTTAACATTTTTTCTCAGTTTCACGTCACACATCCTGTTGTTAAGTCGTCACTCATTTTCTCTGCCCCAATTTTTCACCAAAAACAATGCAATCGATTGATTTATATTTCTTTTTTTATAGAAAATTAATTTTCGTACCTTAAACTGAACAATACTTTTTAGTATTGTAAATGCTATAAAATAACCCTAAGCGAAAACCATTTATAAATTATGATCATGAGATATATTATCTTGTTCCTTCTATTTATACAAATAAACTTCAGCTACGCACAAAGCAACAGTATTTACCTGCATACAGACAGAGATTATTATTTTCCTGGCGATACGGTATGGTTTAAAGGTTACATTTTGGAAGAAGGTCTTCTTTCGACAAATGTATTTAACCTCTACCTCAAATGGGCAGATGGACAGGGTAAAGAATTCCAGCAGGCCGTAGCAATGGTTTCGCAAGGTATTACAGCAAGTCATTTTGTTATTCCACCAACTTATCAGGGAGACGAGTTATTTATCAATGCCTATACAAATGATCCGAATTGTCCACAAGGCCGCCCATACTTTAAGAAAATCGGCATACTGCAACCGGGAAAACCTATTTCAGACCAACGATCTGATGTTCCTAAAAAAGAAAAGCACTACAATCTATTTCTTTATCCTGAAGGAGGTTTATTATTAAGTGACATTTCGAATCAGCTTACAATCAAATGTACGGACAACAATGGAATCCCGTCCATGGCCAAAGGTAGCCTGACAGATGATCAGGGTAAGTTTTTAGGTGATTTCCAGACTGACGGGGCAGGGCTTGCCATGATTTATTTTACTCCGAATTTGGCTACAAACTATTTCATCGAATGGACCGCTGTGGATGGAAACATTCGAAAAAACAGCTTACAAGCAGCGAAATTGGGCAGTAAAGCTAGCCTGATAACGGAGAATGATCAAACCGTCATCCAATTACAGACCAATATCGATTCACAATCTGTACGTATTGAAGCCAGCTTACAACAACGTTTTCTTTTCAAAGAACAAGTGCACCTGATTAAGGGGAAAAAAATTAATATTCCGCTTCAGAATAACAGTTTGGAATACGGGCTTTTACAAGTTAAAGTCAACGATACTTCAGGTCAATTACTTTCTTCGCGAACAGCCATCATTGGACAAGAACAAATCCTGCTCAAGCCAGAGGTTTCTTTACAACGCGGTGAAGGTGAAAAATCTGGGAATAGGCTCCAATTACAGCTTCCATTAAAAGAGTCTGCAAAATTATCAATTTCAGTCACGGATATTGATGTTCCGATAGATAGCAACGAAAGTATATTGACTGATCTATACCTTAAACCATTAGCTTCAGACAATTTAATCGCACCTCAAGTTTACTGGAACAAAAGCAAGAATAGAGACGGTTATATTCAGAGTGTGAACTGGCTCCGAGAAATCTGCTATAGCGATAAGCAATTCTATAAAGATACATTACTTGTTTTAAAAGGCCAGATAATAATGCCAAAAGACAGATGGGCTAAGTTTTATGAAAGCTACCGAAACCTATTGAAGAAGGAGGAAAAATCCAAGGGCGTTGACCGAGGAGCTTCTTTCGGTTATCAGGATTTTGGCTCATCACGTATGAAATACCAAGAAATTGGTTTTGATTCTCTGGGCAGATTTAGTATTCCCAACTTAATCATTTTTGATTCCGTAGAAACCAAATTTAGCCAAATCTACCGTCGGTTAAAATTTGAGCCGTTTTCTGTTCATTATACTTTTGCGAATCCGCAGCAGCTCCGACGTCCGGTTTATATCGCTGACAGCCTACCACAAAGAGATTATAAAACGACAGATTTAATCCAACTCGAAAGCTTTGCTCCAAATTTCACTGTTGACGCAAAGGGACAGCGCAGGCTAGCAACTGTTGTCGTCCACAGAAGTCGATTGCAAAGAGAGCAAGAGCGCGTCCAAAAAAGGTTTTATATGGCAGATGTTCCGACCAACATAAAGCCCGATGCAATAATATATCCGGCACTTGACAGCAATGTGATTAAACGGTCCTATGATATTAGCGACTATATACGGAAACAACTCAAAAGTTATAACCCGCAAAGAAACTACAAAATCTATATCAATGGAATAGAACAGATCTTTACTAATTTTGAATCCAATATTGATGGTAATGGGCTCTTTGAAGACGCGGCTAACTTTCCAATGGTAAAATATTATGCGAGTTTACCGCAGGCAGATAATCAGCCGGCCATTCTTCTTTTTCAGTCCTCAGTAGGTGAAGTCGACCGTGAGATTGGCAAGGCAGTGGATAAGCAGACCCTTATGGGGTACATGCCGATTACACAATATACCAATGTGACCTACGAAACTACAGCCAAGAAGTTTAATAGTCCCAAAGATTATCGATCAACATTATATTGGAATGCCTTTGCAACTATGGAAGCCGGAAATACATCAGGACTTTTCACTTTTTTTAATAATAGTCGAGCAAAGGGCTTTTGTATAACCATCCAAGGTATCACGGAATCTGGTAAGCTGGTTTACTATAGAGAGATCTTTAAGTAAAAGATGTCACATACAGCCCTTATAAAAATAATTGGATAAATGCTGTATGTGACAAAAAGTTTAAAGTCCATGAAAAACAACCGAAAGGTATTAAACTTACTTAATAAGCCAAGCCTTTGTTACATTCCTTATAAGGACTTCAATAGAGCCATAGAATTCTATCTAATTTCAATCTCACAGAAATGACAATTTCTGTCCTATAGACCCTATCTCTTTGACAGGAATATCTACTCCAACGTTGGATTGAATTCTCCACCCCAGTCTTTATTTTGCTTGATATTGGGGTTCTTATCTATCACAGATTGAGCAATCGGGAAGAAATAATATGTATCTGGCACCAGATTGATTTTATTTCCGGTACTAGGCACCTGAAGTACATTGTACTTAAACTGATTTTCTTTTAGTTGATAATTTTTAGCCAAGTCTGCTGCCGCCTTTAGATCCATATCGGTTCCGTTTGCATTGATCGCAATCGCTTCCACTCCCTGCTTGGTTTTATTGTTCAGGACAGCAAGCCTACGCAGGCGACGTAAATCCCAAAAGCGGTGGCCTTCGAAACAGAACTCGATATTTCTTTCCGCCAATAAAGCTTCCCGCATATCGGATTTATTACCCGCAACGATACCATAGCTATTATCTCCCCCCGGTTCGATACCGGCACGCATCCGAATCTGTTTTAAAAGGGACGTTGCCGTAGCTAGATCCCCTGTTTCATTTGCTGTTTCAGCATAATTTAACATCACCTCCGCATAACGCATCAGTACGAAATCCACATCATATTGAGTCTCCACCTGCGTTTGTCGTAAGGAAAGTTTTGAATTCTTCAAAATAAAAAATCCTGTATACCGGTCTCTATTCGAGGAGGTTGTACCAGCTTTTGGATTTTCTCCAAAATTGTCCAGTGCATCCGCGATGCCCAGCGAGGTATATTGTCTTTTCCCTGTTTTACCCGAAACCTCATAGACCTTCCCGTTCCAAACAATGGATTTGTCAAAACGGGGATCACGGTTCTCCCAATAGCTTTGTAGGAACTGTTCATCTGTTTTATGGTATTTACCCGTTGGGTCCGTATATAATTTACCATCTTTCATTGGAAATTCTTTTACAAAATCCCAGGTTGGTACAGCACTGGCAGTCCCCCGGCTTTCGGAGCCCGGCCGCACCCCATTATCCCAGTTAGCAACCTTATTGGGGTAGGAGTTTATGACAGCAAAGACCACCTCCGGACCTTTCTCCACCAATGCAATATTATAATAATCAGCGGTCAAGTTATAGCCCTGTGCCTTTAGCTGCTCATAAGCTTTTTTATTCACCGCATTTGCCTCTACCCAATAGGCATTCCCATAAGGATTGGAAGGATTAAATTGTGGCGACGCTTTATACAACAACACTTTAGCTTTAAAAGCCAGGGCAAAATTACCATCAATACGTCCATAATCAGCCGCACCTTTCGCTATGGTCATTGGCAAATAAGTCAGCGCCTCATCCAAATCTTTTATCATTAAATCAAAACATTCCTTGGTACTGTTCCGCGGAACTTTCAATTCATCATCTTCCAGATCCTGTGGTTTTGTGATGTAGGGTACCCCACCATGATGCTTGACCATATTGAAATACATATAAGCACGCATAAAAAGTGCCTGACCTAAGATGGATTTCTTTGTCGCATCATTTAATCCTATACTTCCGGACACCTTTTGGATAGCAGTATTGATCTTACGCATGGTTGTATAATCCCAAGCTTTGTAGGCCGTATTATTGACCGTCACCGCATTCAAAGGAAAATTAATTCCAGCAAGCTGTTGCGAATTATTGTCTGCGCCACTGTTCCAGTTGCCGAATAAGGTATATAAATTAGCCAGATAAGCGTTGACAAGATTGGGATCATTCCACACTTTATCTTCATTTACCGAGTTGAGATCCTCAATATCCAATACATTTTTGCAAGAAGCCGTTGTCAACAACAAGGCAACTAGCGGATAAAATATCTTTTTCATCATTAAAAATCAATTAAAATTTAACATCAAGACCCAATGTGAACGTTTTCATTACCGGATAGGAATCGTACATTTTTTGCTCTGGATCATGGAATTCCTTCATCGGCGAAAAAACAAATAGATTCGTACCATTTAAGAATACGTTGACACTCTTCATTTTGATTTTTTCCATCATTGCTTGCGGTAGTGTATAGGAAATATTTAAATCCCGTAATCGCATATAAGCTCCATTGCGGATCCAGAATGTCGAGGAGGCTGCCCCTGATTCCTGCCAATTATAACCTACAGGTCGTGGGTATTTAGCATCCGTATTATCTGGGGTCCAGACATCCGAAGTCCAGATCGGGTAATAAGGTCTAAAAGTATCCCCATGTTGCCGCATTCCGGCCCCTTCCTGATTGCTGATCACCCGATCATAAGCCAATACGCCTTGAAATAAAGCAGAGACATAGAAACCCTTCCAACTGGCGTTAAATCCAAATCCATAGTTAATACGCGGTGTATTATTCTCCGAAAGCAACTGCATGTCATTATCATCGATAATGCCATCAGGCTGGTCCGAGTAATTCTGTCCACGGATATCTTTATACAGAATCATCCCCGGATAAGGGTCACGTCCATAGGTTTTAAAGCCTTTTCCTTTCAGCGCATCAGCTTCCGCCTGCGTACGGACCAGTCCCGAAGCTTCCAAACCAATAATGCGATTTTCAGGTCGCCCTACTTTTGAACGGAAATTTTCCCTTCCTCCTGTGGCGTAGGAAGGTTCCTCGTCAAAAATATCCCATCGGTCTTTTGCATAACCCATATTCGCATTCAAACCGTAAGAAACTTCACCAACCCTATCATTCCAGTTGAGAGAGAGCTCTCCTCCTCTAAAGCTTCGCGCCGCATAGTTTTCCGGTGCCAGCCCTCTGCCATAATTATCCGGAACCTTAATCCCCCTCGTTCCGAGGATATCGCTCTCCTTCCGGATAAAGCCATCTAAACTACCCGTCAGTTTATTGTGTACAAAACCAAAGTCTATCCCAACGTTATAACTCTTTGATTTTGTCCAGGTAAGGTTCGTGGTCGGGTTATCAAGGTACGTTACCCCAGTGTAATAGCTATCTCCAAAAATATATCCCGGCACCGGTGTTCTGCTTCCTGTTCGCGAAGTGATGATCGAGCTATATTTCTCCATATACGAATAGGGTAATATCGAATAGCCCTCCACATCCACAAAGTTGCCCGAACTTCCGTATGATGCCCGTAGTTTTAGATCACTGACCGTATTTTTGATGGACGAAAAGAAGTTCTCATCCGACATCCGCCAACCCAGGGACATGGATGGGAAAAATCCCCAGCGCTTATCATTTGGGAATAAAGGCGAGCCATCGTAACGGAAAGAAAACTCGGCTATATACTTATCCGCATAGTTATAGTTCGCCCGACCGATTACTCCGCGTCGTGCGTCCATTAATTCAAAGGCATCTGTTGATCGCATACTCCTGTCTGTCGGATAAATATACATCTGATCCAAGGGGATAATTGGATTTTCTGCCCGCGATGTAATGTTCGTATTACCCGATTTAAACTGCTCATAAACAACCAGACCATCCACCGTATGTTTGCCAAACTTGCGGTTGTAGTTTAGGAACCAATCCACCTGGTATTGCCATTTTCGCTGTGGGTTGTAGTCCATAAAAGGTTGAGCCTGGCTAAAGGTAAATACATTTGTCCTATCCTCTGAGGGTGGGGCTGGTATGAAACGGTTCCCATCTGGATTCAGCGAAGTAAATGTATAGTTCTTTTGGAAACTCATATAGCGTTTGCGCATATAGTCTTCTGCTACATAACTTCCCACCAGTTTTGTAGAAAGTCCCTCTAACAGTTTATCCAATTTTAAATTAAGGGTCATAATCGGATTCACCTGACGTACTTTGCGATCAATGTAGCGATCGCCGATGACTTGGTCAATCACATTCCAGGCCTGCCAGCTTCCCATCGGTGTCTGTACCGGATAAGCCGTTGGGGTATTGCTCGGTGTTCCGTCCGCGGTTAGATAAAAGGGATACATCTTGGGCCAGTTGAAAGTAACGCGGTAAAAATCCGAAACATCAAAATCATCATCACTGGCAGATGTACTAAATGGCCAGAAGAACCTATTGGAATTCGTCTGATTGGCCGAGATATTAAAATCCATGCTAAATGCGTCACTGATCTTCGCCGAAATATTGCTGCGGAGATTAAATTTTTCGTGATCCAGTGATTTATAAGATCCATTTTCTTTCCGATAGCTCAATAAGGCATAGTAGGTAATCTTGTCGCCACCACCGTTAACAGCAATAGACTGCCTATGGCTGAAAGGATTTCGCCAGATAACATCATTGGTGTTATAATTTTTGTCTTTAAAATAGTCAAATTCCCGCTGTCCATTTGGAGCTACCCACGGTTCAGTTTTCTTGCCCTGTTCCCAACGGAATTGGGAAACTCGATTCTGATAGATTAGCTCATCTGTAGCAGTAGTCAGATTGGCCAATAAAGTCTGTGTAGGTGCACTGAAGGAATAATTACTCTGCACATTGAATACCGGAGCCTGGGCAGTCCCTTTTTTTGTCGTCACCAGTACAACGCCGTTACCTGCTCTCGTACCATATACAGCGGCGGTTCCGGCATCTTTCAAGAAACTCATCTGATCTACTTCATTCGCCTCCAGCGCATCAAAAGCCGCTTTGTCGCGCACCACACCATCAATCACATACAACGGTTCGACAGCAGCTCCACGGATACGTAAGGAAGAGGAAGCTCCGGCCATCCCTGAGGTATTCGTCACATTCACCCCGGCAGCCCTTCCCGCCAAGGTATTGGACAGATTGGATGGCGAGATATTTTTCAGTTGTTCAGAGTTTACTGCTGCAACAGCCCCGGTTAGATTTCCCTTTTTCTGCTTACCATAGCCCACGATAACAACCTCTTCTAACGACTCGGTATTGCTAATCATCGTCACGGCAATCGTTCCACTACTTACCGCGACCTCTTGCCGCGCATAACCCTGATAATTGATAACCAGAAAATCTCCCTGTTTGGCGCGAATGGAAAAGCTACCATTTGCATCAGTCGCTGCTTGAATCGTACTACCTTTCACGGTAATCGTAGCGCCAGCGAGTGGGTCGCCTTTTTCATTCTTTACACTACCCGAAATTTGCTGTTGTTCGACATGAAAATAGCTCAATTTCGATTTCAAATTGCTCGCAATTAAATTAGGGGACGAGCATAAAAGACCTAGACCTAAAAGACTTAAAGGTCTGGCTTTGCTGTAAAAAAGATAATTCTTTTTCATAATTAAGATGGAGGTGTTTAGATAATAGTTTACAAACAATTACTAAAAGGTTTATTGGTATTTTGTCTTTTGTAAAAAAATAACAAAAGACAGTTGATTTTAATAGGAAATTAAATAAAAGAATCTGAAAATAAAAATGAAATTGAACAAAAGAAACTGAAAAACAGATTGTTTTTTTACGTTTCGCATATAGGTTATTAGAATAATTAACCCATTGTTTTTATAAAACAACGGGTATAGCAGGGGCTATTCACGCTAAAAAGAGCAGATATTTAGGCAATAGAAGGGATATTTCTAACAACAAAAGCAGCTACCGAGGCAGCTGCTTTTGTCCAATCGAAAAATATATTGGATATACTATCTTTTCTCCGTTTTGTTGAAAGGAACAGTTGGTGACAGATTAAATGTAAAATTACCTTTTGAATCTACTCCACCAGCACCCCTAACACGAGCCTTGATTTCGTACTTTGCATTCGGATTATAATCTCTCACGGTGAAATTGTAATAAAAAGGTTTAATTTTATTTGTTCCTCTAAATTTGTCCGCAAGTGCATGATGTCCGTCCTCATCAATAATACGACCATCTTGCAGCAATTGGACAGCATCTATCTCCAGAAAATTCTTACCTTCTAAAAAGAAAAAACCAGCTTGTGCCCGTCCATTGTCGTAGATCCTTTTTGTGACATCAAAGGTTAGTGTACTATACTCCTCCTTAATGTCATCACTTTTCCAGCTACCTGCGATATAACCGCCGGTATGATAGTAATCAATCCGCATAGAATCCAGACGTGGAAGATTAGCATCCAGTCTACGGCAGAATTCTGCATAATCTTTCTTTGACTTAGAAGCCCAACCTATTTCAGCGACGGCAAGTAAGCGTGGAAAATTCTGCACATTCATATCTTTGATATCCTGGGCAATCGCCGACCACATATTACCCTGCACCCCCAGTACCAATTGATCCTCTACCGCGGTCAATCCATTTGATGGATCGAAGTCATAAACCCTTTTTAGGGAATTAATCTGCGGATAAGCCAGGTCAGTCATAGTACCATCATTCCGATCCGCCTGTGTAATATCGAAATACAAATGCGAGGCCGGTGTCGCCACAGCCTTAAATCCATCTTTAGTCGCCTCCTTAATCGCCTCCTCTCCAAGCCAGCTCATAATAGCTGTACTTTTGGGCAGATTCTTAGCATCGGCCAAAATATCATTCCAACCAATAGGTTTTTTTCCTTTCTGAACAATGATAGCCGATACACGTTGTACAAAATAACTTTGCAATGCTTTGACATCTGCAATCTGATGCTGCTTCATAAAATCCTGCACATGGGATTCTTTTTCCCATAAATCATGACGGACCTCATCCCCTCCAAAATGAATATAGCTTCCCGGAAATAAGCTGGCAATCTCGGTAAACACATCATCCAAAAATTGATAGGTTGCCTCTTTTGTTGGATCAAGTGTATTTGGTGTAAACTGGTTACCCCAATAACCCCAGGACGACACGAAAGGAAAAATATGATTGGGGTAAGAATTCTTATTCACCCCCAACGCGGGATAGGCTAATATTGTTGGCCAGGAGTGCCCCGGTACGTCAATTTCAGGAACAATTGTAATATTGCGTTCTTTGGCATACTGAACCACCTCCTTTATCTGCTCCTGTGTATAAAAACCGCTACGCTCCGCCGGTTGCTTTTCAGTACGGTGGAAGACTGTCGCATTCTCGGCCGTTAACTTTGGATATTTCTTTATTTCGATACGCCATCCCTGATCATCCGTCAAATGCCAATGAAAGATATTCATTTTATATAAAGCCATTGCATCCAGGTATTTCTTAACGGTATTTATCGTATAGAATGTCCGGCTTACATCTTTCATATACCCCCGCCAGTGGTATCGCGGATAATCTTTGATCGCAACAGCAGGAATGGACCAAGTGGATTCATTTGCAGCACGATTAGTTGTCTCGATTGCAGCGGGCAGGAGCTGGCGCAACGATTGTGACGCATTGAAAAGACCATGTGTTGTCTTTGCCTTCACTGTTACCTTTTTAGCAGATACATCCAATTGATACCCTTCATCACCAGGCAGATCCAGTTTTTTATCTAAAATAAACTCAATCGTATTGCTTGATTGCCTTTTTTCCATCATTGAATAATGGCTTGCTTGCCGCAATTGCTTAATGAACAGGTCTACATCTTTAACGCTACAATTTTTAAAACTTATGGTCGTTTGTTTATCTAATTGGAATAAACCTTCCCCATAAGTGATTTCCTGTGGTTTTGGAATGACATTTATAATAGATTGCCCATAGCTTACCTGTCCGATAATTAATGACAACATTGCTGAAATAAACAGTTTTTTCATCAGTTTTACAATTTTTTCCTTTATTAGAAATGAGTTATTTTGAGCCAACTATCTGACTTTTTTAGGTTTCCATCGGTAAAATAGAAAATAAAAATTGTACTACCGCCTTTTCCTTTCAATCAAACGATTGTGTAAGTTTTTTAAAAAGTAGCGATTAATTGACAGTTGTAAACAACAGCTTTCATTTTTAAGTCTTAAATTTGAGTTCCATACTAAACAAAGAGGCTGTAATTAATTTATTGGTTGAAAGAGTAACAACGTGAAAAATAATAGAAAAATATTTATTTTCAGGACAGTTTTAATTGCTTTTCTGATTCTTTCTTTAGTGTATATCGGCTCGATATTTACCTATCAATATATTGAATATCAAAAAACCGAAGCTCGTCTAAATAAAGCCTATAGCTCCAAAAATCAGTTGACAAGTTTATTTTATGAGCTGTTTGCCTCTTATAATGCTGCGGGGAATGCATTCCGTTCATATACGGTAGATTTCAGTACTGAAAATTTGGCAAACTATACAAAAAACCTAGATAGCCTTCGTTTTTATATTGACTCTCTTTCTACGCTTTCTTCCAAAAAAGGAATATCGTTCTCAACCAATACACCACTGGAACAAAACATACATCTCTCTGATGAATTCGCACGCATCAAGAAATCCGTAGATAATATGATTTTCCTGGCAAAGGACTCCCTTTCTCTTTTAACTAAAACCAGTCGAACATTACGTCCAGCAACTAATCGGATAGACGCGGATTCCGTTGTTAACAGAATATTACGAGATACTTCCCTAATTGTCAGAAAAAAAGATACAATTGTCAGAAAAAAGGAAAAACTTTTCACCCGGATTTTCAAAGCAAAAAACGACACTTTAGTTGCCGACAAATTTGAACAACAATTTAATGTCAATCAGATCAAGGCCATCCACAGCCAGATACAGACATTAATTGAACAGAATGAAACGTTCTATAAGCAAGATTTTAGTAAAATTCGTCGTTCCTTTGTCGAGCTCCAAGATAAGGAAAGGCAACTCCTACAATCAAATTATGCACTTTTTAGTACGATCAGTACCGCCCTACTCAAGATAAAAACACAAGAAGACGAGTCTTTACGGGCGGCCGAGATACAGGATTTCAAATTGTATAAGGAAAACTCTGCCTTTTTCGGGAAACAGGTTATTGCCTCAATCATCCTAATGATTATTATGGTGACCTTAATTCTGTCCTATCATTATAATACTATTATTTACGAACGTAAAATCACAGCGGCGCGGGATTACGCATTGCGTACAGCCAAAGAAAAAACGAGTATATTGGCCAATGTGAGCCATGATGTACGTACTCCAGTCAATTCGCTGGTCAGCGTCATTGACCTCTTAAAGAACAACACGTCCAACAATCGCGTTAATCCCGCATTATTGGATTCCATCACACAGGATATCCATGTGATCAATGATACGGTAGAAGATATACTCAATCTTGGCAAATTAGAATCAGGCATGCTGGAAATTAAAGAAGAATATTTTTCACCAGCCAACTTACTTACCAATCTGATAAAAATGCAACAAAGCCAGGCGGATAAAAAAGGGCTTAAGCTTGTCAGCAATATTTCCATAGAACCAGACACTTTAATTAAGAGCGGAGCATATCGCTTGCGTCAGATCGTATCTAATCTTCTGAGTAATGCCATTAAATATACTGACAAAGGTCAGGTAGAGATTAAGGCATTCATCAACTCTGATGGAAAGAAAACCCTACAAGTAGAGGTTTCAGATACAGGAAAAGGTATTTCTACAAAAGACCAGGAACATATTTTTGAACAATATTATATGACTGACCTCAGATCCAAAAATAGCTTTGGATTGGGATTGCATATTTCCAAGCTTATGGCGGAGCAACTAAATGGAACATTAAGTGTGCAAAGTAAACAAGGAAGAGGGTCGACATTTACATTAATCGTTCCCATTGCTGATGAAAAGAAAAGCCTGACACAAGTGGTTACACAGGACAATCTACCGATAAACTCACGCATTGTCGTTATCGATGATAACCCAATCAACAATTTATTTGTTAAACAGGCTCTACAGCAGTTCAAGGACGTCCAAATTTTTCAAGATTCGTCACTGGCGATGGAGTATCTTCAAAATAATACCAGTGATATTGTCATCACTGACCTTAACATGAATGGCCCTAGCGGCTGGGATATTTTGAATTTAGTCAAAGGAAACAAAACTATCCATGGCGCGAACAGCAAAGTAATTGCATTAACATCGGATGAATCACAAGTAACCGTACAGATTCCTCAGGGGCAGATCCATCAGTTCGATGGGATCATGGTCAAGCCTTTTAATTTAGCAACATTCGTCCAGATTTTAACATCATAGGTTGTATCGCTCGATTATACTGTCATTAACGTCCAATATCAATTGCTGCTAACATCGCCACGCATTCAAGTTAACATAAGGCAAACAACAAAGGGGTCAGCAAAATTTGCTGACCCCTTTTTCGTGCTAATTGTTCATAATCCTGAAGCACTTCATTACACCTTGCTTGGTGTTAATTCTTAAGATATTATTCGGGTGCTTGGGATGGTAATAGCATACTCAACAGGCCTTCTGCTTACAATCCAATAGCATTTCAACATCATCTTCAGAACTTAGGACTTTTGATAGCTTTTACCCCTTCATATATTCGAGGAACATCTGTTTGATTGGCTTCCCATTTCTCACTTAGTAAACTATAACTAGTCTCTCCTCAAATATGTGTTTTCTCATAAATAATGAATCCCAAAAGTTTTTGTCTAACTTTTGGGATTCATTTCATTATAGCGACGACCTTATTAATTTAAGCTAGACAGCTCGAGGATACTGCACCTCCTGAAACATTCAGTTTTCTATAGACAGATTGTCCAGCTAAATTTTCCTCACAAATACCAGATTGGTTTCCATGATCAGATATATTTACAGTACAGGATTCACTATGGCATCGCTTCGCAATACAACGCCCCATGGAAGGAGAACAAACTGAGCCACTACAATAAGTCGTAATCGACCAAGCAAGCCTGGCCAGGCCAAGAACAAAACGCAGTTCCGCCTGTAGATAGTAAAACAAGAGTTTCTCCATAGCTGCGGCGCCATGGTTCTTTGGAATCTTTTGAAAAGTATGTAAACGAAAGAAGCCCTTGACTGTTTCCAGCAAGGGCTTCCGTGTAAAAAAAGGCACCGACCTACTCTCCCACCTGTTACGGCAATACCATCGGCTCTGGCGGGCTTGACTGCTCT
>PJTS01000198.1_pt1 | contig 55701 bp, 46 predicted proteins | sample 1512251 | NCBI WGS metagenome assembly PJTS01 (sample SAMN08177686, study PRJNA422409) | Soil metagenome, whole genome shotgun sequencing project. | isolation source: Soil (2) enriched on wood chips: alkali lignin treatment | place: USA: Madison | collected 2015-01-15 | reverse complement strand
TGACTATGCAGGTCTTATATTTATAGCAGCACCCTGTAGCTATAATGGAGCAGGGGCAGATCGTTATAAAATGACCTGTTCAGGGCACAATCAGGAAGAAACAGCAACAATAGACCTTAACAGTGGATCTCATGGGTAACCGGAGGAAATCCAAACTGCACAGAAAATTCCACACTGCAACAGCGGGACAACCCGCAGATTGCTTTCGAATTGCTTAGAAAATAATAGGGATATAACTGGGAGTTAACAGGGGGTTAACAGGGGTATAACAGGGGTAAATCCCTGTTAATCCCATGTAATATCGTAGTTAATACTTATTTATAACTTTCTGAAATATAAACAAGATATGACGCAATCCAAATGAGAAGCGGATTACAATACAATCGTCTATATAATAGAGTTCCATTCCAATAGACCAACACCATAACCTAATTATCAAGTTGAATGATTTGAGTATATACGCTCAGCCAGATTAAGATCCAATACCTACAGCAATGGAATCCTCTCCATAAGCTCAAAAAGACAATTCACGACATTATACAGCCCAACTTAATCGCTCACATAAAACACTGAACGATCGCACAAACTATCCGACAAGCTCTTGTTCACAAAAAAATCACATAAAGCCTTATCATACCAAACAAGTTTATCGTATTATAATACACAGAAATTACACCTCACAATAGGCTACCAATGATCGGAAGGGTAAAAAACAAGGTTTTTTATTTTCTATCAGGACTATAAAGTTTGATCTAGATTAAAAAATTACGAAAAGGGATTACTTGTATATAAGATGTTAAAGATATTGAATACTTTTATTCTAAATAAACATCATATTAGTCATGATAGATTATAACGAACTTTTAAAACAGGTAGAAGAATTTTCGAACGCTTATATTATACAGAATATCTCCTCGTGTCATTGTTTTCACAACAGTATACATACACATTCAGTAGTACAAGCTGCAGAGGAGATTTCCTCGTTTTATAAGTTAAATGACGAAGATCATTTTATAGTGATCAGTGCAGCCTATTTTCACGATTTAGGTTATGTAAAATCTGACAATGCGATTGGCCATGAAAAAAGAAGCGTAGAAATCGCTTTAGACTTCTTAAAAGATAAAGGCGTAACCGAGGAGGTAAAAGAAAAAATCAAAGGTTGTATCCTCGCCACCAGAATGCCCCAAGACCCCAACAATCTATTGGAACAGATCCTTTGCGACGCCGACTTGTTCCATTTTGGAGGAGAGGACTTTGAAAACAGGAATAAACTAATGAAGACCGAAGCAGAGGCTGTACTAGGTAAAGAAATTGATAAGGATGTTTGGCGTGCCGGCACTATAAAGCTCTTAGCAAGTCATCATTATCATACAGATTATGCCCAACAAAAGCTCAACACAAAGAAGGAAGAGAACTTAAAAGAACTTGAACGCAAGCAGGAAAAATCCAAGGACAAGAAAAAAGAAGACAAAAAAGAAACAAAGAAAGAGAAAAGTGTCAAACCTGAACGTGGTATAGAAACAATGTTCCGGATAACATCGTCCAACAACCAACGTTTGAGTGATATGGCTGATAATAAAGCTAATATTTTATTGACTGTTAACTCTATTATTCTATCTGTCGTTATTGCTGTATTATTTAGGAAATTGGATAGCAACGAACATCTTATATTTCCAACAATTATTCTCACAGTAATTGTTGTGGCCACTATGGTCATGGCTATACTGTCAACTATACCCAAAATACCTTCTGGAAAATTTTCAAAACAGGAGATTGATAATAAATCTGTCAATCTATTATTTTTCGGAAATTTCTATAAAATGAAACTAGACGACTATAATGAAGGAATGCAAAAGGTAATGATCGATTCCGAATTTTTATACGGAATGCTCACAAAAGATGTTTACTCCCAGGGAGTTGTATTAGGCAGAAAATACAAATTACTACGTTATGCTTATGGCATCTTTATGTTTGGTCTGGTTATCTCTGTTATTACCTTTGTTATTGCAACGCTATTGTAAAGCAGATACTCAGCATAAATTCATCATTTTTTAATTATGTTTCGGATGAAAAAAGAAGACCTGTACATCAATAGAGATATCAGTTGGCTTTCCTTCAATGACAGAGTACTTACCGAGGCTGGACGTAAGGAGGTCCCGCTATTGGAAAAATTACAATTCCTTGCTATTTTCTCATCTAACCTTGATGAGTTCTACCGCGTACGGATGCCTGTATTAATGGCATGGAAAAAAATTAAAAAGAAGGCAACTGACCAAGTTGTCCCGAATCTTGACATTGGAACGTATAAAAAGGCCTCTAAAATTATCGATAAACAGCAGGAAAAATTTGGATTCCTTTTAACCGATATTATCCATCAGTTAACTGAGGAAAATATTATTCTGATCTATAACCAGGAGATCCCAGTAACGATAAAACCTCTTGTAGCCAACTATTTTTTTAATACTATAGCCTCCTACCTGCAAATAATCCCTGTTGACGAAGAATTTTCCTTTTTTCCGATCAACAACCATCTATACTTTGCAATGACAGGCAATAATACAACAGACTTGTTCATTGTCAACATACCTGCCGATCGCATCAATAGATTTTTCACTTGTCAGGTCAATTCTAAGACTTACGTTGTCTTCATCGATGATATCATTAAGCTATTTTTACCGGGTCTACTACAAAGTAAAAGTTTAAATTTTTATTCTTTCAAAATCACTCGTGATGCTGAACTCAATTTACAAGATGAATTTGATGGTGATATAGCGCAGAAAATAGAGGCAGAGGTCAAAAAGAGAGATCTTGGTTATGCAACTCGATTCTTACATCAACCAGGTTTTCCAGACCAGCTTATCGAAAGACTCGCTATTCTTTTTGACTTAAGAAAAAGTAGCATTGTCACTGGTGGATATTATCATAATTTGAAGGATTTTTTCTCTTTCCCAATAAAAAAGGGAGAATTGTCTTTTCCACCACAGCAACAACTAGAAGCACATCAGGACTTTGAGCATTCCATTTTTGACCAGCTTGATCAGCATGATATGCTAATATGTACTCCTTATGAATCTTTTGATCCTATTCTTCGTTTTTTTAATGAAGCAGCAATAAACCCTGACGTAGCGGAGATCCATACCACGCTCTATCGAATTGCCAGCGATTCGCATATTGCCCAAGCCCTAGCTACCGCAGCTAAAAATGGCAAAAAGGTGAATGTATTTGTTGAGTTAAAAGCACGTTTTGATGAAGCCAATAATATCCATTGGTCAAGAATTATGAAAGAACAGGGGGTAAAGATCAGTTATAGTATCCCCAACCTTAAAGTACATGCTAAAATTGCCCTTGTCAAACGAAAAGATGGAAAAGAGAGCGCATTGTTTGGGACAGGCAACTTAAATGAGAAAACTGCCAAGGTATATACCGATTATTTCTTAATGACATCCGATCGCCTGCTGACAGAAGAACTAAGCCTACTATTTGAATTTTTACCCAACAGACAGAAACCAGATAAGCAAACAGATATTCCATTTCAAGAGCTTTTGATAGCTCAATTCAATCTAAAGCAGGCTTTTGACAATTTGATTGATGAAACCATTACTCAGGTAAAGATGGGCATCGCCGCCTCAATAAAAATTAAGCTAAACAATTTAGAAGAAGAATCGTTAATCAATAAATTATACGAAGCCAGTCAGGCTGGCGTGAAAGTGCAATTATTGGTCAGAGGAATCTGCAGGCTTAAACCCCAGGTAAAAGGACTAAGTGAAAACATTGAAGTAAAACGGATCGTAGGGCGATATTTAGAGCACGGAAGAATCTTTATATTCCAATATGGAGAACATACAAAGGTGTATTTAGGTTCCTCAGACTGGATGAATCGTAATATCTACCATCGGATAGAGACCTGTTTCCCCATTATGGAGCCAATATTGTCCAACAAGATTCAGCAGCTATTTGAAATTCAATTCGCTGACGACGTTGAAGCAACTTTCCTTGATGAGATGGGGCAAAACATACTTATAGAACATCCGACTGGCAATAAATCACAACAGCAAATTGTTGACTACTTAAACAACTGAATTCATGAAAGACGCTACACGATTAACAGCTCTTGCTCTAGGAATGATTTCCTCGGTATTGCTAGCTTGTAACCCTAGTAATGCGAATAAAGAACGTACGACTAGTGTATCCGACGTTACAACAGATAAACAACAGACAATTCCGTATAGATTATCATCCGGCGAAAAGATAAATTTGCCCGATGAACTGCTCGAAATATCAGGTATTTCATTTCTTGAAGGACAAGACCAAGATATCTATGCCATTCAGGATGAACAGGGGCTACTTTTCAGATACAATTTGTCGACTCAAAAGCTCACATTCAATCCATTTGGAAAGGATGGTGATTACGAAGACATTGGCATTAGTAAAACACATTTCTTTATTTTAAAGAGCAATGGGGCTATCTATTCCTTTCCCATCACGGAGAAAGATAACATACAGACGGTCACCGAACAAAAAGATATTTTACCCAAAGGTGAATATGAGGGGCTTTTTGTAGACAAAACAAGTAACCTTGCCTATATACTCTGTAAAGAATGTCGTATGGACAAAAAACAGTCACAAACTACAGGATATATTTTCTCCATTGGAGCCGATGGCAAGTTCAATCCGCAAGGTGAATTTGCAATTCAGATTGATGAACTGAAAAAATTTGATCCGAAAATCAAAAAAACATTCAAACCTTCAGCCCTTGCAAAGAAAACCGACAGCAATGAATGGTACATTTTATCCTCCATTGACAAGGCACTTGTTGTAACGGATGAAAATTTCCATGTCAAATCTATAACAGCGCTGGATCCAAAGCTATTTCCACAACCAGAAGGCATCAACTTTGATTCAAAATTCAATCTTTACATCAGTAGCGAAGCTGGCGATCAAGACAAAGGAATCATTTATAAATTTGAAAAATAACAAGCATGCAACGGGTCTTACCATTCTTTTTACTTTTTCTCGCTACACAAGCTTATTCTCAGCAAAAGAATAAGTCGAATTCAACAATTGACACGCACAAAGATAAATCGCTGACTCAAGCCGTGATTAAAGACAGTACTATTGTTGTAGCAAATGCAAAGTATGGGAAGGCGAGTGGATTTAAGAAGTCATTTCTTGGAGAAAATTATCGTCGAGAATGGGCTGCCGAGACCACCTTACCCCTGTTACAGCTCTCTACATTATACGGTGGCCTGACCCCTGTTAAACAGGGCGGAGGCATGCAATCCATTTCACTCAGGTTGACAGACCCAACAGGTAGAGAATGGGCGCTGCGATCAGTAAATAAACGGACAGAGTCTTTGATTCCAGAGGAATTGCACGGCACCTTTGTACAGGATGTGCTGGACGATGCGACGAGCGCACAACATCCTTATTCCGCATTGATGATTCCAGCGCTGGCTAATGCGGTGAAGGTTCCACATGCACATCCCGTTATAGGAGTCGTTGCGCCGGATACAGTCCTTGGCGAGTACGCTCCTTTATTCGAAAACACTATTGCCTTATTGGAAGAACGAGAGCCTATGGGCGACTCCGATAATAGTCCAAAAGCCGTTCGCAAGCTTCAAGAGGACAACGATGATGATTTCAAACCCAAGGCATACCTGAGGGCGCGTATGCTAGATGTAATTGTAAGTGACTGGGATCGTCATGAAGATCAATGGCGTTGGTATAATGAAAATCAAGATACTGATGATAAAGACAAGGATTATATTCCAATTCCTCGGGATCGAGATCAGGCCTTGCGTGTTACACAGGGATTTTTGATGAAAGATATTTATCAACAGTTTGTCAACCCCGTTATGCAGGGTTTTACAAAAGGCATTCCAAATATCAGATACTCCCTTTTCAAATCCAGATTTTTAAATGCACATCCAAGCAATCAGCTCTCCCACGAGGAATGGACAAAAGAAGTAAATCAGTTTGTCTCCAGTTTGACAGATTCGGTACTTTGGCAATCTGTCAAAAGCTTACCCCAATCATCCATCGCTATTCGCGGGGAACAGATTTTCCGTACCCTTCAAAGCAGACGCGATGCTTTGCCCGCTGCAATGGAAGAATATTATCGTTTTATCAATAATATTGTCGACATCCATTTCAGTGATAAAAACGAAAAGGTGAAGATTGTCAACACCAAAGATGAGGGATTAAAAATCATTGTGTCCAAAATCAACAAAGATGGAAAGGTGACTAAAAGGCTAATGGACAAAACTTATGAAAAGAACCTAACAAAAGAAATCCGGTTATACCTTTCTGAAGGTCAGGACTCAGTGTCCATAAATAACGTAAATTCGCCAATAAAACTGCGCATTATTGGCGATAGTCTGCCAAAGACCTATATAGTTAACAATAGTAAATCAAAGATAAAGCTCTACGAAAATACAACCAGCTCCACTTTTTTAGGAGAAAAAGGACGAATCAGGCTACACCAAGGTAAGGACAGCTTGAATACGCAATTCGTTCCCGTCAACCTATACAATTCCTGGCTACCTTTGTTAACAGCGGGGTATAACGCTGATGATGGCTTTTCTCTCGGACTTGGTGCAGCATATACACATCAGCGGGGTTTTAGAAAAACTCCTTTTACCTATAAACAACAGATTACTGTGGCAGCGGCATTTCGAACAGGGGCCTATAAAATTCATTATCGTGGCGAATGGGAAGATGTAATAGGTAATGCCGACTTTGTCCTCGATGCATTAGCAAAAGCCCCCGACAACACGCAGAACTTTTTTGGCGTTGGCAACAATTCCCTATTTCTAAAAGATCAGTATGGTGCGAAATACTACCGTAGCAGATTCAATATTTTCAATGTCAACCCACTACTGCGGTGGCACCCTTCGTCTACACTGAATTATGCTATTGGTCCCCACATCCAGTTCTATCACCTGGATCCAATTGAAAATCAGGACCGTTTTATCTTAAATCCGCAAGCGCTCCATTCTTACGATAGTGTTTCCATTACCAATGACAAAGCTTTTGTCGGGTTAAATGCTTTTCTGACGCAGGATACACGCAATCGTAAGATTAATCCGAGCAAGGGAATCTTTGTCAAGGCGGCGTTGCAATCCTTTTTGGGCCTAAATAAATATTCCCGAAATTCAGCGCAATTGAGCGCAGAAATGACAGGCTATTTTAGCGCGCTAAATGAAGGGATTATATTCGCCAACAGAGTAGGAGGTGGAACGGTAGTGGGTAATCCTACCTTTTATCAATATCTATTTCTGGGAGGTCATGAGAATCTTCGTGGTTTTCGCCAATATAGATTTGCTGGCGAACAAATGGTATACAACAACCTAGAAGCCCGCGTTAAGATTCATGAGGTAAAAAGCTATGTTTTACCTGGAGAACTAGGGATCATGGGGATGTATGATATCGGGAAAGTATGGGCAAAAGACCACAACAGCAAGACCGTCCATCAAGGATTCGGTGGCGGACTTTATTATATCATCGCCAATGCATTACCGCTTCACTTTGTGATGGCCAAATCTAATGAAGGTTGGTATCCCTATTTTAGTACCGGCTTCCGTTTCTAAAAGTGTTCAATAAATGGAAATAAAGAATATACGACTAGCCAAAAGCGAAAGCAGGCTATATAATATGGAGAAGAAGCTCCATTTCGAACCTTTTTTTCGTTACCTAGAGTCATTTACGGAAGGCAATGTATCTCCAGATGGTATGATTCCATTATTTGCTCTGGAACGCATCCGGGAGATTGAGCAGGTTAGTGGCAGGCTGTGTAAGCAAAACTTAAGTGCATATAAAGATATTTTACAGCTCATTTACAGCCTTTCGGTATCGCTAATTGACACCGCCCCAAAAAAATACTGGGCACTTGCAACACCACTCGCCGAAGAAACATTTTATGGCACAGAAGCCTTTTTCGAACTCTGGAAAAATAAGCTGGAGGAACAAGATCTTCAGGATCAGATGCAAGATGGGGGCATCCTGAACAATCAGGAAAAACTGATGTATGCCCTTATTTTTGAACGGTTATATGGACTTCCTGCCAAAGAAAATAATACGATCGTTTACTATCACTTAAATGAGCAGGGTGAAATCATTGATTATTATGATTTAAATATAGATTTCAAATTTGTTGATATTAAACCAAAAAAGGAACTTCCACAATTTGACGTAGGGCATCTGACCAACAATGCCAATGATACCTCTTTATTCGATTGGAATATTGTTGTCAATACAATTAAGATCGAAGATTTTGAGCTATCTGGATTTACCATCCTCACTGTCAAGAAAAGCAGTTTAGAGCATACTCTTAAGCGGATACAATCTATTTTATTGGATCTCGCAACATACAATTATCACCTCTTCTTATCTGATCTCGAAAAAATTATTGCTCCGATCTTGAAGGGATCAGATACAGTTTTCAGCCTGTTTCCATTATTTCAGCTCAATGGACTACCATTTTTTGATTATTCCATTACCAATAAAAGTATTTTAATTTCGGAAGCTTACGCAAAGAACAGCTATACCAACATCAATCCAGAAGTCGCCAATTATCTAAAACATCCGCATCTGATCTTCTACAACACGATGGATGCCATTAAAAATACCACTTCCATTTTTGATGAACGTATCAAAACATCCGGAGTCAAGACCTATCTATGCATTCCGTTGATACATAATCATTCTTTGTCTGGCATTCTAGAGATTTACAGTCATCAACTGGATCAATTGGATAATGAGACGATACACTCACTTCGTGAGCTTGTGCCGCTACTATCCCAATTATCACATGATATCACGACAGAATTCAAAAAACGTATTGACGAGATTATTATTAACCGGTTTACAACAATACAGCCAGCCGTACAGTGGAAGTTTAATCATATTGCAGCTCAATATATTCAGGAATTCGAAAATGATGAACAAAATGCGCATATTAAACCTGTTATTTTTGAAGAGGTATATCCACTCTATGGCGCTATTGATGTCAAAGATTCCACGATCATCCGTAATGCGTCTATTTTAAAGGATTTTAGTTTCAAAGTAAAACAACTGGCTCTCCTTATTGACGAATTGTCTTTGGATGGCAGACATCAGCTCATTGTTGATTTTTCAAAACGTGTAGATCAGATTACCAGACCGCTTGACCAGATCTCCTTTGATGAGTCTATGGTCAAGATCATTGAATTCTTCCGAAAGGATGTGCAACCATTTCTCGATGCGGCGAGAAGACAATTCACAACAAAACATGCTATTATTGAGCATTATGCCCGTCACTTTTTTACCAATCGTGATACAGGTGAGTTTTATAGGAATGAATTTGAAACCTCTTTGCGTCAAGTAAACCATATTATCAGTAAAGAACTCAATCATTTCAACAGCTTCATTCAGGGCAATTACCCATCTTACTTCCAAAAATTCAGAACGGATGGTATTGAGTATGATATTTATGTTGGGGAATCCATTACGCCACAGCAAACTTTTAGCTCCGAGTTTATCAATATCTTTAGGCGGCAACAAATTATATCCATGGCCAGAATTGCCTTAAAAGCATATCATGCAAAGCCCAATCTACCACTAGCGCTAGAGACGACACAACTCATCTTCATCAACCCGCACAGTATTGACATCAGTTTTCGGGAAGATGAACGTCGATTTGACGTAGAGGGATCATTAAATATCCGTTACGAAATCATCAAAAAAAGAATAGATAAGATCCGGATAAAACGTACAAAGGAGAGGCTTACTCAGACAAACAAGATTGCAATTGTCTATTTATCGGATGAGATTTTAGAAGACCTTAATCTAAGCATACAAGCTATTTATGATATGGGAATAATTGAAAGCACCGTAGAACATCTCAAATTAGAAGATGTGCAGGGAATTGTAGGTTTGAAAGCTATTCGTCTTACAGTAAACCTAAACTACAGAGATTTCTCCTAAATTTGTCGAAATCTTCCTCTGCAGTAGAGTGAATAAATAGGAAAATATTAAAAAAACAGGATTACGATGATAACTGATGCCAACTATTTTTATTTAAGCGATTTGCTTGGCACCTTATTTTTTGCAATATCGGGGACTTTATCCGCAAAACGTAAGGATATCGACATCTTTGGAGCTGCCTTCTTGGGCTTTGTGACAGCTATTGGCGGAGGCTCCATGCGTGATGTATTTTTAAACCTACGTCCCGTTTGGGTCAACGACAGTAATTACCTAATAGCCATATTCTTGGGTATCTTGATTGCTATCGTATTCAATAAACAGCTCTATGGTTACTATCGCACCCTAACACTTTTTGATGCCATAGGAATCAGCTTCTTCACCATCTTAGGTGTACAAAAGTCATTAAACTATGAAAGCAACGTTTATGCAGCCATCATTTTTGGAATGTTTACCGCTGTCTGCGGAGGGATGACACGAGATATTTTGCTCAACGAGACACCTTTGATCTTTAAAAAGGAAGTCTATGCAACAGCCTGCCTGGCAGGTGGATTAATCTACATTCTACTCGTTCACCTCAACCTTGATTTATCCTGGGCCGCTTTTATTGCCGCTGGCGTTGTTTTCCTTGTTCGGATGACTGCGGTCAAATACAGATTATATCTTCCCCGATTGGATTGAGGGGCAAGATTTGGAAATTATTCCTGTTGACAAAATAAAAAAAGCGTTAGTTTGGACTAGCGCTTTTTCTTTTGTTGAGGGAATTTCATTTTATAACTCACTCGGATATTACCTTTGGCAATTGCATCCAGTTTGCTTTTCAACATTGTTTTCTTGAGTGTACTTAGTTTGTCCGTAAACAATTTACCTTCAAGATGATCGTACTCGTGTTGAACGACACGTGCAGCCAACCCGGTTAGATCCACCTCGTGTTCTTCAAAATTCTCATCTAAATAATTAATACGAATATTTTTGTGACGAAGCACGTCTTCGTTAATATCTGGAATACTTAGGCAACCTTCACCAAAGGCCCATTTTTCACCAGATTCTTCAACCATAATCGGGTTGATAAAGACTCTTTTGAAAGACTTAAGCATTTCTTTATTCTCTTCGTCATCTTCTGCAAACGGTGTTGCATCAATAACAAACATTCGTATTGGCAGGCCCACCTGTGGCGCTGCAATCCCAACACCATGCGCGGCATACATGGTATCATACATATCATCAATCAATTTTTTTAAATCGGGATAGTCTTCATCTATTTCTTCAGCGACCTTTCTCAATACAGGGTCGCCATACGCCACTATCGGAAGTTTCATAGTACTATTATATTTTGCACAAAGATACGGATAATAATTAAAAGCGAATATTTCGTCAAAACTTCCATAAAAGTTACATTTGTCTTATGACTCCATCCTTTAAAGACTTGGCTATTCGGCTAAAAATTGGCCTCGAACAACAGCTCGAAGTACAACTACCCCTGATCGAACTTGATGGATTTATACAAATCACCGCTACTGAAATAACAAAAAACATTTTTATTTACCCTAATGAGCGATTTTTTCGCTATCAGATCTCTGAATCTGGCATTCATATAGATGAAGATCAATTAACGCAAAAATTCGATCTCATCGTACGGCGCATCGTTGCCAAATCAAAGAATAATAGACGCATCTATGCCCGGAAAACCGTCGTTGCCCGCATTGATAAAAAAGTGAGTCAACAGTTCCTCGTGGAACATCATCTACAGACAGCTCTCCCTGGGAAATATCGGTATGGACTATATGAACAAGGTGAACTCGTTTCTATCGCTGTATTTTCTGGCGGACGTCGCATGAATGATAAAAATGAAGAATACCGCTCCTTTGAGTTATTGCGTTTTTGCAATAAATCCGGTTACAATGTAATCGGTGGGCTAAGTAAATTAATCACCGCATTCGCTAAAGATTTCCACCCGGGAGATATCATGACATATACCGACCGAGATTGGAGTCAGCATTCCTCATTGGAAAAAATAGGTTTTACAACAAAAGAAATTACGTCTCCTATTAACTTCTGGGTAGCGGGACGACATCGATATACCTATCGCACCAAAGAAGAGCTACAAGCATTAATGGAGCGAGCACCAACTGGCTTCCCAAAGGAAAACATGGGCAGCATCAAGATGATTTTATATATAAAATAAGCTAAATTGTGTATATTGTACACTGTATTAGTTTGAAAAAAAATAAATAATCAAAAATAATAACGTTATGAAGAGAAAACTTCGCATGGGTATGGTCGGAGGCGGAAATGACGCCTTTATTGGAGCCGTACACCGCATCGCCGCTTTTATGGATGGCAAGATTGAGTTGGTTTGTGGTGCATTTAGCATCGATCCACAGATTTCAAAACAATCTGGAGAGGACTTATTTGTAGCTCCCGAGCGTGTCTATCTAAACTACGAAGAGATGATCGAAAAAGAATCTTTGCTCCCAGAAGGCGAACGCATGGATTTTGTAACGATTGTTACTCCTAATTTTCTACACTTTGCGCCAGCGAAATTAGCCTTGGAAAATGGTTTCGATGTTGTCGTTGAAAAACCTATGACAGTATCAGTTGAAGAGGCAAAAGAATTGCAGGAGACTGTAGAGCGCACAGGCCGTACACTATGTTTGACACATACCTATTCGGGGTATCCGATGGTAAAACAAGCCAAAGCGATGGTGAAAGAAGGCCACTTTGGTAAAATAAGAAAAATTGTTGTTGAATATCCACAAGGATGGTTAAGCCGTTTAACCGAACGTGAGGGTAATGCAGGCGCTGCTTGGCGTGCAGATCCAAAACGCTCCGGCAAATCTTTGGTAATGGGAGATATCGGTACCCATGCAGCTCATCTTGCAGAATATGTTTCAGGATTAAAAATCGAAGAATTATGTGCGGATTTGACAACATTTGTTGAAGGCCGTCTATTGGATGATGATGGTTCGGTATTATTACGTTTCGAAAATGGTGCAAAAGGTGTATTGATGGCATCACAGATCTCAGCAGGAGAGGAGAATGCAGTCCGTATCCGTATTTATGGTGAAAAAGGAGGGCTAGAATGGGCCAATGAAGACCCGAACAACCTGATCATTAAAATGCTCGATCAGCCTCGCCAATTGTACCGTACAGGAAATGCTTATGCAGCTCCATATACTTTGAGTTCTTTTGCTACACATAATACGCGTATTCCTGCAGGTCACCCAGAAGGCTTATTGGAGTCCTTTGCGAACATTTACCGCAACTTTACCTTGACTGTGACTGCAAAAAGAGAGGGCAGAACCCCAACGGCTGAACAACAAGATTTTCCGACTGTTTACGATGGTGTAAGAGGTATGACTTTTATTGATACTGTTGTAAAAAATAACGAAGGAACAGAAAAATGGACTAAATTTGTTGTGTGATAGACAGATTAGAACATATACTTTCTCTTTTGGAGCGGACAGCTGTTCCAAAAGAGAAAGTAATCGTTATTCTAGGCCCAACAGCCTCTGGAAAAACCAAACTGGCAGTACAGCTTGCCCAACAAATTGATGCCGAAATTATCAGTGCGGATTCCCGTCAAATTTACAGACATATGGATATCGGCACAGGAAAAGACCTCACTGAATATCAAGATATTCCATATCATCTCATTGATATACAAGAACCGGGCGCGAAATACAATCTTGGAAATTTTATCACTGATTTCAATCAGGCCTACCAATCTATTTTAAGAAAAGAAAAGCATACGATCCTTTGCGGTGGGACGGGTTTATACTTGCAAAGCGTTATCCAACGGGCGCCCTATGCACTGATTCCAAGCATCGAAGGATTCAAAGAAGCGCTTTCGGAACAGACTGAATCAGCATTAATGGAACGGGTAAGCTCTTATACATGTCCCCGAGACTTTCAAATAGATCATTCTACCAATAAACGTATCATCCGCGCCATCGAAATACTGGAGTTTCTCAAACAAAATCCAGATTTCAAACCCGAACAGCAAGCGCCTGACGCTCTTGTCTTTGGACTAAATCCAGCTCTTGAAAAAAGAAGATCAAACATCAGTAAGAGACTGAATGAGCGAATAGAAAACGGTTTTCTTCAAGAAGTCGAACAACTATTAGCCGACGGGATTTCCCATGACCAACTGCAATATTATGGGTTAGAATATAAATATGCATCTTTTTATCTCCTTGGACAGTTGGACTACGCGACCTTCTTCACAAAATTAGAAACGGAAATACATCGATATGCCAAACGTCAAATGACTTACTTCCGGAAAATGGAAAAAGATGGAATAATTATTCATTGGATTTAAAAACACCATAATTGTTCTTCATTGTAAAAAATATTTCATATTTTTAAGAGAACCTTATGACTATTATGACAATGAAGAAAACATTTTTTACCTTCATACTACTTGCTGGCAGCATACTTACCTTAAAAGCCCAAGAAAAAGTTATTGCTGAAATTCATTATCAATTCAAACATAGCAACGATACCAGCAAAACTGCTACACCAATAACGGATGAAACTGTCACCTATCTTGGGAAAGAAAGTAGTCTTTACCGGACTTATGGTGATATCCTTACGAAGCAACAAATTGATGCCAAAACTGCTGCTCAAGATTTTGACGGAAATCTAACCTTGAAAATGCCAGCCAGTCCACCTGTTTTGGATGGATACATTATTAATCCCTCTTTAAAAAAAACAATACATATAGAAGGAATATCTTCACCGACTGATGCCTATTCAAGCGAAGCTCCCTATGAGCCGCAAAATTGGGAGGTAACAGATGAAACAAAAACAATCGGTGGCTACCTTTGCCAAAAAGCCACATGCCAATTTAAGGGAAGAGAATACACTGCTTGGTTTACAACTGACCTTCCATTTACCTTTGGCCCATGGAAACTACATGGCCTCCCTGGTCTTATTCTTTCGGTTCATGATGCCAAAAACGAAGTAAGTTGGGAGTATGCAGGCTTTCAAAAGCAACCGTCAGATCAAGCGCTCAAAATTGAACCCGCCAAGAGTGTTATTCCGGCAAAAAAAGAGGAAATCCAAAAACTAAAAAAGGCGTTTAAAGATAATCCTAATGCTTACTACCAGAGCCTTGCCGCATCAGGCCGTGAAAACCCATTTCAGATAGACTATTCCAAAGTTAATATCAGTTTTGATTTCCAAGGAGCAGAACCGTCTAAACAAACGAACAATCCTATCGAATTAACACCATAGGATATGCCCTACAACTTTTTGCTGTTGGTCAGTTTTTGGCTATGCGGCTATTTTTGTTATGGACAACAACAGATCTCAGGAACCTTACTTGATAACACAAATCAGAAAGGTATTCGCGCAGCAAGCGTCAACTTAAAATCTGCTGATGGAAAAATAATTTCTTTCAAAATAACAGATGCCTCTGGCCGTTTCGAAATGACAACATCTAAGGATCTGACGAATGCCTATATAGAGATTAATCACATCGGTTACAAACGTTTCAAACAACAGCTCGGAAGCCCGTTACAACAGATTCAGATCACCCTAGAACAATCCAATATTCTATTGGAGGAGGTCGAAGTTAAGAGCGCACCCAAAATCGTACGCAAAGGAGATACGCTCAATTATAATGTATCTGGATTTGCCGATCCAAATGATAGGAGTATTGGCGATGTTTTAAAGCGAATGCCCGGACTGGAAGTCCTTGAAAATGGTGAAGTGAAATACCAAGGGAAGTCGATATCAAACTTTTATATTGATGGTGACGATTTGCTGGCTGAAAAATATGGTATCGGAACCCGATCAATATCACTGGATATGGTTAAAGATGTACAAATCATATCCCATCATGAACATATAAAAGTACTCAAAAACAAAAGGTATAGTGATGATGTTGCACTAAATCTCGTCATAAAAGATGAAGCCAAGCTTAAGATATCCGGAAAGGCCATGTTAGGTTTGGGGCTACCAAACCAATATGAAGGAGCATTAAATACCATGTTATTCAACAAAAAGGTTAAATTTTTAAATACCATAGAAGCAAATAACATAGGCCAGGACCTCGCAAGCAATATCGAAGAAACTAGATCACAAGAGAAAATTGACAACTTACTTTCTTTGGGAACAATCGGTAATCCACCATTGAAAAAAAAGGATTATCTGCGCAATAAGACGGGACTACTAAACATAAATTTGTCAAAACCAATTAAAAAAGAATGGTCATTACGCACAAATATCCAAGGGTTATATGATAAAAACAATATTCATTATGAGGGAAAAAACACCTATTATGCCGAACAGGGTGATATATCCTTCTATGAAACTCAGATTTCAAAGATTCAAACAAAAGCAGCGGTAGCGCAACTAACCGCCGAGAAGAATGCGAGCCATTACTACTTTAAAAATTCCCTATCAATGGGCATAAATGATGGAGATGCTGAGTCCAGCATTATATCAAATACGATTCCCATTAATAATCGGATTCTACATACGTCTAAGAACATAAGCAATGATCTAATTTATGTACCGGAGCTTAAAAACGGAGCTATTATCCAATTTCAATGGTTAAGCAAATATTATTCAAAGCCGCAGCGACTAAACAGTTCTACCGAAGCATTCAATGATCTCTTTTATCCCATCATATTTGATGAAATAGTCCAACATGTGAACGTACCGACCTTCAACACGACTGCAGCACTAGGATATCGCATACCCAAAGGGAAAATACAGCAGTACTATACTGCAAATTTCGCATTGGAAAACCAACGCCTTTCTTCTAACATAGAATTGATTCGCGAAGACAATGTCCAGTTGCCATTGTCTGATTCAACTATAAATGGGATGAATTGGCTACGTACCTCCAGTGAGTTTAATGCACAGTACTCATGGAGCAAAGAGCGCTTTAGCTCGAATTTATCTTTGCCCATTGCCTTTATTCACACCCAATTTGAAGACCCCCATTATCAACTTAATAATCGGAAAAATCGCATTCAATTCACGCCAAACTTTCGCGCACGATACCGTATTGGCTACGATGATGAAATCTCCTTTTCCTATAAAAACAGTAACAATCTGGGCAACATAGATGCTGTTTACCGAGGTTTGATTATCCAAAATTATCGAACAAGATCTTACAATAGCTCAGCTAGTCCCGAAAGCAGAAACAATGATTTTCTATTGGATTATAAATTAGGCAAATCGGTTAAATTACTATTTTTTCATTTCGCGCTGGGTTATGGACAGCAATCTACAAACAATATTATTGCCACCTTGGTTACGGACTCATTGACTGCAACACAATTGACATCAAGAGAAAATTTAATTCGCACTTATACTGCATCTATTGGTCTTGATAAATATTTCTTCAAATTGGGAGCGCTATTCAAATTGAAATTCAATTGGAAACGTTCTAACTACGATCAATTATTCAACAATGAGATTCTGCCTATTTCTTTTACGTCTTATGAAATACAACCTAATTTTAACAAAAAATTTTCCAATGCTATTGCATTGAACTATAATGGATCGATCAATTGGTCTATTTCTTCCCAAGGAAATGTTTCGCTCGATCGGCGTCTTCTTTTTATCAATCAATCGTTAGACGTTCCCATTACTATTGCAAAATCTGTTCAATTAACATGGAACTTCCAACACCTCTTTAATAAACAGCCTGATTATAAAAATACAAATTATTTATTCTGCAATATCACGACAAGATATAGCAGATGGGGGATGGATTTCGAGCTGGATATCCGTAATCTAGCTAATATAAAAAGTTTTGAAACTAACTCCATAGCGGCAAATATACAGTCTCAGAATCGTTATGAACTTCGGGGAAGAACGGCGCTGTTAAGAGGGGTTTATTATATCAAATAGGTATCCCTATAAGAACTTACATGCTATAAAAACAAAAAAGGGTTAGTATTGCTACTAACCCTTTTCGTTAATCTCTTTCTATTATAACTTGATTTCCTCATCTTTCGCATTGAAAAAGTGGAATTCAGTTAGGTAATATGACGTCATTGGATTTACTTTAATCCATTTACCGTACTTCATAAACCATTTCATTCTTTTAGAAATCAAACCAGACTTAATGTAAGCGTCTATGTATGGGTGAACACATAAGGTCACCTTTTTCTCATTCTGTTCTTGAAGAATAAAACTCAAATTATTCTCAATATCATCCATCAGGACAATACTTGATCGGATTTCACCTGTACCATCACAAGCAGGACATTTCTCGTTTGTGACAATATTCATTTCAGGTCTTACACGTTGACGGGTGATTTGCACTAAACCAAATTTACTTGGTGGCAAAATCGTATGTCTCGCTCTGTCCGACACCATACATTCTTTTAAGAACGTATACAACTCTTTTCGATGATTGGGTTTGTGCATATCGATAAAATCGATGACTACAATTCCCCCCATATCACGCAAACGCAGTTGCCGCGCGATTTCTTTTGCTGCTTCCATATTGACCAGCAATGCATTATCTTCCTGATTCTCCTTATTGGCAGAACGGTTACCGCTATTGACATCAATTACATGTAGAGCTTCGGTATGCTCGATAACGAGATACGCACCACCCGGCAATGTAACAGTCTTGCCAAAAGCTGCCTTGATTTGCTTTTCAACTCCGAAATGGTCGAAAATTGGTTCTTTATGTTTGTAAAGTTTTACAATTTTCTCCAGATCTGGAGATATATCGTGTATATATGATTTTGTTTCTTCGAAGATCGAAGGATCATTAACATAAATATGCGAAAACTCATCCGTTAGGATATCCCGTAGAATCGTGGATGCACGATCCATTTCGCCGAGAACCTTTTGCGGTGGTTCAGCATTACGAAGACGTTTGGTAAATAGCTCCCATTTTGAGATCAGGTCCAATAAGTCTCGCTGTAGTTCTTCGACACCCTTTCCTTCAGAGACTGTACGGATGATTACACCAAAATTAGCTGGTTTAATTCCTTCGACAATCTTTTTGAGGCGGTTGCGCTCATTACTACCTTTGATACGCTTGGAAATGGAAACAGTACTTGAGAAAGGGACCAAAACGACAAAACGACCTGCAATTGAAAGGTCTGAACTCAGACGAGGTCCTTTTGTTGAGATGGGTTCTTTGGCGATTTGTACTGGCACGAGCATATTTTTGCTCAAGACATCAGAGATCTTACCAGCTTTATCGATATCCTTTTCAAGTTTTAAACTATTGAGCAGTTTCTCTTGATAACTGCCATTCTTTACTATACGTGTAAGCTTTAGCAAAGATTGAACTTGTGGACCCAAATCTAGATAATGTAGAAAAGCATCCTTTTCGTAGCCTACATCTACGAAAGCCGCATTCAGTCCCGGCATAATCCGCTTGATACGTCCAAGATAAATATCTCCGACAGCGAAATTGTTATTTGCGGGCTCGCGGTTAAGTTCAACAAGCTGCTTGTCTTGTAGTAAAGCAATAGTTACCCCTTTATCAGGAGTTGAATCGATAATTAATTCCTTTACCAAAAGCTACTCATTTTTGATACCTATGCAATATCCTATCGCAATTTTTGGTATCCGATTAAACATTTAAAGAACGTTGTTACGAAAAAAACAATCTACACACCCATAAAGACATGTAGATCGTTTCGTAAAGCTATCTCAGCAAAATGGGCCAAGATGTTTAAAAGCTTAACACAAGACTATTTTTTCTTGTGTCTATTTTTTCTTAAACGTTTTTTACGTTTGTGAGTAGCCATCTTGTGTCTTTTTCTTTTTTTTCCGCTTGGCATAGCTAAATTTTTTAATGATTATAAAATAATAAATTAATTACTTGCTCAATTCCCCGATCTTACGGTCGATGAATTGTGATAGGGACGGATCAGCTGCCAGCTCTTTACTTTTTTGAAAAGCAGTTACGGCCTCTTTTTTCATCCCAATATTTTCATAGCCTGTGGCTAAGTAAAAGTATGACTCTGCATCGGGTTTTTGATCGATAACGGTCTTAAAACGCTCGATGGCTTTGTCAAACTGACGGGACTGTAATGAAAACAATCCCAAAGTTTTATTCGCTTCTAAGTTTTTCGGATCAGCAGCAACAACTTCACGCAATAGAGCAATACCTGCCATTGGATTGTTTGTTCCTGATACCATTGCGGCACCTAATCCTGTTTTTGCATCAAGACTACTTGAATTAGCTTTTAGCGCCGCCTCATACGCATGAATTGCATTCTGATTAAGAGCTTGGGCTAAAGTAGAATCTTGCAAATTAGTATAAGCAGCACGATAAGCATTACCTGCTTTCAACCAATATTCAAATTGAGGAGAAACCTTTGCCATTTCCTCATACACAAATGCCTGAGGGGCTGGTTTTGCGACATCGTCCCACTTATTTGCCAACTGTTGCAACAGCTTTATCTTATCTTCACCAGAAGCTTTTGCAACTTGGGCCTCAATATCGGAAATTTCTTTGACTAAACTAGCATCTAAACCTTGTTTTGTCATCGAAGAGATATTTTCCAAGTTTACTTCATTGGAAGGTTTCGATTCAGATGCTGCAGCAGTTTGTTTTTCTTTGTCCACCAAACCTTTAATAGGCTGTGCAAATAGCACAGCAACCAAGGCTACTACTGCTCCTATGACTATTATTTGTTTGGTTTTTGCCATTTTAATCTATTTTAAGATTATTTATTGCCGTTTTTTACTTTCTCAACGAAAATTTTAGCTGGCTTGAAGCTAGGAACAAAGTGCTCTGGAATAATGATTGCTGTATTTTTTGAAATGTTTCTTGCAGTCTTCTCAGCTCTTTTTTTGACTACGAAGCTACCAAAACCTCTTACATATACATTTTCTCCTCCGATCATTGCGTTTTTGACAACTTTGAAGAACGCCTCTACGGTCTCTTGAACATCTACCTTCTCTAAGCCAGTTTTGTTAGAGATTTCTGCAATAATTTCTGCTTTAGTCATATCTATTTTACTGTAATTATTTATTTTTCAACCCTTAAGCCAACTAATGTTTGGGGATGCAAAAGTATTGTTTTAAAATGAGGAATGGAAATTATTTAAACACTTTTTTGATAAATAAGCTTCCAAAAGCCAAACATTTACAATCAATTAACGAGATTTCACATCGAGCAAACCGCTAAATAAGTTTCAAAATTAACAACAATTTCCTAATTTACAACAAGTTGATTCATTGAATGTCATAAAAAAATCAAGATATGCCAATTGCATGACTAATACGTTCCAAATCCTCCCGAGTATGGTGTGCATTGACAACAATTCTATTCAATAATGGATCAGTAGGAAGGGGATAAGGGAAACTAGAGACCAATATACTTGCTTCCATCAGCCTTTCATAGAGACTAATATCACTGGAAGAGAAGACCGGAAAATTAGCGATGGTATTTAAATATCCTTTTGAAAGCGATGCGAAATAAAGAATATTTGCCTGCAATTTCTCAAATTGCTTACGATAGATCTGCTCCCCATTTACAAAAGCATAAAGACTCGCTGGGGAACTCGGGGAGGCTCCAGTATAAAAATTTGATTTTTTAAGCTGTTCTATCCGTTTCTGGCTGGCCAAAATCAGGCCCGCGTCTGTCGCTAAGCCCTTTGCCAAAGAGGCCACGACAATCAGCTCTATATTTTCTCTCAAAAAACCACGCTCCACCAGTGAAATGCCATTTTCATGCAGCACACCGATTCCGTGGGAATCATCCAGCAATAGGGTAACCCTTTTAGCATCCGAAATTTCATCAAAAACCGAAAAATCATACCTTTCAGGCTTCATGTTATCTAGGCTATTGCTAACAATAACAAAAGATGTTTCTTTGGATTTATTGATATAATCGACAGTATGGAAGCTCCAATCCCTAAAATCGCCAACTACGACTGGGTTTGCGTCAAGCCACAAGGAAGGATGGCTAGCAGGTGCATAGAGCAATTCTCCCTCTTGCGACAACGTTTTGACAACAAATTGAGTCGCCAAGTAACCGCTTGACAGCAATAATCCAGACTCAAATCCAAATCGCTGCGCCGCATATTCCTCGGCTTTGTCAAATATAGCTTGCTGTACATTGTTATTGCGAGAAGTACCGTTATTAACACCATAACGCCTTAACCCTTCGATGAAGAGTTCGGTATATTCATTATCCGTCGCCAACCCTAAATAGGAGGTTCCTCCAAAAAAAAGGTATTCCTTTCCATCCAAGTAGATGGATCGTCCAGTCGGTTGATCAAGTTTCGTAAAATTTTTCATTTAAACACTTAGGCGGGTGTCCTCACAAAAGGAAGGACAGCCCATTTTTCATTAATACTGCTCTAATCCCCAAACAGCCTTTCCTTTAAATTTTCAATTACCGAGGGGGTACTTTTACTTTCGGACAATTTGATTTCAATCAATAATACACATTTGGTTTGACACCTATCACATTGCAACAGGAACATTTATTTCCTAATCTTTTGATCCGCTTATAAACAGAGAATAGCATTGCAAGTGACAGTTTCCTAGCTTACGAACCATCTATCAATAGACATTCCCATCAACCCTGCAACACCTCCGGATTGGCGATATTCTGTGGAACTCCTTGTGCGAAAGCAACAATATTCTCAAAAGCCAACTTAAATAGCTGTTCGTAGCCATTTTCTTCAACGTAGCCCAAATGGGGTGTGCAAATCACATTCGGCATCCGCAACAATGGATAATTGGAGTCTGTAATAGGTTCTGACTCGTAGACGTCAACCGCAGCAGCGCCTGGTGTCCCACTGATCAAAGCATCCAAAAGTGCTCCCTGTTCAACCAATTCCGCACGCGAAGTATTTACGAATAGTGCTGATGGTTTCATGGAAAGCAGATCTTCCAACTTTACGATAGCTCTGGTTTCTGGCACCAACCTCAGGTGCAGTGTTACCACATCCGCAAAATGAAAAAAATCCGACTTACTTGATGCTGCTAAGAATCCGTCTTTTACTGCCTCTTCCCGAGAATTTTCGCTACCCCATACAATCACCTGCGCGCCAAATGCTTTTGCGTACTGGGCAACCCGGCGCCCAATCTTTCCGTAACTCCATATCCCTATCGTTTTCCCCACTACGGATTGACCAATATTCGTCTGCCATTGCCCCGCTTTCATTCCAGCAATCGCTTGTGGTAGCTTCCTCAAACCATTCATAATTAATAGCCAGGTCAGTTCGGCAGGTGCGACCGGGGATCCCATACTTTCTGCAACAGCAACTTGATAAGCACTGCAAATCGCCAGATCAAGGTGATTGGAAATTTTACCGGTTTGGCTGATGAGCTGGAGGTTTGGAAGTCTGCTGAGCAGATCAGCAGAGATTTTCGTTCGCTCTCTAATCAGCACCAACGCTTCTGTATTTTTAAGCTTTTCGGCCAGCTGAGCTGGATCTGTATAGGATTGTTTCAATATCTGAACATCGTGACCATCAAGTATTTTGAAACAATCCAGCTGTCGGACAGCATCTTGATAGTCATCTAAAATGGTAATTCGCATTTTTTTGTGACTTAATTTACACCACTCGTTATCACGATCGGTTCTCATTTCAAGCATTAATTTACAGCATAAAATCGGAATACGACATTTCATCATCATATTTTGACATTTCATCCACTCTTTTTCGTGGAAGCAATTGCTCTGTTTCATTTTTGGATAAAAGTCAATACAATGAAGCTGTTATTAACCTTACTATTTTTAAGTACCACCACCATTTTCGCACAGTCTATTCTCAAAGGCAGGGTAGTAGAGAAAAATGGTAAACCTATCTATTTAGCCAATGTTTATATAGAAGGCACCTACGATGGGAGCACAACAGACTCGCTCGGAAATTTTACTTTTGAAACCAATGAGCGGGGTGCCAAGACAATCAAAGCGTCCGTTGTAGGTCGTCCACTGTATAGCAAACCTATTGAATTACCATATAAGGAACTTTTGATCATTCAATTGCAGGGTAGTGAGAATCGATTGCAAGAGGTCAGTATTCAGGCAGGGGTCCTCCAAGCCAACAGCTCAGGCAAAAACACGGTAATGAGCCCCTTGGACATCGTCACGACAGCAGGAAGCATGGGCAACATCATTAGCGCTTTGGCAACATTACCGGGAGCACAAGTTGCGGGAGAAAACGGCCGTCTCATGGTTCACGGTGGAGATGCCTCCGAGACACAGACTTACATCAATGGGATACGAGTAGCACAGCCCTATACCGCAAGCCCAAATGAAGTTCCTGTCAGGGGTCGCTTCTCGCCAATGCTCTTTAAGGGCGTCAATTTTTCTACCGGAGGTTATTCTGCGGAATTTGGCAATGCCTTATCCAGCATTTTGGCCCTTAGTACAGAAAACACTATTGAACAGCCCAAAACAGAAATTTCTTTATCCTCGGTAGGATTAGGTCTAGGACATACATTACAATGGGGTAAAAACTCACTGACATTCAACAGCAACTATACAAACTTAAAGCCCTATTCAAAAATCATTACCCCCGATATCAGATGGACCAAGCCCTATGAAAACGCTTCCGGAGAACTGATCTATCGCCATCAGTTTAAAAAAGGTTTTCTAAATATTTATGGGGCGTACAATTTTGAGAATATGGGGCTTTACCAATCCGACATCAATTACGAAGAGCCTATCCCATTGAAAAAGAAGTCCAACAATAGCTACGCCAACATCACCTATAGTCAAGACCTAGGAAATCGCTGGGCATTGCATTCAGGCGTTGGAATAGGCTATCTGACAGACAAGCTCCATTACAGTGATATTTACCTGCCCAACGACGAAAAGAGCCTCCATCTAAAAGGGACGCTAAGAAAAACCTGGAAAAACAGTATAAAAAGCATTTGGGGAATAGAATATTTTGACAACAATTACAAGGAAGAATACCATCGTCAAGAACTTGCCTACAGCTATGGATACCATAGCAAAATGACTTCATTGTTTACCGAAACCACTTTTGGCCTATTACCTAACCTTATTGGAAAGATCGGCCTACGGGGGACTACGTCCAATTTACAAAGCAAAAAAACAATAGAGCCAAGGGCATCCTTGGGCTACGCTTTGAACAAGTATACTCAGCTCTCGCTGGCCTATGGAACGTTTCATCAACAAGCTCCAAGCTCATTTTTAAAATATGATCCTCAGCTGGATTGGCTAGCCGCCAGACATTATATCGCAAATTACTTTTACGAGAAAGGTGGACACCTGTTGCGTCTGGAAGCCTACCATAAGACATACGACAACCTGATAAAATATAACAGCCAAACAGCAAGGTACGACAGTCAATATGACAACAATGGCAACGGCAAAGTCAAAGGCTTTGATGTATTTTACAAAAACACCAGTAGCGTAAAGAATCTACAATACTGGATTTCATACTCCTACACAGACAGCAAAAGAAATGAAGCGAACTATCCCCATACAGTTACTCCCTCTTATGTTTATAAGCATAGCCTTTTTATTGTTGGAAAATACTGGTTTGCAAGCCTCCGTTCACAGCTCAGTTTGACAAATTCGATTGTCTCAGGAAGAAATTACAACGATCCTAACCAAACCAACTTTATGAATGGCCGCACCAAAGGATATAATAATCTATCTATGAGTTGGTCATTCCTCTACAGTCAACAAAAAATTATCCATTTCTCTGTCAGCAATGTCCTCGGAGCTTCACCGATCTATGGATATCAATATGCAGACCGACCAAATACACAGGGTATTTATGATCGTAGAGCTATTGTGCCTACAGCTAAACGCTTTGTCTTTTTGGGTTATTTCTGGACGATAAGTAAAAATGAAAAAGACAATCAACTGGATAATCTATAACAATCAACAACTCATCATCAAAATATGCCGGTTCATCCAAAATTATTCCCGTTTGTCAGTTGCTATCCGCAATTTCACTGGAGTTCAACAAAATATGAACCAGCTATCGAAGAATCAAAAATGTTAACCACTAAACGAAAGATCATGAAATCAATTATTATCGCCATTATCTGCTTCATAAGCAGCAGCACATTTGCACAAAGCAACTACGAAAAAAGTATGGGGCAAGCCATGGGTTTATGGCAGTCTGGAGAGATACAGAAAGCATCTGCACTCCTGGAGCGTATTGCCCAAGCCGAAAAAGACAATTGGATTCCGACCTATTATCAGGCAATGATCCTAACGACAGCCGCCTTCAGGGAAAAGAACAAAGAAACACAGGCAAAATACATACAATCTGCCGAAGACATCCTGAATAACAGTACGCAGGACAATAACTCGGAATGGCTTGTGTTGCGAGCAATGAATAAAACCGCATTAATGGTAACCGATCCCATGACAAAAGCCAAGGAGCTATCACCAATCATCATTGGTTTGTATAAAAAAGCATTGGTAATCACACCTAGTAATCCACGCGCGATGTTGGGGCTAGCTGAATTCCAGATGAACGCAAAAAAATATTTCAATCAGGACAGCAGTAAAGAATGTGAGGATGTCAAGAAAGCACTATCTTTATTCAATGAAGAAAAAGTGACTGTTCCCTTTTCTCCATCTTGGGGTAAAGACCGGGCAGAACAAATACTGAAAGAGTGCAAATAATATTGCTGTGAAGAGATTTCCATTTAAAGCCATTATTCAGGCCATATTAGCAAGTGTGGTTGTCTCCATCTATTTTGTAGTTGTAGCCAAACTCGATCATAAAGATGTCCCTTTGTTATCGATCATCTTGCACCCTAATATGGTCAGAGGTTTATTGTATGGTTTTTTTCTCTTTCTGAGTCATGGCTATCTATCAAAATGGGTGGCGGATAAGTACCCAAACAGTAAAGACTTTGGAAAAAAAATGGTTGTTTTTTATAGCATCAGCTTTATCTTGACCATATTTGTCGTTTTTTTAGTGAATGCTTTTCTTTCGGGTCTGTTTATCCCAACTGGTTCCAAAGACTTTCTCCAGCGCTTCAATCATTTTATTAATCAGCAGCGTGTTGCTTACTACTTTCAACTTACGATTATCTCCTGGTTTATTTCAATGCTATTTTTTGGCTTCTATTTCTATAAAAGGTTCAAAGACTATCAGATTAAAGAGTCGGAGCAGGAAAAACAACAAATAACAGCCCAATTCGAATCTCTAAAAAACCAATTGGACCCTCACTTTCTGTTCAACAGCTTAAATGTGCTGAACGGGCTGATTGAAGAGGACCCCAAAAAGGCTAGCCTGTTTACAACAGACCTGTCAAGGATATACCGCTATGTACTGGAACACAAGGACAAGAGTCTTGTTAGCTTACAGGATGAACTCAGGTTTTCAAAAGCCTATTTGAACCTTCTGGGCCTACGGTTTGAAGCAGGTATCCAGATTGATCTACATATTTCTGAAGACGAGAGCAGTGGTTTTATTTTACCGCTTTCTCTTCAATTGCTCATCGAAAATGTAGTCAAGCACAATGTTATTTCGTTAAAGAGCCCACTGATTTTAAAGATTTATCGTAAAAACGATTATTTATATGTTGAGAACAATCTACAAAAAAAGAAAGTGCTCAATAGCAACTCTGGCATCGGTTTGAAAAATATCCAGGAGCGTTATGCATTATTGTCCGATCAACCTGTTTACATTCAGGAAAGCGCTGATTTATTCGCTGTGGGGCTGCCTATTATTGCCAAAACAGTAGCATGAAAACCAGCTAATTCAAACATAAGTCAATGCAGTAACATTTGACGACAAGGATCAATCCGGTCCAAGAGACCATTAATTAAAACAAAGAAAATACCAGTAGCAATTAAATGTCATAAGCAGGCAGGTATGACCTGAATGCGAAATAAATAAACCACTCAGGGATCAGACGATCAATGAGAACGACGATATACGATGAAGATATTAATCATAGAAGACGAACTTCCCTCCGCAAGATTGCTCCGAAGAAAATTGGAAGGGCTCGGTTACACGGTGTCAGCCACACTACAGACCGTAGAAGAATCGATTGAATGGTTTAGGTCAAATGAAGAACCTGATCTACTTTTTATGGACATTCAACTTGCTGATGGCATATCATTTGAAATCCTCGAGCAGATAAAACCTAGTTCGGCCATTATTTTCACGACAGCGTATGATGAATATATGTTACGGGCATTTAAACAAAACAGCATCGACTACCTGTTAAAGCCAATTGAAGATGAAGAACTGGAAAACGCGATTGAAAAGTTTCTGCAGTTTAGGCGTCCAGTCTCTCCATTTGATCTAGCTACCTTTGAGGCATTATTTAAAAATACCACTCAAACATTTAAAGAGCGTTTTACCATCAGGATCGGCCAGAGCCTCAAGGTTGTGACCACCCGACAGATCGAGTGCATTTACAGCGAAAACAAAGGCACCTATTTATATACCAATGAAAATGGGAATTATCTGTTCGACCAAACACTGGATGCCTTAACCCCACAATTATCGCCCAAAGATTTCTTTCGGATCAACCGAAGTGCTATCGTGCAATTTGATGCTATCAAAAACATTGCAGTACACTCCAATGCGAGATTAAAAATACACCTCAAGCATTATGAATCTGACGAATTGATCGTTTCGAGGGAGAAAGTTGCTGCTTTCAAAAATTGGCTCGATAAATAACCTAGGATTGAGCGTACAATTTACTGTTCGTGAAGCTATTAAATCACACACAAGGATCCAGGCTCACGTCATCGAACGATCACTTAGCGGCAAGGAAAAGAAGAATATAGTGGAAGAGGTTACATATTGAGCCTATAATTCAGTGGAATACTGAATCGCAGAGACACGGCAAATCCCTTCATTGGCCGATAATCTTTTTTGTCTTTGATGGAAAAACCGTACCCAAAATCAATATCCAAAAGCGTCGCTAGACTAACCCCGACTTTAGGGGTGAAGGTATAAGGTGTCACTTCCGTGCGGACAAATGGGGTCAGCACAAAGCTTTGCGGATAATATGTTAGCGCCGCTTCTGGAATAACCGCAAATTTCTTTTGAGTCCAGGTGAAGTTGGCCGTGGCATCTGCCCGCAAGATGTTATCACCTATAAATGGAAATGCAAAATAAGCTCCTGTTTTGATGATACTCCCTTTTTGGAACTGATAGCTCAGGGTCGGACCAATCAAATGGTCTTGTGCTGCTGCCTTTTTTCCAAAAGCCAGCAAAACAACCATACAACCTACCCAAAGTATATTTCTATTTTGCATGACTCATCATTTAATAGAGATGAAAATTCAATGGTATATTCACACCTACAGATATGGTAAAACCATCTATTGGCTTGAAATTTTTCTTTGTATTATAATCGAATCCATAGCCTATACCCAAGTCGACAATTGAAAACAAACTCGCTCCAACTTTAGGAGTAATGGTATAGGGTGTCAACTCAGCTTTGACAAATGGGAACAGGACAAAGTCATTCAGGTAATACGTAAACCCCAGTTCCGGAATTACCGTCGTTTTGTTTTCCATCCAGCTAAAATTGGCACCAGCATCTATTTTCATATACTGGAAGTCATTTGGTGCAAATAAGCCCCAACCTGAAACTTTCAAGAAATTTCCGCTCTGATATTGGTACCCCACAGAAGGCCCCCAGATCCATCTATTATGTTCCTGTAAAGGCTTCCTCTGAGCCTTTACTAGCGAAAATGAACAACATAGTGCGGCAATTAACGACAGTGCTTTTAGTTTCATCCAGCTAAATTACAAACTATAATCTATTTTATGGAATACAACAGGCGCACTCCGGAATAGTTTTACTTAAAACAGAAATAGTACCTATACGGCTCGGTATCCGCAAATTAAATTGACAAAACTCCCGTTTAGGACAATTTTAATGCTCAAGCAGCTTGATTCTGATAAATTGAGACCTTTCACTCAAGGATCCTTCTTCGCCCCAATAACCATTTATATGGTTGGCCGCGGTATATATATGTCCATCTTTACCCCAAAATAACAGTTCCTCTTTCCAGGTCGGCATCCATTCTTTAAAGCTTACCGAAATCATCGGGATTACTTTCCCTTGTTTCACGTGGAAGAGTTGCAGATCACCTGTCGATTCATAGGGATCAGCATGGAAAGTCATCAAATATTTTTTGTCAGCAGAGAAGAAGGGATAATCACCACATTCCACGATAAGATGTCCATCCTTTCGGTCAAAAAGGCGTACATCAGCACTTTCCCAATAGTTTCCCGCAACGGCAAAGGCATTCAGAAAATCGTAATGACCCATGTACGAATAGCGAGACTCCAGCTCATTGTCGATATCTTTATCTGTAAAAGTCAGCTTTTTCCCATTTTCTAGCGGTAATTCCAGAATCTTTCCATTTTTAGTATAGGACAGCGTATCCTTGATCATATAATTTTTGGCCGTATTTCGGGCCGCTAAAAACGTTTGTTCATCGATCAATTCCACAAGAAGATATTTATCCAAAGGATGCCCTTTTTCGTAATAGCTTTCTTTTCCGTTCACCGTCTGTGAGACAATGATATTTAAATCCTTGGGTGATATTGTAATTTTATCCTGTTTGCCCAGTTTAGATTTCGCCACATATACTTTTTCCCATCGTGTTACATCATTGGCTTCGCCGTTAGCCCCTTTATAATCCCGTTGAACACGATCCATCACAGCAATCCACTCACCTTCCTCAGCGATTACATCCAGTTTTGTACCATAAGGATACTTTCCAAGTGTCGGAGCACTTTCATCCGCGCCCTGACGTAACACCACACCAGCACGGTCGATCACATAGAGGTTTTTCAAGACCTTTGTCTGATCATAGTTGATCGGCAATGGAGGAAATTTCTCCGCTACAGCAGTATTCTTGACCACAACCGAATCCATTTGAGTAGAATCTCCCTTTTGGGTACCCGTCTTCTTCGAACCGTCACCGCAGCCTGACATTCCTATGGAAATAGTCCCGCCGACCAGTATACACAGGGGTAAAAATAGCAGTCTTTTCATAAGGGTGAAGATAGCGATTCCTGTGCCGAAAAAAAATACTGGTATTCAGGGGTTCTTACCTCCCGATATAAATATCAAAAAGCCAACAGCTTTGGTTCATCGCTATTTGAGTAGCGACCACCGCAATTATTGTCTTTTTCATCCACAATAATTTTAGCTTTTTCGCCAAAGCGTCTTACGATTCACCTGAAGACCACCATGCATTCTTTTTGCCTTAATTACTGTCAATGTAATAACGATCGTGATCGTCAAAAAGCGGAAGCTATTCGCGTACCAGTTCCCAGCGGCAGTATCATCGACATCAAAGAGCATCCAAGCCAGATTCATCAGGATATGTAAAGCAATGGGAACCCAGAGGTTAAACTTCCACTCGGTATACAACCAGCCAAACAATACTGATCCAAAAAATGTTGTTGTGAAAATGAGGGCCAATTCCACCGGATCCTGACTTTGATATAAATGCAGTAATGCAAATACGAAAGACGTCGCCAGGATAGCGGGTATAAAACCCAAGCGCGTATAGCGATAAACAAGACCAAAAAAATAAGCCCTAAAGATAAGCTCTTCAAAAAATCCAGCAGATACAGTATTAATCATCAAAGAATTGAAATCAGGTTCTTTGATCAAGGAAAACTTAAATGCATACCCGATAAACATCGGGAGTGTTGCCAGCCCGCCGATAGCTAGCCCCGAAATAAATGATCCATTCAAACCAAATTTAGAAATCAGGGTGTCCTGATCTTTTGGGCGAAGTAAAAATGCTCCTACGAGCAGAGGGAGTAAGCTAAGTCCATAGGTTGATATATGCCCCAAGGTTCTGTTGTGAAGGAGGCTGGTCATTTTGGAATGGACAGAAGCAAAGAATAATTGATCCAAACCAAAGTAAACCCCGAAAAACAAAAACAAAACAAATAAATTCAAATTTGTGCGATTCATAACTTTTTGGGACAAAACTATAGGACAATCTCAGGACTGACAAAAATAAGTGGCGGATAGCAAAGATTAGGGACGAATGGCAAACAGCAGCTTAGAGTTTATTAAGCAGATTAATTCACTAAGTAGGGTTTTACCGAATGGAGCATCGAACGGGACACGAAAGCATACTCCTCCATATCCTCGAAACGCAAGAGAAATCCCTGCGCATTGCCCTCTTTGCTCAGGATCTTATCGAAGTTAACCAGATATGATCTGTGACAACGGTGGACATTTGCACCTGTCAGCAGCTCGGCTAGCTTCCCTAGCGTAATACGCACGATCTCCTTTTTTACCCTATTACCTTCGTAGAAATAGACTATGCAATAATTATCCATGGATTTGGCAAAAATAAAATCCTTTCGGCTAAAATATAAAAGCTGACTTCCATTAGCAACACAAACAATAGCATTGTCATCAGGAACAACAGCACGCTGATCCGTAAAGTCCATCCGAATCGGAGAAGCTGAATTCTGAGAGATGGGGTTCGATATATGCTGTTCAAGTAAGTTCGCTTGTATCGGCAAAACAAGATCTAGAGAAACAGCGGGTTGAGAGACGGAGTTCGGTATAAGCGATTCAGGTAAATCCGTCGGTACCAGAGAGGCCAGTCTCTGAGGCGCAGAGTTCGAGCCATGAACAGTAGGTTTCGCCCGATTTGTATGTATAATTGCTAAAAAATAGATCAGTCCAATGGGCACATAAAGTGATAGGGTATAAAGCCCCATATATAGCAAGTTAATCCATTGCATGGGCACTTGACTAACAACCGAACTATTATACAGAAAATTCAATATCGTGGCTAATACATATACCAACAGCATACGCAGGAATTCTTTTCTTACTGTCCATTCCTTCCCATTGGACAACAAGGCCGAAGTTAATAGATAAGATAAGGCGAAAATAACCCCATAACCGGCTAATAGTAAGTACTTGCTAGAACCTTCGAAATTATAAGTACCAAAAGGCTGAAAAATAATTAAAAAAAGATAACAGGATACTCCCAGCAAAAAAGCATAACGCAGCGACCGCTGGAGTGAAAATATCCCCGGAATGACCTGTTGCCCCTGCTTTAACCAAAAGATTAAATTGATCATAATCAGCGACAATTTACTAAAATTTCATCATTTCATATTGTACTTTTCATTCGCGCAGAGACTTTCAAGCCAATTATAGCGACTACAACTTGCTGGTTTGCGAAGCTCATATGCCAGCAAGCTCCAGCCCATTGAAGATCTGCCATGGCAGGCGTACTCGTTGTTTATGGTAATCCACTTAGAGTGCTAAGGCTACTTGGTAGCCCCCTCCAAAAATTCCTTACCCAACTGTCAAAGACAGAACCTACCCATAACAATAGTTTACAAAAACGTTGATATAGCGATTATAGAGCTGTTTAAAGCTCTTTTTACATAGCTCTTCTCTGAAAGATACTCTTTTTGTAAAAGGCAGATCATAAAGCTGTTTATTTGATAAACCTATAAACAGCTTTGCTTTTTATTGATTAGTTTTGTGTTTCAACGATAAATTAGAGCATTTCGGTGGCATTATTATTCAACGAGGGACGTCCGGTAGTTAGACTAAGAGCATTTCGTGCTATCGACGATCCTAAAACCTGTGAACGTTTTATAGAAGGGCATGCCCATGTCTTGACAGCAATAGGTGTCAAGAAAGTTACTTCATCCAAAAATGACTGGATGTATAATCCGGCATCATTCGTCCTTATTGTAGAGTCACTTGACGGTGAGAAGGTATATGGAGGAGTTCGGATACATGCTGCTGGAGGGAGTGAACCACTACCGATAGAACAGGCTACAGGCGCTATGGATGCACGTATCTACGATTTAGTATACGACTACGCACTTCACGGTACCGGAGAAGGCTGTGGTCTATGGAACTCCCGTGAGATCGCAGGCTATGGCATCGGCAGTATCTTCCTCACTAGAGCCGGAGCAGCGATCAGTACACAGATCGGGATCAAATCCCTGTTTGCACTATGTGCTCCATACACAGTAAAACTGGCTGAGAGTGTCGGTTATCGGATAGATACCAGCGTTGGTAACAATGGAACTTTTTACTATCCCAAATTGGATTTATTGGCAACAGTTATGATCATGAGAAATCTGGATACATTAACCGAAGCCGATCAGGAAAACAAGGAGGCAATATTTTCACTCCGAAGCAATTCCAATATTGTCCGGATAGAGACCTTGCGAAAGAAAGAAATTGAAATTCACTATCAAATAGACATTCCCAATTTAGATCGTTGGGATCTTGACGAAGTCATAAAAAATTTGCAACACACATCGGCAGATCTCAAAGCAGATCATCGTAATCTAAATATTTTGTAATGGATACTAAACACTATGGTGCCAATTATTTACAGGACACCGGAGACTTTCTCAAGCAACTAAAAATACATTCCTATAGCCCTTTCAACATAATCAAAGAAGGGCTTGTTGCCGATCTGGGCTGCGGTACCGGAATGGACGCTGTTAACCTTGCAAATATGTTAGGAAACAATGTACAGGTCGTTGGCGTTGACCATGACGCTGTATTGATCGATCATGCCAAGTCGGGGAGCAAGGGCGTCAGCAACGTCAATTTCGTACAGGGCGAAGTATATCAGCTTGGTTTTGAGAATGAGAGCGTTTCGGGCGTACGGATGGAGCGACTTGTTCAGCATCTGACAGCTCCGCAAAACATGTTTCAGGAGGTCTATCGCATATTGCGCAAAGGGCAACCCTTGGTTATTGTAGAAACAATATGGAATAGCCTGACTTTTTATACGCAACATGTGGATATAGAGGCTAAAATATGTCATTACTTGACAGAAGATAAAGTCAATAACGGTTGGGCAGGCAACAAACTGACAACAGATCTCCTTGCAAATGGATTTCAACAGGTTCAACTGCAAACATTCAATATGGTAACACGCTCTAGGGAAGAAGCTAGCCGTTATTTATTTTTGGATAAAATACTATTGGAGATGTGTGAAAAGGGTAAATTAAGTCAAGCAGAATATGACGATTTCCAGCTAACACTGAACCAATTGGATGAATCTGGCTGTTTTTTAGTCTCCATGAATTTAGTAATCGCTCAAGCTAAAAAATAGTATCCTAAAGATGAAGCGCTGGTTTTTCCTGATCTGTCTTTTTATTTTCGCATACCTGCCATCACGTGCGCAGCTCACTATTGATCAATCTGGGCAACGGTTGCTGATTGGCCATATGCTCGAGCGCTATACAGGCCCCGAAACCTCAGATTTTTCAACAGTTTCATCATCATCGGCCTTTCAACCGCTAAACAGTGAGGTGCCTAACCTAGGGACATCCCCCGATGCCATCTGGTTACGCTTGCCAATTAAAAATAATACCAAACAAGATTTAGATCTTCTTTTAGAGATCGCCTATCCATTATTGGATGAGATTGAATTGTATAGTCCTAATGAGAATGGTACATATCAATCCATTAGACTGGGAGAACACCAAAATTTCTCACTAAGAAAATACAAAGTCCCCAATTACATATTTGATATTCATCTGCACTGTCAGTCAGAAAAAGTCTTTTTTCTCCGTATTAAAAGTGTTGAGCAAATCATATTGCCGATCTACCTCAGTAGCGAACGCAAATTTATGGCGCAGATGAATAACGATAGCCTCCTTAGTGGTATTTATATTGGTATCGTGTTTATTATGGCGATATACAACCTTTTTCTGTTTTTTTCTGTCCGGGACAAGGGCTACCTCTATTATGTACTATATGTTGTTTGTGCAGGGATCACCCAAATGGGTATCAAAGGCTATAGTTTTCAATATTTATGGCCGAACTGGCCCTATTTTGCGACCAAAGGTCCGATTATTTTCGGTTGTTTGTCTGGACTTAGCGCCTTGCTCTTCGCGGGTTCATTTCTCCAATTACAGAAGAATGCTCCTCGATCAAAACGTATAATCACGATCTTTATCGTATTATTTGCCCTTGGTACCATCCTCGCATTGATCAATCTAACACAGCCCGCATTTTTTGTGATGCAAGTGACCACCGGTATAGGCTCTTTGTTTGTCCTCTATCTATCCTACCGCATCATGATCAGCGGCTATAGCCCCGCGAAATACTTTGTCTATGGTTGGACAGTCCTATTATTGGGATCCGTAGTGTTTTTGTTAAAGGACTATGGAATATTAGACTACAACAACTTTACCAGCAATTCGGTACAGATCGCTTCAGTTATCGAAATGGCTTTACTTTCATTCGGTCTGGCATACAGTATCAATATACTTAAACAGGAAAAAGATGAGTCCCAAAAACGAGAATTGGCTATTTCTTTGGAAAATGAACAACTTATCCGTGAGCAGAATACGGTGTTAGAACAAAAGGTAGATGAGCGGACACATGAACTGAAAGAATCCAATGCATCACTGCAAACCACACTGGCACATCTGAAAGAAGCCCAGTCACAGCTTGTCGAAGCTGAAAAAATGGCTTCTTTAGGACAGTTGACAGCGGGAGTAGCCCACGAGATTAACAATCCGATAAACTTTGTCACCTCCAATGTCGCTCCACTGAAGCGCGATATCAAGATGATCTGGGAAACATTGGACGAAGTCGAACGTATTGCATTTAATACAGACCTTTCCGATAGCGAAAAACAGTTACAGATCAAAAAATTTAAAGATGATTTGGATATCGGATACCTGAAGACCGAAGTCGATTATCTATTGAAAGGAATGGACGAAGGAGCTCATCGAACAGCTGAAATTGTAAAAAGTTTACGTATCTTTTCTCGTGTCGACGAAGACACCTTAAAATTTGCAGATATCAATGAAGGTCTAACGTCCACCATGATCATACTTAACAGTTTGATAAACAATTCGATCGAAGTAGAAAAAAATCTTGGCAATCTACCAAGAATAGAATGTCATGCCGGAAAACTGAATCAGGTATTTCTGAATATTATCACTAACGCGGTGTATGCCATAGACAAAAAATTCGGTGGCAATAGTGGAGGGCAACTATGTATTGAAACGGGACTTACAGCTGATCAATCCGCTATTTTTGTTAAAATAGCAGACAACGGTATTGGTATCCCAGAAAGCATTAGAGACCGAATTTTTGAACCCTTTTTCACGACAAAAGATGTAGGTGAAGGAACTGGACTGGGTATGTCTATTGCCTATAATACCATTGCAAAACATCATGGTAAGATTATTGTAGAATCAGAAGTAGGAGAGGGAACTGCTTTTACATTATACATTCCCATACAACAAACAAATTGATGCCAAAGTAAACCCGAATAGTTCGATAAATTATCATTAATTTCGTTCATTTTGGGAAGATAAACCAGATTATAAAAATTATGCAGACGGAGATTGAAATATTATATATTGATGATGAAGCAAATAACTTGGTTGGTTTTAAAGCAAATTTTAGATACGACTATGTCATTCATACCGCATCAAATACAGCAGAAGCCGAAAAAATACTTCTTTCCAATCCAGATATCCGTGTGATCTTTTGTGATCAACGTATGCCAGGGGAATTGGGAATAGATTTTCTCCACCGCATCAAAAAAGATTATCCGAAGCCAATCCGTATTCTATTGACCGCTTATGCTGACATGGATACGGTTATCGATGCGATCAATAAGGGCCATATATTTCGGTTCGTTCGCAAGCCCTGGATGGGTGAAGAAATTATCTCTGCGATCGAAGAGGCGAATAAATTTTATGTCGCAAATTCACTATTGGAGACAAAGAACCAAGAATTGCAGAAAGCATACGATGAGCTCGATAAATTTGCCTATAGTGTGAGTCATGATTTACGTGATCCGTTGACAGGTGTACTCTCTGCGGTAAAACTAGGACTAGAATTTAACAGTATAGACCGCATCCACGAGTTGCTTACCTTGATGGATAGTTCATTGGTCAGTCTGGACGCCTACATCGATAGCTTACGGGATTATTACCTCTTGCGAAGAGGCGAACTTATGTTATCTGAAATTAATTTTGATGAGCTTTTTGACAATGTTAGACAGTTCTATAAAATGTATACACAAAATAAGGATGTAACATTTGATATCCGTGTGGAGCAGAAAGAACCATTTCATTGCGATAAAGCCATCCTGGAATTAATCTTGCACAATTTGCTGTCTAATGCTTTCAAATATCAGCAAAAAGAGCAGGCAAATCCATTTGTCAAATTATCGGTTGACGTATCTGACCAACAAGCGACCATTGTTGTGAGGGATAATGGTATTGGAATTTCGCCCGAACATATCAACGATATTTTCAAGTTATTTTTTAGAGGCAGTGACCAGGCCAAAGGAATGGGATTTGGCTTATACAATGTACAGAACGCCCTGCTTAAGCTACAGGGTTCAATCGATGTGCAATCGCCACCAAATACAGGAACAACATTTACAGTTAGGATACCGAGCAAATAAGATTTGCTATCCTAAAAAACAGCATTTTTAGGATAGCAGCTTTTGCCGTAGCATAAACTCCAATTGATCATTGGACGTTTCGAGCTGGGCATTCGTTTCAATTATTTTTTGCCGTTCAGTATACACTTCATAAGCACGTTGAATTGTTTCATCGAGCTCCTTCTCACTCCAAGGTTTATTGAGGTAATGAAATATCTTTCCCTTATTAACGGCATCGACCACTGCAGCCATATCGGCATACCCCGTTAAAAGGATGCGCATTGGAGCCGCATCAATTTTTATGACTTCTTCCAAAAATTCTACGCCTGTCATTTCAGGCATCCGCTGATCAGTGATAATGATATCAATGGGGTTATTTTTGACAAGTTCTATCGCTTCGGCACCACTGATGGCCGTAAACACCTTATATTTTAATCGAAATGTTGCTTTAAAGGAAAACAGGTTATTCTCCTCATCGTCAACATACAATATCGAAATCTTCTTATTTTTCATAAGCTCGTTACCTCCGGTACAAATTTACGGAATAAATCTTCCGGATTAAGTAACAAGAAAGTAGTTTTATGCGATTAGCACTTCTGTCGATAGCTTATACTTCTAATTTTTAGCAGTAATCGTTAGATTTTTAAAGTCCCCATCTGATGTATGACCTGTCCAAAATCCCACTTTTCCATCGGATTTTCCATGTAAGGATTGAACCTCAAGTGCTGGGGTAGTCTCCGAATTAAAATAAATTTTGATCGTTTGCCCGATTACAAACAGCTTTACATGAAACCAATCGTTAGGGTCTACCACAGATGTTATGGGTGCTTCGTATTTATCCGGAAACTGCTTTCTCAGATAGGGCCAGTCATTTGTTGGTAACGCAATATACTGCACCGCATGTTTCTTTCTTATCTGATCCTTTGCATAAAAATTAAATGGGCGGAAATATATCGCTTCATAAGTTGTATCATTAACCCCGTGAAATGCTATCCCGACAAAGCTCTGTTGCAATAGGTCTTTTCCTCTGACATCGAATTCGATATAACCATTTTTAAAAGAACTATCTTTTATCCATGCGATACCAGCATTGGGCCGACCATTCATATGGACGACAGGTGTTCCTGTACTGTCCTTTTCTACGGTCACTGTCCTGTTGACAGGATATAAATTATCCAAAGATAAATTTGTTTTGACGGGCTCCTGTCCTGATGCTATAGACAGCAAAGAAAAGAGTAAACACAAGCAGCATGTAATTTTAAATTTAATCATATTGTTAAAAGATTTGATGTTTATATTAGGCATTGCAAAATATACTTTGATAAAGATAGTTCACAATGGATATATCCTGAATTCATAGCTTGTTCAAATCTGTGCAAGTTTAATCGTGATTAAATATGACTGAAAATCAACACCATATCAACAAATGCAAAGAGCTCATCGAAGAAAAAGTCGGGTGGGGAAGTAGCGCAGGTTGGCAATCGCAGGATTTTGATAACCTGAGTGAATTGATTTATAAGCAAACCAATGTTGTCCTCAGCACAAGCACCCTCAAAAGAATCTGGGGAAAGGTACAATACAATAGCAATCCCAATTTAAGCACACTAGATGCTTTAGCCAAATTTTCGGGATTCTCCAATTGGCGCACACTAACATCTTCCATCCCCATCGCTGATCAAAACAATAAAGAGGAGCTCAAGAGAAGACCTCATGCTAAAATAGTATATGGCTGCCTTATCCTGTTAATATTAACAGGATTTCTGATAGGGATCAATAGATTTCAAGGAAAATCAACGAATGAATTATCCTATCGTAAAATCAGCTTTAGTAGTAAACCTGTGACAACAGGGGTACCCAATACTGTCATATTCGAGTACGATGCAAGTCATTCCAATGCAGACAGTGTCTTTATTCAACAAAACTGGGATTCAAAAAGAAGGATAAAAGTCGATAAAAACCGTCATGAACACGCCAGTACCTATTACCGTCCGGGATATTACCGGGCAAAATTGGTCCTCAATGACTCGATTGTCAAAGAGCATGATATTTTTATAGAATCCGAAGATTGGATGGGCTTTATAACGAAGGAACCTATTCCAATGTATTTGCCCAAGGAAATGATTGATCATGGGGACTGGCAGGGGCTGAAACAACAGGATATACCACAAAGTACCAATAACTACAATTCCGAAATACCGGAATTTGTATTAACACAGGTTTCCAGGGGATGGAATATCGACAGCAAAAATTTCACTCTATCCCTGGCCATTCAGAATACATATCAGCAACTTAATGCTCCTTGCCAACAAAGTGGAATAACACTCTTGGGAACGGATGGGATAATTATGATTCCACTCTCCAAACCAGGCTGTGTCGGCGAACTCCAATTGTGGATTGGAGAACAATTATTGGATGGTACCTCCAACAATCTATCTGCTTTTGGAGTTGACTTCTCTTCACCTGTAGCAGTCAAATGCGTATCGAAATCGGGAAAGATTAAGATAGAACTGAATGACAAACTTGCCTATCAGGGATTGTTTCCTACTGGAATCGGGAAGATTGTTGGTGTCCGAGTTTTCTTTCAGGGGTCTGGACTTATCAAATCATTTGATATCCGTGATACAGCCGTATTACCCCATTAGAACTTAACCAAACACTGAATAGTAATTATACTTAACATCCCTCTTCGTTGCATCTAAATGTAAAATTTGGACAGCTTTAGTTCTATTTCTTAAGCAAACAAATTGTCCTATTCAGTTATTTAGGGTTTACGACGAAGGTCCAGATCTTGAAAATCAAAGCTAAAATCAATATTTGGAGAAATCCCCTTCATTTTGATGCTTTCAGCCTTTCCTTCTTTATTTAAGGTGAAGGTTGCAAGTACATCACAGTTCATGTCCTGATAATCCCATCGGATAGCGAAAATATCCTTCTCATACACATGCATTAAACCATTTAATTTGGGAGATCGAACACTGCGGATTCGAAGTTCCTTATCTTTTAGATAGACTTGTACTTCTCCAAACCAGCGATCAGAGTAGGAACCAATATATTTCTGAATATCAACCTTCTGTTTTTTTAGCGAATCTACCTTCGCCCATACTTTTGTTGTTGCCTCATCATCCTTACCTTTGTTTTGCGCAAGGAAATTGACACCCATGTCGACCCATTTCAGTTCACTTAAGCCTAAATACTTATCCAAAATAGCGTTTGTTACAGCATGATTGAGTGCCCCACCAGAGTGATCTGAATTATTTAGTATAGTAATACCCAAGTTCAGATCTGGCACCAATATCACCTCAGAATGCATTCCTGGTACATATCCAGAATGTGAAACAACCATACAACCATTTTTATCTGTAAGAAACCAACCGAGCCCATAACCTAAAAAATGTGATTTATAGCGTTTTGATTCCTCTACCCCCAATGGTGTATGAATTGTCCACATCCGTTTGCTATTGGCTACAGAGAATAAGGTTGAATCTAAATTATGTCCGTATTTTCCTCGATTCAATTGAACAGACATCCACTTGGTCATGTCAGCAACATTTGAGTAGATTCCCCCTGCTGCTGCGGCTTCACTGTTTTCGAAAAAATTTATCCTTTTCACTTTATTGGCTATCAAACTATGTGGGCTAGCAGTATTCTCATCTTTCAGCATGGACTTTTTATCCACTTTTGAGCGATTCATTCCCAAAGGCATCAGAATACGATTTTCGACAAACGTTCCGAAAGGCTGTCCGCTCACACGATGGATTACCTCTCCAGCGACAATATAAAGTAAATTATCGTAGTCAAATTGAGTCCGAAATGCGGAAACGGGTTTAAAATATTGAAAAACTTTTACGACATCCTTTGCACCAAAATCTCCCCCGTCCGGAAAGAACATGAGATCGCCAACACCAAGTCCAAGTCCACTGCGATGAGTCAACAGATCAGCAATATTCATGTTTTCGGTGACATAATCGTTGTACATCTTAAACTCCGGAATGTGATCCTTTACTTTATCCTCCCAGGTAATCTTTCCCTCTTCAACCAAAATTGCCAATGCGGCCACGGTAAAAGCTTTGGACGTGCTGGCTATCTGAAAGTTAGTATACTCATTAACAAGGAATGGTGCATCTATATCGCGGGTTCCATATCCTTTTTGAATGACTACTTTTCCATCTTTGACAATTGCGATGGCTGCGCCGGTCACCTCTAACTTGGCCAATGCGGACTTCATAAGCGAGTCTACCTGAAATGCTGTTACTTGTGCAATGACTTGCATTGATATTCCAAAGTTGATCAATGCCGTAAATAGAAATCGTTTAAAAATCTTCATGTCATATTTAATATGGATACATCCCGCTTACAATATCATGGTCAGTACTCCTTTTTTTAAGGAGAAATTGCAATACGCTAATTTACATTAATTATGGGTTTATTTATTATCGATCGAGGCTTACTTACGTAGAAAGTAACGGGTTTCTATTCAATTCTCGAATCTTTTTCCAGTTTTTTGGTTTGTTTTGCTGAGAAAGATTTTTCCAAAATTCTAACTCTAACTAAGCTTTAGATACCTTGAGGTCAGTTTATTGATAGATTCTATTGAAAGCACATTATTATTCTTTATCGCCATAATTCCAATCAACACCGAAAAGCACTAAAAATTTTACAACTCTTTTCCATAATTATGTAATAGCACAAGCCTCTAGTATACTGACCTTTACTACATATAAATTGAACAACATAACCTCCAATAGAAAAAAATGGCCAATTTATTCAATTTTAAGCCGGGTCTAACAGCGACAAAACCAGAAAAGAAGATACACAGCACTGCGATAGTATTTATTTTTATCACCCTCACTATTGATGTCATTGGTTTTGGCCTTATCATACCGGTAATGCCCAAGCTGATTGCAACGCTTAAAAATATTTCCATTGGGCAAGCCAGTCTTTGGGGCGGTTATTTACTTACAGTATATGCCATTATGCAATTTGCTTTTTCACCTCTTATAGGAAACCTGAGCGACAAGTACGGTAGGCGACCGATAATACTTATTGCACTACTCGGCTTTTTTGCCGATTATATGTTACTTGCACTGGCACATACCTTCACACTATTGGTTATTGGCAGAATATTATCCGGTATTACTGGAGCAAGTTTTACTGCGGCAACCGCTTATATGGCGGACATTAGTACGGATAAAAATCGTACAAAAAATTTTGGATTGATAGGCGCTGCTTTTGGTTTGGGCTTTGTTATAGGACCTGCCCTTGGGGGACTTTTTACTACATGGGGATTACGTACACCATTTTATGCTGCAGCTATTCTTTGTTTTTTAAATTTTATTTTTGGTTATTTTGTTTTACCCGAATCATTAAAACCTGAAAACCGCCGCCCTTTCCATTGGACAAAAGCCAATCCCATTGGTTCACTAAAACTTTTTTCCAAATACCCTGCACTTTGGGGATTAGCAGTTTGCTTTTTACTTTTTAATTTAGCAGGCCACGCCGGGCAAAGCAATTGGAGCTTTTTTGTCATGGATCAGTTTGACTGGACAGAAGCTCAAGTGGGTGTTTCGCTTGCACTAATTGGCGGAATGATAGGCTTGGTACAAGGTGTGCTTATTCGTTACACTACCCCACGATTGGGAAATGAAAAAAGCGTGTACTTGGGTTTACTTTTGTATGCACTGGGTATGATATTGTTAGCCATTGCTACCCAAAGTTGGATGCTTTATGCTTTTTTGATTCCTTATGTACTAGGCAACATTGCTTATCCCACTTTACAGTCACTCATAACGGAGCAGGTACCACCCAACGAACAGGGGGCGCTACAAGGTGGACTGAATAGTATTATGAGCCTTGCGGCAATCTTTGGCCCCCTGATGATGACGCAGACTTTTTATTATTTCAGCCAGGGCGACGCGCCAATACATTTTCCCGGCGCCCCTTTTATTTTGGGGGCATTGCTGATGCTGTCCAGTGCGCTATTAGCCTATTATTTTTTGCACTATAGAAAAAGACGGCAATAATTTTCCAATGAACAAAAAAGCCATCCTACTCACGTAAAACGGCTTTTTTGAAAGTGACCCCGCTGAGGCTCGAACTCAGGACCCACAGATTAAGAGTCAATTGCTCTACCAGCTGAGCTACAAAGTCAAGTCTATATTCAAATGTAACTTAGATTTTTTTTATATCAAACATAAAAATGAAAAAACAGCAACTCTAATCATTTAGGCGTTATTCTTAACATTTTATTTAGCTGAAATTATTGATTTTTACTATTTAAAGTTACAATTGGATTATCACATTTAATTATTGAAAATAACAAATACCATAGATAAAATTTATTGGGAGAACAGTGCGAGAACATAAAAAAATGCACAAAATACAGATTTCCATTTCCACAACTGATGACTTAAAAAAACGGTCCTACATCTACATCAAAATAGGTGAAAAGAAGTATAAGGAATACACAGGCATAAAGCTAGGTTTAAACATACAACCAAACTCTTGTCAAACTATCAATGAGCGGACAGAACAGTTAAGGCATCTAGAATACGAATTTAAAAAAGCCATTGAATTTGGTAAATATCCTATCAACAAATCTTTATCAAAAGTAAAAACGATAGAAAATACTTCTTTAGAAGAACTATTAGACCTAGCTATATCAAACAAGAAAAATGCAAATTTAACACGTAACTACGTTAACCATCTTGAAAGATTAACAGAAAAACTAAAAGCGTTTCTAACAACAGAAGAGTTAAATGGTAAAATTAATGACTTACAACGGAGTCGAATTCAAGAATTCATGAATCAATTCAATTCTACAGCTTCGAACTACATGATTTCACGTCGTCATATAAAAGCTGTATTTGGAGAAATAGATAAAGACTTTGAATTCAATACTGCAATAATTACCAGAACCGATAAACGGAAAGCAACTCCAAAGTTGCATAAAATCTATTCTGACGAACAACTCACAAACGTATTACAGTTCTTAAAAAACAATCATGAAGAATTGCACTTGTGTTGCCTAATGAGTTATGGCTGTCTTCTGCGTCCTCATAATGAGATCAGATTACTAAAACGTCATCATTTCAAAAATAACATAACAGAAATCCACTTAGCAGGTAATGAAAATAAGGGTAAAAAAATCAGAACAGTGCCAATACCTAATTATGTCAGAGAATTACTATTGAAGCGACTTGAAGGCTTATCCCATGACGACAACATCTTTACACGAAGACCTGATGCCAATAATCCATATTATTTTAGTACTGCATGGACTCGGATGTTTAAAATAATGGAGAAAAAGGAAATTATTGAAAAAAATCAAACAATCTATTCTTTTCGTCATACAGCCTCTGTTAACGTATATAAAAAAACTAAGGATCTACACATCCTACAGCAATTGCTTGGTCATTCAGATATGATTGTAACGCTTAAATATCTTCGTGGTTTAGGGGTTCATAATGCTGATGAATTGAAACATGTGATGCCTGAACTTTAATAAGAATTCGAGAATTCATTTTGTTAATTATATCCCCTCTAATAAAATGAGTTCTCATTTTCTGTTATCAGCCTGATGGTAAATCCAAGAGCTTTTATATTTTTGGAGTATGAAACATCAAATCAATTGGGTTAAGGTTCAAAGTCAGTTTTATTCGAGTTTAAGTTCTTTAGAAAAATACTTGCCATCGAATATTTATCGCCATGTCCTATCTTTTAAGAGTGATGATTCATTTTCAATGACTATAGATTATAGACTCAAAGCAGAGTCTTCCAGTGGCGGAATAGCAAAGCCTTTAAAAGAGTATGATTTTGATAGAAGAGTTGCTCAATTATTTTTCAAAAAAGAACCTGAGGATTTGTCAAACGATGAATTAGAAGTGTATAATAGAATTACAGACAACTCGATAGTGCTGATTCATCACTTTTATACCTTTATCTTCTTCCCATATAAGAACCTATTGTTTGACAATTTTTCAAACGATGAGACGTTCACCAATCTTCAAAAAGTGGACTATCAAATTGAAAAAGTCAACGAGTTAATAGTCTTGCAAAAAATTATTAATAATCCAGGCTTTGCTAAAATCGAATTCGTTGCAAACGAAAATTTCATAGGAAAAGACAACATCCTAAGTTATAAATTCATTGAGCAAAATTTTCTTTCCATAGAAATTCTAAAAAAGGCATTTGATGAAAAATTTATCTCTTGGCAATCGAAAACAACTGAATTATTAATTCCCACCTCAGACGGATATGCCTTAGGAACGCTAGATAACATATACCAGGATGAAGACAGACTCTTAGCAGATGACTACGGCTTTTCTAGATCAGTTTTACGGTACGCATCTCAACATCTAGGAGTTCCTGTCGAACCCAATTTACAATCATTAGAAGCAATACGAAAGTTACTAATCGTTTTCAAGGGAAAAGATAATCGAAAGAACAAATTTTACGATGCTCTTGGAGATCTCGTTAGAACTTTAGATAGATATTTGCTGGACGAATGGAATTCCCTAAAACCTACTCATTCCCACAAAGACAAACCTCGTTTGGAATTGATTTTAAACTTTATTCTCCTCTTTGATATCATCCCAGAGAATCATAGAATTGTTGAATTGTTCGAAAATGACAAATCAAGAAATATCATGCGAGATTTTGTAAGAACAGACAGATAACTATTTTTTTTCCATTTCTTGAAAACTGGGGCGAACTTCATTTATAGATTTTTTGCCCCACTTTTATTCTGATTTTATTTGCAGAAATAAAGGGAAACGGCTTTTTGATGTGAGGCCTCCATCAACTGGACGTTTTAAAACCCTTATTGTATGATGAATAAATCTTTAAATATTAGTTTTCTCTTCAAGGAAGAGGATTCTAAAAATGGCCTCTTTACGGCTCCTGAAATTTTAAATTATCACAGAAAACTGGATACTGGTCAAGCGAATAATACATCCAAAATGTTTAACCATCTTTCAGAGAGAAGAGATGTTGATATTTCGAATATCTATACAGACCGATTTGGTGTTGACTATGTCTATGTAAAAGTGAGTTTTCACATGTCAAAAGGCGGTAAAAAGTTCAAAGTAATTACTTTTCCAAATTTTGAATTATTCATTGAAATGTTATTTGATCAGGGACTTACATGTCGGTATGAGGAGATAATTCAGCATGCTGAAAAACTAATGCTCGAAAAAGAAGACGATGATGTTATCATTAAAGACAACAAAGCAAAAAAACTTGAAATGTCTCAAACGAAAATTGGTGTAAATGTTTAATTATCAAATCGGGGAGGGAAACCTCCCCTTTTATTAAAATATATGAAAAAAGTTTTTATAGAAAAAGATAAGTATCTAGGCGATATTATTCCTTCTATTCCGTCTAACACTATAATTTTCAAAAATATTACCGGTATTGGAGCAACCACACTAGAACTAAAGTATGAAAGGCATTCCATTATCATTGAACCAAACGTTCCGGTAATTCAAGGCAAGAAGAAAAAACATAAAGAGATCCTTGCTATATATAGAGGTGTAAATTCGAAGCACATTGTGGATTATCTCATGAATGATGAAATAGAGTATAAGAAAATTGTGACAACTCCCGAATCATTCGAGAAAATTATCAGTGCATGTTATGAAGCTAGGTTTGACCTATACAATGATTTTTTTCTGCTTTTCGATGAATGCGATAGGCTTTGTAAAGATGTGGATTTTAGAGAAAGCATAACAGATCCGTTATTTCACTTTTTCCAGTTTAAAGAGAAAGCGTTTATTTCGGCCACAGCAATTGAACCCTCAGATCCAAAATTCAAGGAGAATGATTTTAAGTACCTATCAATAGTACCAACATATACAATTGAAAAGAAAATATCTTTATTCACAACAAACAATCCGTACAATATATTGCAAGAATTGTTCAAGAAAAACAATGGCAAAAAACATTTTGTGTTTCTAAATTCCACAAAAGCCATCGAGAAGTTGATATCCTATCTAAAGATCCAAGACAGAAGCGCAGTATTCTGTTCGGACAAATCTTTGGAAAATATTACTGAAAGTGTTTCCTACGCATCCTCTTCGTTGGATGAGGAACATTTCAAAGAGTACAATTTTTTTACGAGCAGGTTCTTCTCAGCGGTTGATTTTGATGTGGATTACGATTGTAATGTGTATTTGGTGACAGATGTAAATACAGCGGAATATTCCGCTATTGATCCAAAGACCGATGCAATACAGATTATAGGAAGGTTTAGAAATAAATCCATTGACTTAAATATTCACATCATCAGTAATGCAGATCAAAATCTTAACTGCAGAACCGTTGAAGATTCAAGGACATTTCTCTACTGTACGGAGAAAATATATACATCTATCTATAACTATAGCAAAACAACAAAAGACAAAACTATTCTAGAGGTTCTTAACCTTACACTTGATGTATTACCTTTTAAAAAATTTCTTGATGTAAGAGGGAAGAAGAGTTATTTTAAATTTGACAACTACATGTACAACAATAGAGTATTGTCATACTATCTCAACTATGACAATCTATTCAAAGCTTATGCGGATTGTAAAATAATTGAATCAGAAATTCATTATTTTAAAGTGACCCATGAAACACGTGATTACTTTTATGATTCAACAATGCTGACCTATCGCAAGCTTTTCAAATCTTATGGAGATAACGTTAAAAAAATAGGAAAACTTCTCTTGGCATTTGAAAATCCTACTGTGGCGGAAGATGATAAAATTAAAATTGAGAGTATTTTAAAAGGTGTTGAACTCTATTTTCCTGAGGTATTTGAAGCCTATTCTAATAAAATTGATCTTGAGGAAATCTGCGAATGTAAAAACAAAGAACAGGTGCTTGCCCTGATTAAAGAAGACAAGAAAAAGAGAGAACGGAAATCTTTTGCTTTCATTGAAGATCTACGTGATGAGTTTCCTGTGAACAGTTCTTTTACTGGAGATGCATTTCGTGAAAAATTCAAAAAGCTTATTGATGAACATCAATTGTCCTTAGATCCCAATATTAAAGAGGCCAAAAATTTCTTGGAAATTAGCCAACGCTTTAAAGGCAAGGGAGATAATAGAAATGTATGGTTTTACAAAGTCATTGAACATAAGTAATAGCTTTTTGGGACAGCGGATTTCTTACCCCTATAAAATAGTGGTTACTGTCCCATAAGTTTTAACAAAAACTAAAAACAGGTCTTCAAAAATTTCTAATCCATTCGGAGGATGAAATTCTTGAGCCTGTTTTTTGCTTTGCAGGTGTCTTGAAAGCGGGTAATATGATAACTTGATCCCATCCGAAAAATATTGCTTAATCTATTAGAGGGCATTTCTAGTCTAGAAAAGCTATCTACCTTATCTCTCTATATATCAAATAATTATTGCAATCTGTTTTTTTACCTAAGTGGTAAACGACTATATACCTGTCTTTTATAAACGTCCCCCCTCTAATAGAATAAGGTACTGTCTGGGAAATAATCCGAAGTTAATGCACAATATGCTAGATTTTAGTATGTGGTAAGAACGCCCAACCTGTATATTCTCATCCCCCGACGTGACTTTATAGGAAAGTCATTTATTAAAAACACAATCAAACCATGAAAAATCTACTCAATGTTTCAGAAATTCGGGTCGAGTTCGTTCCTGAATTTAAAATTTCAGAATGCCCATTAATAACCGATTCACAGCAAGCCTATGAAATATTAATGCAAGTCTGGGACAAATCAGTTATGAGCTTTTTAGAAGAGTTTAAAGTTATATTGCTTAACAATGCGAACAAAGTATTGGGAATTATTGATCTAGCAAGAGGAGGTAAGGATTTCGTACCTGTGGACATGAAAGTTATCTTTTCAATTGCACTGAAAGCATCTGCATCTAAGATAATACTAGCGCACAATCACCCATCGGAGCAATTAGAACCAAGCTCTGCTGATCAAGCAATCACAAAGAAAGCAATTGAAGCAGGTAAGTTCTTAGATATCGAAGTTTGCGACCATCTAATAGTAACGCATGATAAATACCTCAGTTTAAAAGATGAAGGATATTTTTAATATTGGTAATCAATAATTATTTATCTTTGCACGGTATTAAAATATTAAAGAAATAAAGCGTTAGCTTAAAGTTCTTGTGATAGAGAAAACGTGAGAAATTTTCAAATGCACAACAAGAGCAGACAAGGTAACGTTCTACGCTATATATTAGTGTGGGGCGTACCTATCTGTTTGTTTGTGCAGGGTCTTCTCACGTACCTCTCTCAGCAAATAGCTTAGGTCACGTCCCACGCTTTTTTTATTATTAACCAATCGATAGGGGATGTATCGGTATTAAATCAGCATCCTAAATGAAATAGCCACTCTAGTACGGATCCCCGTTAAACTTAACTCACAAATTAATTTATTTTAAGCGAAATTATATGCCCATCGCTTCAATGGCATTTACCGTTCTGGGTATAACGGTTTAGACAAATTAGATTTTATGAAAAAGATATTTTATTCCCTTTTAGGGTTAATGCTATTATTTAGTTGCTCTAAAGATGATAGTCCCAGTAATCCAACAGCTAATGGAAGCTGTACTGTTACTTCAATAAATAGTCTACACAATGAAGTTTTAAAAATAGAATATGGTGGAGATGGAAAAATTGCAAAGTATTCCAGCGGATCAAATCGTAATTATTCTTATACCTACTCTAAAACACAAATAAAAGTTATTGAGAAATATCAATCCGAAGTCTATGATTGGGATACCAAGACTACCAAAGTTGTCTCTGTTGAAACCCCTTACGAATACACATTAGATGACCAAAACAGAATCGTGAAGCGGACAAAAATAGATGTTAATCGGTTTGTAACTATTAAATACAAATATTCGGCTGACGGTTTTTTATCAGCAATTACAAGTGATGACGGTAAAATCTATACTCAGATTAATTATAATAATGGAAATATTAGTGGCTTAGATCATCCAATCTTTTCAGAAAGCTATAACGTTGAATCGGACGATTCAAAATCATATGTGCCATTTTCCAATCTTATAATTGATTTTTTCTCAGATAATGCTGATGAACAAGATTACATTCTATATGAACAGGGATTGTTCGGTAAACTACCTAAAAATAGAGTTAATAAAATTAGTGGTAATTTTAAAAGTGGTACCCTCGTTCAAGCATTTACATATAAAGAAGACTCCCGAGAAAATGTAACGAGCATAGATGAGTACCAAACCCATACGTATAATGATAGGCCACAAGATAATACATCAACAGTCAAAACAGCTTTCCTTGCTTATAACTGTAAATAAAATTGATTTAATACTAACGTCAATTTAAAATTATGAGAGGTTTTTAAACCATTTAGAAGCACAAGCCTTTCCTAGTTGGAAAGGCTTGTTAGTAAAGTTATGAATATCCAACAATCTCAAATTTTTTATTATAACAAAAGTCGCTTTTGGTCAATTTATCAAGAGGAAAAAACAACGATTTCAATTGCTGAAAAGATAAGGGAGCATCATCCAAATGTAAACACTAGATGCTGGCAGAGATTCTCCGTTACTTGGGTCATTGAAGGTCAACAGCTCAATATTTTCAAATTGAGTGGTTTCATTAATGATTCAGATTTTAGTTGTTGCCCTTCTACGGATCAAGATAAAATTATTGAAGTGGATTTGTCACATTGCTTAAGCGATGGCAGGATGCTTTCAAACTGGTATACAGGGGAAATTCACTTAGTTAAAAATCGATCTCAAATAGAAGACATGGATAAAGATTGCATTCAGGTCTATGTCTTAACTTTTGTTAACGGTCAATTGATGAACGAAGAAATTCGAGTTACGAGAGATAAGAGGTCTTTTATTGCAAAGATTTCGATAGAAAATCCATTTCTCTTAACCAATTAAAATAACTGGTATGACAGCACAAACACCCGAAGAGTTCGTTTATAAAGGGAAAAGGTATTCAGTAACATATACTGAGCCATTGGGTCAATATTTACAAACGCAAAATTTTGATTTTGAATTTAATCCCATAGCATCTAGTTGTTGGAGAGGTTATAGAGGGTTATGGTGCATATCAAACAATAAGCTGTATCTCACTGATTTTTCAGGGGCAATCAGAATTTACATTATAGATGACGATGAATTTTCTCCTGAGAGGACTTACGAAACTAAAAATATCAGACTTAATGATCTGTTCCCAAATCAACAGAAAGTATTTGCCGAGTGGTATTCAGGTGAAATCAAATTAGGAAAGGGATTTGTAAAATCAGATTATGACAATTTTGAAACACTTTACAGTAAAGAGACTTTTTTGAAATTTAAAGACGGTGTGTTAATTGAATCAAAGATCGTACGTAATCATATCAGTTTTTATGATCGTATTCCACGATATTTAAAGCTAATTTATGAATCTGACAGTGGTGAAGATTTGACATTTCTTGATACAGAAGACAGCTTATTGAATAAAAAGTCTTCCAAACCGTTTAAAGAACAACTTCTTTCACTTTTAAGGATGACTATTTATACTTTAATTGTCTCACCCTTTGCTATTATTCAAATGGTGATAATATCAGTTGAATACATTTACGACAATATATTATTCAAGATAGCAAAATACACATAAGAAATTCTTAATAAATCTACCTCAATGTTAGCCTCTCCATATCGGAGGGGCTTTTTTATGCACTTTAATTTACAACACAATATGAAAAATCTATCGAATGTCGCAGAAATCATCGTCCAATTTAGACCTAATTTTAAGGTTTCTGAATGCCATCAAATTTCTGACTCATCTACTGCACATATAATATTAAACGAGTTCTGGGACGAAGGATTAATGCAATTTTTGGAAGAGTTTAAAGTCATCCTATTCAACAATGCGAACAAAGTTTTAGGAATTATAGATTTAGCTAAGGGAGGTAAAGACTTTGTACCTGTGTATATGAAAGTTATATTTTCTATAGCTTTGAAGGCTCTGCATATAAGATTATCTTAGCTCATAATCATCCATCTGAAAAACTAGAGCCTAGCACAAAAGACAAAGCGTCAACAAATAAAGTTGTTAAAGCTGCTAAAATTCTTGATTTTCAGGTTTGCGATTATTTGATTTTGTCGCCCAATAGCTAACTGAGTTTAAAAGACGAGTGATATTTTTAGAATCAAACACCCTTCTGTACTATTACAGGAAGGTGTTTGATAATACTATACTTTTTTACTATGATCTTTCTTAAATTCATTATATTTTTCAGGCAAAACTATTGAGATGAAATTATCAAAATTTTTTCTACCTATAACCTTTAATAAGGATTCAGCAAGCTTATGAACATTTGTTTTATTTTTTTTGGGTAAAAAATAATCATCTTTATTAATTGATTTAGAATTTTTTATTGCGTTAATGATATCCGGTATGTAAGAATATGGATTGTAACCTATCTTATCAAAACTAGCGAGTTCCCCTTTGAATTCTGAACAAGTATTAGAACCTGATAAATTTATATTTTTCTTTTTATGCAAATATAACCATACTTCAAAACAAGGATTACTAAGCACAATATGCCAGTTTGGATATTTTTCACAATATTCTGCAATTTCTCTAATTTGCTCAGTTTTCCATCTATCTACATCCATTACAAACCATAAATCATCTTCATCATTTAATCCTTCCTTTTCAATATATTTTACTGCTCTATCTAAAAGCCATTTTGGTGCGGACTTATTCCGGATATCTGCAGATACTTGTTCATCAGATACCTTTTCTTCTATAATATCAACTGCTATTCTTTTGGATGCAAATCTAAATAACTTAAAATAATCTGGTTCTCTTTTACTTCCTTCACATACAATTGCAAATAATTTATAGTCTCGTTGAAGTGAAACTTCTCTTTTATAACCTCTTTTTTTATGCATTCTCTAAATTCCAATTTAAATCATCTAATTGTGCTAGAAAGGGTATTGCACCAAATCGTCCTTTTAGATATCCTTTTCTTATATCTAAATCGTATCTAGGCTTAAACTCACTAAGTGAATATAAATGTGTGTTACCAAATTGTTGATCTTTTTCTGCAAACCAAATTTCGTCTTGGCGGAATATTTCTAAATCAAGTAAATTAGATTCATGTGTCGTAAAAATTAGCTGACCTTTTGTTGTATCATCAGTCATAATCTTTTTTATTAATGATCTCAATAGTGCAGGGTGAAGGCTTTGATCAATTTCATCAATAATAAATGTAATTTCCTCTTCTAAAATACCATCAAAAGCTGGTATAAAATCTAAAAGACGTTGTGTTCCATCGGATTCTTCATCTAGCTCAAATGTTATATTTTCACCTTCATTATTGGTATGGTTAGAAACAACTTTTTTAACAACTAAATTTTCGTCTTCTTTTGTAACCAATACGTTGTTTCCTTTTGAATTATATAGAACTGAATGACCGTTTTCAACTTCAAGTTTTATGTCATTCACTGCCTGTAAATCATCTTCTCCAAAAAATTTATCAAAATCTACCTTTACTACATTTAAACTTGAAACACCTGTGTCAAAAGTTTTTAAAATATCATTAGCGAATGTTTTAAATTTCGACGATAAACTTAAATGTGGAACAAGGCCTTGAAATTTACTTCCTGGATGTATTATTACTATTGATTTAACTATATGATTTCTAACAGCAGTTATTTCTTTAATTTTAAGATCATCAAATTTTCCTAAAAATGATTCCCAATTTTTAAGAAGGCTCTCTTCCATTAATTCAATTAAGAATTTCTGTTTTTGAGTTTTTGAGTATTTTTCTGCAACTTTAATAAACTGCTTATTGTTTTTAAACTTTCTTTCGAAAATAAGTTTGTCATCTATGGTTATCCCAGATTCATATAGCCATTCTTCTAATATCGTGTTATTGTCAAGCGATATTCCGTAAGAATAAATCTTCTTGGATATTGATATTTCTACTTCGAATGTAATAGGTTTATTTTTAAATGACTTATCAAGTTTAAATTTTTTATCATTTACTGATTGTAATAACCCACCATCTTCAGTGATTTCTTGTAAAAATTCAATTGCCTTGATTAAATTTGATTTTCCTGCTCCATTTGCACCATATATAGCTGCTGATTTTAGAATGTCAATTTTACCAACTTTATAAACATGGTGTTTATGTGTTTTTAAAGAGCTAGCTATCATATTAAATTCTTTTTCTTCACCAAAAGAAAGAAAATTGCTCGTTACAAATCGTATTAACATTGAATAAGTATTATTAGTGAAACGAAATATTCTCGTAAATATGTTATTTATGATATAAATCTATAAATTAAATATGATTTGTGAGAATTTTTAGTAAAATAATTATTGATTCTATAGTCGTTTAAAGGTTGGAAATAAGGCATTCCGTTTTCGAATTACCTTCATAAATATATGCCAAACCAAGT